>Ga0310121_10004316_pt1 | contig 12599 bp, 8 predicted proteins | sample CB27_Tmax_986_MG_FD_203504 | JGI IMG/M metagenome (GOLD analysis project Ga0310121, IMG submission 203504) | Marine microbial communities from Western Arctic Ocean, Canada - CB27_Tmax_986 | ecosystem: Environmental > Aquatic > Marine > Oceanic | place: Canada: Western Arctic Ocean | collected... | reverse complement strand
GAACGACCAGGACGTCGTTCTGATCGGCGGCGTGATGGGCTTCGTCGTAAACCGCTAGAGGAAGCGGTGGCAACGGTTAGCTGATGAATTCCGTTTCACCGAAACTTGCCGATCCGCTCCGCTGTCCCATGCCAGCTCATCTAGTCCGACAAACTGTGTTCACGAATCTCGTCCAGTTCGGCGAACAGCCGATGCCGCAACGGGCTCTCCGGGCGGAGTTCGTCGAGCAGCACCTCAGCTCGTTCAAACAGAACTACGTCGACAGAGGCGGAGTTTTTGAAGAGACGGCGGAAACTACGCTCGACTTCAGATTCGGTAAGCAAGGTGGACTCTCCGATGCGGTGGTCAAAGAAAGGTCGAGCTTACAGCTCAAGGCTCATTCTACAGCCGAGCTGATGTGGTTCAATAGCTTTTCTCCTCTTGACCATGCCATTGCGGCACAACGTTCGGCGACTCCAAAGCATCGGCTTCGATTCGACGGTACACCGGGTCGATGTCGTCCAATTGCGCTGCCGCATGGTCGACGGCCTGCCGAATCTGCTGCTGGCTGTGCATCGCGGTAATGAAGAACCGCAATCGAGCGGCTGCCTCCTCCACGGCCGGATAGAGGATCGGTTGAACATTAATCCCCTGTTGCCACAACTGGCGTGACAGCTGCAAAGCGTGCAGCGAATTGCCCAAAATGATCGGAATCACGGGCGTGTTGTTGCTCATGCCGGTGTTCAACCCGCGCTGCTTAGCCAACTCAAGAAATAACCTTGAATTGGCCTGTACTCTGGCCACCCGTTCCGGCTCGTCCTCGAGCAATTTGAGTGCAGCGAGAGCCGCGGCCGTGTTCGGCGGCGAAAGTCCCACGCTGTAAACGAACCCCGGAGCCGTATACTTCAAATACTCGACCAGTTCACGGCAACCGGCGATGTAGCCCCCGCAACTGCCGAACGACTTGCTCAGCGTGCCCATCCACAGGTCGACGTCGCGGGGATCCGCCTCAAAATGCTCGCCAATCCCTCGCCCGTGCGGTCCCATCGTACCAATCGAGTGAGCCTCGTCCACCATCAACCAGGCCTTGTGACGCTGTTTCACCTCGATGAAGTGCGGCAACTCGGGAAAATCGCCATCCATGCTGTAAACGCCTTCGACCACAATCAGCACGCGCCGGTATTCGTTCCGAATTTCGCGCAGGATCTCGTCCAGCTGACGCCAATCGTTGTGCTCGAAACCCCGCCGCCGCGCACCCGACAGGATGGCTCCCTGCATGATGCTGTTATGCGCCAGATTGTCGTGCAGGATCAGATCACCCGGTCCGAGTAGATGCCCGATTGTGGTTTCGTTGGTCGAGTGACCACCCACGAACACGATCGCGTCTTCCGTGCCGATAAAGTCCGCCAGCCCGCGTTCCAGCTGGCCGTGAATCGTTTTTTCGCCCGAAACCAGCCGACTAGCCGAGACACTTGTTCCAAATTTTTGAGCCGCCTCTTGTGCCGCTAAAACGACCGTCGGATGACCTGACATGCCAAGGTAATTGTAGCTAGCGAAGCTGATCAGTTCGCGGCCGTCAATGACCGTGGTATCGCTCGTCAGACCCTCATGAACGCTGAAGTACGGGTTGGGCACACCCGTCCTCGAGAGTAACGCTTCTTGCTGCTTAAGCCGCTTATACTCGGGCATCTCGGCAAACTGGTAATCCTCTGGCGGAATCTCTCGCAGCGCGTCGACTCGAGTACATTCCTCAATCACACCGGTGTCCAAGCCCGCTTTCGATTCGGTACCCAGATGCAGTTGGATCGCCAGGGACACCTCCCGGACCGTTTCGATTTCAGCCAATACATCTTCAGGAAAGCGTCCTCCGAACGTGTCTTGCAAGCGCACAGCAATCTCCGTACGTTCCAACGAATCGAGCCCAAGTTCAACGATGTTGCTGTCCCAGCTAAGCTCCTTGGCCCGCTCGCGGGCGACTGCGCGAACTTCCCGCATAACGATGTCTGCGATACTCGGATCCACGTCTTGGTCACTTGGTTTTTCGCCAGGCGTCTCGGTGACCTGCGACTTGTGGCCATCCAGCGGCGGATTCGCGCCGAGGGCATCGGAATCAGTCTGGGCTGCGACGCCGGCCTCGTCACGCGAGGACCATGCGACCCATTGGGCAATGACCAGTAGCGACCCCTTGAGAAAAGCCTCACGGCACGCGTGTCGCTGGATCTTGCCACTGGAGGTTTTCGGCAGAGAGCCAAAGCGGACCAAGACAATGCCATCGGGCGGCAGCTCATGCTCGCGAGCGACGCTTCCCCGAATTGCCTGGATCGTATCCGACCAGTCCTTGCGCCGTGTCCGCTCGACCTCGCTCATGACAATCAGGCACTCGCGGCCGTTCAGATCGACAGAAAAGGAGGCCACCGCACCCGCCTGCAGCCGCGGATCCGTTCGCTCGACCGTCATCTCAATGTCCTGCGGGTAGCGATTCACACCATGAACGATGATTAAGTCTTTGAGCCGCCCGGTCACGAACAGCTCGCTGTCGTGCATGAATCCCAAGTCGCCGGTGCGCAGATAGGACTGGCCGCCGCCCCCGGGAAACGTGGCCTGGAAAGTCTCCCGCGAGATGTCCGGCTTGTTCCAGTACCCCTTGCCCACACTACCACTCTTGACCCAAACTTCACCCACCTGGTGATCGGGCAGTCTCTTGAGGCTGCTGGGATCGACGATCAACACTTCTTCGTCGCCCAACACGTGGCCACAGCCGACAAGCTGTCGCGAACCAGATTCCCCTGCCGCAGCTGCAACCACGCGATGTTCGTCCAAGGCAGTCCCGTCGAACGAACGGATAATGGGACGACCTTGCTTCACACTGCCGGTCACGATCAACGTCGTCTCGGCCATGCCGTAGCAGGGAAAGAAAGTTTCAGGCCGAAAACCGACGGGTCCAAACCGCTCGGTGAAGGCAGCCAACGTCGTCGACCGAATCGGCTCGGCTCCATTAAAGGCCACTTCCCAGCTACTCAGATCGAGTCCTTCTAGTTCCTCGTCGGAAATCTTGTCCGTGCACAGGTCGTAGGCGAAATTAGGACCGCCGCTGATGGTGACCTGGTGTCGTGTGATCCCTTGCAGCCAGCGGACTGGTTTTTGCACAAAGGCCAGCGGCGACATAAGAACGCTGGGCCGACCGTAAAACAAAGGCGCTAGCACACCCCCCACCAAACCCATGTCATGGTAGGTTGGCAGCCAGCTCAGTCCAACGCTCGCGCGGCTTGGCTCAAACGAAGAAGTAATCAGTGACACGTTGTGCATGATGTTGGCGTGACTCAGCATGACGCCCTTGGGGGTTCCGGTCGAACCCGAGGTGTACTGCAGCAGAGCCAGCGAATCATTTTCGAGCTGCGGTGGCTGCCATTGGTCGGCCAGCTCGCAAGAGATGCAATCGGTGGCGATCCAGGCCGCCCGCTGCAACGTCGGCGCTTCGTCCAGCATCCCTTTGACCCGGTCGGTCACCTCGCCCAGTGTCAAGGCTGCCTTGGCTTGGGAATCTTCTGAGATCGCTTCGATACGTGCCATGTAACGGTTGCGCCGAGGCGGATAGGCCGGCACGGCCACGGCTCCGGCATAAAAGCAGCCGAAGAGTCCCGCCACAAAATCAAGACCCGGCGGAAACAGCAACAGAGCCCGCTCACCGCGCATACCGATCTCGTTCAAGGTCACGGCAATTGCACGGGCTCGGCGGTCCAACTCCTGAAAAGTCAGACAAATCTCTTCATCCGCGTCCGCGAAGTAAAATGCCTTCTTCGAGGGTCGCTGGTCGTTCCAATAACGGAGGAGGTCAACGAGGTTGGTCGTCGGAGGCGTATATGGGAACAGAAAGCGGTCTAGATTCACAGTTGTCCGGTCTCCAGGTCGGGGGAGCACCTACAGAACCGCCAAAACGCAGCTCTTCAGCATCGCGATGGCAGACGGACAGCACGTTGTCGCGCGACTTATGAGCGTAACACGCGGAACGGTACGCGGCAAATGAAACAGACACCGTTTTTACCGGAATTTGTAGCGATCGGCGGCAGATCCGCGGCAGATCCGCGATAAGCCGTAGAGCTGGCTACCTGCTACTTGATTTGCCGGATCTGTAGTTCTCGCCAACGTACGGTCAACGTGTCGGTGCGATCACCAACTCCGTGGACTTGCAAGCCCACAAATCCGTTCGAGGTCATATCGTCCTCAAAATCCGCACGTAGCTCACCATTCAACCAAGTGCGGATATGGTGCCCGCGGCACTCGACGCGAACTTGATTCCAGTCACCTTTTCTATACAGCCGCTGCCCTTGCTCTGTGAAGCTCTTCTCGTCACCGCCACGACGCCCCGGATACAGCCAGCCTCTCCGACCTTCATCATAGATCCCGGCTGTCCACAATCGCTCGGGCTGGTTTGGATCAATTTCGACTTGATAACCGTGCACGCGGCCTTTGCCGATCTTCTTCGCCTTCCCGTCCGCAACAAACTCGGTATCCTCTTCAAACACGTTGCTGCGGATCTGCACCCCTGAGTTCAATTCAGCGTCGCATTTGAATTCATACGTCAGGACAAAATCCCCGAAGCGTTCCTGCGTGCATAAGAAACTGTTCGAAGTGTTGGGAACGGACCGGCCAACAATCGTGCCCTGCTCGACGCGATAAGTCGCTTTGCCACCGTGCTGGACCCAACCGTCCAATGACTTGCCATCGAATAACTCGAGAAAGTCTTCTTCGGCGCACGCCGGACCGACCACGAACAAACAGACCCCAACGCAGGTCAGCAGGCAGAATCGCATCTTCGGTCCTCCAGAAAAACCAAAAGTCACTGCACGGCACTCGGCCAACATAAACTCGACCGTTCGCAGTCCAGAACGGAACACGGTCCAATTACTGTAGCTGCTCACTCCTCGGAATAACAGATAACAGGTTGTTCCGGTTTGTTAACAGCAATTCTGCGGAACACGCGTGAGGCGACCAGACCGCTGCACGATTCACAAACGGCTGGCCACCGCAGCGCAGCTCGCTGCGTTGCGAAAACAAGAGTTTTGGGATTTAATATGCCGTGGGCATTCCATTGTGTCCGGCTGCCGGCTTGAAGTCATGCGGAAACACAGGTCCTGACCGAACATCTCAGCCAGGCCGCTGTATAGCCCATGAAACTCGTCTCCCGCCCCCCTACGACACGGAGGACATCATGTCCAACTCGACCCGTCCTTGTACTGCTTGTGACCACACATCTGCGACCACCCGTCGCGATTTCCTGAAAACGACAGCAGCTGTGGGAGCGGCTGCAGCCTCGGTGCAGCTGGTCGGGGCCGCCGCGTTGGGCGCCGACAAACAGGCGGCATCGCAAACGACGCTCGTCAAAGAACTATACGAGAGCCTCAACGACAAGCAGAGGAATGTTATTTGCTTCCCGTTCGACCACGAGCTGCGCAGCGCGGTCAACAATAACTGGCACATCACCAAGCTCCGCATAGGTCAGGACTTTGACAAGAACCAGCAGGAGCTGATTCGGCAGATCTTCATGGATTTGCACAGTCCAGAATATGCCGAAAGAGTCCTCGGCCAGGTCGAACATGATGGTGGCTTTGACAAGGGTGCCATTGCTTTGTTCGGCAAGCCAGGCAGTGGCAAGTTTGAATTTGTCTTCACCGGAAGGCACGCGACGAGGCGTGCCGACGGAGACAGCGTGGAAGGAGCTGCCTTCGGCGGCCCAATTTTCTATGGCCACGCCGCCGCTAGCTTCAACGAGCCTCCCGATCATCCCGGAAACGTCTATTGGTACCAAGCCAAACGCGCAAACGAGCTGTTTCAGGCCTTGGACGGCAAGCAGCGCAAATTGGCTTTGCTGGGCGATTCCCGAGGCGAACACGGAACCGAGACCGTCAAGCTGAGCGGCAAGACAACTGGCTTGGCCGGTATCCCAATCAGCGAATTCAGCGCGGATCAACGCGAGTTGGCTGAGAAGGTCATGGAAGACATCTTGGCACCGTTCCGTGAAGCCGACCGCAGCGAGTCCATGAAACTGATCAAGAAGAACGGTTTCGAGAATCTACACGTGTCCTATTACAAGAACGAGGACATCGGTGAGGACGGCGTGTGGGATGTGTGGCAAGTCGAAGGGCCGGCCATGGTGTGGTACTTCCGCGGCGCTCCTCATGTGCATACTTGGGTCCACATCCGGGAATCGGCGTAACACTCAGGACGCCAAGCGATCAAGGCATCGCAGGTTTTGTCCAACAGAATTCATTTCGGACGATGTCTCTTGCCAGGAGCGGAATGAATTCAGGTCTGCCGCCACTTCAGCCGGACAGCACCCAAGGGCCGCGTTTCACGGCGAAGCGCGGCCCTCTTTCTTCCATAAGATCGTCATCACTCGGATGATCCGCCCGGCTGACAGACAACCACCACGGGCGAAACCGTACGGTATGGTTGCATAGCCACCCGGTCTGTCCCGAGCGGACTCGTGGAAGCCAGCCAAGGGCGAAATAACACCCCTGAAACATCTGCTACCAAGGCGCATTGCAGCATGACGATTTGCCGTACGCCGACAACGGACGCCGAATTCGAACTGTTCAGAACCGTTGGCGATTTACTGAACGAGCAGCGTGGTCAGTCGGACAGTGAACGGCGGAACCAAGTTCGGCGACCCTATCAGTGTGTCCAACTGTTAGCGCCGTACGACGGCAACAAGTTGCCCGTCCAGGCAGACTTTCGTCAGGTTCAATGCCAGGACCTGTCGGAGAATGGCTTTTCGTTCATGTCTTATCGCCGACCCGATACCCGCTGGGTCATCGTGGCTTTGGGAGCCGTCCCCTTCTTGTTCTTCGCTGCCGAAATCGTCCACATCGGCTCCGTGGACGTCCATCCCGAATACGAATTTCAAGTCGGCTGCCGCTTCACTCGCCGCGTCACGGCCCATGGCGGCAAGTGATTGCCTTACTGCTCGCCCCATCAATCAAACCCTAGTTGGACAGCGCCACTCTTGGGCGTGAAAGCACATCTAAGTCGTTTTGCACGAGTCGTTTAACCCGTGGCCGAAGGCTAGGGCAGTTCGCGATGCTCCCACGATGCTCCCTGGCCTCCGGCCACGGGTTAAACGAGGACGCAGCAAGGACTTCGACATGCTAACTTCCTACGAAGTGGCGCTGTCCAACTAGTCGGTAACTAAAAGGTCAGGTCGATTGACCGATCCCTGCGAACTGCAATTTCTTGCCACTCGTATCGGCGATCACCCAGCAACTCGACAACCCGGCGGAAATAGCGCCCCAGCTGGGCGAGGTGCCGTTTGTCAAGTTGCTCACTCGGCGGGCGTGCCGCGTTGGCAGACAAGAACAAGAAATAATAGTCGCCCGCGGAAGATAAACGCAGCTCGTAGGCGCCTGCTTGGTCGGACCGGATGTAGCCCCCCCCCAGAGCACGGATCGTCTGCAACGATTCGTGACTAGGTTTGGGTACGGGATCGTCAGGCCTAAGCCCCACAATGGCTGCCCGCTCGTTCGATCCTGGACGACGATCCACCGGAAGTGCAATCACAACCGCCCCGCTGTCGGGCAGCTCGAGCCCGCTGGCGCTTCGATAGCTCAGCACGCCGGAGACAAGACACGGGAGACGGTCGACAGCGGCCTCGGGATCCGCTCCGCGGCCGGCGACCAAGATTCCTATCGAGAACGATACTACGGCCACAGCGCCCAGCAACAATCCCTGCAGATAGATCACACGGCGAGGGACTGCGACCAAGTCGCGGACAACCGGCTGCAGTTGCCGTCGCTCGCGAGACGGTTCATCCTCATAAACCCACTCGGCGTCGTCATGCACCGCAAACTCGGCATACGGATCTTCCGGTAATCCGGCATCCTCGTGCTGCTCCGCCGGTTGATCGTGAGGTGGCGGGCCGGTCGGAATCTTCTGCGTCTCTCCGCACTGCAAGCACGTCGCCTCTTCGCCCGCCTGACGAGATCCGACGCTCAGCTTCTGACCACAACGGACACAGGTAGATTGGATCGGCATCTGGAGCCCGGCCTTGGAACGAGTCGGAATGACGGTGCGCAGTTCTTTACCCTTCACCCTACCCTGTCCTGCTCGGCCGGGAAATGTCGGGAAATGTGAAGTGTCGAGGCTGCGAGCACCGGGACCATCGCAAGTTCATGGGCCCAAAAAGTCCATGGGCCGAGACAGGAGGCGCGGCTGAGGCACCACCCGGGCGTGGAATTACTTGACGGTTATTCGCCGTCGGAACACTCTGTGCAGGCTCGCGCCAGCCATCAACCTGGTGCTAACTGCGATTCTCGTCGCGTGGCGCCGCGGCGTTGATACCGAGACAGCCGACCAGGAAAATCAAGTCGGTCACGAACAGCATCAAGCAGGTTACACCGATCCAGAGGAGCACCCGGGCTGCAGATTCGTCGCCAAGCGCCGAAACAAGCGCATAGAAAGCCATCAGGACGGCAAAGGCAACAATCAAGACCGCCAAACCTAGAACCAACACGGCCACGACACGGTGAGAAACCACGTCTAACTCCGTTAAACTTCACCCAGTTAATCCAATCTTCCGGATTTTAGGTAAACTGTCAATGATGGGGGAGCCGAGGGTCGAGAGTCGTCACCGGCGCGAATCCGTGTGAACGACAAACTGGGTCTCTCAAGGCACTCGACTCTTATGGTCCGTTCGGTCAGAATGGAACCTGTGGCCAGTCTGTCGTTGTGCACGCCGATCCATTCGAATCGGCGACTTCTCAGGGGTGAGTTTTGTCCAGGGAGGAGGCCCCATGTCCCTACGACGAGCCCATTTTTTCCACTGCTGTATCGCCGTCGTCTCATTTTTTCTGGGAGCCGGAGCGGCATCATCCGCGGTCGTGACGACTCACAGCGGCATGCAACACGAAGGCCGAGTCGACAAGATCGGTTCCTTGAACGAGAACCCACTAAACCCCTCGCGGAAATCCGGCGAAGTCCCCAGCAAGTTGATCGTTGTCATTGATGATAATCTGCGACGCATCTTCATATCCAACTCAACGGTTAGTTCCTATGCCGATGGTCCTGCCGATGGTCTGGAACGTATTCGAATCCGCCAACGCGTGGCCTCCACCGGGCGGAGGATCGGCACAGTTGGGCCGATTCTGAAGATCACTCGCTTCGACGATTGGGGCCGCCGTACTTTCACCATGCAGGGGGCCCAGAGACCGATCAATGTTATCCAGGCCATCACCGAGATAACGCCCATCTACACCAAAGTGCAGGGGCTGCTTGCTGGTGACTCCTACGTTTGGGACATGCGAATCGCGACCAGCTCGATTGACCGAGAAACCTTCAACAGGATTCTACGACGCCAAATCGATCAGGAAGATGTCGACGAACGATTGAGCGTTGTGCGGTTGTACATCCAGTCTGAGCGTTTTCAGGACGCCATCCTGGAACTGAACAGCGTGATCGAGGACTTCCCGGGCCAGGCGCACCTGGAAGACGAATCGACGGCTCTGCAGCAACACTTGACACGGCGCATGTTGCGTGAGATCGAAAATCGCCGCGACGCGGGCCAGCATGTGCGAGTCGGCGCACTCTTGAACAATTTTCCCCGTGCGGGCGTGGCGGGTGAAACGCTGCTCCGCGTACGCGACATGCTGGCCGAATATGAGAGGCAGAAAACACAATACGAGCGAGCGCTCGAATTGATGAAATCGCACTTGAGCGAGCTGAAGGATGAGGCAACGAAAGAGGCATTACAGCCCATCGTCAGCGAGATCAAGAACGAAATGAGCATCCACTCGCTGAGCCGCATGGCTGACTATCTGCGTTTGGCCGATGACGAATCGCTGGCAACCGACCAAAAGCTCTCGCTTGCCATCAGCGGCTGGTTGCTCGGAACCGGAGCGGCAACCGAGAACCTGGCGGTGGCTCAGTCCTTGTTCCAGGCACGCAACGAAGTGCGGAACTACCTGCGGGCCAGTCGCAAGCATGAAAGAGACGAGCATTTGCAGCGATTGAAAGAACTGGAGGGTGGCACGCCCAGCTATCTGGCCAAGCTGATTGCCAACATGAAGCCGCCGGTTGAAACGCAAGCCGCGGCGATTGGAAATCCCGGACTCTACGAACTGAAGGTCACGGGTATTGCGCAACAGCCTGAATTCACCTACCACGTGCAGCTGCCACCCGAGTACAACCCCTATCGTCGCTACCCCTGCCTCGTCACGCTGAATGGCAGCGGCACGACACCGCTGCAACAGATCGACTGGTGGACAGGCCAGGCCACTCGGCACGGTTACGTTGTGGTTGCTCCCAAATGGACGAAGCAGTTTCAGCGCAAATACGATTACAGTTCACGCGAGCATGCGGCGGTTCTGTATTGTCTGCGGGACGCCTGCAATCGCTTCTCTATCGATACCGACCGTGTGTTTCTCAGCGGCCATTCGATGGGAGGCGACGCCGCCTGGGACATCGGTCTGTCCCACCCGGATCTGTGGGCAGGCATCGTGCCGATCGTGGCCAACAACGACAAATACATCAAACGCTACTGGGAAAACGGTCGACGGTTACCCATGTACTTCATCGGGGGAGAAAAAGACGGCGGTTGGCTACACAACAACGGTTCAGAATTCGATCGCTATCTAAGGAAGCCCCACTACAACTGCACCATCGTCCAATTCCAAGGACGCGGCCACGAGCATTTTCAAGACGAAATCCAACGCATCTTTGATTGGATGCAGCTTACCGCACATCGCCGAGATTTTGTCCCGCGGAAATGGGAAGTCCACTCAATGCGTCCTTGGGATAACTTTTTCTGGTGGTTGGAATTGAACGACTTTCCAAGGGAATCGATGGTGTTCCCGACCCTGTGGCCGCCCGCCCGAGGTATTCGGCCGATCCAAACCAGCTCACGCATCCTGGAAAATGGCCGACTCACGGTACGTACCGGCGCTCGCAAGGCCACCGTCTGGCTGTCACCAGAGATGGTCAATTTCGAGCGGCGTGTAGCCGTTTCGGTAAACGGTCGTGCCATCCGCGGCGAGATCAAACCAAGTGCCGAGGTTCTATTGGAAGATGTTCGGACACGTGGTGACCGCCAGCACCCGTTTTGGGCCAAAGTAGAATGGCCAGCTCGGTGATTAAAAGGCCAGTGTTCTGTCCACAGCTTAGTTTTTGGATTCCGTATTCGTAGACTGGGCACCGACCGCAGCTTGGTCCACAAGAATTCAGAAATTTGGTCCACAAGAATTCAGAAGTTACGGCGTCGCCCGGAGTCCGGCCACTTTGGGTACAGCCCGCTCGTGATAGCTGTGGTAGGCACTTAGTCTTTTTTCAGCAAGCAACCTGCGATAGCCCAGCCCTCGTCCTCGGTGTGGATGAACGTGCCCGCTGGCCCCAAGTACTTGCGAGCCAAGTCGAAGGAAGGCATGTTCGTATTGTCGATGAACTGCTTCCGCAGGCTGTCCTTCTCATCCGAGCCCCAAAGTTGGTTTAGGATCTGACCCACCATGGTCTCTGACTCGGGCATCTTGCCCTGACGGATCAGCTCATAGGTTGGACGATAAGCCTGTTCAGTGCGTGTGAAGAAGTGGAAGCTGTCATCTCCCGCACCCAAGGCATCCAGAGCTTGCTTAACCAGACGAAAGTCGCCGCCGCCGTCTAGTCCAATCGCATCGGCAGGTTGGTCCAGAATGTCCACGATGTAGTCCACGTGGGACGAGACCAGCAATTGGCCGTGTGCCACGGTGATCGCCGAGTTCGGTATCAACGGATCCTCTTCTTCCACCGGCTCGGGATCGTCAAACCCAAAACCAAAAGCCGGGTCGTCAATCCTAAGAGTTTCCACTTCGACGGACTCCTCGTTGAGAATCTCCCAGATGACGTGGTCGTTGTGCGTTCGCTTCTTTGCCGCAGGGTCGGATTCCATCGCCTTGTGGATCGTCTGCCTCACGGTCACTGGGTCCGTCAATTCGATGGCGAACAGGATCCGCTCGCATTGCGGGGTGATCGGCTCGCGATAGTCCGCGATCAATGTTGCCCGTTCGGCGAAATGAGCCACTAAGTCCCTGCGGATGTCGATCTGTGGCCCGTTGGGATCGGTCTTGATGCTCTTGAGCACATCCTCGAAAACTTCATCTCCGGCAATCTCGTCTACCAAAGTACTGGAATACTCAAAGGCTTGACGCATCCGCCAAGTGAAAGTCCCGTACGTCGCCACGTCCACAGGTACCCAACTCGGAGGCTTCGGGAGCGGACTGTTGGGAAAGTCCAGCATGTTGGCCGCCAGGTCAAACCTGCCTTGGCCTTCTTCACCCGGCTTTCTTTGGACAGGCGGAGCATAAACGAAGGCCCGGTGCAAAAACTCATGATTGCCAGTTGACAAGGCGACCTGCCCGGCCAATCCTTGGATCGCCGCAAAGCCCTGTTTGGCGAGTGTCTTCAAAAGATCCATGCCACGCTTTTTCCGGCCGCCGTTATAGGCACGCGACACTTCGATATAACCGAACGGCTCTACGAACCAGCGAATCTGGGCCTGAACCTCGCCCATTGCTTTATGGGAGTGAGCCATCGCCACTTGGAATGCCGGCACGTGGCTCAGTGAGGTTGGGTGTTCGGCCTGCTCGGCAACCCGATCCAGA
>Ga0310121_10004315_pt1 | contig 12602 bp, 6 predicted proteins | sample CB27_Tmax_986_MG_FD_203504 | JGI IMG/M metagenome (GOLD analysis project Ga0310121, IMG submission 203504) | Marine microbial communities from Western Arctic Ocean, Canada - CB27_Tmax_986 | ecosystem: Environmental > Aquatic > Marine > Oceanic | place: Canada: Western Arctic Ocean | collected... | reverse complement strand
ACGTTCATCATCTGCCTCATCCGTACAAGTAGCCCACGCCGTTTGTAACTTGAATTGGCTCCGGGGACTCGACGGCATGGATGCGGTCCCTAAGCCTTGCACAAGGGTAGGTCATAGGTGCCCACCCAGTAACGGCCCAAGACGAGATTGCAACTATAAGGAAAATGGGCGTCATAAGGGCGTGATGAGGGTCGCCTTTTTCCGCACTGGCGCGGTTATGCCGGTCGAGATAGCGGGGGCATGGTATCCGACCTCACGGTTCGTTATTCAGCGCAACCCACCCTTCAAGCAAGTATCATCTAATCACGAATAAGGACATGAATTACTGCGGGCGAGCACCTTAACCCGTTCGGGTGGTACGCTCCGTGTCAAAACGCATCTGATCGCCGGTTGTTTGGGCGCGCCGGCAATCGAACGAGAAGTTGTACACGCGCATTTCTAACTGCCGCAGTTAGTGTAGACATCCTAAATTTCCGACTAGCAGCCGCATTTCACTTAGCCGCCACCGAACGCGCAGCACCTTGCGGGGCCATCTACCAGGCAGGTTAGTGAGGTGCCATGTTAGGACTGCGTCGGCTCATAGAAAAAGAATATTTCCGCGCGGATTGACAGCTGTTGTCCCTGTCAAAAAACCCATCCGGCGTTAGAATCGTTCAACCTGAATGAAACAAGAGGATGCGAAGCAGGAATTTGAATCGACCTTTGGATTTGAAATGCCGAGCATCGATTCCAAAGTAAGGCGAGAATTGCGCGTAGCGCAGACGCCGAGCGCTGGGTGGCGAAATGACGTGCTGGCCAGCGGCCGAGGGTCGCCTGCCCGTTGTTTCATCAACCCGTGCGGCGTGAGACATTTCAAGAAACAACCCCTTTAGACATCGCTCTAATGGGTGGGTGTCTTAGCCATTGTCATGTGTCCAATGTCGCTGCTTTTGGGGCGACTTCAACTGGGAAGACCGTTCGCCTTACCGGCCCCCCCAATGGCTATTTCTACTGCTGTTTATGAAGCGTTGTGTAGAACACCCAAGGTGCGGCGGGGTCGTTGCCCGCCGCTCGAAACTGCAAGTTGCTAAGCTCCTCGAAGTGACACACGGTCGCAGGAAATCGACATACCCGCTCCTGCGTCGGCGCGCTATTCCTCAGTAGTATCAATCTGATTCGCGAGGATGCGACCAGCCGATCGGCGAGGGAATTCCGTAGTCCAATTGATGACGATCATCACCAGACGAATCTGGTTCAGGGACCGCGCTTCGGCGTTGAGCCTTGGTTGCGCAACTAGCGGCGGCGTTCACGACCTCTGTAGGAAACGGCAAGTCGCAAGGTGCATCCGATGGTCACTCCACCGCCAGTTTGGAGGGTGAGCGAGAGCCCAATTCAGGCCGTGAGTTCGCGCCACCGGGAACGATCGAAGAGTTCCAAAACTCATCAACGCGTGAGACACGTCAACAACCCACCCTTTTCGAAACGACCGTCGGCTGACATTTCTTGTGCCGGCTGACCCGCGTTGGTCACTCACCAATGATCTTTCCAGAAACGCAGCGCTTGCGCATGCCATCAAACTCGCAGTAGAAGATGTGCACCCACGGCGAAGGACAGCACCGGACACGGAACACTGGCCCAAGTCATACCTTATTGTCGCTCAAGCCACGTCAACGCCAGGCATCGCTCCAGGCCGCGCAGGAAATCCGATGCTTCTTTCGATCTCGAATACACCGGATTAACCACCACCACTGACAGCCATGGGAAAGAAGCTGGCATTGTTGGCGACTTATAGTCTGCGGATGCCAGGATTCCGCGATCTGTGATTTCAAGGTACATCTTTTCAAGCCCAGGCCAAACGTACGAAGCCGCTTCAGGTGTGTCTGCAACACTAAAAGCACCAAGTGGGAGGCACGCTCATGTTCGGCTTCGCGCCAAGCTGTTCAATAATCTTGCCCAGCCGTTTGGTTAACCGCTGGTCGCCAAGCGCGGCATCTCGGACTTCGTCCTTGAGTGAAAATGACATCGGAGGACCTCCATGAAAGAAGCAAACAGAAGAGAAGTGCTTCTCACGACAATCCTTCGAAAATGACAAGCCACCGAATCATTCGCAGCAAATCATATTTCGTCTAGGTCGATAGCAATGCTGCCACGAGACGCTGGCGTAGCAATGAATGCATGGGTTGTGTGGTACGATGAGCGATGGAGACCTCCGCACCTTAGCGAGGCGCCTCTAGAGACCGAAACGGCGCCGTGCGACGCAGAGATTCGTGCTATCGACGCCGTTGCCTTGCTTGCAAGTCCAGTCGGGCCCCGGGTTATCCTCAATGTTCGGCCACTAGTCGAGGACTTGTCAATGGACATGCAATTGCCATTCGTTATTCTGGAACTTATGTTAGCTCTTACCGATGGCCGCGCCGACCGCCGCCGCACCATGAATTAGAAGAGGATACACGCAAACCCCCCAAAGAAAATGGTTGAGGACATTCACGCTGAAGAATTTGAACTGCCCGAAGCGTTCGTCAGCGCATTTGAATCTGCAGATGGCAGTGATGCTCGAATGAAGGTTGTCGGACAATTCTTCGAAGGCGAGGAAATCACGCTTGGCCAGGACGATTGGGTAGCGCTGAAGCCAAATGAATCGCACCAAGTTTATCTCGTTGGCAGCTCATCCCTAATTCACATTGAACGACAAGAGCCGGATGGCACATTGTATGTCGTTCGACCTGTGCAACGTAAGAGAGGAACGATTGGGAAGCGTGCTTTGGAGGGCCAAGTCGTCAGCCAATTGAAGAAAGGTAGGAAGCTGTGGCTTTTGACGTGCAAGGCTGCATCGCGGTTGCGCCGCCGCGTGCCGCCGCAAGAACCCGCCGGGGACCAGGACCGAGTCGTACAAAAAGACGAAGGGTCTGGTTCCACTCCGGCAATTCATCCAGATGAAATCGTGCCAGAAACATCCTCACCGAAACTCCCTGCCGTAAAAGATGAAGGCAGGCATGAAGAGATCAACCTTCGGGCATTTGACCAGTTGCGAACATCGCTTCAGAATATACGGCTGGAATTTTGGCAAGGAAAGTTTCGTTCTCAACCCACAGAAGCGATTTCGGTGGCCGCGAAGAAAGCTGAGGGCAATGACATAAGTGGCGCGATTCAGGCCATTGAAATGACCGAGAATATTTTTGCTCGACTGATCGAGCAATGGGAGCGAGATTTTAAGGAGGCCGAGCGCAAAACGAGACGTGGCGGCGCCAAAGGTGGTGATCAAAATAGGTTTAAGAATTTCAAGGGTCATCATTTGGACATGCAATCAAGAATATCTCAAACAAAGTCAACATTCAGAATCACGCTCAACTGGTTGAGACAAAGGGAGGTGCAACAGAAACAGGAAAAGCAAGGTCATTAGAAGCTCTAAGACGAGATCAACCCGCGACAGATCTGAGCTGCCAAAGCTGAAATTGAAGAGCCGGAAATCACCGATGGCCGCAATTAGGTCGAGACCTGGCCTGTCCGATCAAGTCGTCATCAGGCCGCAGGAGCGTCGGATGGGAAGCCAGGATTTGAAAGGCGCCAGCGAGCCCTGTCGGTAGCGCGCTTCGGCGACGTATGCCGAAGCACGAAACTGTATCTCCCGTAAATGCCGTCGGTGAAATCGCCTGCTGCACTTTAGCGATGGACCCTTGCGCGCGGCGGCGGCGTGACACGCAACGCCGTTAAGGATTTTCAACAGTCGAAAAACACCTCAATTCCGGTGATTCTTGTCATGTCTGCTATCGAAGGAAAACATGGAGTGCATGTTGAAACTGATATCTGACGGGAAACTCGGTAATCCTAGACTCGGAATGCTTAACGGCGTTGCGTGACACGCCGCTGAGCTTAGCGGAAGGTGCGGTTTCTTACGGCGGTCGATGTGACGGTGCATCGGCCGCTGCGGTTTTGTTCCGGTCCCAACTCGCATCGGTGAACTCGACCGAAGCAGGAATCGGCAACTTTGAAAGTCCACTCGGTGACGCGCTTCGAAGCAGCATACAATCTGATTTTCGCGGGCACCACCGGCCGGGGGATTGCGCAGTCGAAATGATGGCGCTCGCCACGTAACAAATCTGCTCCAGGGATCGCTCTACGCCACCACGACCTCGCAGCGCATCCTACGGCGGTGTTCACGACCTCGGTAGGAAACGGAAGGTGGCAAAGTGTGCTCAGACGAGCCGACTTTCGGCCATGTGTCTGGGTCACCAGTCTGCGTCGATGAGCCCCAAAACTCGTCGCGCGTGAGGCGCCTCATCAAATCACCCATTAAGACACGGAACCTCGCCTCTGACGCGCATGCCGCTGATGGGTGGTAGGGTGGTGCCGAAAACTCATTTGCGGCGCAGTGGTTCGGACATCGCATCAAACGAATGATTCTTGCGGCACTGCGGGACGGGCCGATCCGCACACTGGCCAATTCTCGCAGGCCGCCAAAAAAACACCGGATGAGCCTCGCGAGCTGCAACTAGTCCTCGTTGAGGTCACAATTGGATCGAAGCGAGCGCATCGCGAGCACATAAGGGAAAACACCGATGCCTCCGCGATAATCAGACTAAATGTTGCTTCCTAACTAAATCCAGGCTAGATTTAGCGCCAGTATCGTAACGTGTACGAGGGGTTGTTGCCTCCCTGTGGGATTCAAATTCCTATCAGTGAGCCGAGGAACTTGAGTCCGTTGCTAATGCGATTCGGAAATATATTACGGCTGCGGAAAGGAGAACAGATGACGATTAACCGACCTAGCTCACGGACTCGGCGGCAGACTCGGCACCTAGTTGGACAGGCCGTGCTCGTGGTGGTGCATGTCGCTGCTGTACTTCTGGGGGCGTTATTGTCGACGGCGGAGGCCAAGAAGGCGGCCGAAGCGAAAACAAAACTGACGCAACTCGAAGAACAAATCCGCGCAGCCGGCGGCCGTCTTGACCGCAATGACTACAGACCGGGCAATCCGGTTGACGAAGTTGTCTTGGTGGGGCCCTCGGTTGGCGATGCCGAGATGAAGTTGCTCACCGGGTTGAAGTTGACCGACTTGGAGAATTGCTTTTTTACCAAGGCGAGCATTACCGGTGACGGCCTGCGGCATCTGGCCGGTGCGACAAATATGGTCACCCTGAAACTCAGCGAGACGAAGATCGACGACGATGCACTTCAGCACCTGCGCGGCATGGTCCACTTGCGTGAATTACGCTTGTACAAGACCAATATCTCTGACAAAGGATTGGAGCATCTAAAGCCCCTCAAAAGCCTCCGCTTGCTACAGTTGGACAGCACGAAGGTCGCTGGTGCCGGGCTGATACACCTGGCTGATTTGAACGACCTGCACGAATTGGATTTGGACGATTGCCCCGTAACCGACGCGGCGCTGGTCCATCTGGAAGGATTGGAAAGCTTGCTGGAGCTGAATCTTGCCGGCACGAAGGTGACCGACGCTGGTCTCAAGCACCTTAGGCACTTGCCCAAGCTATATGGTCTGTCGCTGAGCCGAACAAAAGTCACTGGGAGCGGCCTGGCACACGTGAAAGATCCCAAAACCGTTCAATCGCTGAAACTTGGTCTGACGAAAGTGAACGATGCCTCGCTCAAGCATCTGGACCGATTTGTCAATCTCTACGGTCTCGTGTTGGAGAGAACGCAGATCACCGACGCGGGACTCGAGCGACTCACCCGTTTCAAGGAACTTGGCTCCCTGGATGTTTCTTACACGAAGGTGACGAAAGCGGGGGTCGCAAGATTCAAGCAGGCGTTGCCTGAGTGCCACGTGCGGGATTAGTACGTCAGGTGGATGAAGCTGTCGGCGGATTGACTGGACAACTTCAATCGAAGATGCGGCGGACGACTCACTCGTCATAGCCGGCTCGGCCACGCTCACCGGCCGTCGGACGGCTCTGTCGCAGTCCATTCGCGATTTGAGACGAGTCATTTTAATGGCCGATTTCTGAGACACCGTGTCGTGACCCAGCGTGCGCCGGTCACCCCCTCGGAGATCGCGAAAGGCGACTTGCCAAAACTGAGGTCGGTGTGCACGACCGGCTGCGAACTGCACATCATTACTTCGCGCCGGTGGCAGTCACCCGTGCCGGTTCGAGAGAATGATGCGAGCCCAATTCAGGCCTTGTATCTGCGGCACCGGCTCAGCATCGAAGAGTCCCAAAACTCATCAGGCCGTGAGACACCCCGGAAAAGGACCGATTTAGAGACGGAACTCACCTCTGCGGGGCATTGCCGCTGATGGGTGGTAGGGTGGTGCCGAGAACTCATCTGTAACGCGGTGTTTCGGACGCCTCAGCAAACGCTATGCGTTGAATTCTAGGATTGTGTGACAAACCCCCCGATTCAGAAGGGTGTTCCTCCTATTTGTGTCGATTATACTGGAACCCGGTTTGTCTTATTCGCCCAGATCGCATGATCGGGTGATTCTTATATCGTTGCTGTTTTTTTCGGAGCGTTAGATTTTATGTCGAAGCGAATTTCTTGGTTGGCCGTCGTGGCCGTTCTCCTAGGGGCTGCCCAGGCCTCTGCTTATACCTACACAAACCTCGGATCGGCGGGCGGTTGGAAAAGCAACCCGGTTCCAGTTGTCATCGATGTGAGCAAGTTCACGACCGATGTCAGCTCGAATAGCGTCGATCTGGCTCTGCAAAACGCCTTCGACATCTGGGCCGATGCCGACACAAACGATAAGTTGGCTTTCAATCGTAAGGACGACAATGGCGGCAACTACGATGTCTTCGACACCTACCCCACCACGGGCAGCCTCGACCAATCGGCCGATTGGAAGTATGCCGACATCACCATCGGTGGCTGGCTCCCCAAGAGCTATTTCGATAGCGTCGACGTCAATGGCGGAAACCACATTTTGGCCGTCACCTGGAGCGCCAAGCTTCGCGCCGGTGGCAAGCCCGCCTGGACCTCGGACCTCTTCTTCAACGACAACTTCACCTGGAGCGATAGACCCGATTCGAATCCGGACCTCGGCGTCTTCGACATCGAAACGGTTGCCCTGCACGAATTGGGCCACGCGATCGGCTTCGGCCACGAGACGGTCAAGCCTTCGATCATGGCACCCTACTACGCTGGTGTGAATCGTTCGCTCTCGACCGACGACCTAGCCGGACTAGCCGCTCTCTACGGCGGTGGCAGCGGCGGCGGTGGCGGTGGTGGTGGTCGTGGTAACGGTGGCGGCAAGGGCAAGAATAAGCTCGAAGCCGACATCCTCGAATTGGAACTCTTGGCCCTCACCTACGACGACGTTGCAGGCTATGGTCACTTCACGATCTCGGCAAGCCAAGCGGTGCCCGAGCCGACCACGCTGGTCTCGGCCCTCGTGGGTCTGCTGAGCCTCGCGCTGTGTGGTCGTCGTCGCAACGGCTAGTGCGTCGCAGCAACTGGCCGCAAATTGAGAAGACAACAGCGTCGGTGTTCCAAACCGCCGTCAGAAAAGGAACTTCTGAAGGGCTGAACATCGCCTTGGGTAGGTAAACAGCAATCGCCAGATGCGTTCGGGCACATCGACCTCAGGCAATAACCGCAGCAAATTATCGTGCGGCGGCGTGCACAACCTCCGTTAGAAACGGCAATTGGCCCAACTGGCGCCCGACACATCGACTCTGGTATATATTGCATAGTGCGCTCCGCTGGTTCTACGCGCGCAAGCCGTCGGGCGATTGACGCCTAGGAAGCCCCCTCCTCGTGACGATAGAGTGTCGGTGCCAACGTCACTGCTGTGATCATCTTGATGGCGCAACTTCGGCAGATTTGGTCGTGCAGTTGCGCGCGGTGTCAAGAAGATACGGCGACCGAAACTGTAGCTCGCGAAAGTGCGGAGGTCTAAACGACCGCGGGTAGAAACGGAGTTTCCGACATGTCCGAGGACGCCCTCCCCCCGAAGATGGGCTAACCGGTATGGTGTATAACGTCGGACAGTGGTCACGAGTGGTAGGCTATTAACTGCCGTCGGTGTGCACGACCAACGTAGAAACGTTTAGCGTTTCTAATAAACGAAACGAAAACTCGTCGACTTCGCCTCTTCAATGATGAAACACCCAAGACTGAAGCGCACCGCGATAAAACGCAGCGCTCGTAGAGGCGCAGAGGGCCGCAGAGAAGCAAGCCATCTTTTCATCTGCCGCTCCGCTTCTTCGGCGTTGTCTAGCTTAGGCCCGGTTATTGGTGTCTGGAGGAAGTCAAAAATGTCCACCGAAGAAGTGAGCCAAGCAAAAAAATATCGGGCGAGTATTCCTAGCACCGCGCCAAAGTAAACTCTTGCTGCCGTTTGACCGCCTGCGAGGTCTGGCCGACAGCCGCTACTGACGATCGGTGCAGCGGGTGGCAAGTTGGTTTCGTTGAGGTAAGTAGGGTGGTTTGTAGTCTCCTGCCAAGCCGGTTTTTCTGGCGATCTGTCGGGATGATGAGACGCTTTCTCAGGCAGGTGTCAGAAACGCCAAAAATCACGGTTATCACTGGTCGAAATCGACCTTCACACAACCCCGACCCTAGCTTCGCTAGTACTTAACATTTGCCACAACCTGTTGTATGATAGCACGTTACGAAAACCACAAATGACGATTGACGAACGGCCCCAACTGTGTAAGATCGTGCTCTTCGACTAACTGGATGTTGTGGATCGATGGGCATCGTCCACAACATCTAGTGGTAAAATTCAATAATTAGCTCGTTTTTGACGAGTCAAGGTCATAAGCAACCCAAAATCTGGTGCTATTTCATTTTGAGAGTGGCTCAAGATGTCAAAGTACCCGTGCTCGACGATCCTCCGTTTGAACGATTCCGCTTCAACGGAAGTCGGCTGAGCCAGCACGGAAGCTGGGCCAAAAATTGATGCAGGTGATTGGCGCAGTCGGCCGATCAAACGTGTAGAATGTGTGTACTTATGTACACTGGTATGGATGCCCCTATTCTAGAGCGAAAAGCAGGAGGTTCTGCCGTGGCTACCGTTGGCTTGAGTGTTGGCGATCTGGGAGTTTCGAGCACCGTGAATGAGAAGAGAGCAGCTAAGTCTGAAGTACCCAATGGCCCTGGCGCTGAAAGTGGCGCCCCGAGAAGTTTGGCGGGCGTGAAGTGTTTTCATGGACGGCTAAAGTTCGACGCGACGTTCTGTCCCACTGACGTGGCCAGTCCGTTCGATACGGCCCAGTGGGAGACACGCAGCGCTGCGATCAAGGGTGAGAACGGTGAAGTGCTGTTCGAGCAAACCAACTGTGAAGTGCCCACCACGTGGAGCCAGTTGGCCACCAACGTCATCTGCAGCAAATACTTCTATGGCGAGGTCGGCACCCAGCAACGCGAGCACAGCGTGCGTCAGCTCGTCCACCGTGTCGTCCGTACGATCACCGACTGGGGCCTCGAAGACGGCTACTTCGCCAGTGCCGACGACGCTGAGCGTTTTTATCGCGATCTATCGTGGCTCTGCCTGCACCAGCACGGGGCGTTCAACTCGCCAGTGTGGTTCAACGTTGGTCTGTACCATCAGTACGGTGTGAAAGGCGCTCAGTGCAATTGGCGTTGGGATCCGGCGACCCAGGACGTCGTGCAGCCCGACAACCCTTACGAGTATCCGCAAGGCAGTGCCTGCTTCATTCAGCACGTCGAAGACAACATGGAAGACATTATGGAGCTCGCCCGTAGCGAGGCGATGTTGTTCAAGTTTGGCAGCGGCACGGGCACCGATCTGTCGACGCTACGTTCGCAACGCGAAAAGCTCGCTGGCGGTGGCAATCCAAGCGGCCCCCTCTCGTTCATGCGAGTCTACGATCAGATTGCCGCCGTGGTAAAATCGGGCGGAAAGACCCGTCGCGCGGCCAAAATGCAGTCCCTAAAAGTTTGGCATCCCGATGTGATGGAATTCATCGAGTGCAAATGGAAAGAAGAACAGAAAGCGCATGTGCTGATCCAGAAGGGCGGCTACGAGTCCAATTTTAATGGCGAAGCTTATAGTTCGATCATGTTCCAAAACGCCAACCTGTCGGTTCGTTTGACCGACGACTTCATGCAGGCGCTGGAGAAGAACGAGGACTGGACGACTCGCTGGGTGACCGACCCTGACGTCGAAGGCCCGACCTATCCAGCGCGCGACGTGATGAATCGGATGGCCGATTGTGCCTGGCACTGCGGTGACCCCGGCGTGCAGTACGACACGACGATTAACAACTGGCACACCTGCCCCAACAGTGGGCGGATCAACGCCAGCAATCCGTGCAGCGAGTATATGTTCCTCGACGACACGGCCTGCAACTTGGCGAGCGTCAACCTGATGAAGTTCCGCCGTGACGACGGTTCGTTCGACCACCAGCGTTACCAGGCCGCTTGCCGTCTTTACTTCACGGCTCAAGAGATCCTCGTCGATCATGCCAGCTACCCGACGGCCGACATCGCTCGCAACAGCCACAAGTTCCGTCCGCTCGGCTTGGGCTACTCGAACCTCGGCAGCTTGCTGATGTCCAACGGCTTGGCTTACGATTCCGACGCTGGTCGAAGCGTCTGCGGTGCGATCACTTCTTTGATGCACGGTATTGCCAACCTCACCAGCTGCGAGCTGGCTGAGGCGGTCGGCACGTTCGATCAGTACGAGCCAAACCACGAGCCGTTCATGAACGTGATGCGCATGCATCGTAGCGCGGTCGAAAAGATTAAGCCGGAATGTCCGCACGTTGCATCGGATTCGTTCAATCGGACTGCTTCACTCGACCAGTTGGTCGATACCGCTCGCGACGTGTGGGATCAGGTGCTGTCTGCCGGACAGGTACACGGATTCCGCAATGCTCAGGCAACCGTACTGGCTCCGACCGGGACGATCAGCTTCATGATGGATTGCGACACGACCGGCATCGAGCCGGACATCGCGCTAGTGAAGTACAAGCAGCTTGCCGGTGGCGGGATGCTGAAGATCGTCAACCAGACGGTGCCGCTGGCACTCGAGACGTTGGGCTACAATGCCGCTCAGGTCGAATCGATCCTCGAGTACATTAATCAACACGACACGATCGAAGGAGCCGATGATCTGAAAGAGGAGCACTTGCCGGTGTTCGACTGTGCTTTCACTGCTCGCAACGGTTCGCGGAGCATCGCCTGGAAGGCCCACGTGACCATGATGGCCGCCGCGCAGCCGTTCTTGTCGGGGGCGATCTCGAAGACGGTCAACATGCCGCGGGCCACGACGCCCGAGGAGATTGCCGAGGCGTATGTCGACGGTTGGAAGCTGGGCCTCAAGGCCTTGGCGATCTACCGCGACGGATCGAAGGACAGCCAACCGCTGAATACCAGTACTGAGTCTGATCAGGCCAAGGACAAAGCGGCGGCACTGGCTGGAAAGCCGCGGCGAGAGCGTCTGCCCGACACGCGGCAGTCGCTCACGCACAAGTTCAGCGTCAGCGGCCACGAGGGCTACATCACCGTCGGTCTCTTTGAAGACGGCCGCCCGGGCGAGCTGTTCATCACGATGGCCAAAGAGGGCAGCACGATTGGCGGCCTGATGGACGCCTTTGGCACGGCTGTCTCAATGAGCTTGCAGTATGGCGTGCCGCTCGAGGACTACGTTCGCAAGTTCTCGCACATGCGATTCGAGCCGCAAGGATTTACGAAGAACCCCGACATCCGCATCGCTAAGAGCCTCATTGACTACATGTTCCGCTGGTTGGGCATCACCTTCTTGCCTGGTTATAAGGAGGCAAGCCAAGGCAGTTCGCCGGGAGGCGACGGGTCAATTGGCGACGGGTCAATTGGTAATGGGTCTATCGGTAATGGGTCCTCAGGTGGCGATGGGGGCGATGGAGAAATCGCTACCAAACCTGTCTCCGGCAACTTTTCGGTAGAATCGGGCTTTTCGGCAGAATCGGGGGCTGTCGGCCAAGACTTCCGCCAGGATCAGGCCAAAGCGAAAGATATTGAGCCCCATGGTCATGTCAATAGTTCGACGGGTGGTTTGGCAAATCGCCATGCGAACAACGGCGGCCACGCTAACAAGGGTGAGACCAATGGCAACTCCAATGGCTATAGCGACACACTGCTTGAGCGGGCCGGCGTAAGAGTCAAGTCGTCGGACGGTTCCGCTGCTGACGGCGGCCGCAGCGAACAGTTCGCCGGTTTCCAAACCGACGCCCCCAGCTGCGACGGCTGCGGCGCGATCACCGTCCGCAGCGGCAACTGCTACTTGTGCCACAATTGTGGCAATTCGATGGGATGTAGTTAAGGATTCACGGGTTACGAGTCACGGGCCACGAGTCGCGAGAACAAATCGTAGCTCGCGACTCGCAGCTCACAGCGGCTGCTCGTCCGCAGGAGGCACAGGGCAATGAAGCCCGCGAGCAGTCTTTGTTGAGTTACTAGTAAAAATAGTTCGGGTGACACCGCGACGGGTGTCGGTTCTGAATTGGGCCGTCACCCGTTTTTTTATTGTTAATGCATCCTTCGCGTTATGGTTTGCTATACTGATCTCTGGCAAAAATCAAAACCGACGGCATCGAATTGCGAGTATCGCCATGTTTTCAATTTGGTTTCTTGTAGCCGTTCACGGGCCTCTCGGAACCTGACCGAGGATAGTTGCCCAAGATCGACTTCTTCATATTTTGAGAGAGGCATTTCGGGCT
>Ga0310121_10004314_pt1 | contig 12606 bp, 6 predicted proteins | sample CB27_Tmax_986_MG_FD_203504 | JGI IMG/M metagenome (GOLD analysis project Ga0310121, IMG submission 203504) | Marine microbial communities from Western Arctic Ocean, Canada - CB27_Tmax_986 | ecosystem: Environmental > Aquatic > Marine > Oceanic | place: Canada: Western Arctic Ocean | collected... | reverse complement strand
GCCCGTTTCTCTCGTCCGGTGGCGATTCATGCGATTGTCCACGAGAAGGTCGAACAGCCAACGCTCCGGGGAAAAGAGGAAGCTGGAATCGTGGCAAGCGCTGATCGATACGAAATGCGGAAGTTATTTCATGAGCGTTGCTAGGAACACTCCAGCTGGCTTAGTAGGTGGCACGGGTGGCACGTGGTGGCACGCTCAGAACGAGGTGATGGGTGTGATTTTCCGGGGCGTTTCGCCGTAACTCTCCTAATTCCAGCAGCCGGCTGTGGAGCGCAAGCGACGGAACGGCCAGGGTATTCCTTCGCTGGTGCGTCAGGCTTGAATAATCCGGGAACAATGGCTCGCGGGACAAGAAGCACTGGCAAAGCCAGTGGCACACAGTGCCCTTCACTCAGTGCCCTTCACACGGGCGGATTCATCCTCGCTGGCGCACGAACATCCACGGAACTGGGACACGAAAGTATTACCCACCTAGCAAGAACCCGATCAAGTCGGCCAGTTCTTGCGGCGTAACCTTCTTCTCCAAACCCTCGGCCATGAGTGATTTGCCGGAACTGGTCAGCTGATCGATCTCCGACCGCAAGATCGTATCCTGTTTGTTTTCGGCCCGTCGGAGTGTCACGCTCGTGGCCGTTTCTTCGGCGATCACACCGGTCACAATTCGGCCATCGGTGGTGACGAGAGCGTACTCCATGAAATTGGGAGAAACTTCTCGGTTTGGATCCAAAACGTGCATGATCAGTTCGCTGGGCGTACGGTTGCGAATCGTCTTCAAGCTAGGACCGACATCGTAGCCTTGATTACCCAACCGATGACAGCTCAAGCATTCTCGGCGATAAATCTTCTCGCCGGCGGCGGTGTCGGCTGTCAACGACAGTGCTGTTTGGTACTGATCAATCACGTCTTCACGTGGTCCCGGTGCATCTGCGGCGAACAATTGAGTTGCTCGCTGTCGAACGGTTGGATCGGCGTCGTCCATCAGCCGACTCCGGCGATTGGCCGGCACCAACGCGGACGACACTTTGCGCGCGGCGATGGCGTCCAGCAACGGCAGAATTCGCTCCGATCGCGACAGCAGCGCGTCGACTACTTCCTGTCGCGTGCCGGGTGTCAACCCGCTGTACTTTTGCAACAAAATCCCGGTGACTTCGGGGCGGGCATAACCCGCCAGCGCAGCGACTGCCGCCTTTTGTAGTGAGAGTGGTTGGCGTCCGTCGAGCAGCTGATCGAGGACTGGCTCGGCTTGTTCGAAGCCGCCATATCCCAGCAACTGAACCGCCTCGAGCCTTTGTTCCAGATCGGTCGTGGAAGCCAAGGCCAATTGGCCCGCACGAGCAAAAGACTCCTGGACCAAACGTCCCTCGGGGGTGTTCAACGGCGATGAATAAGACTGTAAATTCGCGCGTGCACGCCGCAGCCCTTGTCCGATCCCTAAGACAACGTTCAGTTGAATTGCACGCCGCTCCTGATACCGGGCCGCGGCCCGCAAGACGGTGCGAATTTCGTGGGATTTGTTACGAGCGCCGACGACTTCCGCGGCTTTGCGCAGCAACAACCGCCCGGGCGCGGCTGCCTCGGTCTGGCCGTCCTGCAACAGACGTAACAGAAACTTTTCGGACAAAGACGGCAGGCAGCTGAGCAGCGCGATGCGCACCCAAGGATCTTCCTGATCGCGGCCGGCAATGAGTGAAAGCGCGGTGACCACCCTCGGATCATCGACCTCACCAAGCGTCAAGGCGACCTGAAAACGAACCCGAGCATCCTCGTCGCCGGCGTTGGCCAGGATTGCGTCGAAGACAGCAGGGTTGGTCAAGCGAGTTTCGGCAATCCGCGTCGCATGCTCGCGTACGCCAGGCACCGAATCGCGCAGAGCCAACAGCAAATCTTCGTCGGCCAGACTGTCGAGCCCAGCCAATGCCCAGAGGGCGTGCAAACGTGCCAATGCAAAATCGCTGCGTCGCAACATGCGTCGCAGCGGCACTACTGCGGCCCGATCCTGTCGCTCGAAAATTAACCGATGCGCGGTGTCGCGCCACCAAGAGTTGGCGTTCTCCAGTTCGGTGACCAACTGTTCGACGCTCGCCTGGCCCAGTTGCGGCTTCGGCGGCGGTTGGAAACCTGGCCGCGTCCGGGGGGGGACCAGTCGATAAATCCTGCCGCGATCTCGACCGCTGGTCAAATCCACATGTGCCTTGATGTCTTCGGGAATCGACCAGGGGTGTTCGATCGTCTCGCGGTACATATCCAACAGGTGCAGCGTGCCGTCCGGCGCGTTGACAAAGTTGACGGGACGAAACCAATTGTCGCTGGACGAAATGAACTCCTCCTGCTGATGAACTCGTGCGGCGTTGAAGGTTGGTCCCACGGCCGACAGCCGCTGCCGCATGACCAGATTGCCCGCCACTTCGCCGATAAACACGTCACCATCGAAAGATTTCGGATAGGCAGCACCGCGATAGATGGTGATACCGCTGCAGGAAGTGACGAACCCGGTAGCCGCCATTTCACTGCGAGGTGACTTGCGGGCAGTGTTACTGGCCAACCGACGAGCGTTGATGACCCTCCACGGCTCGGGAGGGCTCGTGCGAAAGACTGGGATGGCGTCGCCAAAATCGGCGGCATCGTGGATCGCAGAGGGCACTGATAAATACGGATTACGAGCCAGATATCGGTTTTCGAGAACGATATGCCGGATAGGATTGCGAATGTTACAGATGAATCGGTTGCCCCAATCGTCGAACGCGTTGCCGAAGCGGGCTCCGCCGGGTATTCGTTCCAATTCCTCGGTCCGTGGATCGAATCGAAAATCGTTGCGTCCTAGTACGATCGGTGCCGCCTGCGGGTCGTCGCCTGGGCGAATGTCGCCACTGTTACTCGAACCGGCCCCATACACGAGATGGTCCAGCCCCCACTTCAGATTGTTCATCACAGCCTGGACGTTGAACTTTCGAAAGCCCGTAAAGACTTTGCGCCGGACATCGGCCCGGCGATCACCATCGGTGTCCTTCAGATACCAGACGTCCGGCGTGGCGGTGACGAAGACGCCTCCTTTCCAAAACACCAGCCCGGTGGGCCAGGAAAGCTCTTCGGCAAAGACCGTCGACTTGTCAAACCGCCCGTCACCATCCGCATCCTCCAAGATCCGAACGCGACCCAGCGGCGGCGAGGTTTGTTCCTGCCAGGATGCGTCCAGGGACCTGTCCGTAAACGGATAGTCCCTCATTTCGACGACGTATGCCAAGCCGTTCTCGTCGTATTGCATGGCCACCGGATCGGCGACGAGCGGTTCGGCGGCGAGCAGCTCTAGCCGGAAACCGGCCAGAATACGGATCGACGACAGTGCGTCCTCCGGTTCCTTTGGTGCCAACCGGGGCAAGGCTTGGGCCAACTCAGTATTCGGGTCCTGCTCGTTCTGACCCCAGACAGAACTGACAAGCAAGGCGCTGGATACAAGACAGTACGCTAGCCGCTTCAACATGGTTGACTCTCTCCGTTATGTGCTAATTAGCCGTCAGTTAGGTCTGACCAGTCAATAACTGTCGTAGCTGGACTCGCAACAGGGTGCCACTGGCTCCGCCAGTGCGGAATCGCTGTGTCCACGTCGCGTTACGAACACTGGCAAAGCCAGTGGCACCCGAAACGGACAAGTGATTTCCATACAATTCATTAGTCGATTTCTGCGCACACTCTTTCGGCGAACGGACGTGCTGGCCGTGTTCGCATCAAAGGGCTCACGCCCACCGTTCGCCGTTAGTTGGGGCCGCAGGCAGCGCTGCGCTGCTCTCGTGGCTCTGCCGTAATCATACCTGCTATCGCTGTACTTTTCATTTGGAGGAAGAGGCTGCGTCCCAGCGCCACGCTACAATCCCGCCACCGGTGTGCTATGATGGGCGTCTTCGCAACTGCGATCCTGAGGCGAACAGTGGGCGTCAGCCCAATGGCATTTACTTTGAGTCTCGATCGCAGCGATAGTTGCTGATCGCTCCGCGATCAGGGCATTTTGATCGCGGAGCGATCAACGACTATGGCCAAAGTAAGTGGCATTGGGCGTCAGCCCGCTGGTGTCGTGAGCGTCGAACACAGCGTAATGTTCCACGGTGTAAGACCGTGGCATTTTGTTGCGATGACTTGAGGAGTGTCAAAACGTGCATTCCCCGTCCGCGGACTTCGATCGATTTCAGTGCAAAAAGCAATGAAGACCAATCAAGTAAAGAGAAAGCTGCGTGACGGGGGGATCGCACTGGGGACCTTTGTCTTTGAATTTAACACACCCGGAATCTCCCGTTTGGCAGCCGAAGCGGGAGCCGAGTTCGTCATCTTTGACATGGAACATACAGGCTGGAGCATTGAGACGATTCGTGCACTGATCGCCAGCACGGGTTCGGTCGACACGGTTCCCATCGTCCGCGTGCCGGCGACCCAGTACCACTTCCTGGCCCGCGCGCTAGACATGGGATCCAGAGGAATCATGGTGCCGATGGTTGAGAGTGTGGAACAGGCACGGACGATCGTGGCCTCTTGCAAGTACCCGCCGCACGGCCGGCGGGGGGCTGCTTTTACGATCGCTCACGATGATTACACGGGCGGCGATGTCGTCGACAAGATGTGGACGGCTGACTCAGAAGTGTTGCTGATCGCCCAAATCGAAACAGCGACCGGACTCCAGAACGTCGATCAGATTGCCGCCGTCGAAGGCATCGATCTACTGTGGATTGGCCAGTTCGACTTAAGCACCTCACTTGGTATTCCCGGCGAGTTCACGCACCCCAAGTTTCTGGACGCGCTGCGCCGCATTGTCGAGGCCGCCGACCGGCACGGCAAAGCTGCGGGTTTTATGGTGCTCAACGTCGAAGAAGCCGGCACGCGCATCGAGCAAGGCTTCCGCTGCCTGGCCTACAATGGGGATTTGTGGATCTACCAAGAGGCCTTGCGACTTGGCTTGCACGCAATTGGTCGCAAGGTCAAGGAGTCGAAGGATTGAAACAGCGGCTGCGAGTCTGACCTGTTACTTGGCCGTTCACTTTACTTGGCCGTTCACTGGGCGAACGTCTGGAAAACGCTCGTTCGCGGAGCGACCGGCCACAAACTGTGCAACTTTAATGAACCCTTTGAATTGTGGAGACCTCACCGTGATCAGGCGTCCGTTCATTCTCGTCTCGTTGATGTGTGTTTTGGCAACTCCGTTGTTTGTTACGGCAGAAGAGAAGATCAAGGTTGGTATCATCGGACTGGATACTTCTCATGCACTTGCTTTTACCAAGGTTCTCAACGATCCCAAGGTGTCTGCGGAGCTAGCAGGGTTTCCCGTCGTCGCGGTCTATACGAAAGGCAGCCCAGACATCGAATCCAGTGTCGAACGCGTGCCTGCCTACACGAAGCAAATCCAAACGATGGGGGTCGAAGTCGTTGGCTCGATTGACGAACTGCTGAAACGCGTCGACGCCGTGTTGCTCGAGACAAATGATGGGCGCCCACACCTGGAACAGCTGCGACCGGTCCTCAAGGCCGGCAAGCCGTGCTTTATTGACAAGCCGATTGCCGGATCTCTGAAAGATGCCATCACCATTTTCGCCGAAGCCAAACAGGCCGGCGTGCCGATCTTCTCGTCGTCGTCGCTCCGTTACGGCAAAGGCAGCCAAGCAGCGCGGGCCGGCAAACTGGGGAGGATCAGCAAATGTGAAACCCACAGCCCGGCAAGTTTGGAACCAACGCATCCCGACCTGTTCTGGTATGGCATCCACGGCGTGGAGTCCTTGTTCACGGTGATGGGCACGGGTTGCAAGTCCGTGGTGCGGTCTAGCGAAGGTGGCAAGATCACCGTGGTCGGCAAATGGGACGGAGGTCGCATCGGAACGTTTCGCGAAGGTAGCGGTTACGGCGGGCACGCCGTAGGCGACAAAGGCGAAGGCGACGTCGGTTCGTCGGATGGGTATGCACCGCTGCTCGTCGAAATCGTCAAGTTTTTCCGCTCCGGGAAACCGCCGGTCAGCGCCGAGGAAACACTGGAGATCTACGCTTTCATGGAAGCTGCCGATGAAAGCAAACGACAAGGGGGTGCCGAGGTAACGTTGGAGAGTGTGTTGAGTGCCGCGGGACAATAGCAATGGCGGTGGCTTGCATCAGCCACGGCGATTGTTCAATCGCGACGCAAAGTGAGGCGAACTTCGGTCGAAGTTCGCCACACCCTTCCCCAAGGAAAGGGCTCAGGGACCTCGGGTGGCACGGCACGGGTGGCAGGCTCGGGGTGGCAGGCACGGGTGGCACGCTCAGAACGAAGTGATGGGCGTGGTTATCCGGGGCACGCCGTGGTTACCGTCGGTACTGCGAACGATCCGGTGACGCGATCGCAGGAACGAACAAGCACTCAGGTTCTCCACGCCCTTCGCCTAAGGCTCAGGGACGTGCCACCCGTACAATCTTCGTGCGTGCTACCTTCGTGCGTGCTACTCGTACAACCTTCGTGTGCACTACCCGTGCAGCCGCCGCGCGTACCGCCGTCGCATGTGCCACCAGTGCAGCTTTCGCGTGTGCCACCCGATGGCATCAGAGGTCAGTTCGGCTGACCTCAGAACGAGTGATCGGTTTTTTCTGACATTGGCTCCTCGGACCTTGGGACGGACCGATCAATAACTGTCGTAGCCCGGCTCACAAGAGTTCGGGGCTTCGCGTAGGCCCCCGAAGTCCTGTGACTTCGGCTACACCAACACGCGACAGCCCTGTTTCGCCTAAGAATCGCACTCTCGGGCCGGATCTTTGAATCGTCGACAGCGCGGCAGCTGGACTAAAACGTCGCGAACCAGCGGAAACCGACGACGTCGACGTTGGGTCCTATTTCGGGCCGCCAGATTTCGTGGTTGAACAGCAGTTCACTGCCGCCCGGCAAAGTAAAATTCACTCCCCAGGTCGCACGGTCGATATCATCGGGCCGTGTACCACCAGCGGTAATGGCGCCCCGAGCGTACAAAGTATCGTAGCGTGCCAATAGACTCACGCAGGGCGTCACCTGCACCTCACCTTCGACAACGGTTCCGTAGGTGTGGCTCCGCGCGCCCGGGTTGGTTTCCTCCGTCCGGATTGCGTATTCAGCGTAAGCTCGAAACCACTTCTCGTACCGAAAAGTTACGTCCGCCCCAGCAAACTTGTAGTACTGTTGCGGAGCCCGGTCGTTGTTAAAGTGGCCGGACATGACCGATCCGCCGAGCCTGATGGATTGATTGCCGATTGTTGCGCGACCACCAACCGCCGGATCATTGTTGTTGTCCCAGTAGCTCCGACTGGATAGGAAACGCTCATTGAAGCGCGGCCGCAGGCCATTGATTGCGTACGTATCCAGCGTAGCCGTGGTGTGCTGGCCCAACGGGACACTGAGTTTGGCCCGGACACCTTCATCAGAATAGGGATGCGGCAAGACGGGTCGAGGCGTGTTAAAGTTACCCGTTTCCACCGTGCGGCCCATCGCATACATCAGCGGATTGCTAATGGTGCGATAGGTCGCTGGATGGCTCATGCCGGCGAAAGCACCAAAAGGAGTGACGAAACGCCCGGCTTCGACGCTGGCCTTGATATCACCCTCATAACAGCACGACAGCACTTCAATCAGATCCAGTTTGAGCGTCGCATTGACGATTTCAAAGAAGTGACCGTCCTGGGGGGATTCGTTGTGACAGCTGGTGCAAACCGTAGCATTTGCTGACAATGGACCGTTTTGCCACTGCAAGCCTACCCACACATCTGGGAAAAAGCCTGCGTGGTCCAATTCGCCTGAGGGAGCCGGAGACTGGAAGCCGTGGTTGCCGCCCCGCCAGAGGGCCGACAGCGTCGCGTGCCAAGTGATGCCCCCGCCGCCGCCATCGCCACCATCACCGTTCTCGGATCCGTCCTCCCCGCCGATGCCGGCTACGTCCGCAAGGTGTCGTGCAATCGGTTCGAATTCGCTGGACGGAATGCTGGCGTCGTCCATTGCTGCCATCCTGCGTACCGTCGTGAGCCAATCGGAATAGCTCTTCGACTTTTGCAGAGCGCGATCCAGATCGTGACAATCCTGACAGTGCATCTCGAACGCGGCGCTCGAACCCGAGTCCATCGTGTCGCTCTCGGAATCGTCGGAATCGTCTGCTGCCTCGGAATCGTCCGATGGCTCAGAGTCCTCGTCCTGATCCTGGAGCCAGACAGTCGAGGCAGCTTGAAGTTGTGGCGGTTCACTCGCAATCCTGTGCCATGCCTGGCGGAGCCCTATTGGTTGTGTTACCCCCGCGCGTTGGCCCGACGCGGCGACTATTTGTCCTGGCATTGCGTATGCCCTTTGCGGTGCGGAGGTGCTGCGGGCCGGCACCAGGGTAAACGGCAACGGCGGGCTCGCGACCACGGCACGCGGGACGAGGAATAGCCCGACCAGAACCGCTCGAATCGCAAACGAGTTGAATAGTTGCATTTCCCCAACCTTGCAGATTCCGTATTTCCCAGGTCTGAATCACGAGCGACCACAGCGCGGACCTAGTCTGGGACTCTAGGCTATTAGTACCTATCGAACGGATCACGTCGAAAACACGAGTCGAAACGATTATCCGGATTACAAAATCTGTAGTGATTCACAAAGTACTAGGGCCTAGCCGCTAGCACGTGTTACCGTCCATTAAGGGTTAGACTTGGAGAAGTGGAACATCGATCGTTCCCGGAGTCTCGCGACCTCGGCTACTCTGCTAGCAAACGCCACCGCTAGCAACGCCACCGTTTGACGACGTGACGATCAAGTCTGAGAAGTCCTGCAACTTGAACCAGCTTTCCGCGGGTCGGCAGAGCTTTGCGCGGGTTATTCACCCGGACGATTCATACGACGACAGATAGCCGTCGGAACCTATTTTCAGGAAGTAACTCACCGCGAACTCGCCCAAGACACTGCGCATTTTGGCCTGCGGCATTGCACGGAACTTATTGCACGGGTGCCAGCAAGCGCGACACTTGAACCGCCACCTTGAACCAAAGCGGTCGGCGCTCGAGCTCATCTGCCTGCGCAAGTCGACAGCGGGAAAAATCGCGCTCGAACATCTCTGCCATTTGGGCGGCAAATTTCGCGTCGTCAACCAGTACCGTTATCTCAAAATTCAATCGAAACGACCGATTGTCCAAATTCGCCGTCCCAACAGCAGACAGATCATCATCGACGATCAACACCTTGTGGTGCAGGAAACCGGGTTGGTACCGGTAGATCTTGACGCCGGCCAGTTCGGCATCATCAAGAAATGAAAACGAGGACAAGTAAATCAGCAAGTGATCCGGTTTCTCGGGCAACATGATCCGCACGTCGACTTCTCGCAGCGCGGCCAGTTGCAGAGCCGAAATGACCGGCAAGTCAGGCACAAAATAAGGACTGGCAATCCAGATGCGCCGCCGGGCCCGATTGATCATGTTGATGAAGAACAGGCCGCATGATTCGAACGCGTCCGCGGGACCGGTGGGCAAGACCAGTACATTCTGGTCGCCTCCTTCCGCGGGCCGGGCGTACCAGTCGAGTTGGGGGACGGTGCGTGTGGCCCAAAACCAGTCTTCGAGAAACGACAATTGGACGGCATGAACGGACGGCCCTTCGAGCTGGGAGTGAGTATCTCGCCAGGGCCCAAACCTTTCGCTGCGGCCCATGTACTCGTCGCCAACGTTCAGGCCACCGACATAAGCCACTCTTCCATCGACCACCACAATCTTACGGTGGTTGCGGAAGTTGATTTGAAAACGATTCCGGCGATTGGAATGGAAGGGGTAAATCTGGACCCCCGCCACGCGTAACTCGCCAAGGAAGCGACTCGGCAGTTGGTGGCAACCTATTTCGTCGTACAGGAAATAGATACGCACACCCTCTGCAACTTTCGCTAACAGCCGCGACTTCAATTCGTTGCCCAGTTCGTCATCGTGCACGATGAAAAACTGGACCAGGATGTAGTCTCGCGCTGACTCGATGCCGGCAAAGATCGCGCGGAACGTTTCCTCCCCGTCCACCAGCAACCTGACGCGGGTGTGTTTGGTAAACGGCATCCGCACGAGTCGTTCCAAGACGCGATGTTCCGGTTTACTGTCCGTCACGAACAGCCCGCGATCTAAAGCGTGACGCGCCGCTTCGTGGAACACGTGGTGAATCTCGGAGGTTCCGGAGCGGCGGGCTTTGACGTAACCTTCGAATTTGCTGCAACCGAAAATCCAATAGGCGGGCAGAGCGATGAAGGGAAAGATGATTAGGCAGATCGCCCAGGCAATGGCGCCCTGAGCAGTCCGGGCGGCCATAATCGCATGCCCAGCCGACACGATGCCCATAATCTCCGCCGCCAGGAAAATCGTGATCAAAACCACAACCCAAATCCAAGCGTCGCCGATTTCCAAGATGTCAACCTTTCCTGCGTGGCCCGAATTGCGATAGGGTAGTCTAGAGGCTAGAGTCCAGAGCCAGAAGCAGGCAGCGCGGCCTGCCGCCGCAACCAACGGCGAACGGTGAGGGTCAGCCTGGCGTCAGCCCGCTGGTGGTAACGGTTGCATCGCAATTCAACACTTCGGCCCGCCTGAACGCCTGACCCTGGCCAGTGGACAGGCAAACGCAGTATGATTGGGAGAATACCGGGCTGGCAGCCAAGCTGCTATCGCCAGAGTGCATTGCATCGATCTGCTATTGTGCCATGGGACTTTTACGGCAAGCTGTGTTGTTGACTATCTGCTGGCAGCTTTGCCACGGCAGTATTTTGGCCCAGTCTGCGCAAAACGCTCATTCGCACGGCGTCCGCGGGCTTCCTCGCGTGGCCAGACCAACGAGTGAAAAAACGCGACTCGTCAGGCTATTCTCCCAGCTACAGGTCGTTAGCAGTCTGCGCTCGCGTCAAGCCGAGTTGGACGTCGACGTCGAAGGCATGTTCGGCCTCCTCTGGCTGACAACGATCGATATCCCGGCCATCAGCGCATCCCACGGTCTTGTGTTCACCGGCGCCGACGTGGACAGTGCGCCGGGGGCAGCGACACCGGGTACGGCAACAGAGGCTTTCGAGCAGCTAGAGAAAACACTCCAGGACGAGAAACTTCACCCCCTGGAACCATGGATCCAATACGCCTCGTCTCGCTATGACTACGCGCGGCAGCACGTGCGCGATCACACCTGTGTATTAATCAAACGCGAGCGAATGGGCAGCGCGCTGTCAGACTATCAGTACTTGATTGCCAAGTCGCGGTATCAGCAGAGCCAGGACGAAAGGATTATGGTACCGCTGAGCATCTATTTGCATTATTTCGGCCCCGCCAAACTCAAGGGGCGCAAGGTAATCTACGTTGCGGGGCAAAACGAAAACAAAATACTGGTTCGCAACGGGGGTCGCCGGTTCAGTTTCGTGAAAGTCAAGATCGATCTGAACAGCCCGGCCGCTCTGCGGGAAAGCCATTACCCGATCACCGAGTTAGGAATCGATAACGTGATCAAACGTCTGCTGCAAAAGGCAAAGCAAGACATGGCTGCAGACCCGCAAGGCGAGAATACAAACGTCGAGTACTTTCGGGACGCCAAGATTAACAAACGCTCATGCCTTCGCGTGCGTGTAATCCACCCGCAACGTCAAGACGGCTTGAGTTTCCACCGCGCCGAAATCTACGTCGACGACCTGTTACAAATGCCGATCCGTATCGAGGCCTATGACTGGCCGAAAAACGCCGACCAAGATCCGCCGTTGATCGAAGAGTTTACTTACACCAATTTAAAGCTCAACGTTGGTCTCAAGTCGGCTGATTTCCTACCGCGTTTACTGGACTAGCTAGTCGGGCGACCCGCCCACAACCAGATTTGTGGATAGTCGTTGTTCGCTCCGCGAACAAACATCTTTTCGCGGGAGCGAAAAGCGACTAAGGACTTGAATAAAAAACAGTTGTCCGTTTCGTCCTGTGTGCCACTGGCTCTGCCAGTGCTGAATCGCTTGTCCACGTCGCGTTACGAACACTGGCAGAGCCAGTGGCACACGGGACGCGTCTCACCCCTTTGCCACCAGAGTTTTTTGCAGCCTCGGAACGAAAAGCGACCATTCCGGTTGCCTTCAACCGCTCGGGCAATCCCTCAAGCAACCGTCCCAGATTCTCAACGGCTGGGTGGGGCCGCTACCAGAAACCCGAGTATCTCGAAGATCTCGTCCTTCGTGAAACGATCCAGCAGTCCCTTCGGCATCAGAGACGTCGACGTTTTTTGGATCTCCTCGATGTCGTCGCGTGAGATCTGCTGAGGCCGCGGCGACTCCGGGTTACTGACGACAGTGACCGAAGTTTTGGTCTCCTCAGTAACGACGCCGGAAATCACTCGGCCGTCTTCAGTAAAGATCACCTGCAGCGCGTACTTCGGATCGACCTTATACGACGGATCCAGAATCTCGCGCAGAATGCCAGCGTGATTACCCTTCCAGCGATGCAGGACATCCGTGAGTTCTGGACCCACGGCCCCGCCCTTGCCTTTGGCCTTGTGGCATTGGGCACAGGTTGCTTCCACAAAGAGCCGTTCGCCGATCTCGAAGTTCCGACCGCGTAGTGAAGCTGCCAGGTCTTGGCGCAATTCGTCGAGCGTCCAGTTCTTTACAAAGGAGCGATTGTTGCCGAGTGGAT
>Ga0310121_10004313_pt1 | contig 12606 bp, 13 predicted proteins | sample CB27_Tmax_986_MG_FD_203504 | JGI IMG/M metagenome (GOLD analysis project Ga0310121, IMG submission 203504) | Marine microbial communities from Western Arctic Ocean, Canada - CB27_Tmax_986 | ecosystem: Environmental > Aquatic > Marine > Oceanic | place: Canada: Western Arctic Ocean | collected... | reverse complement strand
AGCGGAGGATCATCTACGCCATGGACGACATGGGCGTGCGCCCCGGGGGCAGCCATCGCAAGTCGGCCACGGTGGTCGGTGAAGTAATTGGCAAGTACCACCCGCACTCCAATGATGCGATCTATGACGCGTTGGTGCGGATGGGCCAAGACTTCTCGCTGCGCTACCCACTCATCGATCCACAGGGAAACTTCGGCACCATCGACGATCCGCCAGCCGCGATGCGCTACACCGAATGCCGGATGGATCAGCTTGCCGCAGTGTTGCTGGACGGCATTGAGGAGAACACGGTTGACTTCGAGGACAACTACGACGGTAGCGAGCAGCAGCCGTCCGTCTTGCCGGCGCGGTTCCCGAACCTACTGGTCAATGGCTCGCAGGGTATCGCGGTCGGTATGGCCACCAACATGCCGCCCTACAACCTCGGCGAGATCATCGAGGCATGTCTGTTCGGACTCGATCATCCAGATGCGGGTCCCGAGGAGTACCTGAAGATCGTCAAGGGTCCGGATTACCCGACCGGTGCCTACATCGTCGGTACACAGGGCTCCAAGGACGCGATGATGACCGGCCGAGGATCGGTGAAGCTGCGAGCGGTCACTGACGTGCAAGAGGTGCGCAAAGGCCGCTCGGCGATCATCGTGACCGAACTGCCATATCAGGTGAGTCAGGACCGGGTGCTCGAGAAGATCGCCACGTTGGTCAACGACAAGAAGCTGAGCGGTGTCTCGGACCTGCGCAACGAATCATCGTCCAGAGTTGGCACCCGCCTCGTCATCGAGTTAAAGCGCGATGCCATTCCCCAGGTGGTGCTCAACCAGCTGTTCAAGATGACGCAACTCCAGGATTCCTTTGGCGTGAATGCGGTCGCGCTCGTCGACGGGGTGCCCCGCACCTTGGGCATCGGAGAGATGATCCAGTACTACCTGGACCATCAGATGGAGGTCATCGAGCGCCGAACGACCTTCCGCCTGGAACGAGCCAAGGCAAGGGCCCACATCTTGCAGGGTCTCATCATCGCTGTCGACAACATCGACGAGGTCATCAAGTTGATCAGGGCCAGCACCGACACCGACGCCGCTCGCGTCTCGCTCATGGAACAGTTCGAACTCTCCGAAGTCCAGGCCAGAGCCATCCTCGACATGCCATTGCGGCGGCTCACATCGCTCGAGACCACCAAGCTGCGGGATGAGTTCGATGAGCTCCAAGTAAGCATCACTGAGTTGAATGCCATTTTGGCCAAACCGGCACGGCGTCGCGAGATCATTGCCGAAGAGCTCGGCGAGATCCTCGAAAAGCACGGTGACGAACGGTTGAGCCGCTTCATCCCGGATGAGGGCGATCTCTCACTCGAAGATCTCATCGCCGACGATGAACTGATCGTGACGGTGTCCTCCAACGGCTACCTCAAGTCGGTGGTGGCGAGCACCTATCGCTCCCAAGGAAGGGGAGGTCGCGGGGTGAAAGCCGCGGAGGTCAGAGAGGACGACGTTCTCAATCATGTGCTCCATACATCAGCGCACGCCTACCTGCTGTTCTTCACGAATACCGGGCGGGTGCATCGGATCAAGGCACACGAGATTCCCCGCCAGGCCCGTACGTCCAAAGGCGTGCTTGCTCAGGCGGTATTACCGCTCGAGCCCCAGGAGGCCATCGAGGCGATCGTCGACACGCGCGACTATGAGACGTCGAAATTCTTGGTGATGATCACCAAGCTGGGTCAGGTCAAGAAGACCGCATTCCTGGAGTACGACTCGAGGAACTCGACGCTGGTTGCCATCAACCTGTCTGAGGGCGACGAGGTGGTGGCGGTGCGTCAGACTTCTGGCGACGAGGAGATGCTGCTCTTCACCAAGTTGGGCCAGGGAATCCGATTCTCCGAAAGAGATCTACGTCCGATGGGCCGCTCGACCCAGGGCGTGCGCGGTATAAGGCTCAAGGAGAACGACGTGGTCGTGTCGGCGGCTGCCAGCGGCGACGCCAGCGAGGTCTTGCTGTTGACAACGGCCGGGTATGGCAAGCGCACCAAGATGGGACAGTTCCCCCTTCAGAAGCGTGGCGGTATGGGCGTCAAGGCGATCAAGCTGACGAAGGCAAGAGGCGGTCTCGTTGGGGCAAGAGCGATCGCTGCCGGGTCGGAGATCTTCGTGATCTCGTCCGATGGAATTGTCATTCGCATGCAAACCGACACAATCAGTCGCCAGAAGCGAGATGCCAGCGGCGTCCGGGTGATGAACCCACCCGAAGGCGCACAATTGACCTCATTCGCGCCGGTGCCGAGCGACGAGGTCTGATGGTCGCCGGGAACCGACCGTCGCCCGTAGCACGTTGCTCCAGGGTCGGCGGTGCGGTTGTGCACCGTGTTGAGAGTGATTCCCCCTACGATTCGACGACCGACCTGAGATCGGATTGCCCATTGTGACCACGACCGGCTTGACCGCTCCGATTCCGACGACCCTCCGACGGGTCCGTCGGATCGTGCGCAAGCTCGACCCGTGGACAGTCCTCAAAGTGGCGTCCGTGTTTTCGGCGATTGGCGGACTGGGCCTGATACTCCTGTCGATCATCGCTTGGACCATCTTCAACAACCTCGGCATTCCAACCGCGATCAACGAAGCGGCCGAGAAGATCCGGCTCATTGACCCTGGCGAGTCCCTTCTCAAGTCGGGGGAGCAGTACTTTCGCGGCGCGGTCTTCCTATCGGTGAGTTGGATGATCATGACCGCGGGGGTTCTGACGCTTGGCGCCGTCTTGTACAACCTGATCGCCGAGATCGTCGGCGGCCTCGAGTTCATGGTGCTTGAGGAAGTGCCGATCGACCTGGAACGAATCGAGGATTCGGAGTCCGGTCGCCCGGCCTTGGACATTCCGACTCCAAATGGGCTTTCTTCGGTAGATCGAGAAGGGACTGTGTGATGCCGACGGTCCGTCGCGTCCGCCGCGTGATTCGAAAGTTCGATCCATGGACCGTGTTCAAGGTGTCACTGCTCTTCCATCTTGTGCTCACCCTTGGCATCCTGCTGGGTCTGCTGATTTTGTGGTCCGTGCTGGTCAACGTGGGTATTCCAGACGCACTCGACCGGTTCCTCGCACTGATCACGGTGATCGACGAGGGCGACTCGTTTTTCAACAACGGACAGCAATTCATCAGAGTTGTGGTGTTCTTTGCAGCGATCGTCAGCGTGGCGATGACGATGCTGACCACGATCTCGGCCGTGCTCTACAACCTGATTTCCGATGTCGTCGGTGGCGTCGAAGTGGTGATGCTCGAAGAGACACTGCGGATTCCGCAGGCATCCACCGGGGTACGCGACTCGCAGACGTGGAATATGCCCGACGCGCTCGATCTTCCGGATGGGGATGCAGACATGCCGACCGAGCAGCATGATCCACTCGACGAGTCCCAGTTTTTCAAAGATCAGCCCGACACCACCGTCAGTTCCTGATCAGGGAGCCCGCCGACGGCACGGTGTCGCCGTGAACGCCGCGATGTGTAGGCCTGCTCGTTCGGCGTTTCGGAGAAACACCCCCTCAGGATCGCCCGGTCCGCTGACTCCTACCGGGTATGCGCCTTCGGCCGCCGCCATGGCAGCCGCGGCCAGGACCGCTCCATCGAGGAAACCCCGATCGTCGGATATTCCGTAGATCTCTTGGCTCAGACCGTCATCGGTCCCCATGGTCAGGCGAGCCGTGATTGCTCGCCACTTGCCGGCGAACGGCGCAGCGAAACCCTTGGTCGGAGAGTCGGCGGCGGGTACGCCGGCGGTGTCGGCCCACAGCGCGCCAACCGGGTCCGGGAATGTCACACCGACGCCGGATCGCAAGGGGTGGCCTTCGACGGTCCACGCAAGCTCGGCTTCCATGAGCTCGGAGCCTCCGATTCTCGACGCGGCCAGCGCCATCGCCAGCCGAGCCCCGTCCAGAACCCCCACGACGAGCGTCGCGGAGTCATCGACAACCGAGGTCTCCCTGGCGAGCACCACCGCCAGGCCGAGGTCAATTGCCCGGTCCATATGCACTCGTGCACCGACAGAAATCTCGTCGACCACCAGTACATCCCAGTCGGCCAATTGTTCAACGCGCTGCACGCTCTTGGCCGTTGAATCCTCATCGAACAACCCGACGTGGACGCCGGATTCAGCCAACAACACCCGAGACGAGCGCACTCCGAGCTCACCACTCACGTGGATGGCGATGCGCACGGTTATCGGTGGGCAGCGGGGGCCGGTACAGCGATCCACGAGCCCGATTCGGCGGTGGGCAGGTCGGGTGCCTGCTTGCGCCGGATCAGCGTGATCCCTGCAGCGATGACGACGGTGAGTGTCAACAGAAGACGAATATTCATGGCCTCCAGTGTACGGGGTCGGTGCTCATCGGGAGGATTGGCGCACGGGAACCACGGCCACACCTCCGGCCTCGAGTGCCACGACCTCGACCGATGCGCCGTAGTAACTGGAGATCACCTTCTGGGTCAGGACGTGTGCCGGTGGTCCATCCATGACGACGCGCCCGTCGGAGATGAGCGCCAATCGATCGGCGAACTGGCCGGCCAGAGTGAGGTCGTGCATGGCGCTGAGAATGGTCATCGGGCGGCGCTGTCGAATATCACCGATCTGCTCGAGCGCTCTCTGTTGATGACCAATGTCGAGCGCGCTGGTCGGTTCGTCGAGCAGCAGGATGGACGGCTCTTGGGCGAAGGCCCTCGCCAGCACCACTCGTTGGAGCTCGCCACCACTCAATCCCTCGAGAGATCGATCACCGAACCCGGCCACATCGAGTGCTTCTAGGGCCAGTTCGACCGCGCGAACGTCATGATCACGCTCAGCAGCGAAGTAGGCCAGGTGTGGTGTTCGACCAAGTAGGACATACTCACCGACCGACATTCCGGGAGGAATGGTCGGATCTTGCGGTACGTAGGCAACCCGCCGTGCGATGGATTTACGGGTCAAGTCTTCGATCGGCGTGTCGTCGAGCGCAATTGTGCCATTGGCGTCGACGAGGCCGGCAATCGCCTTCAGGAGCGTCGACTTTCCGGCACCGTTCGGACCGATGACGGCGACCCATTCGTTCGTCTCGACTGTCAAGCCGAGCTCGCGGAGCACCTGCGGACCTCTGGGATACGCCACACTGACGGACTCGAGTCGAACGCTCATCCGATCGAACGGAGCGACGTTCGAAGTATGAACACAAAGAATGGTGCGCCGATGAAGGCGGTGATCACGCCGATGGGAAGCTCGGCGGGCGCCGCGATGGTCCTAGCGGCGAGGTCGGCGAGGATCAGAAAGGCTGCCCCGAACACCATCGACAGGGGAATGAGAGATCGATAGCTCGTTCCAACCATGAGGCGCACAGTGTGGGGTACGACGATGCCGACAAAGGCAATGAGTCCACTCACGGCCACGGCCGCGGCCGTTCCGAGCGTCGCGAAGATGACAACGATCAGCCTGACCCTGCCAGACGACATGCCGAGGCTGTCGGCCTCGGCATCGCCGACGCTCAATACATCCAGGAGTCGACGGTACAAGACGAGCACGATCGCACACACGACGACGTACGGCGCCAGCGTGAGCACCTCGCTCCAGCCTGCCGTGGCAAGTCGTCCGAGAATCCAGGTGTACACCTGGCGGATCGTCTCCGCATTGCGCTGCTGGAGGTAGGTCTGCAGCGCCGTGAAGAACGAAGCAATCGCGATACCGGCCAGGATGAGCGTGAGCGGACTGCGCCCTCCCATCGATCGACCAACTGCGTACGCCAGAGCCACCGCCACCACTGCGCCGGCAAACGCCGCGAAGGGAAGCACTCGTGCACTGGGATCCGGGACATAGGCAATGACAATTGTCGCCCCGAGGCCGGCGCCGGCCGCCACACCGAGCAGGTACGGATCCGCCAGCGGATTGCGGAACACTCCCTGGTAGGAGGCTCCTGCCACCGAGAGCATGGCACCCACCAGTCCGCCGAGGACCACACGCGGGACGCGAAGTTCCCAGAGAATGGCCCGCTCGGTTGCGCTGAGAGAGGAGGGCTCGTCGACGAGGAGCGCGCTGCCCAGGATCTCGCGGATCACTTGCCAGGGATCAAGTCCAGCCGGACCAAGCGTCGCACCGAAGATGGCGGATAGGAAGAGAATGCCGAGTGCGATCCACATCCAACCCCATCGGAGCCGTACGGACGCCAGCCCAGCAGATATGGATGAGGGTATCAAGCGTCGGCGCCCACCGGCGCCTCGAGCGCCCACCCGATCAGTTGTACAAAGTCGACCAGACGTGGACCCCACCGACTGGTGATGTCGTCGTCGAGCTCCGTGAGTGTTTTGTTGTCGATGGCCGTGAGGCCACCCCATCCCGGCCTCGCTGCGATGGTGTCTGGAGTCGTGCCGCACCAAATCGCACATCCGTAGAAGATCAGATCGGGGTCGGACTCGATGATGTACTCGGCGGAGAGCTGTGGGAAGCCCCATCCGTCTGGGTCAGCGGCATCCGCGATACTCTCCAGGCCAAACAACGCGTAGATCGAACCGACGAACGTGGCCGATGTGGCCGAGTAGAGCGTGTCATCCACTTCGTGGTAATAGGTGAGCGCTACTTCCGGCTTTTGGAACGCTTCGACCAGCGCGGCGATGTCGGCCTGCATGGTCACGATGAGTTGCGCAGCCCCGTTCTGATTGCCGGTGGCGTCACCAAGCTCGGAGATCTGTCGATAGGCATCGTCGAACGACGTGGCTCCGGGATGATTGACGACCGGTATCCCGAGAGCGGCGAGCCCCTCAGCCAACTCACCCGGGTCCCATGAGATGACCACAAGGTCAGGCCCCAGGCCGGCAATGGCCTCGACGTTGGGTTCGAAGGCGCTGAGAGCGCTGGCCGGTGCCTCGGCTGGGTAGTTCGAGAGCGAGTCGACGGCCGTGACCTGCGGCCCGGCGCCAATGGCGAAGAGGACTTCGGTCGCGGTAGGGGAGAGCGACACGATTGCTACGGGGCGATCGGCGATGTCTACTCCAGCTACGGAGACAGGGAAACCCTCGGCGACCCCGTGGCTGGTCGTGGACCGCTCAACCGCGGTGGTCGTGGCGGCGGGAGTAGTGGTCGTGGAAGTGGCGGTCGCCGTCGTGGTTGTGGATGCCGCACTGGCAGCGGTTTCTTCAGCGGGGCTACCGCAGGCGACAGCCGTCAGGGCCATCACCAGGAGAAGCGAGAGCTTCCTCATCATGAACATCCTCCGAATTTCGGGGATGAAGAGAGATCGTCGGCTGGTGCGGCACGCACGACCAACCCTTCTTCCGAGAGCTGATACGAGGCCACAGGCTCAGGCGTCCTGGCTTGTCCTCTCGTCAGTTGCTCGTAGGAGCAGGTGGGGAGGCGTCACAGTTGCGGGACAGCGCCGGAGTTGAACCGGACTTCGCTGAGTCCTCTGGCATCCCGGTTGTCTGTCCGGGGCAGGGGCAGTGTAGCGGCGCGAAATATCGAGTGCCCTCAGGGAGTCATGCGGGAGGTGAATGGGTTACGCTCGACCTATGAGCGACCCAGAGCTGACCACTAGCCCGTCCGAACGTCTCAACAAAAGGGGCAAGCTCAAGAACGATTATTACGAGCGGGAGCTCGCCAGCTTCAAGCCTGGATCCAGCGCGAGGGCCTGAAGGTCGTCGTCATCTTCGAGGGCCGCGACGCCGCCGGGAAGGGTCACCGCCCAATCGACGACATCACTGACACCGGTGCCAACCGTTTCGCCAGCTACGCCGATCCGGACGGCTACCACAGCCAGGTGATCGAAGAGCTCGTTCCTTAGGCTCGGCTGTACCTCCAGGTATAGCGGAGCCGAATGTTGCGCTCGGATCGCCCTGGGTTGCTGCTCAGGCGCTGGTGTATCATCCACATCCGTTCGGGCTCATAGCTCAGGTTGGTTAGAGCGCATCCCTGATAAGGATGAGGTCCCTGGTTCAAATCCAGGTGGGCCCACAAACAGAAACCCCTGCAAGAGCAGGGGTTTCGTCGTCTGGAGGACTGTTGACGAATTGGGGATTTGTGCACTCAGTCCGCGGTGAGTCCGCGCGATCGTGCGAAATCATCCGAACAGGCGTTCCCGGGACCGCAGCGCGAAGCCAACTTGAGGGGAGCGTCAGGCGCTCGATCCCGTCCTGAAATCCGCCACGGTCACCCGTGGTCGGAGTCGAGTCCAGCGAACGCTTAAAAGCCCCATCGAGGGCATCTGCTGCGGCCTGGTCGAGCCCCTCGACCAGATGACCGTAGGTATCCAAAGTCACACGGATTGAACCGTGGCCAAGCCGTTCCTGAATCACTTTCGGACGGGCTCCTTCGCCGATCAGCAGCGCGGCGTGCGTGTGCCGGAAGCTATGAAATGTGCATGGTCGACCGACCGACGAATCGACAGCGGGCAGCCAGAATCTCCGACAGAAGTTCGTCCGGCGGATCGATCCACCCTCAGGCGAAGCAAACACAAGCTGCGAGCGATCGGGGAACCCTTTCAGATGCCGTACTACCTCCTTGACCAGAAACCCCGGCATGCTGACCGTACGGCGTGAGGCGTTCGTCTTGGGAGGCCCGAAGGACAACTCCCCGGACACTTCAGTGAGTGTCTCTTCGACACGCAACGTGCCGCGCAACGTATCGAGGTTGGCGACACGAAGAGCCGACAGTTCACCGATTCGAAGACCGGTATATACGGCGGTCAGTACGAGCGCCCTGAAGCGAGGATCAATCGATGCTGCGAGGTCATTTACCTCTTCCGCGGTGAGGTACCGCCTCGGGGTGGGCGTGTCCTTTTAGAGGCGGCACGGGGGTAGTTGCAACAACCCCCACGAGCAGGACTCGCATGCGGGCGGGTTGCGTAGGCGACGTGTCATGTACATGTGTATTGCGCACATAGAGACCGACCCATTGAAAAGGCGTGATTTTCGGTGACGTGACTCGCACATCGTCATCAACGGAGATTCTGGAGTCGATCCGTATAGGATGGCCCGCCGAATCCGAGTGTCCCATCGAATCCCCGAATATTCTGCTCTTGACCTACGGCAGCTGCAGATTTGATGTCCTCAAAGCTGCACGTACGCCCGTACTCGATTCGTACGCCGAGGTCCGCAAAGCGACCTCGCCGGCCACCTACACCTATCCAGCGCATCTCTCCTTCTTCGTTGGCCAGCTGCCCAACTGCGAAGAGGACGAGCCGTACTTCAATCGGTTCAATCGACAACTGATCGTACTGGCGGGTGTCGGTGAGACCCACGTCGCCAGCGATGCATTCATTCAGGTTGAATCAGACGAGAACATCGTCGGGGGGTTGTCTCAAATCGGCTATCAAACAGTTGGTGCCGGAGCCATGTCCTGGTTTGGTCTCGATCCGCTGACGCGAGGATTCGAGCGATTCGCGCACACGGGAACCGATGCCGATGCCCAGATCGATTTTCTATTGGCCGAGATCGCAGACGACCGTCCATTCTTTGGATTCGTGAACTTCGGAGAGACTCACGCACCGTTCGCGTTCGCAGGAAAGACGGGCCGATGCCCCGTCGACGTGCGAGCGCGGCGTATGACGTGGCCACCAGCACCGGGCCAGGAACCGGTCGGCCGGGAATCCCCGGCATTTGATCACCAGGTGCAGGCTGTCGAGTTTCTCGATGCCCGTTTGCCGAGGCTGTTCTCACGACTGAGAGACGACACGATTGTGGTGCTGACAGCCGATCACGGCGAATGTTTTGGTGAGGGGGGCTACTGGGGGCATGGGATCGACCACTATCAGGTCCGGACGGTGCCGCTCGCAATCTTCCGGCTCGACGGTGCTCCCATGGAGACGCGATGAAGCTGGTGATGACGTTGCTTGTGCGCGATGAGCAGGACATAGTCGGCTCGAACATATCGTATCACCTGGAGCAGGGTGTCGATCAGGTAATCGCGACTGATCATGGCTCGACAGACGCAACGACGGACATCCTTCGCGAGTACGAACGTCAGGGATACCTTCGCTATATCCACGAGGCTTCGGAGCAGTATCGGCAGAGTGAGTGGGTAACGAGGATGGCGAGGTTGGCGGTCACGGATCATGGAGCCGATTGGGTCATCAACAACGATGCAGACGAGTTCTGGTGGCCCAAGGAAGGCGACCTCAAGAGCTCGCTCAGTCGGATACCGCCACAGGCCGGCACTGTCAGAGTGGTCCGTTCCAACTTTCGCCCGCGGCCGGGAGTAACGGAGTGGTCGGCTGAGGCGATGACCGTTCGAGAAACCCGGTCCCTCAACGTCATGGACCGTCCGTTGCCTCCGAAGGTATGTCATCGGGGAGTTTCGGATGTCAAGACGGGCCCGGGAAATCACACGGTGGCGGGACCGGGGTTGGACGACCGACACGAAGGCTCACCGATCCTGGTGTTCCATTTTCCGATGCGCACATACGAGCAGTTTGAGCGCAGGATCGTGGACGGCGCAGAGGCGTATCTCCGAACTCCCAACATTGCGCCGAATGTCGGACGGGGGCGGCGCACGCTCTATGGCGCCTATCGAGCCGGCCTCTTGCGGAATCATTGGGATCGCTACGTCATGACCGAGTCCGACGTCGCGTCGGGCGTAGCATCAGGGTCGTTGATCATCGATACGCGACTGGCCCGCTACTTTGCTCGCCACCCCCTCTAATCGATGGCCCCTGCGCTCGAGTAGCCGTCCCGAGGAGTAGCTCCTCTGCATTCTGTCGGCATATCCGGGGTCAGCCCCGTGTCAACTGCGGGTATCAGACCCCCGTCGTCATCGTGTCGAACGGGGAGATAGTCGAAACGTACGACGAGCAGGACAGACGGGATCGTGGGCTGGCAGAAGGAGCACGAGGCGTAAACCTTTAAGGAACGATCTTTGACCCCGTGCCATCGCCGAAGTTGGCGACCCAAATGTTGCTGCCATCAAAGCCCACACCGTCGGGCCCATCGCCGACAGTGACAGTGGCGGTCACCGTATTCGTCGAAACATCAATCTTTGACACCGATTCACCGCCGCCATGAGCGATGCGGGATATGGCGAACTCCCGCCTTACTACCTTGCACGGCAAGACATCGGCTCGATGTGGATCGGCTACGCCCCACCCGGCACGACCTCGATGGAGTTCGTCGCAACTCACACGCCCGGCCTCGCGCTTGAGCCGCAAGAGCTTACTGCGACCGACCGGGCATACGGCGGGGGGCGGCTTCACCGTCTCCCAGCTCAAGAAGTTCAGCAACAGCGAGCCATACGAAGTAGTCACGCTCAACGAGATGCGGACCGTACTCGACGCGGTAACCTAGGAAGGTGTTGAAAAACGCCCTACCGAAGCGAAAGCTGCAACGAAAAGCTTGGTAACCGAGTCCGGAGATTCGGTGGAACCTCGTTTTTCAACACCCACCTAGAGACGACATCGAGACAGGCGACCCAGCGAGCAGCGCAACACCATGGGAGGACATGTAATGAAGGATCTCGGCAAGGTCATCACGGTGAACGGGCCCATTGAACCCGATGATGTCGGTGTGACGTTGATGCACGAGCACCTGCTGTTTACATGCCTGATGTGGTTCCTGGAGGGTGACCACAGGGGGCTCGGGTCCGACGCATACGCGCAGGTCACGGGCGAGAACGCGGCGTGGCTTCGGGAGTTCCCTTATAGGAGTCGGGAGAATCTGATCAACACCGATTGGCAACTATCTGCGAGGGAGATTCGCAGGTTCAAGATGGCGCTCGGCCAGACCGTGGTGGATTCGTCGAGCCTGGGTCTGGGTCGCGATGTGTGGGGACTCAAGAAGATCGCAGATGACGTTGGCATCAACGTCATCTCGGGTACCGGCTACTACGTCGACCATGCCCATCCCTGGCATGTGGACTCGAAGTCAGTTGAGGAACTTGCCGAGGGGTTGATCGGTGATGTCACTACGGGCGCGGACGGGACGGACATCCGCTGTGGGATCATCGGAGAGATCGGGACGTCGGATCCGATCACTGACAACGAATGGAAGGTTCTCCACGCTTCGGCGATCACTCACCACGCGACCGGTGCGGTGATCCAGATCCACGCGCTGCACGAGATGCGGCTGATGCCGAAGATCCTCGATTTTCTCATCGACGAGCACGGTGTGCACCCGAGCCGGGTCATCGCGGGGCACATGGATCTGACCGTAGCCGACCGTGACTACCTAAAGCGCGTGGCCGCCTATGGGACCTTCTTCGAGCTCGACGACTTCGGCAATCCATGTCCGACCGTTGGGGTCTACATCTCGGATGATGATCGGATGTCGGCAGTTGAGTGGCTCGTCGGCGAAGGCCACGAAGACCAGCTGCTCTTCTCCCACGACATCGGCTTGAAGTCTCGCCTCGCCTGCTTCGGTGGGTCCGGGTGGGACCACACCATGAACGTCATCGTTCCGGGGCTGAGAGACCGAGGGATAGCCGCTGACATGATCACGAAGTTCATCGTCGAGAACCCGCGCCGCGCGCTTACCCTCGACGTCAAAACCGTCTGACGACCCGTGGCCACAGGTTCTCAACATGTCTGTGGCGCAACTGCGGTACCGGATAGACCTCCGGCGGCGACCACTGGACCCGCACCAACGGGAGACTGGACAGCGAAAGCGAACCAGCGAGGACC
>Ga0310121_10004312_pt1 | contig 12606 bp, 7 predicted proteins | sample CB27_Tmax_986_MG_FD_203504 | JGI IMG/M metagenome (GOLD analysis project Ga0310121, IMG submission 203504) | Marine microbial communities from Western Arctic Ocean, Canada - CB27_Tmax_986 | ecosystem: Environmental > Aquatic > Marine > Oceanic | place: Canada: Western Arctic Ocean | collected... | reverse complement strand
GACGTCTAGGCTTTCGAGCCGACTTAGCACCGTCTCTGCCTGTTCAGCCGGTAACGCGGCCGACAACGATTTGGCCAAGGCGACCGCATCGGTCGCCGATCCGCCGGTCCGCAGGGCCGCGGGCAAGCCGCTGACATAGCCGACCAGGTTGTCGATCAGTGGGCTCACGAGTTGCGCTGGCCAGCGCCGCTCGGGGAGCATGCGTAATGCCTGGATTGTCGCTGGCCGATGCTCTCCGGCCGCCAACAGCGACGCCAGGGCGGAGAACTTCTCCGTGTCGTGACCAGGAATCGAAGCGAGGGCGGCAATTGCGACGTCGTGTAAAGAGTCGCCGCCGCTAACGGTCAACTGATCTGCGGGAATCGCCTGTTTTTCAAATCCGGGTCCTTGCCAAGCCACCTTCAACCCGGCTCCGCCGCTGTAATTGTAATAAGTGACAACGATCCGACATGAACCGGCGGTCAAGTCGATCGAGCCACTCTTTTCTGCCATGCCGTGACGGCCATCGTTGTTCACGACCTGCCGCTTTCCAATGTAAAGCCGTGAACCGTCGTCCGAGGTGGTGTAGAAGGTGTACTTGCCAGACTTGGGGATCTGAAGCGAGGCGCTGAAGCGCAGCGCGAATCGTTCCGATTGCTTGACTAGCGGAACTTTGGTTGTGATCTCGCTCGTAATTCCGCTGCTATGCGGCTGCTGTTTCGCCAGTCTCTTCCGTGCCACATCGGTCGTGTGGGGATAAAAGTAGTCGACCTTGACCCCCTGCTGGACCCAACTGGAGCCACCTGGTTCGGCGGCCAAGTTCGGAGGAAGCTGGGCGATCAGCGGCCTTATTTTATCGTACAGATTGGCACGGAGGACCGGTTTGACGGCCGGTGTCGCTGCGAGGAAGTCACGCAGCGACTCCTTCTTCCGCGAGGCAGCGAGGAACGGTTCATCAGCCCCGGCAGCGGTAATCCAGGCGGCGTAACCGAGTTGCCGGAGCTCGGGCGTCTCAGCTCGGGTCGCGAGGCGACGGATCTCTGGCACAATGCTCTGCAAGGCAGTCGACGACTGATCGGCGAGAAGTTTGCCCAACTCCGCCACGCTGCCGCCCACCTTGTGCTGAGACTGATCGAGCAATTCGAGCAGAAGCTCGAGCTCATCGGTCTCCGTGATCTCAGCCAGACGGCTCAGTGCGCCGCTCAGTTGCTGCGCGTTTGCCTCGCGGCGGCTGAGGATCGCGCGATACACCGCCTCGGAGCCATCGAGCTTTAAGAGGTCGTCTACCTGCGCGTGTGCCAGCACGTACTTCCTCGCAGCAGGCGAAAGGCCCTTGCCGGAAGTCACCGTATCTTGCACGATCGCTTGCACATCGAGTAGCCTCTCGGCGTAGTTGATCACCGTCTCCAACTCAGGATCTGTCGCCCGTGTGGCGACCTCGAAAATCACTTCCGCAGCAACCAGTCCTTCAAACGAAACCGCCGCCTTCACCGCCTCGGCGCGCACCAGCGCCGAAGGATCTCGCGCCGCCGCGAGCAACGTCGACTCCCAGTCGCTGACTTGCTGGCCCCATCGGCCGAGGGTGCGAATGGCCGCGGCGCGGACGCGCGGCTCGTCTGCCAGCAGTACCTTCTTGACCAGTTCGAGATTGGGCAGCCGATGTTCCGAGAAGACCCACAGACACTCGAGTAGCGCCTGCGCCTCGTCGCGGCCTGCGGAGACGTGACGAGGGTCCAAGCCGGCGGCAAAGGCGCCGACAGTCGCAGTCACGTCGCTGGCATCGCGACCACTCAGCTCGAGCCGCGCCCGGTATCGGGTTCCGTTCTCCTCGGCAAATAGCTGCTCGCACACCGTGGCGATCGGTTCACCTTTCATCTTGGCCGGTTGGAGCAGGTCGCGACCAGGATAGGTAACACGATAGACGCGGCCATGCTCGTGATCGCGGTTGGGATCGCGCATGTTGTGTTGCATGTGGCCGATCAGGACATTGTGCCAGTCAGCAACATAGAGTGCACCATCGCCTCCAACTTCGATGTCCGACGGCCGAAAGTTTTGATCGGAGGAAACCAGGATCGGCTCGATCTCGGTGGCGGTGATGTCGGCGCCGGCAGTATTTACCTTGTGCTGCAGCACGCCGAGGAATCCGATCGTATTGCAAACCAGGAAATTCCCTTCGTTTTCTCGCGGAAAATGACTGCTGGAGAGAATGCCCGTGGCGGCGACCGGCCGGACCCGTTTTTCGAACCACTTTTTATTGCCGTTTCCCTTGCCGATGTTCACGTAGCTGCCGGTGCCGCTCGTCCCATCGTTGGCGAATTGGTAGCCCCATCGGTCGAACACGTCGCCGTGTGGATTGGGGCCAATCGGGAAATGAAATTCAACTTCAAAAGTGCGCGGATTGAAGCGATGAACGCCAGAACTCCCCGAGCGGTAGAGCATCGTCGGCGTTTCGAAGCTTGCTACATTGAAGATGCCGCGCGACCAATAGAGCCACCCATCGGGGCCGACCACCATGGCATTTGCCGAATGGTGCGTGTCAGCGCTCGAGACCCCCTGCAACATCCGAATCTTCACATCCGCCTTGTCGTCACCGTCGGTATCCTTCAAGAACCAGATTTCAGGAGGCGCGGCCACCAGTACACCGCCCCCCCAAAACTCAAAGCCAGTCACGCTATTCAATTCGTCCGCAAAGACAATGCAATCATCGGCCTCGCCATCGCCATCCTCGTCGGGCAGGATCACCAAGGCGTCTCGGCGCGGTTCGGTCGGATTCCAGTGGGGATACGAGGGCCAAACCGACGCCCACAAGCGGCTATCGGTGTCGACGGCGATTTGCACCGGATTGACAAGTCGCGGAAACCGCTCCTCGGAGGCAAACAGATTGACCTTCATCCCTGCAGCTACGTCCATTTTCTCGATAGCTTCTTTACCGCCCAGATAGGGAAATGCTTCGCCTTCCAGCGGCCCCGGCTTATTGGTCTTCACCTCGAGCAGCGGCGGCAGATTATCATCGACAACTCGTCTATCGCCTCCCTGGGCAACCGCCCAGACCCGCTGGTCGCGATTGGCTGTCATGACGTCGAAGATTTCCATCTCTCGGCGCATCACGTCGGCATTCGACTGACCGTGCCACGCCAGCGTGGAACGTCCGCCATAGACGTTGTATCCATCCACCACGCGATAGCGACTAAACCAATAATTGTTTTTCTCGAGTACAACGCCTCGCAGTTTGGCCAGATTGGCCGAGGGTGGCGGAGGCGATTTTGGGAACAGTTGCCGTAAAATCAGCTCGGCCATCAGCTTATTGCCATGCTCCGACAGATGAATGCCGTTGATCGTCAATGGCTGCGCCAGCGACAACTCTTGATAGAGCGCACGCGTTGGCGTGAACAGATCGACAAACAGGGTACCTTGCTCGCGACCGACCCGCCTCATCGCGCTGGCGTAGAGCTCCAAATTTATATTGTTTCGAGTTCCGTCAGGCAGATGGCGACTGTGCAGATTTTCGTGGGCGATCGGCGAAAACAGGACCAATCGCGGTGGCGACTTGCCGTTGTACTGCTGGGACCGCATCCCTTGAATCATCTCGACCAGTTCGGTTTCAAATTTCGGCAACCCGTCTGGACCGCGGAGCGCTTCGTTGTAGCCAAAAAAACAGAACACGACGTCTGCCGCGCACTTGGTCAGCCACTGATCGGAATCGCCGAAATTGGCAGATCGTTGCCGATCGGCAACCTGATCACCGGCGAATCCCAGGTTGCGGAACGTTAGTTCATGGTGCGGATACAGGGCATGGAGATAAGTCTCAAGCCAACCAACATGTTGCATGCGATCGGCCAACGCGTTACCTATGTAAGCGATATGATCTCCATGCTTGAGCAGCAATTCTGGCTCAGCAGCCCGTTTGGGATCAGCAGCATCGACGCCGCGTTGCGGTAGCACAGTGTTCGTCAAACCGAGGCATAACAGAGAAACGATCGCAAAGTGTTTCGTATCTACGCAAAGTCTCATCGAGTGGTGACCTTTTCTAAGTTTGACGGATGCTTCTTCACAACTGAGTCGCCCTGCTGCCCAGTCGTAGAGTGTCGCTGATCGGGCATCGTTTGGTCAAATGGCCCACTCCTACTCTATTGACGGCGGGCGCGACCAATGGACCTGTGCAACCTCCGTAACTTGCTTCACCCCGCAAAAAAACGATTACGGCGGGGGCTCATTAACCGGGTCGCGGTCAATCGGAACTAGATCAAGTCCATTCCCTGCAGCTGCGCGGTAGCCACCAATGTCGGGCTGCGGGTCGCTTCTAGCATGGACCGTGTCATTCCTAGCGCAGCGAAGGATCTACTCTCCGGCCAAGTATAGCTGTGCTTCACGCCGGAATCCACGCTACGCTCGCAATGGCAGCGCTGAGGAGAAAAAAAGTTCTTCCCGATTCTGCTGTTTTCCGCAGCGGCCCGCCTTGTATGCGGTGCCTATCCGGGACTAAAATCAGGCCGATCTAAGTAGAAACAGCTCCGGTCACCTCATCGCCCTCGCGACTCCATTATGAACTTCCTGAGTCAGCTTACCGGCAGCTTCTCGATGCCAGCCGCCGAGAACCCGACGGTGGCCATGGTAGAAGCGGCCTACAGACACCACGGTCTCGATTGGCGTTACCTCAATTGCGAAGTTCCGCCCGAGTCCCTGGCTGCGGCGGTGGCCGGTGCCAAGGCAATGGGTTGGGCAGGATTCAACTGCTCGTTACCGCATAAAGTAGCGGTCATTGACCAGTTGGACGAGTTAGGCCAATCGGCCAGATTGATGGGCGCCGTCAATTGCGCGGTCCCGCGCGGCGGCCAATGGATAGGAGAGAACACCGACGGCAAAGGCTTTCTCAGCTCCTTGCAGGAGCTGGTCGACCCTGCCGGCATGCGCGTCGCGCTGTTTGGAGCGGGCGGAGCGGCTCGAGCGATCAGCGTCGAGCTAGCGCTGGCGGGCGCCGAGCGAATGACCATTATCAATCGGGGGCAGCGCGGCAGGGAACTTACCGATTTGCTCAATGGCGACGTGAAACAACAATCGAGCGGCGACTTCTCTGCCGAATTCGTCACTTGGTCGGGTGACTACCGGGTCTCTCCCGACACCGACATCGTCATCAACGCGACATCGATCGGGCTCTCTCCCAATATCGAAGACCGTTTGGCGCTCGATATCGATTCACTTACCGAATCAATGATCGTCGCAGACGTGATTCCCAATCCGCCTCAAACCAACCTGATTCGCGACGCCGCGTCGCGCGGTTGCCGGGTGCTCGATGGGCTTGGCATGCTCGTGAATCAGGGAGTGACCGGTATTGAGTATTGGTCCGGAATTCGGCCTGAGGCCACTGTGATGCGCGCAAAGTTAGAAGAGATCTTCGCCGGTTGAATTCCCGTTTGCAATGTCTGGATTCCGATGAAACTTTCTTGTCAAATCTCGATCGCCTTGGCCCTATCCGTTTCAAGCCAGCTCCTTTCCAGTCAGCATCTCTTTGCAAAAGAGACTGCTTTAGATCCCTATCGACAAATTGTGATCAGCGCCGCGTCGAGTACCGCTCATGAATCGGTTGAAATAACCGCCAAGACCGTTGGAGTCAGCGGGGAGACTCCCTGGTCGGTCGTCAAGCAAACCTTGCATGGCGGCAGACAGGAAGGAGTCGAACTGATCACCATCGACAACGGCGAAATACAAATTGATGTCGTGCCGACGCGCGGACTGAGCGTCTTGGAAGTTCGCCGGGGGGATATGCGACTCGGTTGGAATTCACCAGTCAAGGAAGTGGTCCATCCCAACTCGATCGATCTCTCGGCCCGCGGCGGACTCGGCTGGCTAGAAGGATTCAACGAATTCATGGTCCGCTGCGGTTTGGAATATGCAGGCCACCCCGGCCGCGATAAGTTTACCGACAATACGGGCGGCGAGGCGGAGATGGATCTTTCGCTCCATGGACGGATTGGCAATTTGCCTGCCTCCGAGGTCGAGGTCCTGATCGACCGCACTCCCCCGTACCAGATACGGATCCGCGGCACGGTGCACGAGCGACAATTCTACGGACCGCAGCTTGCCTTGGCGGCCGAATTGTCGACTGTTGTCGGCAGCGCTACATTTCAAATCACGGACGAGGTGAGCAACCACGGAGCTGGCGAGCAAGAATTTGAACTGATCTATCACAGCAACTATGGTCGCCCACTGTTAGAGGCAGGTGCCACGGTACATATTCCTGCCAAGACCGTCACGCCAATGAACGACTGGGCTGCAGAGGGGATCGAGCAATACGCGACTTACCTGGCGCCGACTGAAAACTATAGTGAGCAAGTCTATTTGATCGAACCGTATGCCAACGACGAGCAACAGACGGTCGCCTTGCTCCAGAACGCTCAGGCGCAGCGCGGGGCTTCGATTCGATGGTCGACCACGGAGCTGCCGCTGTTCACGCTTTGGAAAAATACGGCGCCAGAGGCCGCTGGGTACGTGACGGGTCTCGAGCCAGGTACGAATTTCCCCTTCAATCGGCTGGTCGAGCGGCAGGCCGGTCGTCTTGGCAAAATAGCGCCGGGGCAGTCGCGCCGCTTTGTGTTAACGTACGCCCTTCACGAGTCGGCCACAGAAGTCGCACAGGTACGCCGCGAGATCGAGGCGATCCAACGAGATCGTCCGACCCAACTCGTCACCGTACCACCAGAAGTCAAATAGTCACAAACTGCTTCCCTCAGAGCGAGGTAGAGAACATGTCCCGGACCGTCCGATACTTCTTGTTGATTCTGTCGCTGACCATCGCCGGTTGCAGCAAGCCGGCAGGTCCAATCGCTACCCCTGAGCGCGGAACGCCGGCACCAGAATCTCGTGGTGTCATCGGATTTTCTGTGCTGACGCTGACCAATCCGTTCTTCAAGGAGATCGCCGACCACATGCAAGCGGCGCTCAAGGAGGAGGGCTATGACATGCTCCTCGTATCGGGCGAGCGAGACGTCAAAAAACAGGCGGACCAGATTGACGATTTTATTGTCAGAGGGGTCACCGCGATCGTGCTCAATCCGTGCGATTCCCTGTCGATCGGGCCCGCGATAAAGCGCGCCAACCAGGCGGGGATTCCAGTCTTTACCAACGACATTCGCTACGACGGCGGCGATGCCGACGTTGTCTGTCACGTTGCTACCGACAATTATCAGGGGGGCAAATTGGCTGGGGAGGCGATGGTGACAGAACTCGGCGCAGCGGGCGGAAAGGTCGCCATCTTGCACTTTCCGCAAGCCGAGTCGTGCCAGCAGCGCGTGAAGGGTTTTCGCGAGATCATCGACGTGCACAACGCCAAGCCGGGCACCGATCAAATCGAGATTGTTGCCGTACTCGACGGGGGCGGAGTGCGCGACGAAGGATTCGCGGCAGCCAAAGACGCCTTCGAGGCCAATCCGGACCTGGCGGCAATCTTTGCGATCAACGATCCCTCGGCACTTGGGGCGTACGCTGCGCTCGACGGGGTGGGCAAGGCCGATCAGGTAACGATCATCGGTTTCGATGGCCAACCGAGTGGCAAGGAGGCGATCCGGGACGGCAAGATCCTTTGCGACCCTGTTCAGTTTCCTGATCGGATTGGTCGTGTGACGGCCGAGATGATTATCAAACACTTTAGCGGTGATAAAGTGGAGGCAGTCATCCTGATTCCCTCAGAACTCTACTACCAGGTAGACGCCCAACAAGATCCAGCGCAGAAGGGCTAGACGTTCGTGCCGCGATCCGCGTTTACCGCCGACCCGCCCCTGCTGGAGATGTGTGGGATCGGCAAGTCGTTTCCGGGCGTTCGCGCACTAAACGACGTCGCCCTTTCGCTGCGTGGCGGTGAAGTTCTCGCGCTGGTTGGCGAGAATGGGGCAGGTAAAAGCACGCTCATCAAGATGTTGGGGGGAGCTCACCAGCCAGACCGCGGAACGATTCGCGTTGCAGGAGGCGCGGTGGAACTGGCCAGCCCGGCGGCGGCCAACGCGGCCGGAATCGGCGTCATCTATCAGGAGTTTAATCTCATTCCAGAACTCTCGGCTTGGGAGAATATTTTTCTCGGCCGCGAAGCCAGTTGGGGTTTCGTGCGACGTAAAGACGAGCGGCAGCAGGCGACAAAACTCTTCCAGCAAACCGGGGTCGACGTGCCGGTCGATACGCCCTGCGGCCAGCTCTCGATAGCTCAGCAGCAGATCGTTGAGATCGTCAAGGCACTCTCCCAGGATGCCAGGCTGATTGTGATGGACGAACCGTCGGCCGCGCTAACAACTCAAGAAGTCGACCGTCTGTTCGAAATGATTCGCGACTTGAAGCGGCGTGGCATCGGAGTGATCTACATCAGTCATCGGCTCGACGAGGTCTTCGAGATTGCCGACCGAGTCGCAGTGCTGCGTGACGGCGAACTGGTCGGCGAAGCGCCCACCCACGAATTGACCCGCCAGCGAATGATCGAAATGATGGTGGGACGCAATATCGAGGACGAATTTCCCAAACGTTATCACGAAATTGGCCTGCCGCGGCTCGTCGTCTGCGAACTTCAGCATCCGAAGTTGGCCGAGGAGATAAGTTTTGAAGTCCGCAGCGGCGAGGTGCTCGGTCTTACCGGATTGATTGGCGCTGGACGGACCGAAGTGGCGCGGCTGATTTTTGGCGCGGATCGAGCGACGGGCGGATCGATCTCGCTTGACGGAGTGCAGCTAGACATCCGCGGTCCGCGCGACGCGATTCGAGCCGGCATCTGTTTGCTGACGGAAGATCGAAAGCAGCAGGGACTTGTTCTGGGCGCAGGGGTTCGCGAGAATTTCGGCCTACCCAACCTGCCTGAGCTCTCGTCGTTCGGGTTTGTGCACGGAGGCCAGGAGCGGGCTGCTTGCGACTCCTTCGTGAAGCGTCTTAACGTCAAAATCTCGCATCCCCAGCAGCTGACGGGCAATCTTTCGGGCGGCAATCAACAAAAAATCGTGCTTGCCAAGTGGCTGCAGCGCAATGCAGCGGTCGTGATCTTCGACGAACCGACGCGCGGCATCGACGTCGGCTCCAAGTACGAAATCTATTTGTTAATTAACGAGCTCGCCGAACAGGGCAAGGCAGTCGTCATGATTAGCTCTGAATTACCGGAAGTCCTCGGCATGAGTGATCGTCTGTTGGTAATGCACGAAGGGCGAGTTACCGGAGCGATTGAAGACGCCGCGGCCGCCACGCAGGAGCAAATCATGGAACTCGCAGCAAGGTAACCTGCGTGATGGTAAATCGAAATTTGACCGGCTCATTAGTGAGTCGATTCTTAAGCGACTATGGCATGCTTGGCGTGCTGCTGGTGCTCGGAGGGCTGTTTGGCGTGCTGACGATCAGGGAGCAGCATCCCACCGGCGCCGATGCCGGCCGACAGGTTGCCAACGTGATCGCCGAACGGCAGGGCGAAAACGCCCGTGTGCTAATCGTCGCCAGAGACACGAGTGAGGACCGGTTGTTCTCGGACGCCGCTGCCAAACAGCTCGAGGCGATCGGTGCCACCGTGTTAGCCCGTGTGAATGGGTCGCCAGGCGACGTTCGCGCGGCGATCGAAAAAATCGTTGCTGACGGCGACCAGATCAACGCGATCGTTGCCAACGATGTGACGGCAAAGTGGAGCGTCTACGACAGATTCCCATCCCTCGGCAGCGCCGCTCGGGTCACTCCGACGCCCTATTTCTGGCCCGACTTTCTCAAGCTGAGCAATCTCCTCGGCGTCGCCAATCAGACCGCCATTTATGCAATGATCGCGATTGGCATGACGATGGTCATCGTGTCGGCAGGGATCGACCTCTCGGTGGGATCACTGGTGGCGCTCGCGTCGGTGGTTGCGGCGCTCGTGATTCGAGATGGGGGAGGCGGAGCAGGCGCCGGAGTCGGCATGGTGGTCGTCGGTTGCTTGGCCGGGATCGCTGTGTGTGGGGCTGCCGGCGCGTTCAACGGCCTGATGATTACGGTCTTTCAGATTCCCCCATTCATCGTCACGCTCGGCATGATGATGATCGCCAGTGGCCTCGCCTTTCGACTCTCCGACGGGCGATCCATTTCAGAATTGCCGCCGTCATTCCTCTGGCTCGGTGGAGCGCAGACGCTGAGCGTGCCGAACCCTGTATGGCTGATGCTGGCGCTCTACCTAGTGGCGCACGTAATCATGTCGCGGATGGTCTTTGGGCGCTACGTCTATGCAATCGGCGGTAACGAAGAAGCTGCCAGACTCTCGGGCGTGCCAGTCAAACGTATGTTGCTGACGATCTACACGATCTGCGGGGCGCTGGCTGGCCTGGGAGGCATCGTGCTCACCTCCCAGCTCGCCGCTGGCGATCCGAAGTTTGGCTTGATGTACGAGTTAGAGGTGATTGCCGCGGTGGTGGTCGGCGGAGCCTCGCTGATGGGCGGTCGCGGCAAGGTTTTCGGCACCCTCATCGGAGCGTTCATCATCGCGGTGATCAAAAACGGCATGAACTTGACCAATGTCGACCCGTTCAATCAGAGAATCGTGTTGGGAGCGGTTTTGTTGATGGCCGTGCTGCTCGACACGTTAAGACGTCGGCGGTGAGTTGCAGGACCTCAGCGTGCCAGGTCCTCAGTGTGCCAGGTCCTCAGTGTGCCAGCCAAGGGGTCGCCGCTTGAGAAGCTGCCTCGAGCGAGCTTGAGAATCGGCGTCAACGCCCGACCGACACCGAATTCGGTCTCCCGCGTGCGTTTCACCCGCCATAGTCCTCGCCATTGAGGCTGCGTAATACCGACTCCTGCCAAGATTCGAGAGCGCCTCGCATCGCCGCCACGCGCTCTTGCTCCGAGTCGGCTAAGTTCTGTTCCTCCATTGGATCGCGCTCGAGGTTGTAGAGTTCCCACTGCTCTTCACGACTCGGCTTCGCAATCCGATGCAGCTTCCAGTCTCCGCTCAGCCAGGCAGCATGCCCGGGAAAATCGTCAACGCGATATTTCACTTCCGGCAGAACGGCAGCCTGCAAGCTCCCTTCGTTGGGGTCTAGGTCGCCTCCGCTTCGCTGCGCTTCGAGCAGAGCGTTCATGAGTCGCACCGAAGAAACGCCTCGCCCTCCCTTAGGAAACGCCCAAAAGCCCATCGGGCGCTGCCGTTGCTCCTGCCGGCCCTCGATGAGTGGCACCAGACTGATTCCGTCCAGCGGCAGCCCGACCGGCAGTGGTGCTGCGGCGATTTCCATAAGCGTCGGATAAATGTCGCACGTGTTGCAGCGGATGCTGGTCGCCTGTGGTTTGGAAAGGCGCGCGGGCCATTCGAGGAATGCCGGGACGAGCAGTCCCCCGTCGTAGATCGAGCCTTTGACCGCGCGGCCGCCGGTCGAGCCAAGCCGGCGGAGGCCACCGTTGTCGCTGCAGTACCATAACAGGGTATTGCGGGTCATGATACTGGCTACATTTGCGGGGGGAGGTGTGTTGGTGTCAACTTACCCTCTTCATCTTGGCTCGACAAACCGGCTCTTGGTGAAATAAACGGGAGGAACTGGAAAACCATCGCGGTTTACTCGATAATATTTTGCGTCCGCTTTATTTGGAGTTCTCCTTGACTAGGGTGTTATGGCGACCAGGTCTGTCAAACCCCAAACATCGACAAGCTTGCCTGCCAAAGCGTGGTGTTTGACCGCGCCTACTGCCAAGGGACATGGTGTGCCCCTTCGCGGCAATCCTTCATGTTTAGCCGCTATCGCGGCGTTGGCCAGGTGAACCTGGGACATCACTTCCGAGAGAATGGCTGGTAGTCAATCTTCGAAGAACGGAATCGGCAAGTATCCGGAGAACCAGCGACGAATGCGGGCCGCTTACTACGCCTCGGTCATGTTCATGGACGACCAGGTGGGACGGATCTTGGACGAACTCGATTCTCTGGGGCTACGTGAGAGCACGGCAGTCGTGTTCACCAGTGACCATGGCTACCACCTCGGCGAACACCGGTTTTGGTTGAAATCGAACTTGCACGAAGAGGTGGTACGGGTGCCGCTGATCTTCTCGGTACCAGGCCACGCGCCAGGGCGATCCAAGTCGATCGTCGAGTTGGTTGACATCTATCCAACGCTTGCTGAACTGGCTGGCTTGGACCGACCTAGCGGCCTCGATGGCAACAGCCTGACGCCGATTCTCGAAGACCCTCGGGCCGTGGTAAAGGAAGGCGCGTTGAGCTTCAATCGCGGCACGTCGCTGCGGACGAGCGATTGGGCCTACATGCGCTATCAAGATGAGTCGGAGGAGCTTTACGATATGAATGCCGATCCCCTGCAGTTCGACAATCTGGCCCAGGATCCTGGTTACGCTAGCCAGCTGCACGAGCTACGCGCGGCTTTGAGTGAGCGGTTGGCGGCGGTTCAGAAATGACACGGTGTGCAGCATTTTACTTACGCGAGTCGCCCCACTTCGCTTGACGATCCTATCATTCTTACTAGCCCGATGCTATTCTGCTCCCCATGATTCACTCCAAAAGATAACAGCTCCTGCCGTTGTCGATCACTCTCCAACTCCTACTCTTAGGTGAACGGTAGATAGGAATATACCCAAATTCGTTATTCGTCTAGAATGCGAAGAATCGCGAGGTGGTTTGGAATTGTATTGAACACGAAGAGTCGATGAGGA
>Ga0310121_10004311_pt1 | contig 12607 bp, 19 predicted proteins | sample CB27_Tmax_986_MG_FD_203504 | JGI IMG/M metagenome (GOLD analysis project Ga0310121, IMG submission 203504) | Marine microbial communities from Western Arctic Ocean, Canada - CB27_Tmax_986 | ecosystem: Environmental > Aquatic > Marine > Oceanic | place: Canada: Western Arctic Ocean | collected... | reverse complement strand
TCATACCCTTGTTGGCTTTTTTCAATGCTCGTGCTTCTGCCAACTGCTTTTTAAGAAGGAGCGTTTCGATAATAGGTTGTATTATCTCATCATTCCTCAGAATACGTCCTATGAATTTCTCATCAAGGAGTCCATCAAAAATAGGTTTGATTTCATTTGCGTTGTTAGTAAGTCGTTCTTTCGTCTGGGAATCAAATTTTGGATCGCCTACAGAATTGGTGATAGTGGCGAAACACAGGTGGTTCTTGATATCCGATGCACGTACTGAAAGTCGATATTTCTTTTTAATTGCTTCTTTTAGTGTCCAGCTAATATCACCAGCGACAATATCATTATGCACTCCCCCACCGAAAGTATCAATACCATTAATGAATGATATATGTTCGTATGTCTCTGCCGGAAGAACTGCCACTTTAAATTTAGAAGTTTCAAGTATCTCAAAATGATCTCCTATTTTCTTTAAATATTGTTTGAATGTACTTGCTTGAACGACACGTCCATTATACTTAAATCGTATCTTTGGAAAACATACTGCTAGGTCATAGACTCGCTTTTCAATCAGATTCTTATGATCCTCAGTAATTTCTGTCATACCGAGTTTCTTAAAGTCTGGAAAAAACGAAACATTAGTACCTAATATGCCTTTTGATTCAGTTATCTCTGTATCGATTTCGGACAGATTATGTCCACATTGAAGTCTAAAATGCTTTATACCATCATCTGTATGGGCGATGAATTTTCTTGATAAAATGTTGACTAGAGTTGAACCGAGGCCGTGCGTTCCGATTGAAACGTGACCATCATCTTCAAAATTAGCTCCTGCTCGTAGATTTGTGAATGCTAATTCTGCTTGAGTCTTGTTTAATTCTGGAATATCTACAACAGGAATACCACGACCATTATCATTGATTGTGATTTTCCCGTTATCTTCCACATAGATTTTGATCTCATTTGCAAATTTGAAATCAGTCCGGAATCCCTCGTCAATACTATTGGATACTATTTCATCAAACAGTTTGAGAAAAGCAGGTACAATTTTAACTTTTTCTTTCACGATTGAGCCGCCCCTCATCACCCATTTGTCGTGATCTCCAATAGTGGTATCTCCGACATACATTCCTGGGCGGTGTAGGACGTGTTCAACCTCGGAAAGAACTTTTACATCGTTCTTACGCATAGATGATATTTATGTGGTGGGAATACTGATACTTTTTACAGAGTCCATTCTAAATGATCTCCAACCGTCAGATGGAAGATCCCATACTGCAATAGTGGGAGTCGTTTCCGTAATACGTCCCTTCATTTCTTCCAGTATTTCAGAATCAGGTTTAAAATGGGTACCCAAAACTTTTGCGAGTAATGTACATTCCATCACTCTCTCGGTACCATCTGCTTTAGTAAACGTAACGGTTGCTACGTCATTTAAGAGTAGTTCGACTATATCCGTACGGGTAAGGTCTTTCTCTACTCCTTCTTCAATCATATTAATTTTAAATGTCTCCACAGGCATAATATTCTCCTAGCTTCATTGATTATTTACTTAATTTAAACTATGTATATTATACACTTTCAAGTTCAATAAGTCAAGTCTTTTTTTGTACTATTTTTAACTTCGCTTTGTCTTTAGCCTTCTTTGCCGCAATCAGTTCCTTTAAGTGGGGACTCTGAACATAGGGAACGGCAAGAGGATTAACGTATTCTCTGTCGACCTTTATACCTCTCTCAGCCATCATTTTATCCAGTTTCTCTTCCTCCGACTCAGGTTCTTCACAAATCTCGCCTACGGGACAGCATTCTCCATCTCCCATCTTTTTAATTTTTTTCATAATTTTATATCCAATAATTTAGTAGTATGTGCAGATAGATATACATAAAAATATAACCAGTTAACATAGTGTACTATTATACGTTGTCCAATGTTAAATGTCAAGTCTTTTTTACGGGTAATTAGTATACCAAGCGGGAACTGTAGTTTCAGCCCAATGTCCCTCTACTGTTTGTCCATCTCCGTGCGTTCCAGGCGTCATATCTTCAGGCATCATATCAATCGGCACGTCTTTCCATTCTCTTCCACTATTATCATTCCAATCTCCAGAGGGATAATTAATGCTAATATAAAATGCGTAGCCTCCTTGGTGATTGCCGCAATAAGCGAGTAAAGGATATATTTCTCCTTCTGTAAGTGAAATCGTTCCGGTGTCTGTTTGGGGCCCGTGAAGGCCAGGAACTGCCGCTACATAATTGTACCAAGACCTATAACCAACTAAAGTTGAAATACTCTCTCCGTTTGCTCCCAACCAAAGATAAATACCATCATCTCCTGTAACTAGAAAGTCATAGTCTCCAGTTACAGGAGCTTTGAAAAGTCCTGATGCTCTATAAGTTGTGTAATTATTCGCGGCACTTATTCTTATGGAATTCACACCGTGAGTTATCTGAGATAAAGTTGCGTTCTCAACATTATCCAAATCAGCATTAGCATTTGGGTGAGCAATATCCCAATCGTAACAGCCTATACCATCATATCGTTTAAGAGTGTATCCTCGTTTCCAATTCCATCCTTCCCATACTGCTGTAATGCCATAATAAGCGTGTTGAAATTCACCTAATCCTTCATTAACCATATCTTCACGGGTATCATAAAAATAATGCCATCCGCTGTCACTTTTAGTAGTAGCTTCTCCTGCTAATTTCCATATTTGTTCTGTAAAATCAGTATTGGACGTTAAGCCCTGATAAAAAGCAGGAGCACGATAAATTCTAAATTTAGTAGGTCTAGGATAATCTCTATTATAGTCTGAGGAATCCGTTTGAGGAGGCTTCCATCTAATCTGGGATTGCGATGCTGTTGTATTGGTGGCAGCGCCTAGACCTGTAGTATATCCATATTCATAAAGAGGACGACTACTCACAGTATCAACAAATGTATGAGGAGGAAACATAATGGGCCAGTAATACTCTGCTGAAATGGGCATTTCAACTTCAACGTATGGAATCATTGCATCCCAAGTATTACCCTCACTTGTGAAAGTGTTTGCCATATACCAAGTCCTTCCACAATGATTTGGTCCCCACGAGTAATAACCTGGGACCCAGCCTCCGTTACCGGTAGTTGCGCCGCCACCGTACCAGTTGCAGTATTGCTCGTGATTATGAAAGTTGGAATTCCAGACACAAGTACCCGCACCTCCACAAGTGTATGGAGCTCCATTGCTCCCCCAGCCTGATGAGTAGGGCCAACCCCAAGTTGGGCTGTTTGGACCTCCTCCACTACAACATTGATTGTTTAAACAGGGATAAGAATTATTGTTATTGTCAAGAGAGTGATCGGAACAAAGAAACCAAGATTCACAGGATGCTTGATTATGTTGATCATATGTATGGACCCACTCTCCACTACAAACACCAGCGGCTTCACAAGCGTATCCTTGATCGTAATATCCAGAGGGCGAGGACCATTCATCAACAGGATTACTTCCAGGATCGTGACAAAAATCATAAGTATTATCATTATCTTTCCAGTTATATGAATTAGTAATCCAAGTCGGTATAGTTGAGCGACCTACTTCAGTACCAGTACCCCAACTGCTTCCTGAATCACTATGATACATTCTGTAATTAGGGCCCGCCATTTGATGGATAGTCGGTACGTGATTTTCTGGATATTTTCTATGATTGTCTGCGGTCTTGAGATTATAATGTATATGACTTTCTACTGTACCTGGGATGGCGTGAGTATAGCTTCCACCGCCACCAATATTATGATTATGAGATGTATTATAGGAAGGTCTCCAGACTGCATTAATATCTGTCCACGTATTACCTTGTTCTATCCACATTAGATAATAATTATCCCAACCGGTATAAAGTTGTGTAGTTTCCATACAGGCAATTCTGGTGGACGCCCAGGTTGTCTTATACCAATTGTTACCAGGTCCTCCACTATAAGTATTATGTGTGTATAAGCATTTACCACCATTAACCCAAGTACCGGAAACATTTCCTAAACAAAAATTTTCCTTTAGGGGAACAAGCGGAGTACCAGGATTAGGAAATGTTATTTCTTTAGTCTCATATGGAATTATGTACGAAGTCCAGATCTGTCCCCCATTTTGACAAGATGTTTTATTTCCATATTGGGAATCATCACAACTTCCCGTATTGGTGTTACTAATAATTAAAGGCTCATTATAGTCAGATTGTCTGCAAAATCCACCAATTGCGTTATTCTCGCAATTCCACTCAGAAGTAGAAACATTATCTGTACATTTACCGGTAGTAACATCGACCCAATTGATTTCCCAATATGGTTCTCCATCTGTATCCCAATTACCAACAACCGGTCTATTGCCATATACAATTTGACCACTATTAATATTGGGGTCGGCAACAGGATTTAATGTGTGTATTACACGAGCCGTTGAAATTGTGACAACTTTATCGCCATCTTCGCCATATGGATCTGGATAAGTAACTATAAAAGTTGGATATAAACCAATATCCATTTTACTTGAGACAATTTCAAATGCCCAGTTTTTCCCGTATATTTGCATATCAGCAAAAACCATTGGACTCATATAATGAATTGCTCCGTCCTCAGCAATTCCTGCTGTATAAGTTCTTATTGTTACACCAGTATCTTCTCCAAATAGTGTTCTTATAATTTTTAATACTGGAGTTGATCTCGCCTTTATAAAAGCGGTGGTTGTATAAGAAAGAGCCATTGCATTTTTGGTGGCTTCTAGACACGACCCAGCATCCAAACATATTTCAGTTAGTCGTGTATCTCCATCTGTGGACGGCATATCAAAATCAATAATATAACCGTTCCATTCAGTAATGGGATTATATGCAAAAATATCTACAGGTTGTTCGCTCATAATATAGATATTTATGAGTTTGAGTCACTATACTTGGCTATATAATAAGAATCTATAATATCCGAGACAGGAGATTGTCCCGTGTAGGGGTCAAATTCAAACAACGTGGCAAGGTCGTCTCCAGTCTCTTCAACAAACGCTTCGTACATTAATACTTTATTAGCGTTTCCTTTTCCAGTTGCGAATTTTTTTATTGCGGAGGGGGCAATTACATCAATAACATTAGATACTTTTTCTGCTAGTTTTAACTTGAGTATTCCGGTATTTTCACCTATATTAAATACTTGACCTTTAGCACCAAACGCATATCCTTCTATTGCAAGTTTGTTTCCGTGATGTCGGGTAGGGGCTTGAGAAAGAATCCATTCGACAGTCATATCAGCAAGACGGGTGAATCTTTCTAGATTGTCGTTGTACTCGTATAAATCAAGTCCAACAATATTGGGAGAGTGATTGACAGCAAGTTTCTTGTTCTTAGTGATGAACATAAACTTACAATCATCATAACTAAATGGGGTTTGTCCAACGCAAACCGCGGGAGAGGTCATTGAATAATCTATTCCAATAATCAAAGATCCTCTTCAATTTCAATATCTTCTGATCCGCAAAAAGGACAATTTTCTACTTCATATAATTTTTCATCGAGATCGTGTTCGATTGTGCAAGTTGCTTGGCACTCATCGCATTGCACATTTATTATTATCATTTGAATTAACTACAGAGATTATACCATTTGTGTGTGCCGATATTTGTCACGTTAGCATAATTATTTTCTTTCAAGACTTGTAAGGCAGATTCTGCCAAATTACCGTGATTTGAATATATAAGAATAGGAGTATTTTTATTTATACGTTCATTTGCACTACACCATTGTAATAATCCATCAATAGGAACATTAACAGAATTATGTAATTTCCCTCCTGATATATAGTCAACAGGATTTCTTACGTCAATAATAAATCCACCAGATTTAAATATTTCTAAAATTTCTTCACAAGTCTTTTTTTCACCCTTTGAGTCGTAAACAGCTTGATATCTTTTTCTTTTTTCTTCTACCCATAGGAGTCGCTTTGCGTTGCCCTTGCGATAGGCATCCATAACTAAATCCCATTCACTTACAACATTTCCCATATTCTTTTCTATTTTGATATTAATTTGTCGGCTTCTCGTCTTTCTTCGTGACCAGCAGTTAAATCTTTAGTATAACCCCAACTAACACTATGTATGCGTTTAAAATCTTTTGCGCCACATTCACACTTATCTATATATAAATGCATATCTTCGGACCATAATCCAAACTCTTCCTTAACTTCACCACATTTCTTGCATTCAAAATCAAAGATTGGCATATTATCTCTCTATTTATATCGGTTTATCATTAACTTTTCCCTATAATGCTGTTTAGCGAATTTAGATTTGTGAATAAATTGTGTCATTTTATTGATCATTGATCTATGATCTCCTACTTCAGTTTTCATTTCAAATTCTTCTCGGTTAAAAGGAATAATTTGGGCAAGAGGCATTCCGTAGGGAAGTATTATTTCTTTATTTAATGGAGCAGTAAACCAAGTATTAATATGTGCTTCGTGATAAATGTCTGTATCAACAATTCCACTTAATGTTGTCAAGTTCGGATGTTTATTATAATGTGGAGCAGTAATATAACAACTATAACCTGGGGGAGTTCTAATAGACCAAGGATTTACAAATTTAAATGTTCCCTTAAATGTATTTGGTGGAAAAGGATAACTGTCTATTTGGTCTCCTGAATGGCTGCCCGCAAAAAATTTGTCATCATTACCTTCTGGTAGTCTCCATCCGATATGTCTGTTAGAATTTTCTTCAGTTGGAGAAACACGTACTACCATATAATCTGACCACAATGGAATAATATAACCATAACTAAGTGCATCTAGTATTCCTGGACAGGATTTAACCGTCATTCTCTTCGTTCCGTCTCTGTCTTCCCAATTGCCTTTTTGTTTTTTAAACCATTCGGGCCAAAATTCTCTAGCTGGGACAGGAGGGAGAGAAAGTTTAAGTTCTTCAAAATCTGTAAAAAAAGTTATTTCAGTCATATCGTGGTTCTCGCATTAATCACATTTTCAAATTCACTACTTTTTATTCTTTTCAACGGATAATTACTACTCGACCGTATTCCCGCTATAAAGAATAATAACGTTAATCTAGGATCTTTTCCATCATCATTCCAATAACTATTTGCACCGTGAAATTCATTAGTATCATACATTATCATTCGATTAAAGAAATTCTGGAATCTAAATTTTTCTACTAGATTTTCCCGCTGTTTCAAATACTGCTTTACATATTCTTCTCCTTGACCTGGTGCGGATCCTTCTTCTTCTGCGTTTATTATTATTTTCGCATCAGGCTTTAAAGACCATAATGATGTACCGGAATCTGGATCAATATCTGGTGTAAGATATATCAATCCTGCTAAATCATCATTACCTAATATATCCACATCTTGGTGTATCCAACCTTTATTTCTTACATCATTTTTATCTTTAGCATATCGTGGAATTTCTGTGAATTCCATATTACTGGATTCCCACTCAATGCTAATATAATCAAGATCATAGTAACAACTTAAAATCTTTTGTAATATCGCATTATGAAGAGCCTGATTTGTGTTCCATAAAGGTTGTGTTCTTGTACCAGGATGTCGTCCTGTCGATTGAAAGCGTAAAGATTTTCCATACTTTACTATAGCTTCCGGATTCTCAAAAAAATTATCAATGGCAATAGGGAAAAACTTGTCAGGAGATTTCCATCTTGATTTTGTTGCTATACTTTCACCGCTTCCATCATTTTTCATATTATACTCTCAGCAATTATAGAATTAAATTCTTTACTTTTTACTCTACTTAGAGGAAATTCACTATCTGAGTCTATTCCCGCTATAAAAAATGCTAACGTTAATCTAGGATTTTTTTCATCTTCGTGATAATAACTATTTGCGGCGTGCCATTCCATCGCATCGTATATTATCATACGATTAAAAATGTTTTGGACTCTAAATTTTTCTACTAGATTTTCCCGCTGTTCCAGATACAACTTTCTATATACATCTCCATCGACTCGATCCGGATCGTAAAAGGAGTCCGCTTGTATTTTTATTTTTACATCAGGCTTTTTCAAAGACCATAAGGATGTACCGGAATCTGGATCAATATCTGGTGTGAGATATATCAATCCTGCAACATCAGTTGGAACATCAACACTACCATCTTGGTGTATCCATCCTTTGTTTATTATATCTTCTTTATTTTCTGAAAATCGAGGGATTTCGTGAAAAGACATATCACTTTTTTGCCACGAAAGACTTACATAATCCAAATCATAGTAACAACTTAAAACCTTTTGTAATATCACATTATGCAAAACATCATCAATTGCCCACAATTGTTTTGATCTCCGTCCAGGCGACTTCTCGGAAATTTCTTTAGGTAAAGATTTTCCATACTCTACAAGTGCTTCGGGATCATCAAAAAAATTATCAACGACAATCGGAAAAAAATGCTTCGGAGTTTTAAACTGTGATTTTGTTGCTAGACTTTTTCCAGAGCCACTCATATTCGTTTCCAATTATTCAATGCTAATGTTGCTTGTAATCCTTTAAATGTATTCGACTCAATAGAAGTCTGTACATCTTCGACATTCATACCAGAAAGAATCATATCATTTATATCCTTCTGTCGAATTTTTTCATCCCAAATACATACCGAATATCCCTTTTTAATAAACCTTTCAATTTTTTTAACTATTTCTTTATTTCTGTTTTCGTTATCCATCACGATAACAAATTCTGTATCACTATTTAGATTACAAGAATTAGATAGATCACTTCCCGCCATTGCAATTGCGTTGTCTAAAAATAAAGAATCAATCGGTCCTTCCACAACATATACAGGTTTCGATTCATCCATCTTCTCTAAGCCGAATAGTTTACATTCATCCTCTGTTACTTTAATAGTTATATAACGTACAGAATTGTTCGGATCCAGTGAACGACCCTGGAATGCCAGCATATTACCAGTCTTATTAAAGAATGGTATAATAAGACGACCTTCGTCTTTCTCTATGTCTTTAAATTTATTCTTAACAATCGTATTGGTCCACGCTTTAAAAGTCTCCGTATAGTACAACCTCGACACTTGATGCAGGGGAATTTTTCTCTCTTTTATATATAATCGTGCTGGATGATTAATCTCCATCAAGTCTAAGCAAGTAATATGCTTTAGAGGATTAATCTCAAATACTGGAGTTTTGTTTGTCTTGAAGAAATCTTCGCCGGCGCCAAGTTTTATTTTCTTGCCGCGACCACGAGTACCGAATTTCTCAAGCATATACTCTCTTTTCAGAGATGGAGCCACCTGTTCGATTAATTGAGATAATCCTGTAGCAACGCCACAGTTGTGACATTTATATAACGCATCTCCTTTATTCTCAAAGATGTATCCTCGGGCTTTTAGTTTGTCTTTGGCTGAATCGCCACAAAGCGGGCATCTAAAATTCCAAAGGGCTTTACCCTTCTTTTTGAATTGTTCTAGTCGAACACCAAGAATTCCGATGTATTTTGAGTCAATGTAGTCCATAATATGAGTATTATACATACATCTCGAATGTATGTCAAGTCAAAAAATCGCAATCATTACAATAATCTCTTTCATCTTCCTCGGTCATACGAACACAAGGTAGAACTTTGCTATAATCGCCATTGTCCTCTGCCATTTCTTTTTGTTTTGCGTGACATTCCCACTTCAAGGGGCACGAACAACAACATACTTTAGGGATTGTTTCTCGAAAAGGACAGAAATCAGGGACAATGGGACTACTACAAAATCGTAGTTTTATCTCCTGTGCCATTTTAATTATATCTTCGGTCTTCTAATAACTTGAAACACTGGATTGGTTGGATGTTTCATTAGCATACCGCCTTTAGGATTTTTCTTAGCATATGCAGACACTCCCTTAGCCCATTCTGTTTTTCCTACAAATGAATTCCAATGTTGGTATTTTTGTTTACCAAGTCTTACTCCATCATATGTATCTGTATCTGGAGCAGTCCAATAATCTTGACCAAATGCTTTACCATTCGGGTTGGTAAATAAAGGTACATCTTTCTGGACATTTATAGGTCCAGAACCGTCTCCGACTACATTACTTTCATCAATCATTTTTTTCCTATCCGATCATTAATTATAGATTCATAATGTTTTGTTCTTTGCAATGGAAATTCAGTTCCCTCTATTCCACCTATAAAAAATACTAATGTTAATCTGGGGTCTCCATCACTATAATAACTATTAGCGGCGTGGAATTCGTTTGCATCATACATCACTAATCGATTAAAAATGTTTTGGACTCTAAGTTTCTCGGTAAAATTCTCTCTATGTTCTGCCCACCCATCTCCTCTTGCTTGTGCTTCTGTTCTTCCCATCAGACTTTGAGTTGCAAAATTGTATTGAAAATTAGATTTCAAAGACCATAAGGATGTACCGGAATCTGGATCAATATCTGGTGTGAGATATATCAATCCTGCAAGATCATCATCACCCGCATCGGAAAAGAAACCGTTATCTTGATGTATCCAACCCTTGTTTTCTACATTGTCCTTATTTTCTGAAAATCGAGAGATTTCGTGAAAGGACATATTACTGAGTTTCCAAGCAATGTTTGTATAGTCTAAATCATAATAGCAACTTAAAATTTTCTTTAATATCGCATTATGCAACTCTACATCTAATTCCCAAAAATGTTTTGTCCGTAACCCAGGCTGATTCCCAACAACTTCCTTCGGCAAAGATTTTCCATACTCTACAAGTGCTTCGGGATCATCAAAAAAATTATCTACGACAACAGGAAAAAATTTATCAGGAGACTTGTATTTTGATTTTGTTGCTATATTGGAGCCAGATCCATTATTTTCTTCATTCAATTTTCACTTTCTCTAATAGTATATGCTGATTCATCAAGACTTTTATTTGCATTGATTCACTCAAAGTCATATTATCATTTACATATTCAATAAATCCTTCATCTAATAACTCGCCATTTGCACCGTGTTTCTCCATACCTTCTTTGAATAGAAAATATGCGGCAACTGCTTTGCCTAGTTTGCTCTTCATTCCAGGCACTTTCTCCATTAATTGCTTTAACTTTCTAAGAAGACGATGGAATAATGTATAATTAGACCTCTCTATTATACCTGAGCGTTTCCTTTTAATGACATTACCTTTTTCATCAATGATACCTAACTTATAGGCCGGCCAAGATTCCCAAGGCATAGCAATAAACTTAGCGAACTTATATACAAAATACAAGTCCATAGCGGTCGACCCGGCAGCTTTAACTACATCAACAGTATCTTTGCTCAATTCATCTATTTGGGTTGTCATTTTAATTCTTCTCTTATAATGGCTCGCACTTTTCTGTCTATCGTAGTTACTGACTTCAATTCTGGACCTAATGCTTTCAATTCATCCAAAAATGTTACAATAATCTCGTGATGTTTCGGATCTATTTTGTACATCAATATTCGTGTACACGGAAATGCACCAAACACATTAATTAAAACCAACAAATGATTCATCAATAACCGACTCTTGAGTACTCCTGAATCTACGTATTTGGATATCAGGCGCTTAATGTATTTAATTCTATTAATATCCTCATAGAATTCTTCACTTACGCTCCCCTGGCGGTCGTTGTAATGGGTAGCCATATAGAACATCATATTTTGATTGTTTAACTTCGGAAAATATGATTCTATCGGTTGTTTTACCATCGTCTTCTTTGACTTGTTTCGGCTCAATTTCTTGAGTAATAACTGTGTCTACTACTTTTATAAACATTTATATTTCCCAGTAAGGTTCACCACCAGATCGACCATTTGAAACTCCGGGTGGTTTCGGACCTTTGGAAAAATGGCCGGTATTTTTATCTCGAAGGAGAACCTTTTGTGATGGCACGTTCCGTGTTTCGTTGATAGAGGACAATGCTTCCTCGTTTTCTAACACATCGGCGAATTTACCAATCAGCTTATCTGATTTTTCTATTTGTTCTTTCACGTCCTTAATCAAGTCTTTTTTTGTTTTACGACGGTCCAATTCAATTCCTACTGTTCTCCCATATTCTTCGAGAGCCTTCTTATTCATTTTTTTAAGGTCTTTCATAATATTTTATCCATTATTTATTTAATTCCTTTATTTTTTCGTCAGAAGAAGTAGCCTTATGTTCTTTGGCGATTAGAGCTTCTTCTTTGAACACGGATGCTTTTTTGATAGCCTTCTGTTCGGCTTCTACTTTTTTTAACAATTTCTTATCTGGTTCCATTATATGTCTCCTTATTGTATGTAACAATTCAATTCATATCCGTGCTTACCTTTGCCGTAGATTTGAATTTGTAGTTTCTTTTTTTGTTCTTTCTGGCCTTTTTCTAAGGCGATTTTGAATATATTAGTCTTGCCTTCCTGAGGCTTGCGAGGTCCAGTTGCAATCTTGTTGAAATAATCATCCATATCAACTTCATAACCTGCCTTGTCTGCTACCATTAGGGCTTCTTCTACCGCAGAAGTGTAAGTCTTGTGATCTATCTTGTATTTATAGGCTTCTGTAAAAAGAACAACGTAGTTTTCCTCTTCTTCTTTCATCGCACTATCTAAAGCGGGAGAAGATCCCTTATATTTCTTTAGATATTTTTT
>Ga0310121_10004308_pt1 | contig 12613 bp, 9 predicted proteins | sample CB27_Tmax_986_MG_FD_203504 | JGI IMG/M metagenome (GOLD analysis project Ga0310121, IMG submission 203504) | Marine microbial communities from Western Arctic Ocean, Canada - CB27_Tmax_986 | ecosystem: Environmental > Aquatic > Marine > Oceanic | place: Canada: Western Arctic Ocean | collected... | reverse complement strand
GCCGCGCGCTTCACTCCGGAAGCGCTTGTGAGACCGCGATCGCATCTTGGATGGTGACTCGATGTTCGGCGCGAGAAACCTTTTTTTGCTTGGAGACCTCCCACATTTTCGGCTATCGTGTTGAGAAGAGAAGGAGTCTCTCCGGCTCATCCCGAGGCTCCTTAGCCCCCCCCACATGAAGTCACGCGAGCCCACCACCAGCGCACCGCTCTCCGAGCGATATCGTGCTTTGGTCGGCCTGGGTCGTACCCTCCTCGGCAGCTCGAACTCCTGGGACCTTTACCAATCGATCTACGTCGAGACCGCGAAGGTGATCGAACTTTCGGGATCCTTGCTCTCCCTTTACGACGATCAAAGTGATATAGCTACCGTCGTCTTCAGCGTGGACAGTGGCAGGGAGAGCAAGTTTGGACTCACCTCTCGCGGCTCCGACAACGAAGTCATTCGGACCGGCGTCCCGACCGCACTCGAGCGCCAAACCGAAGCCGATGCGGTCCTCTTTCCCGAGGACGCAGGGCCCGACATTACCCGGTCGACTCTCTCCGTCCCCCTCCTTTGGAGGAACCGTGTGATCGGCGCTCTCACGGTATGCACGTGACGCGCCGACGCATATAAGGCCGCGGACTCCGACCTGTTGGGACGATTGGGCGATCTCGCGGCAGTCGCCCTGGAGAACATTCGTTATGTCGAAGAGTTACCGCAGCGTTCGCTCGAAGCGGAGAAACTGGAGGAGATCGGCCGACTCTTGGTAAGTTCCGTCGACTTCGACGAGGTCCTGGATCGGGTCTCCCACGCAACGATGGACCTTCTCCATATCGACGGCGCTGGCGTCTGGATGCACAAGGAAGGGCACACAATCGTGCGAGCATCCGTGGGGTAGGACCCGATTCCCGTCGGAACCACCTGGGCCCTCTCTGAGGCCGTCGCCGAAACGGTAATCGTGAATGGCGAGCCCTTTTCGATCGAAGACGTCGCCTCCCATGAGAGCCTTCCGGACATCGTCGGGATATGCCTCCAGGACGGAGGCGCCATCTCAACCCCGATCGAGGTGGGGGACCGTGTCGTCGGCGCGCTTTCGGCCCAATCCACACAGGTGAAGCGCTTCACCGACGCCGATGTGCGAATGTTGGGCCGGCTGGCGGCACAAGCCTCCGCCGCGCTCGATAATGCCGAGTTACACGCCAGCGTCCAGGCGCTCTCCCTAACCGACGCCCTAACCGGATTATCCAACCGCCGGCGTCTCCAACTCCACCTCGAGCAGGAAGTCGCCGCAGCTCGGCGTGGCAGGAAACTGGCCCTCGTTCTGTTCGACCTGGACTCGTTCAAACGATACAACGACACCCACGGGCACGTCGTTGGGGACCAAATCCTGCAGGCCTTTGCGGAAGTTCTCACTCAGGAGAACCGCGCCATGAACCTGGTGGCACGATACGGGGGGGACGAGTTCGTATCGGTCCTATCCGAGGGCGACTCGCGGGGTGCCCAGGGTTACCTGATGCGGATCCAGGAAGGCATTAGAGAACACGCGTTGTTGGCTTCGCACGGAGTCACGGTGAGTTCTGGGGTGGCAGAATTCAAGGCCGGCCAAACGGTGGGCGTCGAGGGGCTGATCCAGGCCGCCGACCAGAGCATGTACGAGAACAAGGCCGCCAAACGCTAACACACGGGAGCCCGGCAGGGCTCTATACGCAGCCGAGGGCCAGTCCCCTCACGGGGCGCCGCCGCTACATCATGTCGTGTGCATCCCTGAAGCGGCCATCTCCGCCTCGAAGGTCTCCGGATCCACCATCGGCTGCCACACCTGGATGAGTGGAAAGGTGGAAAAGAACCACCGCACGGCGTATAAGAAAATCCCCAGAAACATGAGCGCCACGAACAGCTCCGTAAGTCCCAACGTCGGTGTGTCGTGGCTACGGATCGAGGGCGCAACCATGAGGTGTTTCTCCAGCCACAACCCTGCGAGCAACACCAACGCAACGGCTCGAAAAACCATGGGGGTCATCTTCGCCTTCCGCCCAATCAGGCCGGCGAACGGAATCACGAAGCACATCACGACCAAGAGTCCCGACCACTTGCCCCAGGGCTCTTCAGCTCGGTGGATAATCCAAGCCTGCTCCCAAGGGAGCTTTCCGTACCAGATGACCAGATATTGGGCGAAGAACAAGTAGGTCCAGAACACGCAGAAGGCGAAGGTGAGTTTACCGAGATCATGGAGTTGTTGGCGGCCCATCGCCTTCTCCAGTACTCTGCCGCCCCCCTTCAGAAACGTCACCGCGACTGCCGTAGCCGCGATGCCGCTCCAGAAGGCACCCATAAAGAACCACGGGCCCATCATCGTCGAGTACCAATGGGGTTCGAGCGACATCACCCAGTCGTAGGCGAGAATGCTCATTACAACCGCGTACACGATGACGAATGCGGGCCCGAGACGCGTCATGCGCCGGTAGGACACGACCTCCTCCACCTCCTGGCCGAGCCATCCCTGCATGAGGCGGTCGTGCCATGCATTCCGGCCGGCGTCAGAATCGGGGTGTCCCCGGGTCAGGCCCATATCCGGTCTGAGGGCCAGGTACGCGAAGTAGAGAGACAACCCGAAAAGGACGAGCACCCCGATCACGTTCCTGGTCAAAAGAAAGGGCATGTTGAGGTAGGCCGCCTTCTTTTGGAGGATCGGATCCTGGGCCACCTCCGTGATCCATGGAAAGTAAGACTCGCCGAGCCCGAGCATCGGCAAGAGCATCACGAACGAGATCGGCAGGAAAGCCACGAACGCCAGGCTCACCCGGCGGACCGACCAGTTCCACTTTGCCTTCGTGATCCACGTCACCACGGTGAGCAGCATCGCTCCCATGGCGATGTTCGTGAAGAAGAGCCAGTTCGACACATACGACTGCCACGCTCGATCGGCATCGGTCGTCAAGGCATAGACGAAACCCGCGAGGCCGACCACGAACATCCCAAGGAACGCCCGGTTCGCCCTCTCCGAACGCGGGAGATACCGAATGGGAATTTCGGAGGGAACGTGAATATTGCTCATCGAACTACTCGGCCCCCGCGCTGGCCGGGGCATTGCCGGCCTGGCGCTGCAACACGCGGGTATAGTTTACGATGTTCCAGCGGTCGAAGTGGCTGATCTGATGCCCGTACGGCGGCATGAGACCTCGGCCCACGCGCATGATGCCATAGATGTGGCCGTCGCTGTATCCGGCCACGACCGGACCAGAAAGATTGTAGGCTATCAGCAGCGGATACTTTTCGATGACGTTGGCCTGGGCACCCACGCCCGCCGCTCCGTGGCAGACCGCGCAAATCCGGTTGAAGAGCACCTCGCCGCGCTCAAGCGACGCCTGGTCGGCCGGGACCGGGTTGGGGAGGTTCTGCACCACGGGGCTGAGCAGATCCGTCTGCGCAAACGGGGCCGGCATGAGACCCGGTTCGGGCTGCCCCGTGTTCAGGCGACCCGGTCCCGGAGTGTTGTTCCCGGAGGCGAAGGGCACGCTGTTCTCAGGCGGCGCGATCGTATTCTCGTACGGATCGAACGACCTCGAATCACGCATGTGCCGGCCGAACCAATACGCAGTCACGTTATCCAGGGGTGTACACGCCCCCGATGTGATGACCAACGCTCCGACCCACGCCATTTGAGCGTTACGACCCACCGCTCTCATCGGTCACCCCCTTGCCCACCTGCGCCCGCGGTGGCCCTGGGTCGCATCGGCCTCGGCAGCACTTCCTTGAGCTCGGCGATGGCCACCGGAGGAAGCAGCCTCGTGAAGAGCAGGAACCAGAACCCGAACCAACAGAAGCTCCCCACCACAATGCCCATCTCCACGACGGATGGCCGATAAAGTCCCCAGGCGAACGGCTCGTACTCATGGTGGAGTGAAGTGACGATGATCACATACCGCTCGAACCACATGCCGATGTTGACAAAAATCGAGATCGCAAATAGCGCGGGAATCGAATACCGGACTCTCTTGAACCAGAGCATGACGGGAACCATGCCGTTGCAGACGAGCATGATCCAAGTGGCCCACCAGTAGTGGCCGAAGAGGCGCTCCCAGAAGGCGGCCCGCTCCACCTCTTCACCGCTGTACCACGCCATGAAGAACTCTGAGAGGTAGGCGTAAAAGACGATCAACGACGTCATCAAACACAGCTTCGCCATGGCGTCGTAGTGCTTGTTTGTTAGGTACGCCTCGAGCCCAAAAGCCTTCCGCAGCGGCACCGTCAGCGTGATCACCATCGCAATGCCCGAGAAGATGGCCCCGGCTACGAAGTAGGGAGCGAAAATCGTGGCGTGCCAGCCGGGTACTATGGCAACAGCGAAGTCCCAGGACACCACCGAGTGGACCGAGAGGACCAGAGGCGTCGCCAGCGCAGCCAAGAAAATGTACGCCTTCCCGAAGTGGTGCCACTCGCGGTCCGTGCCGCGCCAACCGAGCGAGATGACCTTGTAGAGCTTCTTCCGCAGGCCCTTCGCCGCATCCCGAGCAGCGGCCAGATCCGGAATGGTGCCCAGGTAGAAGAAGACCGCCGAGACCGTGAAGTACGTGGTCACGGCGAAGACGTCCCAAACCAAAGGCGAGCGGAAGTTGGGCCACAGGAAGCGGCTGTTCGGATATGGTATCAGCCAATATCCATGCCAGACGCGTCCCATATGGATGAGCGGGAAAAGCCCTGCGGTCATGACAGCGAACACGGTCATGGCCTCGGCAGCACGGTAGATGGACTGACGCCACGGTGCGCGGAACAGAAAGAGGATCGCAGAAATCAGCGTCCCCGAGTGTGCGATCCCCACCCAGAAAACGAAGGTCGTGATGTAGGCGCCCCAGCCCACGGGACTCGTGAGCCCGGTGACGCCGATCCCAAGCCAGAGCTGAATGCCCCACGAGACTGCCAACAACCCGATTCCGGCTATCGACAGTGCTAGGAGCGCCCACCAGCCCAAGCCAGGCCGGCCAAGGGGCCTCAGAATTGCGCGGTTGACCTCCTCGAGGGACTGGATGTCCGGGTGCGGAAGCGCCCCGCGCTGCACGTGGGTCGCGGTGCTCATTAATGCTCCCCGGAATCCACTTCGTGGAACGTCACCTTCTTCAAGTAGCTCACCGCCGGCTGCGTATTGATCATTTCGTCTAGGACGCGATACGCCCGCTCGTCGAGCGCAGCCTGCGCCACCCGCGAACCGGGGTCACGGATGTTGCCGAACACGATCGCTTCGGCCGGGCAACTCTGCTGACACGCCGGAATAACCTGGCCGTCCGCGATGGTGCTCCCCTCCACGGCTGCCCGGTCCTGGTGCGCCCGAATCCGATGGATGCAGAAGGAGCACTTCTCCATGATCCCATTCTCGCGGACGGTCACGTCTGGGTTCAGCTGCCAGTTGAGCGGCTCCGGAATGTGGCCCAGGCCCTCGCGCACCGGCTCCTCGCCCGTAAAATTATACCAGTTGAAGACCCGGACCTTGTAGGGGCAGTTGTTCGCACAATACCGCGTGCCCACACAGCGGTTGTAGACCTGTGTGTTGATCCCGTCGGGCGTGTGATACGTAGCGAAGACTGGACATACGGGCTCACAGGGCGCGTTCCCGCAGTGCTGGCAAATCATCGGCAGGAAACGCACGTCCACCGGTCCCGCACGGCTCGCGTCCACCGCCTCGTAGTATCGCTCCAGCCGGATCCACCCCATATCACGGCCCATCGTAACCTGGCCCTCGCCGACCCAGGGCACATTGTTCTCGGCCTGACAAGCCGTCACACAGGCACTGCAGCCGGTGCACTTGTCCAGGTCGATGGCCATCGCCCACCGGGGCTGGTCCTCATCCCCGTACTCACCGTGGCGAGCACCCTCGAGCGGGAAGTCCTCGGGGCGACCCCCTGTCTCTACCGGCACGAAGCCTCCGACCCCTTGCAGTTCCTTCAGTGGACCGTGGTCACCCTCCTCGTCATCCGCAGCCTCGACACCGAGGTCCGCGAGCGCGACGGCCGGAGCAATCGGCCGATTGCTCTGCGAGTCCGACCCGGAGATCGACGCGAGTGGGCGGCGGCGTCCGGTCGGCGTGACGTCCACCTTCGACACGAAGTGCACCAACCCACCCGAGAGGGATTCGGCCTCGCTCGGGAGAAGGTCCAGAGCGTTGACACCGTTCCCGTCGGCGAAGCGTCCGGCGTTCGTGTGTCCACCCCCCATGGGCACCGCGATCACGTCCTCACGAATTCCGGGATAGGTCCACACGGGCACCTCGACCGATCCATGCTCCGTCGACAACCTGACCACATCGCCGTCCCTGAGGCTGAGGGCCTCCGCGCGGTTCGGATGCATCTCGACCCACGAATGCCAAGTGATCTTGCTCACCGGATCTGGCAGCTCTTGTAGCCAGGGCCGATTTGCATTCAGGGCACCGTCACCATACCGAGCCGAAGGGAAGACCATCAGATACAGATCCCCCGCACCATCGAAGGCGGGAGGATCGAACACGAGACCTCGATCGAGCTGACGAAGCGTCCCCGACGAACCAGACGGGGCGGGACCGATCTGCGCCAGCCCCGTCTTGAGTGACTCATGCCAGAAGGCATCGGCGTCAGCCGCCCCACCCAGCGTTGCAAGGTCGGCCCAGCGGCCGCGCAAGTGATCGAAGAACGTCTCGGACCCGAGGTCCTGTCCCATTCGGGTGGCCACCGAGATAAGGACGTCTCCGGTCTGCTTCGAATCGAAGTGGGGAACGGGGCGCATGGCCGGCTGCCGCACCGCCCACTGACCGGGGCGGGACGAGCTATCGCCCCAAGACTCGAGGAAGTGCCCGTCCGGAAGGATCAGATCCGCCTCCGCGGCCGTCTCGTCGATCGCCGAAGCGAACGACACCTTGAAGGGAACGCTGGCGAATGCCTCCCGGAAGCCGGACGACGCCGGAAGTGCATAGGCGGGATTGCTCCCGTGCACAAGAGCAGCGCCCACCTGACCCCCGCGCATCGCCTCGATGGCCTGCTCCATCGGAGCGAAGCCAGCGGACGGTGCATCGAGATGAGGAGCGTCGTAATGGACCGACCGTCCAATGTTTCCAGCAACGGCATTCAAAACCGCTACAGCGACGTTGGCCGCCGTGGCACCGCGATGCAGCCCGGCGATGCCCGGGCCCAGCGCTAGGCTCGGGCCAGCCGCGAACCGCTCTGCGAGCTCGCGAATACTTTCAGCCTCGACTCCCGTGGCACTCGCAACGTTCTCGGGAGTGTAGGTGGCTACGATGTTGCGGTAGGGCCCCGCGCTGGTTCCCCCGCCAGACACGACATTCGCCATCGCAAGCGCCACCAAAGCCTCGCTCCCGGGCTGGATCGGTAGCCAATCGTCAGCGTTTTGCCCGGTCAAAGAGAGGCGGGACCCCACGAACGTAAAGCGGCCCTTGCCGCCTTCCTCATCCACGCCGCTCATGCGTGCGAAGCCCCATCCGTCTCGAACCGGAGAAAGCCAACTCTCCAGGAAATCCGCGCCGAACGAAACGAGGAAGCGGGCCTCCTGGAGATCGTACCAGGGGACGACATCTCGTCCGAAGGCGATCCGACTCGCCTCGCGGAGTGGCGCCTCGGCGAGGGGGTCGTAGCGGACTACCTGCCCGCCGGTCGCTCCGGCGAAGTCAGACATCAGACCCGCAAGGGAAGGCCCGGCAAATCCTCTAAACAGGTAGTACTCGTCAGCAGACCCCAGACGATCCGCAACCATCTGCTCCGCTTCGTCCCATGAAATCGGCTGGAGCTCGCCACCCTGCCGGAGCATCGGACCCGTAAAGCGATCCGGGTTATAGAGCGCCTGCAGACTCGAGTGGCCACGTGAGCAAAGCGATCCTCTCGACACGGGATGTTCGGGGTTACCCTCGACCTTCACCACACGCCCTTCCCGCGTGCGTACCCACATTCCGCATCCGGCCTCGCACTCTCCACACACCGTCGTGTACCACGTGGCCACACCCGGTGTGATGTCTTCCGGTGGCACCACGTACGGCAGGAGCCTTTCGACCTTCTCGGTCGAGCAACCCAAGACACCGGCACCGGCACCGCTGGCGCCCACTACTTTCAAGAAATCCCGTCTCTTAAGTCCGTTAAGTCCGTCGGTCATTTCGGCTGGCTTTCAGAATTAGTAGTGGCAGACGGCGCAGTCCCGGGAGACACCGCGCTCAATGTGGCAACTGACGCACCACCCCATCGCAAGGGGCTGGTTGACCTCCTCGATCACGGTCATCTCCTGGACGTTCCCGTGGCATGTCGCGCAGTCGATCTCAGCGGCGATGTGCCTCATGTGCGGAAAGTGGACGTGGTCCGCGACCTTGTAGATCCGAATCCACGGAATCGGCTCCTGATTGGTCCAGTAGTCCCGGACCTTCTGGATCTCCGCCTGTTGCCGTTCATCGGTCCCACCGATGATCTGGTGGCAGCCGTAGCAGGTACTGACCGGTGGGATGCCGGCATCGACGGAGCGCTCTGCCGAGAAATGGCAGTACTGGCAGTCGATCTGGTTCACACCGGCGTGAATGGTATGGGGGAACGCGATCGGCTGGACCGGAGCGGCCTCACCGTCGGCGACGGGCACACCCGCACTACCGTCCTGGGCTTGCAGGAACGCAGGTGAAGCCAGGAGTGTGAGAGCGACGGCGAATGCACGTATCCATCGCTTCGTCATATGCACTGTTGCGCGGATGGGGGTGGGAGGGTCAAGGATTTCGTGGGCCTCAAACAGCAAAGAAGGTATCTGAGCCTCGGGTATCGTGTCAACGCTATCGCAGTCGTGCGAAAACGCTCCTATGGTCTACAAAATCAGTATATATATACGAACCTTTTTTGCGTACACGTGTTTTATTTTCCCCGCCCTCGATGGGCTACCGAACATTGGATGGAGAGGGACTTTGACCGATATCGCAGCCATCACCGAAACCTCCCCGGCGCTCGAGCTACTCGAGAGCCTGATCGCCGAGGTCGAGGAGGTTTTCCACGGCAAGGAGGAGATCGTTCGTTTTGCCGTAGCAGCGCTGCTCGCCCGTGGGCATATCCTCTTCGAGGACGTTCCCGGAGTTGGAAAAACCACGCTTGCTCATGCCCTCGCGACCGCTCTGGGACTGTCGTTTCGACGCATCCAATTCACGAGCGACCTCCTCCCCTCTGACGTACTGGGTGTTTCAGTCTTCAACCCCCGGACCTCGGAGTTCGAAACTCGGCTCGGGCCGATCTTCACCAATCTCGTCCTCGCGGACGAAATCAATCGAGCGCCCCCCCGTACCCAGAGCGGCCTTCTCCAGGCCATGGAGGAGGGCGAAGTGAGCCTGGACCACAACACGTTCGAGCTGCCACAGCCCTTCATGGTGATGGCGACTCAGAATCCGCTCGAACATCATGGCACCTATCCGCTTCCTGAAAGCCAGGTCGACCGTTTTCTCATGCGTCTGACGATCGGATATCCGGGCGAGGAAGCCGAGCGAAGGATTCTCTTGGAATCCACTACCGAGGATCCGTGGGAGCAGCGCATCAAGGCAGTCCTCGAGCCGACCCAGGTCCTCGATCTGCAACGGGAGGTGGCGCGAGTCGAGGCTGACGATTCCCTCGTCGGGTACGTGATGGCTATCGTCCAGAGGACCCGCGTCGAACCCCGACTTCAGATGGGCGTGAGCCCCCGTGGCGCCATTGGCTTGTTGGGCGCGTCCCGGGCCTATGCTCTTCTCAGCGGCCGAAGTTTTCTGGTGCCGAGTGACGTGCAGAGGCTCGCCGTTCCGTGTCTGGCCCATCGCATCCTTCCGGTAGGTGCGAGCGTAGCCAGCCACGAAGCGCATGAAGAGGCCGGTGCGATCGTGACGGACATTCTCGAGGATGTCGTGGTCCCCGTCTAGATCGGGGTCCACTGTAATCCTTCAACAGCATTCAGCGGCGAGGTAGATGCTGACCATTCTACGGCGGGCCTGGAGGAGGCTCCGAGGCTGGCAGCGGATCCGTTTCACGACCGGAGGCGCCCTGTTCAGCGCCGGATCGCTCGCCATCGGATTCGCGGCGGTCAACACGGGAAACAACCTCCTCTATCTTCTCCTCGGAGCCATGCTCGGCTTGATCGCGTTGTCCGGCTGGCTCTCCGAGCGCATTCTGCGCCGGCTGGAGATTCGCAGGCATACCCCTCCGGGTGTCACTGTGGAGAAGCCGATTCGAATTGCGTACTACGTGACGAATCGAAAGCGCCTGTTCCCCACCCTCGCCATTTACATGTTCGAAGAGGGGCTCCCGGAACCCGCGTTCATCGGTCGGGTTGGTGCGGGTGATTCCGTCACCGTGAGCTCGGAAAATCACTTCGTCCAGCGCGGGGTCTACCCGCTCGAGACACTGACGCTCTCAACGTCCTTTCCCTTTGGGCTGTTCACCAAGGAGCGCGACGTGCCGCTGCCCGGCGAGCTCGTCATCTGGCCGAGATCGGACCGTCCTGTACGCTTACCAGCACCCCCGGGGGGTCGCGGCAGGCCACAGTTTTCTGACTCTACGGGGAGTGCTCCAGGTGCTCGCGGCGAGTATCGGGGATTGCGAGAGTACCGGGCGGGAGACGACCCGAGGGATATCCACTGGAGAACCACCGCCAAGATCGGGAGGCCGGTGACGAGGGAGTACGACCTGGACGCCGGCGAAACAGTATGGATTTGTCTGGACACGCGGGGAGAGCCCGGAGACGCGTCCGAGGTCGCCATCGAGGTCGCGGCTGCGTTGGCCGCGCAGGCGTACCGAGTCGGACGCCAGTTCGGAATGACGACATGTATGTCGGATCTCGCTCCCGGGGGTGGCTCCCGTCAGTTCGAGCGAGTACTAGACCTCCTTGCCCGAGTAGATTTCGAGCCGTCCGCTCCCCATTTGGCACCGCCAATCGACCCCAGCCGTTGCATCCTGGTGTCTCTCTCGGGTGCGCAAAGAGGATCGTACGGGGCTTACATCGACCCCGCCGGCGGCCCGATGGGGACTCCACACTTACACCCGAGGGGGGAGTAAAGTGGATCGGAGGGCAGGATGAGCCTCGACCTCGTGCATCGCCGACTGGTCGTCGGCATGGGCCTGGTCGCCCTCGCCGCGTTCTCCGGAGGCGCCGGTTTCGAGCCGATCAGCGCGGCCCTGGCGGGGTTGGCCCTGATGCTCGCCTTCGTCTGGCAACCCGATTCTGGCGTCTCCATGAAGCTTGAGCGCTTCTGGTTGCCGGTCGCGGCGGTCCTCGTGGTGCGATCCCTGTATCACTGGTTCCTGATCGGCGACGACGTCGTGATTCCGGTGGTGGACCTTCTGCTGCTGCTCCTGTGCGCCGAGGCTCTCAGATCGCTCGAGGCGCACAACGATGTCCGTCTGTACTCCCTTACCTTCGCGCTGCTTCTCGCTTCAACGGCTTACCGACCCGGTGTACTCTTCGCCCTGGCCTTCTTCAGCTACGTCGTGTTGGCTACCCTCGCGCTCGTCGTTGGGCACCTCCGGCGGAAAGCCGAGTGGCATGGTGTTAGAGAAAAAATGGTGGGACGCCGATTCCTCACGGGCATGGCTGGGCTCTCCGGCGTCGTTCTGTTGACGAGCGGGGTCGTCTTCATCGCCTTCCCTAGACTGTCGAGGGGGTGGGCCTCCCGCGGAGAGATCCTCGCCACCTCCATCGCCGGTTTCGCCGACCAGGTTTCGATCGGAGAACACGGCTCCAGAATCTATCCGAACCCCGAGATCGTTCTCCGGGTGGAGTTCCCCGACGGAATCCCCGAAGACATCTTCAGCCTTCACTGGCGGGGCCGCTCCTACGACCGCTTCGACGGAGTACGCTGGAACCGATCGAGGAGACTTCCGCCATCCATCGGTCCAGCGCAATGGTACCGGGCGTGGGGAACGGGGCGAGTACGACAGGAGATCTACGGTGCCCCACTGGACGTAGATGTGCTCTTCGCACTCCACCCCTTGTTGGAGGCGCGCTCGGACAACCCGAGAATCCAACCGCTGTTCGACAACGCCGGCGACCACATCTACAGGGGCTCAGGCGCCCCCTCGTACAATGCCCTGTCCGTGGCGGACCGACCCAGACCCGATGAACTGCGGGAGGCACGCTCCGGCTTTTCTCCAGCCACTCGGTATTTCACTCAGCTCCCCCGTCTTTCCGAGAGGGTGGGCAACCTCGCGGACTCACTTACACAGGGACTGGATAACAACTACGACAGGGTCATCGCGATCAACGACTTCTTTCATACGGAGTTCGACTATACCCTCGAACTTCCGCGCTCGGCCCAGGAGGCAACGCTGGAATACTTCCTCTTCGAGCGTGGAGAAGGCCACTGCGAGTACTTCTCGACGGCCATGGTGATCCTCTTGAGGAACCTGGGTATCCACTCACGGGAGGTGAACGGCTTCCTGGGTGGGCAGTGGAACAGCTTTGGACAATACCTCGCCGTGACCCAAAACGAGGCCCACTCCTGGGTGGAGGTGTGGTTCCCCGGATACGGATGGGTCCAGTTCGACCCCACCCCCGCAGGAGCCGGAACATCCGCAGCGGTCACGTCTTGGCTGTGGCCGGGCCGCTTCCTGTTCGACGGACTCCAACACCGGTGGAACAAGTGGGTCCTGGACTACAACCTGGAGTCGCAATC
>Ga0310121_10004307_pt1 | contig 12617 bp, 9 predicted proteins | sample CB27_Tmax_986_MG_FD_203504 | JGI IMG/M metagenome (GOLD analysis project Ga0310121, IMG submission 203504) | Marine microbial communities from Western Arctic Ocean, Canada - CB27_Tmax_986 | ecosystem: Environmental > Aquatic > Marine > Oceanic | place: Canada: Western Arctic Ocean | collected... | reverse complement strand
TTTTCCAGGGCGACGAAAATTCCTTAGGACAGTTACAACAGAGACTAAACGTATTCAACTTTTGGCAAGCCGATATGCTCTAGCCTATCCTGAAGTGAAATTTCAACTAAGGACAGAAAAATCATTGTCATTTGAGAGTGATGGATCTGGTGCTCTCCATGAAGCTATACATAGCGTATATGGTGTGCAAGTAGCCGAATCCATGCTCGAGTTATCTAAATTAGATGAACTCCAAGTTGATTCATCTATGTATGTGTCCGGCATGATAGGCATTCCCGCTCTTAGTAGAGCGAATCGGACATACATAAGCCTTTTTGTTAACCGGCGTTGGGTACAGAATAGGATGTTGAGCTACGCCTTAGAACAGGCTTATCATGGATTCATGAAAGAACGACGGTTTCCAGTGGCTGTTGTTAATATAAAGATACCTTATGAAGACGTTGACGTTAATGTACATCCAATTAAAGCGGAAGTAAGATTTAAAAGTGACAAAGAAGTTTTTGCTACCCTGCAAAAAATAGTACGGTTTACTTTAACAAATTATACGCCTGTTCAAGACATCAAGTACATGACTCACGATATTACCAGAAAAGTCGATCTACCTCAGCCTGGATCAACTTTTTGGAGGACAATCCCATTTGATGATAATATAGGCCGCAATAGAACAGGACTCCCCAATGCAAGTATACTGACTCATAGGACAACCCTACCTATATTACGAGTGTTAGGTCAGATCCAGAGCACATATATAGTTGGAGAAGGCCCCGATGGAATATATTTAATTGATCAACATGCGGCGCATGAAAGGATCCTTTTTGAAAAAACTATCAAAAGGGATGATAGTGGCTCTACACACATCCAAAGTCTCCTGGAACCTGTTACTGTCGAATTGAGTGTGGATCAAAGCGATTTGTTAGATAGGCATATAGATGCCATGTCAAGGTTGGGATTCATTGTGGAAGACTTTAGCAATCGTGTCTATATATTGCGGGGTTTCCCCAGCATTTTGGAAACTGGAAATCCTGGACAAGAACTAATGGATGTGTTGGATTTATTTAATGAGGGTGGAGGATATAAATCATGGAGGGAACGGGCTGCTTACTCTATTGCATGTCATGGTGCAATACGTGCAGGGAAGGTGCTTTCCTTGCAAGAAATGAATGAACTCACACAGGATTTGGAAAACTGCGATCAACCTCATACATGCCCACATGGCCGTCCAACAATGATACATATAACTGTCAGCAGGCTAGAGAGCGAATTTGGACGTAAGTAGTATTTGTTAAAGTAGTACTGATGGATAGATATCTAGAATACGCTCAACTAAAAATGGGAGAAATCGTACGTACACTTCGTTGTATCGTTGAGATTGAATCGTGTAGTGTCGATAAAGAATCTGTTGATCGCCTTGGCAACTACGTCGTTTCCATGCTAGAAGGTATTGGAGCTCGCGTTACAATTCTCCGTGAAAAGTTTGTTGGTGATCATCTTGTAGCGGATTTTGGACAAGGATCAGGTCAAATTCTGATCCTCTGTCATCTGGACACTATTTGGCCTAAGGGAACCATTAAGAGTCAACCTTTCAGGGTTGAAGATGGGATAGCCTATGGTCCAGGCATATTCGACATGAAATCTGGACTGACAATAACTCTATATGCCTTAAAATGCTTGCACGATCTTAATGTGAATCTAGGACGCAGGATACGAGTGTTATTTACTTCCGACGAGGAAATAGGGGCGCGCACTTCCCGGGCGCATATCGAAAAATATGCCAAACAGAGTGATCTCGTTCTTTGTATGGAAGCGCCATTAGGGAAAAGTGGTGCCTTAAAAACAGCACGTAAAGGGTTAGGAATTTTTAAATTAATGGTTACAGGTAAGCAAGCACATGCTGGTAATGATCCAGAAAAAGGAGTGAATGCAATATATGAACTAGCCCATCAAATATTAAAACTCCAAAGTTTAAACAATCAGGTGTTAGGAACTAGCGTGAATGTAGGGGTCGTCTCTGGTGGTTTAGTAAGTAATCAGGTTCCGTCAAAGGCGCAAGCTGAAATCGATATTAGAGTGGCTAGTAAGGCTCAAGAAGAGAAGATAGTAAAATTCATACAGAGTCTTACTCCCACCTTGGTAGGTGCATCTGTGGAAGTCATCGGTGGTATGAACCGACCAGTAATGGAAAGGACTGATGCAATTGGACGTGCCTTTGATATCGCAAAGGAATTAGGCAGGAATATAGGAATAGATCTCGTAGAGACTAGTGCTGGAGGAGGCTCAGACGCTCAATTCGCAGCTGCGATTGGACTACCAGTATTAGATGGTTTAGGCGCAGTCGGAGACGGTATGTTTACAAGTCGTGAACATATAGTTTTGGAAACTATGCCACAGAGGATTGCACTACTCACTGCTCTCTTAACTAACAGTAAATAACAAACTTACAGGATCTAACCTATGGCTATGATAAATACCGTAAGAGGTGAGATTGAGTCATCAGAATTGGGTATCACATTATCACATGAGCACGTACTATTATCTTCGGCAGGTATGAAAGATACCTTTCCTAAATTAATAGATCGTGAGTATGTAATACGACAGGCTGTGGACTCTCTCAGAATGAAAGGGAAATATGCTGTTCGCACGATAATGGATGTCACTACTATGGACGCAGGGAGAGATGTTAAACTATTAGAAAGAGTGTCGAAGGAAGCTGAAGTTAACATTATTTGCTCTACTGGTATCTGGATGGATATACCGAGGGTGTTTTGGAACTCTAATCCAGATGATGTTGCAGATTTATTCATAGGTGAGATCAGGTATGGTATTGAAGATACAGGTATTAAGCCTGGATTAATCAAGGTTGCCACTCATGCAGGAGGAGTGACTCAGGAGGGTGAATTAATCCTTCGTGCAGCAGCTAGGGCAAATTTGGAAACAGGAATACCAATAACAACACATACTTACGCTTGTGAGCAAACAGGGAGACAACAAATAAAAATCTTTCAGGATGAGGGCGTTGACTTGAATAATGTATACATTGGTCATAGTGATGACAGCCTTGACATCGACTATCTTAAAGACATGTTGGAGAAAGGAGTGTGGCTAGGTATGGACCATCTCACCTTTGAATATAGAGAAGGTCTACCCACTCTATCTCAGCGATTGGAAACCATAATACATCTGATTGATAGTGGATACGAAAAAAAAATTATGCTAGGGCATGACTGGGCTGTCGCGATGCCAATATTCGGACAAGACTTGATTAAGGATAGGGACGACTATAATCCTCACGGATACGAGTTTATTGGAAGGATTGTATTACCAAAATTGCTTCATGTTGGGGTGACGGAAATGGTTATACGAGAGTTCATGGTTATCAATCCGAGGAACTTTCTCACTGGTGAGAGTTGACGGTCATTATTAAAACCCAAGAATTTAGTAGGTTAATAATAGCTCGGCACCTAAATGAGTACGTACATAAAATAGGAAGGGTCGATTAATGTACAGAGAGAAATTTAACCATATCCTTGTTTATTAGAAACGATGATGTGATATCCTGTGCCTCAATGAATCCTAGTGTAAACCTTCAGCACGCTGACCCCGGTTACGAGAGGGAGGACGACTAAATAATGGACTCAACTAGACAATTCAAATTCGATAGATCTTTTGCCCAATCTGCGCCGGAAGCTCGCAGCGGTGTCGTACCTCAACGCGGTAAATATGACTTCGCGGTTGCATATCCTGATCCGACTTCGCTTCCTTTAAAGGAATTAATGAATTCATTGGGTGATGGATTATCAGAAGAAGGAGAAGACTTAGCAATATATCCCCATCCACAGGGGTATCCGCCTTTACGCGAATTGATTTCCAATAGATTAGCCCAGAACAGAGCTATGGTGGCTACACCTGAATCCATAATGCTTGGAGATGGGTCAGGACAGCCTATTCATCTCATTTTGGAGGCTTTACTGGACTCAGGAGATGTGGTACTTACCGAAAACTTCACCTACTCGGGCACCTTGAATGCCTTACGGAGATTCGGTGCGGAAATTGTAGGAATTCAATGTGATAATAGTGGATTTCTACCTGATGCTTTGGAACATACTATTAGAAACAGCATAGAGCAAGGCAGAAAACCTAAACTGATCTATACCATCCCTACCTTTCAAAATCCGCAAGGATGGACTGCCAGTACAGAACGGAGAATGGCTCTTGTAAGTATAGCTCAGAAGTATGGCATACCTGTAATAGAGGATGACTGCTATGTAGATTTGAGATATGAAGGTAAACCTGTAACTACCTTACACTCCATGGACGATTCTGGCTTAGTTATGTATGTTGGCTCTTTCTCTAAAATAATCGCCCCTGGTATGAGGATGGGATTCCTAGTGGCACCAGAGGAAGTTTTGGCCCGTATAAGGTCTATAAAAAGTGGAGGGGGAGTGAATCAATTTGCGGCATTAGCGGTTCATAGATTCGCAGAAAGCAAATTGGATAGCCACGTTGAACATATAAATGGTTTGCTTCGTTTTAAAAGAGACGCTATGTTGGTTGCCCTGGGAGAAAATTTTGGTTCGGCTGCCGATTGGAGTGAGCCCGAGGGAGGATTGTATATTTGGGTTAGACTGAAGGAAGAGGGAGCGGATTTAGAAGAACTTCGATCGAAGGCTTTAATGGCAGAAGTCGGATACCAATCAGGGGTTATATATTCTCCTGATGGCACATCAGGGAAAAATTTTGCTCGTCTTTGTTTTGGATATAATTCTCCTGAAGAAATACATGAAGGCATCGCAAGATTGGCTGAAGTCTTTGAGGCCAATGGGGTCTTAAACCTATAAACACAGTATCCGTTCTGTAGATAAAATGGTGAGCATAATGAAACTTTGTTCTTTTTTGCCAAGTGCAACAGAAATAATCTATGAGCTTGGCCTGTCAGAGATGCTGTTTGGTGTCACTCACGAATGTAATTATCCTAAGGCGGCTTTATACAAACCTAAAATAGTCAGACCCAAGTTTGAAACTACAGGATTAAAAGGTAGTGAAATCGATCAATTAGTATCAAACATGTTGTCTACAGGAGCAACCCTTTACGAAATTGATGAAGAATTAATAAATAGTATACAACCAGATTTGGTGTTTACACAGGCTCTTTGTGAAGTCTGTGCTGTGTCTTACGACAATGTTAGTAAGGTGATAGGTGATCTGGGAATTCAAGCTCAGATCGTCTCTCTGGACCCTCATAGATTAGTGGATGTCTTTAGTGACATTACCAAGATAGGAGATATGACCGGAACCTCTCGTAAAGCAAAAACACTTGTTACCAAATTGGAGACCGCTATAGCTAGCATTCGCTCGTTAACTTCTACAGTCAAGCGCCGACCTAAAGTAGCATGTATAGAATGGTTAGATCCTCTGATGATAGCCGGTCATTGGGTACCCGATATGGTATCTATAGCGGGTGGCATTGATGGTATTAATTCGGCTGGAAGACCCAGCAAGAGAATTGAACTAGAAACACTCGTCGAATATTCTCCTGAATATCTAATGATTATTCCATGTGGGATGGATATAGAAAATTCAGTGAAAGAGATTTCATTGTCCATTAACCTGACTGAATGGAAGGATATACCGGCTGTAAGTAATGGTAACGTATTCGTTGCTGATGCGGACGGTCTGTTCAGTCGGAGCGGGCCTAGGCTCATAGAAGGAATCCAACTGATAGCTCAAATACTCCATCCTCAGATTTTCAATCAGCCTTTACCTAGTGATAAAGTGATTAACTTAAATCCAATCTAAACATCACATTAATGAGGTTTAGTAAGTAGAGAATCATAAACATCTTGAGAATTCGTGATTATTGACGGCTGAATTTCTTAAGTAACTCCCGAGACACTCGTTCTCTTAGAGGTGCCAGGATTTGATTGAGGAGTTCCATTTCCTTTTCTAGTCTATTCGACACGTTAGGTTCTTCTAGTAAACTTTGTTTTTGAATAAGTTCGAGTTTCATCATAGTCCCTATGAGATAAGAAAGGGCCTGTGGTTCAGAAGGAATTTTGGTTTTATTGACCCAACCTCCTCTCAGGCCTAATATGAGTCGTGCATATTCGTTGACTTTGCCTATAATTTCCTTAACCCGATCTGGTTCTGGTTCCTTATCTTCATCATCATCGATTATATCTACGACAGCCGACATATATGGCGTGTATTGGTTCAGGTTTTTGATTCTGAACCTTCGTTCACCGGTAACAGAGATATACATTCTGTCGGATTCTACTTTATCAATCTTAGTGATATGAGCTATGGTCCCAATAGAAAATGGCTCGACTGGCCCGCCCACTTCTATTCCAGATTTGATTAGAATTACTCCGAACCTAGAATCAGATTCAAGGCAGTGTTGGAGCATAAGTTTATATCTCTCCTCAAATATGTGGAGGGGAATGGTGGCATTAGGGAAAAGAACTGTACTTAATGGAAATAGGGGTAAAGATCGCTCCAGTGGATGCATATTAGAGCCTCACGACATTGATTGAGGAAAAGTATATCTCTATTGTGTTAAATAGAGCAAGGACGTATTTTCCTAGAAACGGATCTTCTCGTATTCCTCTGATGGCATTAATGATCGAATGACGTCTAATCTGGTTGGAACTATTCGCTTTTAAATAAGTAAATATGCCACAAATGTAATAACGACCTGGAAATGATTTGTTTAAAATTGGATAATAGTCGTTACAATTCATGTTTTTATTTTACTGTATCCATCAACAGAGTTTAACGATAAGGAAATCCATCTCCCCAAACATTTAATAGTCTCTGAACCTATTTTGCCTTATAATGGGAATGTACTTGCCAAATTATTAGAATAGGGTTATTATCCCGACGATCAAGGACGTTATAGGAAGCGGTGGTTTACCATGCAGGATGTCTTTCAGGAAGCGGTCAATCTACTCGAAAAAAATGAACCTCTAGTTGTCGCTACCGTCATTCGCACTAAAGGGTCAACACCCCAGAAGACCGGAGCCAAGTTATTGGTGCGTGCAGATGGTACTGGAGTCGGAACACTGGGTGGGGGTTGTGTAGAGGGTGATATATGGTTCGCGGCTAGCGAGTTACTAAAACGTGGAGGTTCGCCGCAATATAGGGAATACATGTTAAATGAAGAACTTGCTGCACAAGATGGACTAGTTTGTGGCGGGACTATGTATTTTTTTATCGACCCGGTCTACAATCCAAATGATTATCTCAAGTTTGCGAAAGAGATTGATGGCGCCTATCAGGGTAACGGAGCCGTTGCGTTGGCAACTGTCACACAGGCTTTGGATAACATAGGTGTCGGAGCAAAATTGTTCATTAGAGCCGACCGTTCTGTATTGGGGACACTAGGGACCCCTGAATTAGATGATCATGCCATTAAGAAAGCCATGGAGTTGATAGACTTGGGCAAAAATGAAATTGTTAAAACTGATTACGGTACTGAATATTTCATCGAGGCATACACTACTCCTCCTCAATTGGTTCTCTGTGGAGGCGGACATGTCTCGAAGGCAATTGCACCTTTAGCTAAAAATTTGGGTTTCCAAGTTTTCGTGACTGATGATAGGAATGGATTTGCCAATCAAGAACGATTCCCCGAGGCATCTCTGATTATAGCTAAAAAGCCAGAGGAGGCATTACTTGAACTTCCGATAAATGAGAATAGTTTTATCGTAATTGCCACTCGTGGGCACAGATACGATAATGTGGCATTAGAGGCGGCGGCCCTGACTAGAGCACAATATGTTGGGCTTTTGGGAAGTAAACGTAAGACAATTATGATTTATGAAGATATGATCAGAAGCGCCATGGTACCAATCGAACGAATAAGAGCCATAAGATCGCCAATCGGGTTGAATATTTATGCTAGGACCCCGGAAGAGATAGCAGTTAGCATAATGGGTGAAATATTAATGTTTCGTCTCGGTGGTGATGGTACTCCTATGAAACTCGAAGAATATCGAATTGATCGAATTATTGAAAAAATTCAAAAAGAGCATTCAATGTCGGTATTCAATTAATATATGTTTCATATCTCTGCTATTTTGATCGCTGCAGGGAAGTCGACTCGTATGGGCTGTCCTAAAGCTTTAATGACCTGGCATGAAGAGACGTTACTGTCATATCAAATAAAATCTTTAATTGAAGCCGGAGTTAATAAAGTCGTTGTAGTATTAGGACACAACTCAGATCAATTAAAGCCCTATGTTATTGAAACTGACAACGTTCGATGTGTTGTGAACGAGCAATATTCTTTGGGGAAGATCACGTCCATTAAAGCTGGGCTGAAGAGTATCGATAATGAGACTGAGGCGATCTTAATTCTTGCTGTTGACCAACCCCGAACACCAGCAATTATATCTGAGATAATAGCTAGTCACAGAAGCATGAATGCTCTTATCACCTCACCCCGTTACGATGGACACGGAGGTCATCCATTAATATTTTCTGTCAGATTGAAAAAGAATCTGGAGGAAATAACGGAAGAGAACCAAGGCGTGCGGGAAATATTTCAATTTCACCTTGGTAAGATTAACCATGTGGCAATTGATTCTCCGATGATAAGCTTGGATATGAATACTACTGAGGTTTACAACAGAGCGAAGGAATTTTACAAAGCGTAAGGTTAGCCATTAGGGAGAATCCTAGTCAATTATGGATTCTGTTCAGTCCATGCTAACCAAGTCAGTTCAAGTTGCGACTCTGCTTCGCTGTATTTCTCTCCTAGCCTCTGGATTTCTTTCACATCCTGGCATCTAGATGCTTTGGTGATCTGATCTTCTAAGCTTTTCAAAGCGCACTCTAGAGAGGATATGAGTTTTTCATAATCAACGACCGTATTCTTTTCAAGATACTTTATAGACTTGGTTTTTTTCTTTCGTGGTTGATGTAAATTGGACCTTTGTGTGGTGTGATTAGGTGCTTGTTTTGTCAGCAACCAATCCTCTAATACACCTGGAAAGAGCTTAACTGTTGCATCTTCTATTACCCATAATTGCTTCGCCAGGAGAGAGATGAGATGACGATCGTGTGACACGAAAAGTATAGTTCCTTCATAAGACTGCAGAGCTTGTTCCAGAGCTTCTCGACTAGGTATATCCAGATGTGTAGTAGGTTCATCTAAGATTAGCAAGTTAGGTTCTGTAATCAGAAGACGAGCTAGAGCCAATCTACTCATTTCTCCTCCACTGAGTTCAGACACTTGTTTGAATATATCGTCGCCCCTAAATAAAAACGTAGCGAGGTAAGAATGAGCATTTGTTATACCGATATTTTTAGATTGAATAAGAGTGTCTATTACTGTTCCTCCGCAGAAAAACTCACGGCGATCTTGCGAATAGTAACCTGTTTTGATGTTGGAACCGAGAGTAGTCACTCCAGACAATCCTGGAGTTAATCCTAGGATCGTCTGGAGTAGAGTGGTTTTACCTGTACCGTTCGCACCTATGATAGCCGTGTGTGATCCGCGTTCGAGATCCAGTTGAGGTAAGCGTAGGAGTTCTATAGGTCTATCATCAATTAGAAGTCCTACGGATAATTCGTTAATACTCATCACAATCTGTGAGGATCTGGCTACAGATTGTCCACTTATTCGGATAGTGGCCCCTTTTGCGGGTTTTTCGATACGGTCAAGACGTTCTAATTGTTTTTTACGACCCCTAGCCTGACGAGATCTCTGCCCCGCTTTGTATTTGTCGATAAATGATTCTTCTTTACTGATGTAAGCTTGCTGACGATCGAAGTCTTTGCGATTTCGATTTAGAGTTTCCTCTTTTCGGATACTGTATTGTAAATAGTTGCCCTTGTAAATATTTACATTACCACCGTCGACTTCCCATATCTGAGTTGCTACTCGATCCAAGAAATAACGGTCATGTGAAACTACAACAAAAGCACGAGAGAATTGAATTAAGAAATCTTCTAGCCATTCTAGGCCCTTAAAATCGAGATAGTTAGTTGGCTCATCAAGAATAAGGATGTCTGGATCTGATAGTAAGGCTCTAGCCAACGACGCTCTTGTTCTCTCACCCCCGCTAACCGTTGTTGCTTTGTTATCCAGAATGTTGGGGTGTAATTCTAATCCAGCTACCACTCTTTCCATTCTGTTTTGGTAATTGTATCCTCCAATAAGTTCATATTTACGCAGTAGCCTGGAGTATTTATTTTCTGCTAAATGACGTTCCCTGGCACTAGTTTCCTGTATCTGCATGGCACTTTTGGATAATTGGTCTTCCAGCTCAACGAGTTCTTCGAAGGCGAGCATTATTTCGTCTTTCAGAGAGCCATTCGTCTTATTTGTAGTGGTTTGAGGAACGTAGCCAATTGACAGACTTGGAGATTTTTCAATTACCCCTTCATCAGGGCTTAATTCTCCAAGCATCATCTTTATCAAAGAGGTTTTACCGCTTCCATTAGGGCCGACTATTCCAACACGCGAATTTTTGATTACGTCAATATCTACGTCCGAGAATATTTGTAAGTCACCATAGTAAAGCTTCAGTTGTTTTCCGGTTAGAAGGTTCATGTATTTAACTTATTCTGTCTCGTTTACGGGAAGATATGTCATCATTGGGAAAATAGGTATTCATAGGATACAGTAAATTTATACTTCAGGATTATATATTATGACAGTCTCTATAGTACTTATGGGCTAGTATTGATTCATAGTACATGTTATGACAGGTGTAAATAACTTGTCTCTAATCTTTAGTCAGTGTTAAACTTCGATACAGTTTGTATTCGAATGTTTCACTACTTATCGCATCTTCAATTAAGGTCGGTAATTAACAAGTAGAAGGAGTTATCGGGTTGCGTAAAGACTCTGTAAATAAGGGCATATTCTACGGTTGGTTTATATTAGGAGTGGGTTTCTTCACTCTATTTGTGGCCTCTGGATCTAGAAACGGATTTGGAGTATTTATCGTACCCATGAGTAACGATCTAGAGTGGAGTCGCGGAGCGATTTCCTTGGCTATCGCACTTGGCTGGTTTGTCAATGGCATCACCCTTCCTTTTTTGGGTAAATTCTACGATCAACTTGGTGGTCGAACAGTAATATGTTATAGCTTGATTGTGCTAGGCTCTGCCACTATGTTATTGAGTTTGGTTACTAGCCTTTGGATGCTTATAATCTTGTATGGATTACTGATGTCTACGGCAGCCAGTGGAGCCTCTCTTGTGACTGTAGGGGCTATTCTGTCTAAATGGTTCTATCGTAAAAGAGGAGCTGCAATAAGTATATCTTCCTCCGGTGCATCTATAGGATCTATGATATTAGCTCCTTTTGCTACTTACTTAATTTTATTGATAGGTTGGAGGATAACTTGGGGAGTCATGGGTGGATTAGTTCTTTTCCTAGCCTTACCATTGGTATTTTTTCTCATGAAAGAAAATCCCGCCGACATAGGTGAGGTACCTGATGGAGCATTCGTTCCAGATTCCCAGACTCAAAGTGATGATAAGGAAGAAGTGGTCACACCATTGGAGGCAGAATATTGGAAGCATGCTTATAGATCCGCTCCAATGTGGCAGCTAAGCGTGGGGTATTTCGTATGTGGGATGACTACAGGGATTCTTTCAGCTCATTATGTGCCGTTTGTTATTGATCGAGGTATATCCGCCTCCACAGCTGCTTTGGCTTTTGGCGTAATGATGGGTTTCAATACGATTGGAGTTTTAGCGGCAGGCTTTTATTCTGACAAGATAGGCCGTAAAAACCTTTTGGGTCTTGTTTATGCTACACGAGGGTTGGCCTATGCAGTATTGATCCTAGGTCCAGGACTTTTTCCTATATGGGGATTTGCGGTTATTGCCGGAATTTCATGGATAGCTACAGTTCCACTCACCACTTCACTGACTGCAGAGATATATGGTCTAAAGAACATGGGTGTGTTATCAGGGCTTATCACATTCGCTCACCAAATGGGCAGTGCATTAAGTATCCTACTAGGGGGTGTACTATACGATATTTTCGGTAATTATGATTTAGCCTTCGGTATTTGCGGATCGACGCTATTAGTAGCAAGTATTGTCAGTTTTGCCATAAGGGAGAAGAAATATTCCTCTAAGTATCAGATAAATACAACAGAGGTGGTTGTTGCTTCCACATTTAGAAACTAACGATGTGGACCGTTTTACTTTCTATGTTGGTCCACCATGGAGAGCCTGCGGATCCTATTCTAATTGAGTGGATAAAGCACAGGATCGATTCAGTAATTGGTCTTGGTGCTGGTGGTATGGTGGTAATTCTGACAACATTAATATTTTTAATCCCCGTAAGTTTGATCGGAATCCTACTAATACAGAGAATCAGGTATAAGGACAGGATCTGAATCATTCTATCATCGAAAATCCAATCAGAGCGTATGTAACATTAAATCGCATGAGTCTGTTGGAAAGATGCATCCCAAAGCATAAGAAGGGAGTGATAAAGCCAAAAAGGAAAGTGAGATCGCAAAGGCTCGATAGGTGGTCTCTTACTCCATATGGTTATTCATAGTGGTTTGGAAAAATTAGGAAAACAGCCCCTCGCGACGAAACACCTCGGCCAGAATACCAATGCCTTCCCATATTTCTTCGGGAGTGTTATA
>Ga0310121_10004306_pt1 | contig 12617 bp, 11 predicted proteins | sample CB27_Tmax_986_MG_FD_203504 | JGI IMG/M metagenome (GOLD analysis project Ga0310121, IMG submission 203504) | Marine microbial communities from Western Arctic Ocean, Canada - CB27_Tmax_986 | ecosystem: Environmental > Aquatic > Marine > Oceanic | place: Canada: Western Arctic Ocean | collected... | reverse complement strand
TGTCTATCGCGGCGTCGCTCATGTTTCCCAAAGCTTCGGCGAAGGACGTCTAGCGGGCGTGCCCCAGCGTAACCACCGCACCGGCAGACTCAAGGGGCTCATTGCCCCGGCGATACTGACGTCGACACCCCGGCGGATAGCCGACTGCGAGACGTCGCAGATTACGTGCAATCCTTTGGCGATCTGTCTCGTGATGAGCGCGGCGGGACGGGGCGTTGTTGCATGGTTCGACGGCGGAACCGATCCGGCGTCGAAGTCGCCGACAATCACGCCGTGACCGCCAAGGCCAGGGCGGTCTGTACGGCGATCCTCGACGACCCTACCTACCGCACGAATCTGACGGTCCGCGCCCGGGCGGGCACGCTCGCGCCTGCGGTCGAGGCGATGTTGTGGCACTACGCGTTCGGGAAGCCCAAGGACTCGCTCGATGTGACCGTTGGCCGCGCGGGGGGGGACCTCAGTGAACTGAGCACGGAGGATCTCCTGCATCGCGTGGACGGGCTGCGGGAGCAGTTACGGGAACAGGCGGCCCGTGAGCAGGCGCTGCCGGCCGAATGCCGTTCGTCGTAACCTGTGCGACGATATCCACCCGACTCCGCGCGGCTACTACGAGATGGGCTGGTCGGTGCCGCTCAATCTGTTCACGCGCTGAGTGGCGCCGACGGTCCCGCCGGCTGGGGCCAGCGATGGCCGGGAGACGGACGTCACTCCGTTACGCGCGTCGACCGACGGCCGCCGTATGCGTCAGGGCGCCGCAAGCGACGCCGAGATGATCTCCTCGTCGTTACGGGCATAGATGTGCCGGTTGGCATAGGCGGGGTGGGACCAGTTCACATACGTCAGCTCGCGGCGGTTGCCGGGGCGCGAAGTGGGCCGGATCAGGGACGTTCGGCTGATCTCCTCGTAGCCCTCTGGCGACAACCTTGCGATGATGAGGTCACCGCGGTCGTTGTTGATGAAGACGCGGTCCTCGTGCTGCACGATGAACGCGCTAACCCAGCGACCGCGCTCGCCGGTCGCCTCCTGCGTCTCCCACACGCGCTCTCCGGTCGCGGCGACCAGACACCGCAGCTGGCCGTAACTTCCGAATCCGTAGATGTGGTCGCCCTGGATGATCGGCGTTCCGATCACCGCGTGTAGCCCATCGGTCAGGATCTCGCTGTTGCTGGCGCCCTGCCAGCGTAGCTGGGCGTTCGGTCGATCGCTATCGAGCGCCAGCATCATCGGTCCTTCATAGAACGTGGTGACGAACAGGTCCGAGCCCCGGCGCACCGGTGTCGCCACGGTCATATCCGCGCTGACTTGGAACGGTTGCTCCCAGTAGACTGCGCCGGTCACCGGGTCGAGGGATGTCACCGCGCTCGGGTGCCAGATGATGAGCTGCCGCACGCCGCCCGCCCCGATGATGATCGGCTGCGCGACGCCGGGGCCGGACTCGACCGAGGATAGCGCGCGCCAGACCTCGGCGCCCGTTATCTTGTCGAACGCCACGACCTTCGCGTCCGGCTCGCCGCCGACGATGGTGATGACCCGGTCGCCGTCGACCAGCGGCGCGCTGGCGAACCCCCATGAAGGCACCGTGGCGCCGTAGTCTTCGACGAAGCGCGCCCGCCACAACCGCTCGCCCGTGTCGACTCGCAGGGCGGTCATCACCCCGCTGGCGCCTAGCGTGTAGACCCGGTCGCCGTCGACGGTGGGCGTGGCCCGCGGACCCTCGGCCCACGAGATGCCGGCGTAGTTGGCTTCCCACGCCTCGGTCCAGAGGATCTCGCCGGTCGCCTCATCCAGACAAAGGACCCGCTCGATTCCAACCAGGCCCTGCGTGCGTTCGAAGTCGGTGATAAACACCCGGCCGTCGGCCACCGCCGGTCCGGCGAAGCCGTGCTGGATCGGTGTGCGCCACCGGATCGCCAGGCCATCCTCCGGGAAGGTCTCGAGAATGCCGGTCTCGTTCCAGACCCCCAGCCGTCCCCGGCCGCGGAACTCTGGCCAGTCATCGGCATGGACCCAGGCCGAACCGATCGTTAGACCCACGGCAAGCGCAATGATCGACCTTCGTGAGGTGCTGACACGGTTCTTCATGCCTGGCCTGGACCTCCCGCCTTTCCGTCTTCTTAGATTCACTGTCCCAGTTCGTCGTAGATTGCCTGGACGTTGGCACGCGCTCGGTCCATCTCGTAGCCTGGGTAGCGCGCCTGCAGATCCAGACTGATGACCGCCTGATCGACAGATCGGCCCCCCTCCAACGCCGCACGCACGGCGTCGAGAAAATCACGATTAAACCGAGCGTGTTCACGCAGGTCGTCCCAGCTGGCCCACTCCCGGATCGGGCTCCCGGCCGGAGGGGTGATGTGGCCCGGGATCACCCGGCTCACCCCGTCGATCGTCGCGAGCGCTCTGTCGAGCGTGTCGGGATAGGCTACGCCACTGCCGCCGTTGGACACGTCGATGATCGGTGTCCCTCTGACCGCGAACAGGTCGCCGACGTGCGCGACACCGAGCGCCGGAAAGACGACGATCGTGTCGCCGTCGGTATGCCCGGCGCCGACGTAGTAGAGGTCGATCTGGTCCCGCCCTTCGAAGAGCGTCAGGGCCTCCCCGAAGGTCCGGTTCGGCAGGAACTCGCTGGCACCGCCGGTGAAGGTTTCCATGCGGGCCATGTTCGCCGCGGTGTTCTCGTGCGCGACGATCTCGACCGTGGCCGGGAAGTCGAGATTGCCTTCGACGTGGTCCCCATGGGTATGGGTGTTGATGATCGTGGAGATCGGCTGATCGGTGATTGCCTGCACCGCCTCGATGATCGACCGTCCCAAACCAGCGAGCTTGGTGTCGACCAGCACGACGCCGTGCTCCGCGGTGACCAGCGCCGCGGTCTGTCCACCGCCGCCGCTGATGACATACAGGTTTTCTCGAACATCCATGGTCTGGATCGTGAGGGTCTCCGGTTCCTGCGCGGCCGGTCGGGGAGTGGCGGCGAGCGTCAGCATGCCGGTTGCGAGCAGCGTGACGAGTGCGACCCAGCGTCTCATCTCTGTGACATTCCCCTGGTTCCGGTCCGCGTCATTCATCGAGAAACAGGCTCTTCGGGATCTTTCCGGTCACCACCTGCGTGAGGTCGACCACCTCGGCGACATGGAAGTCGACGGCGACACCGCCGTAGCGTCCGCAAAGGCCAACCGTCGCCGGCCCGGTCAGGGATCGCCGGATGCGGAGCTGGCGTGGCTAGGATAGTGCCATTTGCTGTCCCGGCGCGCAGGCCATCTTCGCCACGCGTCAGCGACTCGGCGAGTGACTCGGGGCCAATGACGCAACTCGGGCGCGGCGTTCCACAGGACGACGTGCAAGCCCACATGTGGTACAACCTCATCCGGCTGGTAAAAGGAAAATCCAGGATATAATGCCGCGAGACTCTGCGGCCAGACGGAAGTCGTGCCTCAATGCCGCAGCGGTGCGGGAGATTGGGCGCGTCGGCCCTTGAGTCCGGTAAGGAGAAAAACAATGACTACTAGACGGAAACGAAAGCTCGCCACAGGCGTGTGTCTTCTTGCTGGCGTCGTCGCACTGGGAACCATCGCGACGCTGCTGGACGAGGGAGCGGCCGCTCAGGGCCAGGCCGCAGTTCAGGCCCCGATGTTCGAAGTAGATCCCCTTTGGCCAAAACCGCTACCGAACAACTGGACGATCGGTAACGGGATCGGCATTACGGTCGACAGCGCTGACCTTGTGTGGATGATTCATCGCACCACCGGAGTTCCCGAAAACTTCCAGACGCCAGGCGCATCATGCTGCACCGTCGCCCCACCGATCATGGGGTTCAATCAAGAGGGTGACCTCACTGGCAGTTGGGGCGGGCCAGGGGAAGGGTTTGACTGGCCCGACTCGAACCACGGCCTCTGGATCGACTACAAAGGGAACTTCTGGGTTAGTGGCAATGGCGACGACGACACACAAGTGCTGAAGTTTTCGCCGACGGGGACGTTCTTGCTCCAAATCGGGACGCATGGCGTCCGCAACGGCAGCAACGACACAGAAAATTTCTGGAAGCCGACTGACGGCAGCGTCGACGAAGCGACCGACGAGGTGTATGTCGCCGACGGGTACGGCAACAGGCGCGTCATCGTGTTTGACTCCGAGACAGGCCAGTACAAGCGGCACTGGGGTGCCTACGGCAACATGCCTGACGACACGGATCTCGGGCTTTACGATCCCAATGCGCCCCCAGCCCAGCAGTTCCGGAGTCCCGTGCACTGTGCTGAAACCTCGAACGACAGTCTTGTCTACGTGTGCGACCGCGCTAACGACCGAATCCAGGTGTTCAACGCAGACGGATCGTTTATGAAGGAAGGGTTCATCGAGAAACAGACGCTGGGCGCCGGGTCCACGTGGGACATTGCCTTCTCGCGAGATCCGGAGCAAACGTACATCTATCTCGCTGATGGGGGAAACCACAAAGTTCACATTCTGTTGCGGGATACGCTCGAGGAGCTAACGACGATCGGTTCCGGTGGAAAAGGACCAGGTCAGTTCTATGGCGCGCACAACGTGGTAACCGACTCGCTCGGCAATCTCTATGTGTCCGAGACGTACGGGGCACGCATCCAGAAGTTCGTTTACAAAGGCCTCGGCCCAGTTAGTTGACAGGGGGTCGCTGGTTCAAATCCAGTCATCCAGACCAATAACCATAGGGGTCAACTGCACATCGCGGTTGACCCCTTTTTCTCGTTTGGGTACTTTAGGGCTCCACCGCGGTAGCGGACCAGGCTATGGATTTCGTGGGATAGAAGTTATCGTCACTGGTTACCGTCACGAGCCCGCTAAAGCTGCCGGTCTCGTCGCCAACCTCTGGATACCACGTAAACACGACATCCGTGTATACGTCGGCTCCACCTGGTTCAACCGTGCCACTCGTCGGACTGAAAGTGAAGAAGTCCGGGAGATGCGAGCCGTCATCTGGATACACGTCAATCCCAGTCCAGGTCAGTAAGGAACTCCCGCCATTGTCAATTTGAAGAGTCCGGCTAACACTTCCCGATCCTAGGGTTGCCGTGCCAAAGTCCAGGTCCCCAGACAGGTGGATACTGCGGAGTCCCATCACGATCTCGCCGCGTTAGCTCCTCCCGGCTGGGTCCTGTTGCGAGCTTGACGATAGGGGAAACCAGTGGCGTAATGGTAGATAGGGTCCTGCAGTGAGTAACGTTGTCCCTTCCGAAAGAGAATCAAGTGGGTGAAACCTCGAACGACGCGAGCGAGTTCGAGAGAAGCATGCTCTCTTTGCTATCCGATGCCGCGATCGCCGGAAAGGTCTTCGATGGAGGGACGCACAAAGAGCTCTTAGAGGAAATCGTCTTGATGGCCCGCCGGGTCGTTGGGGCATGTGGAGCAACGCTCTTCCTCATCGACCTCGAAACAGAAGAACTGGTCGTCGAACTCGTCCACGGGGGCTCCGAGAAAGAGCTCGAAAACCTGCGGCTACCCGTCGGTCGGGGTATCGCTGGGTATGTCGCAGCTACAGGCCAAGCGTTGGCGGTCGAGAATGTACAGAACGACGTCCGGTGGGCCCAAGATGTTGGCGCGAAGATGACCTACCGTCCGGACAGAATTCTCGGTGTTCCTCTGATTCGCGATGACGAGATCATCGGTGTCCTTGAGTTGATCGATAAGGAAGATGGGGCCTCGTTCTCGGTTGACGATATCGATTCGGTCTCACGTTTTGCCATAATGGCCGCGATCGCCCTGGAGCAATCCAAAACCGCCTCCACGCTGACCTGGGTGCTCCGAGCGGCTCTTGCCGACCTCGGCGACGGCAGGAAGACCCTCTCCAAAGTCTCCTTGGATCAGGCCAAGCGGCTCGAGCACGATCCCGAACATCACCAACAGCTCGCGGTGGCCGCCCGGTTGGGCCGGATCCTCCGGGCAGGGCCAGCGGAACGCAGGCTGTGCCTCGAGTTGGTCGAGAGCCTCCTCGCGTTCCGGCAGGTGAGCACCGAAGAGCAATCGGACCCTTGATGAAGGTCAGCCTGCCAGCCTGGAGCGACAAATTCTCCGCGGAGAATCTCTCGCTCGTCTCCGATGGACTCCCAGAGGGTCCGATCACGAGAGAGTGGGCTTGGGGGAATACGAGCGGCCGGGGTATTCGCGTCGGCATCCTCGATTCAGGGATTGACGGCCACCATCCCGCGGTCGGCAAGGAAATCTCCGGTTGGGCCTCGTTTTACCTGGATCGCGCGTCTGGCGAGGTCGTCCGCTCGATGGAGGTGCACGATGACAGCTTCGGCCACGGCACCGCCTGCGCCGACGTGGTCCGTCGGCTCGCCCCCGAGGCTGATCTCGTCAGCATTAAGGTCCTCGGCTCTAATCTGCGAGGCCGAGCTGTCGAATTTTTAGCCGGTCTGGACTGGGCGATCCAGGAAGGGCTGGACGTGATCAATCTCAGCCTGGGAACTACCAACTCGGACTACTACGCGAAGTTCCACCGCCTGACGGAAGAGGCCTACTTCCGGGGTATTTGCATCGTGACGGCGGTGAACAATATGCCGATCGTGAGTTATCCGTCGATGTACTCATCCGCGTTTTCAGTGGCGTGTGTCCCCGATCGCGAGGGCTACGATCCCTTCGAGTTCTACTACAGTTCGTCCCCTCCTCCGGAGTTCGGTGCTTCCGGCGTCGGTATCGATCTGGCCTGGGCAGGAGGCAACACCCTGAGTGTTACCGGGAATAGTTTCGCCGCCCCGCACATCGCCGGACTCCTGGCCAGAATCCGGAGTAAGCACCGTGACCTCACCCCGTTCCAGCTCAAGACAGTCCTCAGGGCGACCGCACTCAACACGTCAGGAGCGGAATTGTGACCGAGGCAAGTGAGGAACTGAGGGCAGAAAACGCACGCCTTCGCGCCCGTGTGGAAGACCTTGAGAACGTCGAGATCACTCTGCAAGCTCTGGAGGAAGCGGGAATGGTTGGGCGTATGTCTGGACCGACCACCGAATCTGAACTTGTCGAGCTGATCGTCGCCGCCGCCGAGCACATCGTCGGCGCGCAGGGTTCTGCCTTGTTCCTCGTGGACGAGGTCGCCAAGGAGTTGATCGTCGAGGTTGTCAGGGGGGGAGGCGGGGAGAGCCTGCGCAAATTCCGTCTCCCACTGGACAAGGGGATCGTCGGGTTCTGCGCCACGACCGGCCAGCCCCTGGTGGTCGACGACGCGACGCAGGATCCACGGTGGGCCGCGGACATCGGGGACGCAGTCGAGTACTGGCCGAAAACGATCCTCTCCGTTCCGCTCATCGTACAAGATCGTGTAATCGGCGTTCTACAGATTCTCGACCGCATCGACGGGCCCTTCGATGCCACCGACATCGAAACCGCGAGTCATTTCGCAACACTGGCCGCCGTTGCAGTGGAACAGCATCGGTTGCTCCGTGACCTCACGGAGCGCGTCGGCTCAACCCTGGCGGACCAAACGGTTGAACAGCGAAACGAAACCTCCCGATCCCTTTCCTATGGCGAGGCTCTGAGTGTTGCAAACAGTCTGAGTCGGATCGCTCGTCGGGGAGACGCCGCCGGTAGATTGGCGGAACGTCTCGTCGGTGCCCTGGAACGCTATTTCGAAACCATGCGTCCAGCCAGCTGAGCCGGTCGGCTCCTTCTTCGCTCGCTCGAGATTCTGGCGAAGCCGTCGGCTGTCCACGTCGTACATTTCAGCGCGTCTACGAGCCCTGCAAACATCACGACGTAGGCAGGAGGAAGCAGCCATGACCAATTGTCTTCGGCATTCTGGTGCTATCAGCGTGCTTGGAACGGCACACGAGACCACGGGCTCCGAGTGCCAAGATGCTTCTGCGAGCCGGATGCTAGCGGCAGTCTCGGCTCCCTCGCGGTGCCGCCCCGTTCCATGAAACGACCGTTCTTCAAGCACCGGAAGTACTGTTCTGATGGTGACGATTGGCGGCTGTCAGGGTCCATCTCCAGCGCCCGATCACGCCTCGAGGATCCACGAGGCAGAGTCCTTCGGCACACCTAGGCTCAGATAGCGACCATCTTCTTCGTAGGCGAGGCCGCACGCTTCGAAGGACTTCAGGCGTCGCTCTATTCCGGCTGGACCACCGATCTCAGCCTCGGCGGACGGTGCATGCCTGGGCAGGCGCTTATACAGTGAAGTGGCCGTGAGTGGGCTCTCGCAGAGTCTGTACACCAGCGAATCAACTGGGGACAGCGCCATATCGCCAGCCGTCGTTCGGTTTCTGCTATCACTAATGATGACCTGACCGCCCTCTTCTCTCCAGCTAAGTGAGCCCCGTCGGTAGTCGTTCTGCCATTCCTCGACGGCCTCGAAAAAACATTCCTGGCTCGATCCCACCTCGTCTTTGTCACTCCCGTTCACGTGCTCATATTCAAAGGAAAAGACAAGATCTTCCAAGATCTCGCGCGGGAGATTATAGATGTAGTAGAAGTCCTGTAGGGGGCCCAACAGGCGTAACCCGTGCTCCTCCGGGCGCATGTGGTAGGGACTGAACCGATCGACCGCCAGGCGGACGTTCGCCGCGGGTGGCTGTAGGTGGTGCAGGGCTGCCACGCTGCTCGCCATCCGCACGTACTCCTTGGCGGGCTCTTGAGGAAATCCGTAAATGAAGTTCCAGCTCGACTCGATGCCGAACTCCTCGCACCGGCGCAAGAAACATACATTCTTAATACCCGTGGTGCCTTTCTTCATCAAACGCAGGATGGGAGTGCTGAGGCTCTCAATGCCGGGCTGCACGTGGCGGATGCCGGCTTCCACCAACAGTCTGGCCTGCTCTCGGTTCAGGTTGACCTTGAGTTCAAAAAAGAGATCCAGATCGCCGAATTCTCGCAACTGAGGCAGCAGGGTGCGGTAGGCCTTCCAATCGAGAATGTTGTCGACGGCGGTGAACGACCTGATGTTGTAGCGGCGCTTGTATGTCGACAGCTCGTGAATCACGCTCGACGAGCTCTTCCTGCGAAACGCCATCCCGAGCGCATTCAAACCACAAAACGTGCAGTGGTTCTTCTCACCCCACCAGCATCCTCGTGAAGCCTCGAACTGAATGTGAGGTTTAATCGTCCCCACCAAGGGACTATCGCCAAGTTGGTCGAAGTAATCGTTATGGTCTGGGATCGGTTGACGGTCGAGATTATCCACCAAAGGTGCGTGTTCGGTGGTGATCTGCTCGCCTCCCTCCCAAAAACAAAGGGACGGCACCTCACTCAACGCTGCCGGTTCGTCGTCCTCAAACACCTTCCTGATCAAACCGGGGATGACTGGTTCGGCTTCACCGCGGACCACGATATCGACGAAACGATAAGCGCGGTGCAGGGCACGTCCCATCTCGCCCTCGCAGTTGGCTCCGCCGAAAACCACCAGGGCTCTCGGATAGCGGCTCTTGACACGCTTAGCCAACGCGAGCGCCGCCACGTTTTGAGACATCGAGGTCGCGAAGCCGATGACACCATACCGTCCCCAAGGAATGCGTCGCTCGAACACCTCAACGAACCGCACCGCCTTATCGCGCGCCGTCCGCAGCAAATTTCTCTTCCAAGGAGGCATTCCTTTGCTCGCGAGATAATCTAGATAGTCCGACTGGGGAAGCCCCTGAGGGCTGAATGATCCGTGGAGTGCGGCCGAAAACACCCACTCGACAAATGGCCCGGCGGACATGGCGAGCTCCTGATAGCTCTCATAGCCACAGAGCTCAGCAAAATAGAGGTTCGAATAGAGGACGTCACAATCGACTCCCTGTTGTTCAATGAGAACTTTGAGGATGCTGAGCTGTAGCGATGGCGTCCGCGTCGAAGCCCACGGCGGATTGACCAGGAGCACGCGGCGTGGTCGATGGGTAAGAGCCAATGGCACATCGTTTTTGGTCGAACCCGGGTTGTTCTCTGGCCCGACCTCACGGGCTCCGGTCGACCAGCGCCGGTCGACCCGTTCCGCCAGCGCATCCCAGTTCGGTTGGGTCCGGTGACGCTCCAGCACTTCACGGGGGACTTCGTAAACCCGCCCGTCCGGGCCTTGCACGACGACCTGTTCGTGGTCTTGTCTGTCGTTCACCATTCGTCCCGATCTTCTGCGAGTCAGCTCCAGAAACTCAACGCTGTCAGAGCTTTAGCTGCAGGCAGGGGCCTCCAGAGAGGAGCCTTCTGGGAATTTCCAGTCAGAATACGCTGGCATCCACACCGGCAGTCTTGCCGCTGCCCACCGGCCCGAACACAGGGTGACACTTCGGGTTGATTGTCTACTTGAAAAAGCTTAGCATTAATGGACAATGAGGGCCACGTGACGGCCGCTAGCATGCGATAGGTATTTGTAGAGAACTTTTCCAAAGGGAGTACCGAATGGCGAAGGTTGAAATCTCCACAGAGGACGGGTGCTACAGCATCCCTGCTGAGGATCTTGAAAAGTACCGTGTCGAGGAAACTCAGATCAAAGAGGAAGACTCTGAGGTCCAAGGGTTTATGCATGCCTTCGACCCGTCGATACTGCGACCGCAGTCGAGAGTGGAAGCCAGGATTGGCAAACGCCCCTGGGTCCGGACCCAGGGCCGTATCGTCCTCTCCATGGAGACGCAGGTCATGGACCAACCCCACAAATAATTAGTGGGAATGCACGAGCTTCACGCTGATAGTGTGGTTCCGCCGCCGCTCATGGCACTCGAGTGAGCCTTGGCTGACGGTGGACTTTGCGCCAGCCAAGCCCAGGTCTGGTATCTCGCCCCTTACCCGCTTCCGCTCTCTCGCTACGCCGGCATTTCCAGCTGAACGCCCCAGGTTACGTCGACAGAGTCAAGCGAGTCGATGCCGAAGACCCGCCAAGCCAGGACATGAGCCTTGAGCGGCATTGAAATAGCATCCAAGCGAGCCCCATTGGAAGGACGCGTGGGGATCATTCTGCCGCCTGGCGGGCAGTTCGCCTACCCGACGCTGGCGCCGGCCAGCCTCAAAGGTTATCTGGGTGCTGGGGGCCTCACGGTCGACGTGTTCGATCTCAATATCTCGGCGTTCTACGATATCGCGTCGGCAGAAGGCATCGAAAGGCTCTTCGTACGCCTTGCGAAGCAGGCTCCCACTCTGGTTGACAGTCATGCCAACCATGCCGACGCAACGCATCTCATCGAATTATTTCTGTCGATGAACGAAGCCGAACGCGGCGCCCTTCACGGCATTTGTGATCGTCTTCGCGATATCGAGACCTTCCGACACGAGACTGCCTATTCGGTGACCCTCCACCATCTCGGCCTGCTGAAGAGTCTTGTCGAGCTTACGTACCACCCCTTGAAGTTCGAGCCGGGTTCTATCATCGGCGGCATGTTCTCGCGTTGTTCCGACGTCGACTCCATGCTGGCCGTCGACGCCCCCTATGACGACAGCGTCCAGCGGCACCTCGACGCAACCGATTGGGCTCCGTACCAGGTCATCGGGTTTTCGGCTTTCAGTGTCGACCAACTGATCTACGCGCTCCGGATTGCCCGTGACTGGCGCCAGCCACGGCCAGTTTTCGTGCTCGGCGGCAATTGCCTGACGGAATCGGAGATACCACCGTCACTCATGACGCGACTGGTCGAAACCTTCGACGTGGTGGTGGAAGGAGACGGTGAGCTGCCTCTCTTACGCACCGTCGAATACGCCTTGGACCTGGGTACGATCGAGGAGATCCCTAACGCCTCGTTTCTCCGCAATGGCCACGTCCACAAGAACCCCGAACCCTACAAGTATCGATTCGAACGCGAGGTCGCCCCCGACTTCTCTGGCCTGCCGATGGATCGCTACCTGCTCCCGCGTCCGGTGCTGCCGTTTCGTTTTTCGAACGGCTGTGACTACGGCAAATGTACGTTCTGCTCTGAGAGCGCCGACCGGGGGCCAATGAGTTCGTGGATCATCTACCGGGAGGTGCCCACCGCGCATGTTGCCCAACATCTGTCTGAACTTAGCGAGCACTGGAACGCGTCGCTCTTCGTCAACTGTAGTTCATTGCTAACCGCCACGGGCGCCGCGGAGATCGGCGACGCGATCGCTGAACGGGGCCTCGATATACAGTGGTTTGCCATGGTCCGCGCCGAATCAGCTTGGACCAGCGATAGAATCTCCCGCGCCGTTGCCGGGGGCGCAAGCACGCTCAACTTCGGCATCGAGAGCTTCAACCAACGAGTCAACCGCTTGATGAAAAAAGGGATCAACGTTCGTCATGCGCCGAAGCTCATGGCAGAAGCACGCAGTCACGGTGTAGTGGTCAGCGTCTACACCATGGCCAACTTCCCGACCGAGACGATAGCCGAGTACAGCGAACATCTGGAAGTTGTCGATGAGAGTTTCGATGGCGCAGTCGACACCTTCTTTAAATCGAACTTCATGCTGGTGCCAGACGCTCCTGTGTACGAACAACTCTCCGAGCTGGGCATCGACATCGAACCCGCTCAGCTGGAGCAGATGCGCGCCGAGACCAAACCGATCTACTTGTTGCCGGACCAGAAGACTGGCAGCCACTCGTTTCGCCAGCCCGGCGATGGCCTGGAGGAGAAACTCGACCGCTACCACAGTCTGTGGCTACGACGGGTGATGAAGGAGCCGCTCTATCTCGATCGCGATCTTGAGATTGTCTCTCGCACCTTCTA
>Ga0310121_10004305_pt1 | contig 12621 bp, 7 predicted proteins | sample CB27_Tmax_986_MG_FD_203504 | JGI IMG/M metagenome (GOLD analysis project Ga0310121, IMG submission 203504) | Marine microbial communities from Western Arctic Ocean, Canada - CB27_Tmax_986 | ecosystem: Environmental > Aquatic > Marine > Oceanic | place: Canada: Western Arctic Ocean | collected... | reverse complement strand
AACCTCGGCGGTGTGACACACGAATGTTGCTAACTTAAGCTCACAGGACCCCGTACGGTTGGCTAGCATCCTGGAGACTTGCCGCACTAACGCATCCAGACCCAACAAGTTCAACACGATCGAGAATACGTGTTATTGTGGGAGACCGCGAAAATGATCGGCTGCAGGTTTTCAATGCCAATGGTGAATTACTTGCCATCTGGCCCGGATTTGCACCCTTTGGAGTCGCGCGTGATCGCCAGGACAACTTGTTTATTGCCGACGGCCGGGCTAACCAGATATTGCAGTTGGATGAGGCTGGTAAAGTGGTTGCTTCCTGGGGCAGTGAAGGTGCTGGTGTGGGGCAATTTCAACTTCCCCATATGCTGGCGACAGACCCAGGGGGAGACTTATATGTCGGTGAAATCAAAGGTCAGCGGTTCCAGAAATTTGCACGGAAACGTGCGCCGCGTTAGCCGCTCCGGCGTGCGTCTGGTTCGCACTCCAGTTCAAGTTGGCTCTACATTGAAAATCGATTTACAACGGGGATAGCACGGGGATGCCAAAAGCAATTCGAATTCATCAGACAGGTGGCCCAGAGGTTCTACAGTGGGAAGAAGTGGAACTCGCTCCGCCAGCTCCAGGCGAGGTCCAATTGCGACAGACGGCGGTCGGTCTCAATTTCATCGACACCTACCATCGCAGTGGGCTTTATCCGACCGACTCACTTCCCGTGGGGATCGGTATGGAGGGCGCTGGTGTGGTCGAAATCCTGGGGGAAGGCGTGGATGAACTGTCCGTCGGGGACCGTGTGGCCTACGCGGGAGGGCCGATCGGCAGCTACGCGGAACAGCGAGTGATCCCGTCCGATCGTCTGGTGAAGTTGCCGGATACGGTGGATGATCGGACTGCCGCGGCGATGATGCTCAAGGGTTTGACGACCCAGTACCTGGTGCGCCACTGTTATGCGGTGCAGGCGGGAGATGTTGTGCTGGTCCATGCGGCTGCAGGAGGCGTGGGCTTGCTGCTGTGCCAGTGGGCAAAACATCTTGGTGCGACTGTGATCGGCACGGTGGGGAGTCCAGAGAAAGCAGATCTTGCTGTGTCGCACGGGTGCGATCATCCGATCCTCTATAAGTCAGAATCGGTCGTCCAGCGCGTGCGAGAACTGGTGCCCGAGGGCGTTCCAGTGGTTTACGATTCGGTCGGACAGGCGACGTTCTTCGATTCGTTGGACTGTCTGCGACCACGCGGCTTGATGGTGACGTTCGGACAGTCATCGGGTTCGGTAGACCCGTTGCCTGTTCATGAGCTGACGGCGCGCGGCTCGCTTTATCTTACGCGGCCCACATTGGCCAGTTACTCGGGTATCCGCTCTGAGCTGCTGGAGAATGCAGCCGAGTTGTTTGACGTGGTTTCCACTGGTGTCGTCAAGGTTGAGGTACAGCAGACCTATGCACTGGCGGAAGCGGAGCAGGCCCATCGCGATCTGGAAGGCCGGCTGACGACAGGGTCAACGGTGTTGTTGCCCTGATCTCGCCTGGTCCGGCGCGGTGTCTGCGAGGAGTCGTCTGGCCGCTCGCAGAACGCTGGGCCGTTCTCGTGGTGGTTTATGGTTTGGAGGGCGGGGCGGCACCGAGAGACTGCAGGTACACCAGTAGATCGGCAGCCTGTTGGGCAGTCAGGTCGCTCAGCAAAAATTCAGGCATCAGTGAGCGGGGGCTGGTTTGCAGTTCGTCAATGTCATCCCGCGCGAGAGTTAATTTCTTTTTTTCGGTAGTACGGAGTACGATTTCCCGCGGGCTCTCACGTTCGAGCAATCCAGTGTGGAGTCTACCCTCGGTAGTGACGACAACGCGGGCACGGAATTTCTCTTCGATTTTCAAGGACGGCTGCAGGATCTGCTGGAGAAACTCGACGCGGCGCGGATATTTGCGGTTGATCTCTCGCAGGGTTGGTCCCAGTGACTGTCCTGGATCGTCGACGTGATGGCAGTGGCGGCAGCGTGCGTTGTCGCTAAAGTAGATCAGGCGACCGCGCGGAGCATTGCCCTCGAGTGAGAGGATTGTCGTGGGATCGATCTTCTGTCCGAGGCGTGCAAGCCGTTGCGACTCGGGGATGAATTCTTCAAACAAGCCGGCGATGTCGCCACGCGCGGCCTGACTTCCCAGGCGGACGGCCTGGTTCCGATCGGGTGGACTCAGCTGTGCGCCATGTAGTCGGGTGATCAGCGACAGCGCGCCAGGGGTACTACCAGGCGCAACGGGTGTTGCGCTGGGATCGGGGCACCGCGCGCAATGACGCCCTGAGTGGCCAGTCGGGCGAGCTGATCAAAAGTGGGACCGAGGGCACCAGTCGGGATCCGGCATTCGGCAGCTGCCACGCGCCAAGTTACGCTATAATCCAATCAACGGACTTGGAATCGCACAACGGGCGAGTAACCACGATGAGCCATCTGATCAATCCTCTTCAGACCAACCACGCCCCGTCGCGGCGGGATTTCCTCCGCAACCTGGGCTCGGGGTTCGGGTCGCTGGCCCTGGCCTCGCTGCTGGATCGCGACGGGCTGCTCGGGGCTGAAGACTCCGGCTACGCGCTGTCACCGCGCCCAGCCCCACAACGGCCGCGGGCCAAGGCGGTCATCCAGCTGTTCCAGAACGGCGGCGTCAGCCAGATGGATCTGTTTGATCCGAAGCCCGAGCTGACGAAACACAATGGTCAACCTCACCCGGAAGAACTGGAAACGTTTCAGCTGGGAAACAAGAACGTGCTGCTCGCCAGCGTGTTCGAATTCGAAAAGTACGGCCAGTCGGGAATGGAATTTTCCGAACTGATGCCGCACATCGCATCGCTGGCGGACGATCTCTGCATGGTCCGCTCGATGTACACGTTTCACAACAACCATCCGCACGCGATCCACATGATGCAGAGCGGGCGGATCTTTCCCGGGTTCCCCACACTGGGTGGCTGGCTCTGCTACGCGTTGGGCAGTGAGAACGAAAATCTGCCCGGATATGTCGTGCTGCGCGACGCGGCTGGCTACAGCACCAGTGGTAAGCTGGTCTGGGACAACGGCTTCATGCCCGAGATCTATGCGGGGACCGAATTCGCCAGCAGCGGCACGCCCGTGCATCACCTGCAGCCGCCCAATTCGGTGCTCGCCGGTGCGCGTCGGAACGATCTTGATCTGCTGGCGGACCTGAATCGCCTGCACCTCAGCGACAACCAGGGGAATTCCGAACTGGAAGCCCGCATCGAAAACTATGAGCTGGCCGCGCGGATGCAGCTGGAAGCGGGCCGGGTTGTCGATATCTCGCAGGAAACGGCCGCCACGCGCAAGCTGTACGGGCTGGACGATCCGGTCGCCGGCAACTACGGGTCTCGCTGCCTGTTGGCGCGACGGCTGGTCGAGGCGGGTGTCCGCTACGTCCAGATCTTTCCCCCGCTGCAGCCCTCGTTCCAACCATGGGACAACCACGCTGCCATCTTCCCCGGCTTGAAAACGATCTGCCCGCGCGTCGATCAGGGCAGCGCCGCGCTCATCCGGGACCTCAAGCAGCGCGGCATGCTGGACGACGTGATCGTGATGTGGACGGGCGAATTCGGTCGGCTGCCCATCACGGAAGGCGCAGACGGTCGGGATCACAACCGGAACGCGTTCACGCTGCTGATGGCGGGCGGTGGTTTTCGGCCCGGTCTGACCTACGGCGCCACCGACGATTTCGGCTACGCCGCCGTCGAAGACCGCGTCAGCGTGCACGATCTGCACGCCACGATGCTGCACCAGCTGGGACTGGATCATACCCGGCTGAGCTATCCGCACCACGGTCGGCAGGAGCGGCTGACCGACCCCGAGGTAACTGGCGCGCGGATCATGAACGATCTGCTGGTGTGACAAGCCATCCGCCATCTGCCATCTGCCATCCGCCATCCGCCATCCGCCATCTGCCATCCGCCATCTGCCTCGCACCTAATACTTTGCCCCACCGGAAGTTCCAAAACCACGTATTTCCCCAAATCGGCAACCCCCGCCCTAACGGCCTGAAGTCTTGAAGTTTGGTGTCCGATTTGGTCTAATGCCTTATTATTAGACCTTGCGAAACCTGAGTGGCTCCTGCTTTGAAATTTCAGCTCGTCATCTTGAAAGTCGTTGCGATCGCCTGGGGCGGTACCGCTGTGGCCGACGACTACGCCGCCGAGATCCTCGCCGACGGGCCCGTCGTCTTCTACCGCTTTGAAGAGCCGGCTGCCGAACCGGCAAGCGGAACTGCTGTCGCGCTCGCCGATTCCGCCGCAGCGGCCGGACGTCCGCAGTTTGGTAACCAGCAGGCGATCAATCACGGGCCGTTCGAGGTCGGGGACGGTGCGCTCATCGACGACGCCACATCATCGAATCGGGCGGCGGTGTTCAACGGTGCACGACGGTTGGCGGTCCCGCTGCCGGCCGACCTGGATGTGCTCGATTTGACTGGGCCCTTCACCCTCGAGTTTTGGATTCGACCCAGCGGCTCGGGTTCCGAAACCCAGCAATTCCTGGGCAAGGGCGATTTTCTCGCCAACAGCGACGAGACCTTTACCGCCGGCCGCGTCTCCTTCTTCATACTTTATGTCAAGAGTACGGGAATCCTGAGGTTCGGATTCGCTGATGGTTCGGGAGCGGCCCGGGGGCTCGACAGTACAAAGCCCCTGGCGGTCGGTAAGTGGTCGCATGTCGTGGCCACATATGACCTGGCGACCAAAAAGGCGGCCATCTACATCAATGGCCGACGCAATGCTCAGCGGAGCCTGCAGCTGCAGCCCCCCTCGTTCCCGGGCCAGGATCTCACGATCGGTGCCCTTACTTACGATAGCAGCAAGAACCAGTACGTCCACTTTTTCCATGGTGCGCTCGACGAGCTGGCCCTCTACGATTACGTACTGACGCCGAAGCGAATCGCAGGCCACTACGCGGCCGGCACCGGACTGGACCCCGCGACCATTCGGGTGGTGCAAGATGGTGAATCGGCAGTCCAGCAAGCCAGTACCCCGCGGCGGCGACGAACGGCCCCTGAGATCACCGTTGAGGATCGTGCCCATTGGGCCTTTCAGCCACTGTCGAAGCCTGAGCCACCCGGCACGCAGCACGAGGAACTCGTGCGCAACCCGATAGACGCGTTCCTGCTGGCCCGCCTGGAAGCGGCCGGACTCACGTTCGCGTCCGAGGCCGATCGCCGACAGCTGATCCGGCGTGCCTACTTCGACCTGGTGGGGTTGCCCCCGACTCCCGAACAGACCGCGGCATTCGTCGCCGACGAGGATCCTCGCGCTTTTGAGGCATTGGTCGATCAGCTGCTTGACTCGGATGACTTTGGAGTCCGCTGGGGACGGCACTGGCTGGACATGGTCGGCTACACCGACACGATGAGCTTTGACGACGACTACGGTCCACCGATCGGATTCACCAAAGGGAAATGGCGCTATCGCGATTACGTGGTGCGGTCGCTGAACGACGGTAAGCCGCTCGATCACTTTATCAGCCAGCAATTGGCCGGCGACGAGCAGGTCCGGTGGCGCGACGTCGACCATTATACACCCGAGATCCTGGAAAGCCTGGAAGCGACCGGTTATCTCCGCTGTTGTGAAGACATCACCCTGGAGGATCCACGGCCCTTTATCGTCTGGTCCGTGCTGCACGACACGGTCACGCAGCTGGGAACGAGTATGCTCGGATTGAGTCTCTCGTGTGCCCGCTGCCACGACCACAAGAATGAGCCGGTGTCGCAGGAGGAGTATTACCAGCTGCTGTCGATGTTCGCCCCGGCGATGAATGCGGTCGACTTTCCGGCCCACTGGAAGAACCCGCAGCAGCGGGCCCTGCCCGACATTTCCCAGTCCGACCTGGCCGAGTTGAACAAATTCAACGGACAGGTCGATAAGCAAGTCGGCGAGATCAACAACCAGATCGGCGAAATACAGAAACCTTATCGGGAGCAGCTCGTCGCCGACAAGGTCGCCGCGGTTGCGGAGGAGGATCGCGAGAATCTACGCGCGGCACTGGACGTCGCCGCTGACCAGCGCGACGAGGCGCAGAAGGCCGTAGTGGCCAAATACGAAAAGGAGATCGCGGTCAGCGATGAAGAGTTGACCAAGGCGCTCAGCGAAGCGGACACCAAGACGATTGAAGAATTCCAACAGCAGATTGCCGAGCTGAACGGAAAGAAGCGCAGCCATGGCTGGATCATGGGCATGGCCGACGTCGGTCCGCCGCCGGCGACGCGGATCTTCGATCGGGGCGAGCATTTGCGCCCGGCGGAAGAGGTGTTGACCGGCTTCCCGCGCGTGCTGTCCAACGATTTTTCCGACTGGCTGTTGACCATTCCGCCGACGGCCGAGACCAGCCGGCGGCGAACGGCCCTGGCCCGCTGGTTGACCGATCGACAGTCCCCCGCATCGCCGCTGGTGGCACGGGTGATGGTCAATCGGGTCTGGCAGCGCCTGTTGGGTCGAGGCATTGCACCGACGGTGGAAAACCTCGGCACATCGGGCACGCCGCCCACGCATCCCGAGCTGTTGGAATGGTTGTCGTACCGGTTCGTCGAGAACGGCTGGCACCTCAAGCCGCTGATCAAGGAAATCATGATGTCCGCCGCCTACCGCCAGGCCACCAGCGGGTTGGACGCCCCGAGCGCCGAGTTGGCGCGCGAGGCCGATCCGGGGAACGACCTCCTCTGGCGGGCCCCGCTGCGTCGGATCGAGGCAGAAGTCATTCGCGACACCATGCTGCAGGTCAGCGGCAAGCTGGACACGACGATGGGAGGCCCCCCGGTCGCCCTGACATACGATCCGGACGGTCGCGTTACCGTGGCCCGCGCCGGCACGTCGCACTGGCGGCGGAGCCTCTACTTGCTGAACCGTCGGATTTACAATCCGTCGTTCCTGAACGTGTTCGACAAGCCCATCATGACCGGGTGCGTTTGTCAGCGTGAGCAGGCCGCGGTGCCGCTCCAGTCGTTGGCCTTGATGAACGACGGTTTTGTGATGGAGCAGGCCAGGTATCTGGCCGACCGGGTGAAAACAAAGGCGGGCGATTCGGTGGATGCCCAAATCGAGTCGGTCTACCGGCTGGCCCTCGGCCGCGCACCTGTCGATGAAGAACATCAGTGGAGTCAACAGCTGATCGAGCAGCAGACCGAGATATACGCTAGCATAGAGTCGCCGCCCGAGGACGTGGCCACCGCCGCGCTGGCGTCGCTTTGTCAGACCGTAATGAGTACCAACGAATTCCTGTACTTGGATTAAAGAAATATGACACGCAACCGATCCACCACCGACATACGATCCCGGCGCGGCTTTCTCGCTCAGACCGGACTTGGATTTGGCGCGGTCGCCCTGGGCGGCATGCTCGAGCAGGATTCCTCGGCCAGCCCGGTCGGTGTCGTGCGCGACCAGTCGCCCCGGCAGGGTCATTTCCCCGGCCAGGCTAAGAGCGTGATCATGCTCTTCCAGAACGGCGGTCCCAGCCAGATGGATCTGTTCGAGCCGAAGCCCGAGTTACAACGGCGGGGCGGCCAGACGGTGGAAGGCATACTCGGCGGCGATGGCAATACGCCCTCCACGGAACCGCTCAAAGCGAGTTCATTCAAATTCAAAAAACATGGCCAGTCCGGCATCGCGTTCTCGGAACTGGTGCCCCACATGGGCGGGGTCGTGGACGAGCTGTGTGTCGTGCGCTCGATGGTCAGCATCGATCCCAACCACCCCGGCGCCACGTACATGATGTGCAGCTGCAATAACCGACCCGGGCGACCGACGGTGGGGGCGTGGACAGTGTACGCCTTGGGCAGCGAGAACCAGAACCTGCCCGGATACGTCTTGTTGCGCGATCCCGGGATTTTTCATTCGGGTGGCGGGATGCAGATCACCAACGGCTGGCTGCCGGCACAGTTTCGCGGCACGGAACTGCGGGCCGAGGGAGAACCGATCCTCAATTTGCGGCCGGGACAGGCCCGACCGGACGGCATCCTCGAGAACAATCTCAGCATGCTGGACAAGCTCAACCGGCGGCACCAGCGTTATCATCCTGACGAGACCATCCTCGAATCCCGCATTCAGAATTTCGAGCTCGCGGCGCGGATGCAGCTGAGGGCGGCCCGCGAGCTGGACCTGTCCGGGGAAACGGCTGCTACCGAAAAGATGTACGGCATCGATGATCCGGCGACCGCACCCTATGGCCGCCAACTTCTGTTGGCGCGGCGGCTGGTCGAGCGGGGTGTCCGCTTCGTCCAGGTCCTCTCCCCTGGACCCCACAATGTCTGGGACCACCATGGCGGACTCGACCAGGGTCTGCCCGCCATCTGTGCCAAGACCGATCTCCCCTCGGCCGGTTTGATCAAGGACCTCAAGCAGCGCGGACTGCTCGACGAGACGATCGTCATTTGGACGGGCGAATTCGGTCGCCTGCCCACGTCGCAGGGAGGATCGGGCCGCGATCACAACCCTCGCGGCTTTACGACGATCGTGGCCGGCGGTGGCCTGAAGGGGGGCTACGCCCACGGCGCCACGGACGATTTGGGTTATGCGTCGGTCGTCGATCCGGTCAGCGTTCCCGACCTGTTTGCGACGGTGTTGAACCAGCTCGGCCTGGACCACGAGCGTGTGACGTACAACGTCCACGGTCTCGAGGAGAACGTCACCGACACCCGCGTCTACAACGCCCGGGTGGTGCGCGAGATGCTGGCTTAGGTTGGTGCGAGCTAACGCTTCAATCGCAGGATTGAACGTCCGAAGCGAGACGAAAGCTTGCCAGGCGCTAAATACCCCCACGAGCTTGTCTCATGGGTGCATCAGGTTGGCGGCTAGACGAATCCCTTCCGACCACGTCGGACCCCCGCGAGCTTGCCTCGTGGATGAACCAGGCTCGACGGGCTGTGCGGGTGACCAGAGCTCTAATCACCCGCGCCCAACTCCCTGACGTAGACATTCTTGAACCACAGCGGCGAGCCGTGTTGCTGCAACATGATCGGGCCGCGCGGCTGACCAAAGTTCGTCGGTTGCTTGTCCGTCACTAACTGGTCGTTCAGCTTGACGGTGATCAGCCCCTCTTCGAGCCGGATCTCAAAGTGGTTCCACTCGCCGATCGGGCTGTCGGCGTTGTTCAGCGGCTTGCGGTTCGTGTAGGGAACGATGCCGCCCGAGCCCATATCGGTGTCGTAAGCCCGCTTGTCCCAGATTTCGACCTGCGCCTGGTTCTCCGCGCGCAGAAAGATGCCGCTGTTGCCACCATCTTCGATCTTCCAATCGATCAGCAATACAAAATCGCCGTACTTTTTGTCGGTTAACAAATGGTCCCCCTGGCCATCATTCACCAGCATGCCATCCTCGGCGCGCCAGTTGCCGGAGCCGTCATCCTTCCAACCCGTCAAATCCTGGCCGTTGAACAGTACGGTGAAGCCCTCCGGCGGTGAATTGTCGTCAGCCGATGCAACGAGCGGTGCAAGCATCGCCGATAGGACAACCAGGAGGCAGGTGGGTACGTGATTCATGGATGTTTCCCCGAGTGAAGCCGTTTGAAATTCGAAATCCGAATATCGAAATCCGAAACAAATTCGAAATTAGAAATGTGAATGTTCAAAACCTCCAAGTCCTCCGACTAACCAAGTTTTGAGTGTTTTGGTCATTCTTGCTTCAAATTTGTTTCGGATTTCGATATTCGGATTTCGGATTTTTTCCCCGCCCTGTGCCCAGAACTCACGAACAAGTCCTCACAAGAATCGCACCGTTTCCCTCATTTGAACACCCCATCCTCCTCATTGCCCCCTGCGCGCAAGTAGGCGATCAAATCCAGCACCTCCTCTTCGGTCAGCACGTTGATCAATCCGCTCGGCATCTCCGAGAGCTCCGAGGGCCTGCGATCTTCGATTTCCTCAACCGCCACTTCGACCGAAGTGTGGTTGGTGGGATCGGTCCGAATCCGGAGCGTGCGGCCATCGTCATACACGACCCGACCGGTCAGCACCCGTCCGTCCTCAGTGGCGATCGTCTCGTTCCGATAGCGGTCGGAGATGAACTTTGAGGGAACGATCAGCGCCTCCAGCAGGTACCGCAAATCGAAGCGTTTCCCGACGGCGGTCAGATCGGGCCCGGTCGTCTCCCCCTGCCCTGCGACCTGGTGACACTTCGCACACGTGGCTGCTTCGTAGGCCGCCTTGCCGTTCTGATACGACCGGCCCCCGTTGACACCGCTTGCCAGCGCAAAGACCTCCTCCACCTGCCAATCCTTTACGACGGGCCGGACCGGTGCGGGTTCTTCCTCCGGTGGCGGGCTTGCGTCCGCCTCGACGGAACCGTCGATCAACGCGCTGAGGGCCGCTCGATCCTCGGGACTCAGCACCGCTAGCGCATTGTTGCGAGCGCCATGAATCAGACCCATTGTGTGGCCATTCCCCTGGACTTCGGCCAGCGCCTCCGGGCCGGTGAGGCTGAAGAACATCCTCCGCTGCGAAAAACTCCAATCGCCCCTCAGCTGGCCCAACTCCGCGATGTAGAACGACTTTTCTTCGGGGCTGGGTGCCTTGCGGATCAGCTCGAGTGCGCCTTCGACGACGGAGGTGCTCCCCAGATAGGTCAACAGCTGACAAAGCTCCCGGTTCAGCCGGTTGTCGGCTGACGGGAACAAGGGCGCCAGCCGCGCAATCACCGGGCCGCCGTGATCGTCCCCTTTGTCTCCCATCCGGATGAACACCAAGCCGTAGGCGCGGACCAGTTCGCGGAGTTGTCCCTCGTCCAGCTGTTCGAGTCGGATTCGATTCAGACGCTCGAGCACCTGCTGCTGCAACTCGGGACCACCCACGCGTGCCAGGGCGACCATCGCCTGGATCGTGGCCACGGCGCGCTCTCCCTGCAGGGCCCGCTCCTTCCAGCGTGTCGGGTCCTGGTGCTCGATGGCGACGCGTGCGGCAAAACGGATCGCCCGATCGTCACTGTTCAGATGCGCCCAAGCCTCAACCACCGCGCGCGGATCTTCCTGGCCGTGAAATTTTTCAAGGTGACGCCGCAGCTGCCGGGCCTCGATGGGACGCGGCTCGTTGTTCGGCTCGACTGGCGTGGTCGGCTCGCTGCCCACGTAACGGATACGGAACAGGCCGGACGCGGTTTTCCGTCCTCCGATCGCAAAGTAGATCGCGCCGTCCGGATGCACGACCAGATCGGTCAGCGGCAGACCACTTCCGGTCAGGAAAGGTTCCAGGGTCCCGCGATAGCTGGCACCCTCAGGCTGCAGGTGGGTCGTAAAGATCGTGGCGGTCTGCCAGTCACACACGAATAACGCTCGTTGATACTTGGCCGGAAAGTGAGTGCCCGTTCCGAATGTGATGCCGGCGGGCGAACCGCGGCCGATGTCAACGACGCTGCCCACGCTGTCGGGATAGTGGTCAGGCCATTTTCCGTAGCGCAACCAGGGTCCCGTGTCGCAACGCCAGCCGTACTCGCCGCCCGATATGATGTGATTGACCCTAGCCGGACGGTACCAGTGCGTACCCGTGTCCGCTTCGCTGTCCGCGTCCGCCGTGAAGAGTTCACCGTCCAGGTCGAAGGCGATATCGTACGGGTTGCGGAGTCCACCGCACAGCAGTTCCGTTTTCGTGCCATCGCGATCCGTGCGGCCGATCCAGCCGCCCGGCACGAAGCTGCTATGCGAGGGCGCCAGGAAATCGTCCTCCCCGTTGCGATAGGGCGAGCTGGGTGCAACCTGTTCGGGCACCTGGATGCCGTTGCCAGTCACAAAGTAGAGCAGGCCGTCCGGACCAAGCACCACTGCATGGGGGCCATGTTCGCCGTGCGCGTTTTCGGTGCCGGTTCCGTCGAGCTGTTGAATCAGGGTGACGCGATCGAACTGGTCGTTTGAGTCCGTGTCCTCGAGCCGATACAAGCCGCTGATCTGGGCGATATCCTCGCCCGCGGTCTTGTTCAGGTTGTTGACCATCACGTAGAGGCTGTCGTACGCGTAGAGTAACCCTTGCACCTGGCCGACTGGCACCTCCAGTCGCGTGGCGGTCGTCTCGGACAGGTCGCTGCCGATCGTCACGCGATAGAGACGTCCGTGCTCGTCGGACGTGATCAACCGGCCTGCAGGATCGGGCGTCAAAGCGACCCAGGATCCCTGTTCGCCGCCCGGCACCGCGTAGACCAGCTCGACCAGAAACCCATCCGGCACCTTGATGGTGCCCAGCGCCGTCCGCATCGGCGCCGCCGGATCGGCGGCCGCGGTCGCCTGCAGCAGCAACGCCAAGGTCAACGCCAAGGATCGAATGGGAGTCATGAGAACATTGTACACTGGAAACGATTCACGATGGAACGTGTTCACGTTCACATGCCTTCCGTCCGCGGGGTTGAAGGAGCTTGTCTTGGCGTGAAGAGCCAAATTGAACGGGCTCGTTTAACGCAAAGGCGCAAAGATGCAAAGGCGCAAAGATTTTTCCATACAGCGAAACAACGAGTAAAGGAGAAAAGCATGGCTACCGCAAACGAATTGAGCCATGTCGTCATCGGAGCTGATAGGAATTTTGATTTCCCACGAGTCTACCAGCAAAAGCCGCTAATTGAAGGTGTGCGTGTGCTGAAAGGCGGGCGCGCCCGCCTTTCAGCACACGCACCGCCGGCCGTTTC
>Ga0310121_10004304_pt1 | contig 12624 bp, 14 predicted proteins | sample CB27_Tmax_986_MG_FD_203504 | JGI IMG/M metagenome (GOLD analysis project Ga0310121, IMG submission 203504) | Marine microbial communities from Western Arctic Ocean, Canada - CB27_Tmax_986 | ecosystem: Environmental > Aquatic > Marine > Oceanic | place: Canada: Western Arctic Ocean | collected... | reverse complement strand
CATGATTTTTCTGAAAACATAATCTATATTGCGGCAGGTAATAACATGGAAGATGAGACACTTAACCGCAACCTCTCATCACCTGAAGCCAATCGTTTCTGCCATATACAGGTAAGGAATGATCTGGAAGAGGGACTACGCATATCCAAGGATGGATTCTATTCAGATGGTAAGCATATACCAGACTGGAGTAGTCTTCCAGAGATATTAAGGCAGAACAGTGGGTTATCTTTTGATGGAAGGATAGAAGTCTTCCTTAAATCACAGCACACTGAGGATAACAAGTTGATTGACTCATTTGACAGAGCCTTATTCAGGAAGGGTGAGTATGCACATCCTACATGGAGGACATGGCACGCAGTAAGTCGTGTGCTTGCTGTCCTTGAGAGGGATGAAGATATATGGAATGCTGTGCCCAACATTGTAAAGATTAGGAGAGCAGTAATCTGTGGTCTTATAGGTGATGGTGCTGGGAGTACATTCACTGGCACTATGGAGATGCTTCATCAGCTAGTTGATATTGAAGCTGTCAAGAAGAATGGCAGGAAGGCTCCGCTTATAGATAAGGATGATCCAATGTCCCTGTCAGTAAGCTGGATGAGCATCGGAGTGTTAACAGACAAGAGGCATTTCAATGCTGAAACTGTTGATCACATCCTTACTTATATCAGTAGACTTGGTGATCATATTAACAATGACCTGACTAAGATGGCAGTGGCACAGATAGAGAAGCAGGATGCACCTGAAATACATGATGCACTTGAGGTCTCTAAGGTATACCACAAGATGCAGACTGCTGAGTTCCTCGGACATAAAGTAGCTTAGTATGTATTACATATCAGTAACACCATTCAAATGGAGCTGGGCATTCACGATTAAGGATGCACAGGACAGATCATTATCAGCTTACAAATCTAAGAACATGAGAAACAATATCCCTATATGGCTATACACATTGAAAGAACAAGAAGGCATAGACCATAGGAACTGGAAGCTAATGAGGGATACAATATTAATAGGTAAGTATCATGCCGTACCTCTGTACCAAACAGGGGAATGGGAAATAATTAAAATAAAATAAGGAGAATATATGGAAGAACCTAAGATAGTTACTGGTGCTCTTCTGGTTGAGCTATGCTTAACTAACTTCGGCATTACAAAGAGTATCTCTGCCGGAGGTGCGATAGCCAAGGAGTTCGGTAATGCGGAGTACTTTACTCAGGGGGGTGATCAGACTACCAAGAGTAGGAAGTGGATCATACCCAAGTATTTGTATGAAGGTATTGCACGTTTCCAAAGGGAAACGAGAGCGATGCACTCTGTTTACACAGGAGGTATGAAGTGGACAACTAACATGGATATTATTTCCACTAAGGCATACTCAGGTGCTGAAGGCAGAGAATCATATACTCAGTGGCATGAGGATAGGAAGGCTGAGCTTGAAACATTAGCTTATGACTTCGCTTATAGTTTGTACCCTCAAGCGAAGTATGCTGCAAGGACAGAGCTTGGACAACTATACGATTCATCTGAGTATCCACACAACGATGTAGTAAAGAACTCAATAGGTATGAGTGTAAACATAAGACCAATACCTATTGGCTCTGACTTTCGTTGTTCACTTGAGAAGAAGGAGAAGGCTCACCTTGAGGAGGAATATAATCAGATGCTTTGGAAAGTACAACGTGAATCAGTACTTAAGCTGAGCAGTGCGCTTAGTGAAAAGCTTCTGTCTATTGCTACCTCATTGAAGGAGGGCAAGAGAGTACACAAGGGTACATATAAAGACCTGTATGAATTCGCTGATCGACTGCCAATGCTAGACTTCACCGATGACCCCAAGCTTAAAGAGCTGGCGGGTGATGTGGTTGGTAAGGTAATGGGAGATGGGTGGCTTGATGCCAACATGATCAAGAATTCTGAGAAGGTTAAGGATAACGTAATCAATTCAGCAGTAAACATATCCAGAAATCTGGATGCATACGCTGAAACACTATAACAATCTAATAGGAAACACAATATGACATACGTAAGAGTAACAGAGAACCCTAACATGGGCTGGTCTAATGAGCGCAGGGCAGAAGCATCTGCAAGACAGAAGAAGATGCACGCAGACGGAACATGGCATAAGAAAAGTAAGAAAGCTGTGTCCATGGCAATCAGTAATGGTTTAAAAGAAAGTATTAAGCACAAGAACCGGAGCAATGGTCAGAAGCGCAGGCATCAGAACGATCAGGCTAATATTAAAAGACTCAAAGAAAAAAGAACCGAGCCAGCAGTGATAATGACTATGGAAGAAAAGGCTTTTGTTGAGGGGGTGCAGGATACAGTACCTGTCCTAACTCAGGGAGTAGAAGATGCAGAAAAATACTGCACTAACTGGGAGAAAATCAACTCGGAAATGCGAGAAGGATCTGATAGACCTGCTCCAGTTGAAATATCTAAGAAGCACATGGATTTTATAATGGAACTCTTCGATAAGATAGAGGCTGTGTTTGGTGTGCGTCCTGATGTTAATGAATTTGTGGGTAGTGCTATCGAAAGTAAACTACAAAGTGTTAAGGATAAACTAAGAAAGGAATAAATATGACACCAATACCAACTGAAATGGAGGAATGGAAGCAAGCAAAGATAGAGCAGCACAACCATCAGGCAGAGTATAAATATAATGAAGCGATGAGTTATATTCTACGTAAGTTTCCCCTGTTTGGTGTCGTACTGCATGAGAAGCTACCTTCCAAGCAGTCCTATGATATACAGGCAATGAGCACAGATGGAACCTGTATAAAATACAACCCCGATTTTGTCAGGAAGCAACCACTGTTAACCAATGTGTTCGTGATAGTCCATGAGTGTGGACATAATGTTTGTCTCCACTCATTCAGGATGAAGGACAGGGACATGAGGTTGTGGAATGTAGCATGTGACTACCAAATTAATTCCATGCTTACAAGGATGGGGGTGGGTGAGATGCCCAAAGGTGCTCTACTCGAAGAGAGATTTGACGGATCAAAGATGAGCGTTGAATTAATCTATGACATTCTACTCAGGGAAGGGAAGGATAAGGATAAGGAAGATGATTCCGAACCCCCGTCAGACCCCCAAGATGAGGAGGATAACTCAGCTAACAATAAGGATGGGGAAACACAGAACAATCCTGATGATATGATAGGCGAACAATACAAAGAAGAGATCGCTGAAGCACAGTCATCAGGCTGGGTTGAGAAGTATGAAGGAGTTGAAGATCCTAATGGAGAGAAAATATTTCAGGAAGAGTTTGTCCAGAAAACCACACAGGAAATGGAAGATAGCTTTGCTGAGGCTCTGGCTCATGGTCAGATGGCAACCAGAAAATCTTCCGGTGTAGGATCAATCAACTGGCATGAGGTAATGAATGCTAACAAGCGTGAGACTATCTCATGGGAGGATGCACTCAGGGAATTCTTGAATGCAAGAGCACGCAACAAGAAGAACTGGAACAGACCTCATAAGAAGTGGCTCCAACAAGGGTATTGGATGCCATCTAAAATGGGCAGGCAACTGGAGGATATAGTAGTAATGGTAGATGAGTCTGGTTCAATGTCTGAAGATGAAGTGAATGCGGTGTTCAGTAACCTACGCAACCTGTTTGAGGATAAGATTATACCCCTCAGTAAGGTAGCAATCCTGCATTTTGCTTCACATGTTGACCATGTAGACATCATAGAACATGGAGATATACCTGAATACATTCGGCACACCAATGGTGGTACTGATTTTGATAATGCATTCAAGAAAGCTCAAGAGCTGGAGATGGAGGGTAAGATAAGACCTGCCTGCTATATCGTTATGACTGATATGGAAGATAGGTATCCACCTGACCCCGGCTTACCTGTACTATGGATGTCCACTACTGACCCTGAACTTAGGGCACAGTATTACTGGGGACTCCCTGAATATGGGAAGATTACCCACCTGCAAGTGGAGGACTCATGAACTATGTAATGGAGAAGACTATGTGCTGTCCGGAGTGTGGCTCAGATAATCTGGTCAGGTCAGCATGGGTTGATGAAAACAACATGTATATTAGAGATAAAAACTTTAGTGATTATCGTTGTGATAATTGCGACGATGAAGTTACACCTGTAGATAAGGATGAGTATGACAATAATAATACATGATTTTGAAAAGGAAAACTGGCAGGATACACGCGTTAAGTATTCTCTCGGCCCTTTCTTAGGTGGGAGTGAAGCCCCTATTGTAGGAGGCCACGCTTCTCACACATCACCTACTACGCTGATGGAAAGAAAGAAGGGAAGGGAGGAGTATCCTGATCTGTCTGATAACATAGCTGTGCAACGTGGCATATCTATGGAACCAATTATACTGGATGAGGTAGCTAAGATACTGGACGTTGAAATATACAAACCAAACTGTATGCTGCTTCATGAAGAGTACCCTTGGATGATAGCAAACTATGATGGGGTGACAGAAGATGGTTGGCTGGTTGAGATAAAGACAACATCCTCTAGGGTTAAGATAGACTACGCTAAGGAGGACATGCTAACGCCAGACTATCTAGCACAAGGCGATCATTACCTATGGTTCAATCAGTTTGATGGTTGCCCTAACCCCGGAGAAGAATTTAAGGGAGTTATATTTGCTATCTGTTATCACGTTCACAGTCCACCTATTCTTATAAGAGTTCCAAGGATAGATAGATGGACTGGCGGAGAGATGGCTACTTTGCTAGCGGCAGAGGAAGATTTCATTAGGATGTTTAATGATAATGAAATGCCTGATCTTGATGGACATGAATCAACATTCCAAACCCTGAAAAGTAAGTACACTATGGGTGATGATGTCCGTGATCCCACAGAACAACAGTCTCAATGGCATCAGGTATATAAGGAGGCTAATAAGATTGCTTTGGAGCAGAAGAAAATTGCTAGTGAAGCAAGGAACAGACTGAGAGATTCTATGGGTAGCAATATAAAGAAGGTGTATGGTGTATGCTCCTTGTATACACAGGATAGCTTCTCTAAGAAACTTCTCACAGAGAAACTGAAGTCTCATAAGCTGGATCATCTGATTGATGAGTCCTGTACTGAGATAGTAAAGTTTCGTGTTAACTAATCGTTACTATTCGTTACCCGGTAACAGTAATTCTAATAATTAAAGGAGATATATATGAAGAAACTAGAAACAATTAATATAAAAGGTAAGAAGTATGCCACTGTTAGTACTAGAGTTAAGCATCTCAGGGAAGATTATAAAGACCTGAAGATGGATGTAAATATAGTGGCAACTGACAACGACCATCAAGGCGTATGGATTAAGGCTTCAATCTATGAGAAGGGTGCAAAGAAAGATGACATACCTATTGCGGCAGGAATTGCATACGAACAGAAGAGTGGATCAGGTGTAAACTCTACTAACTGGACTGAGAATTGTGATACAAGTGCAGTAGGTAGGGCATTGGCTAACCTTGGAATAGGTATCGAAGATGCATATGCTTCTGCTAATGAAATGGAATTAGCATTAGAAAAAGAGATACAGAATAAGGAACCCAAGAGTAAACCCGATGCGGTGAATAAGAATACAACCACCGCAAAAAAGGATAGGGAAGTGTACGAAGATACTGTAAAGGTAAGCGGTACTGAAATTGAAGAAGGGGGTGAACAGAAAGTAGTAATGGAGGTAGGAGAACCTGATGACCTTCTCACTAAGGATGCACCGCAGGAGATGATAGATGATATTCTCGGTAAGAAAAAGAATAATGGTACTGAGATAGGTAAGAAACTGGTTGCACTTAACACTAAGGTTATGGCAATTGCCGATACAAGCGAAGGCAGTAAGCTCAAGAAAGAATACGAAGAGATTCTTGCTGAGCATGGAGAAGATAACTGCCCTGAATCCTTGCTGAAATTAGTTAAGGAATCATTCTACGCTGCATCACAACGATTAAATAAATAGGAGATATATGGTTAAGATTAATAACAACATAGGAGTTGACCATGAACTCAGCAGGGGAGTAGTCAAAGACCCTGTAGCCTGCTCATTATTGATGTACTTTATGCTGGATCATCCGGGCTTAGGCTCTGGTGGTTCCAGCGTGAGTGTACAGGAACTGTCTGACTATCTAGGATACTCTCCAAAGGTAGTCAGGAAGCGCATTGAAAGGCTGGAAGATCAGGGGTTAATAACATCTGAGATTCAGGAGTTTAGTGGTGGTGAAAGACAGCCGTATAATTATGAGCTTAACTTTGGAAGCAAACTGTTTGTCAAACCTGCTAAGAAATCGGAGCGACAACCAGAGACAGAAGAGGTTGAGCAAATGATTAGTAAATTCACCGAGATTAATCTTCGGGTACATAAACATGAGTTTAAACCAGAAGATTCTGCGGCACGTAAGCGATGGGCTGAAGGGGCACAGAAAATTATAACACTAAACCCCGGCAATGAAGAGTTCAGTATGGAAACATACGAGAAGGTGGTAGAATATCTAGCCAATCAGTTGAAAGAATTCTACGACACAGGCGACAAGTACAAGATGAAGTGTAAGGATATAAAGAATCTAGTGTACACACATCCTAGTCAGTCTGATTGTAAATACATAAAAGCATACGAGAAGATGCTTGTTGCGTCTAATCGTTTTAATCAAACAATTAAGGAGGAGAATGGACAAGGAGAAGATGATTGGAGAAATGGTGATTTCCTTACTGGAGATATATGGAAGGAAACATGATCACGATGACAACTTTCTGATCAGAATCTGGCAGAAGGCTCTTGTTAAACTAACAGAGGATGAACTTAAGATTGGGTGGCAGAATCTGTTGAAGAGTAGGACTAAGTCTGGTATGCCTGCTCCAGCAGAATTATTCCAAGCATTATATTCTGATCTTAATGACGATGCCCTGATGGGGTGGAACAAACTGTTCCAAGTATTAAAGTCTCATCCGGGTAGACCAATTCATTTTGAAGACACAGTGTTGGGTGAAACTGTACGTAGATTAGGAGGGCTGAATTTTTTAGGTAGCCTTAGTAATACTGATCTACAGTTTCAACGCAAGACTTTTATAGATACATACTGTGTACTTGCACGACAAGGTGGTGAATACAGCCCACTATGTGAGGGTACATATGAAGCACGACCTATTGAGATCCCTTCGCTGGCTAGCAGAAAAACGTTAGCCATAGAGGGGGTATCATGAACATCAATCCAGAAACATCATTGCTCTCAATCTGTCTTAACTATCCTGACCTGATCCCTAAGATCAAGACGTTAGTTGATGGCAGAATGTTTGCTGATAAACGTTACAGGGAAATATATCTGGCATCATTAGATCTTTATGAGAAGGGTTCTGTAGTAGATGGCGTGACAATCACCGAAGAAATCAGGAAGAACAATGAATCCCTCAAGGTATTCGGAGAGCCTGATGCAATACAAAATTGCTTTGGTGAGATCAAGACTGCTGGTCATGTACAAGCAGGATCGTTTGAAGAGTATTCAGATATAATAGTTAACAGGTTCCGTCAGTCTTTTGCTGTCAAGGAGACACGTAAGAGTGCAGACCTGATCAAGGATGGCGAAGATGTATTCAGTGTTGTTGAGGACTTGGGTGAGAAAGTACAGGAGATAGAACGTTCATCATCCAAACCATTCGATAGCTTTATGGGGATAGCAGAGGATGAAGCAGAACAAATATCCCAACGAGCAGACAAGGGGCCAATAGGAATGGATGAGATATTTGTACCAATGGCCTTCGAGTCTATCGGAAGATACATAAAAGGCTTCAGGTATGGATCACTTTCACTACTTGGCGCAAGACCTGCAATGGGTAAGACAACCTTTGCTATAGCTCTTGCTACCGATGCGGCTAGAAGGGGTATCAAGACTCTGTTTATTTCTGTTGAAATGAATAAGTCAGAGATTACACAGAAGATGTTCTCTCATGTTACAGGGATACACTTTGATAAGATATTGGAAGGCTACTCATTCGGAGACAACGACTGGAAGGAGTTAGCTAATGCACTAAGTAAGTATAAGGAGGACTGGTCTGAGAATTTATTTATTGATGACACCTCTGAAACTACTGGTGATGTGTTGCGTTCAATTAACTGGGCAATCAATGAGGATATAAGGTACATCATCATTGATCATTTACATGAGTTATCTTTTAACGAAAGGAAATCTCACATCTCACTTACTGAGGCAATGGGAGATTATGTTAAGAGATTGCGTAACGTAGCACAACGTAATAAGATAGCTCTCCTCGCACTGTGTCAATTGAACAGGGAGGTAGAGAAAAGAGCATCCAAGATACCATTACCCTCTGACCTTGGAGAGAGTGGATCACTAGAAAGGATAGCTCATAATGTACTCTTCCTCTATCGTGATGAGGTATACAATCAGGCTTCCCAACATAAGGGTGAGGTTGATGTAGTCATTGCTAAGGCACGTGGAGGTAATACTGGTATAGCCACAATGGACTTCGATGGAGGACATAACATGGTTAGAGATCAATCTTATTCAAAGGAGCATTATGAGTCAGAATAAAAGGAAAGAACTTCCCAACAGAAGGAAGGGCTTCACCCAGAAAGCTAGTATCGGTGGGCATAAACTGTACATACATACAGGAGAGTATCCTGATGGTACTCTGGGTGAAATATTTTTAGATATGCACAAGGAAGGGGCATCATTCAGAGGATTGATGAGTTGCTTTGCCATTGCTGTGTCTCTTGGGTTACAGCATGGTGTACCATTGGATGAATATGTGAATGCTTACACGTTCACAAAGTTCGATCCATCAGGTATGGTGCAGGGAAGTACCTCAATCAAGATGTGTGCCTCAGTTATGGATTATATATTTCGTGAGTTGGCAGTGCATTATGATGGGAGGGATGATCTAGCCCATGTTAAGCCTACTAAAGATGAAATATAATCTTGACTTGTATAATATAAGTTATACAATAAAAGATAATTAATTAATTAATGTCATGGATGACACAAAGGATAGCCTATGGAAGGAGCATACTCCCTCGAAGCGTTCCCTCACAACCTAAGGGAATTGATGATCAAGAAAGAAATTAACACAACGAAACTAGCCAAGACTCTCAGCGTATGTAGAATGAGTATCTACAACTGGAGGTGTGGTCGAGCTGACCCCACACTCAGGCGTATATTTGAATTGTCTGGGATTTTTGGCGTACCAATCACAGAACTATTAAAGGAGAATTAATATGGCATCATATATAAATGTAACAGCAGTAGGAAACCTTGGCAAAGACCCCAAGGTAGCAGACGATGGCAAGTGGACTCACTGTTCTCTTGCTACTTCCGTATCATGGAAGGATAAAGGAACGGATGAATGGAAAGAAAAGACTTCATGGCATTCGATAATGGCATACGGATATGCCGCTGAGAAATTAGCCAAGTGTGGAAAGGGAGATCAAATATTAGTGAATGGATCTTTGGATTACTTTCCTGCTAAAGTAGAAGGAGAGAATCCTTCTGCATACATTAACGCTAACAAGATAGTATCTCTAACTAAGAGAGAAGCACAACCACCCGATGAAATACCCTTTGAATAATGCAGGTGAGGTACGGAAAGTGAATATGTCTATCCGTATCCCTGTTGAAGTAGTAGATTATATTAAGAAACGAGCCTCTGAGATGGGTACTTCCCCATCAAGGCTCGCCTCTGATGCTTGTGTCTCATGGTGGATGACTGAAAAGCGCATGGAAGCGCAGCAAGGTGCTGCTGATATACCGGAAGCAGAACTCACACAGAAGAGTCCTGATCAATCAGTATATCTGACTGACCCTTATGTACACAAGCCACATATATTTATTGATCAAGATTAATTTATGCAGGGAAACGAGTCAGGAACGATAGGATGTAGCTTGATCAACTACCAAGGCGTTTTACTCAGTGTAGTTTCTCTTAACATGTTCATATCCGCAACGGCACGAGTCGGCTAGGCAAGAAGAAAATGCATACCTAGTAGGGGTATGGGGGTGGGCTATACACCCTGCACAGAATTAGCAAGGCTGACGAGCGAAGCAGGATAATCCTTCGTGTCATTGTCTATTGGGATGATACGTCTCCGCCAGACTATTCCACCATTCATGCAAGAAGAACGGATGCATGTATGATAGGATTGGGTAAGGATTACTAGCATTATTCTACCTGTGAAGCATAGAAAGAATGTGGATAATCTTAATGTTGCGGTCGTCAGTCACCCCCTTTTACAACCCACCCAGAGTACCTGTTAACTTAGAAGCTTCTCATACAGAGAGAACTGAGCATATTTTTTAACGCATAGCAGGTGACTTTGCTAAAATGTCCAGTATTCTATTCCTAATGGAGTAAAATCTGTCCATCCTCATCCTCTTAGATTCCGCTGACATATTCATGTCAAACCTCACCTTATAAATACGCTTATTAATATTATTTAATATACGTTGCTTCTTCCTGATGAAAGTTTTCCACTTTAATACATCCTTCTTCTCTTCATATATCTCACGATAATGATCCCAATCACCAAGCTTCTTAGCAAGGTTCAGGTCTGCATTTGCTTGCTCTATTTCTTTTAATCTTTCATAAAATATACCTGCTGCTCTGGTATTCCTAATAGGCGATGCTTGGAATAATTTTCTAGCGATTGGATGATCCATCATCTCAGCCGCAGGCTTCTCAGGAAAATCGTATGCCTTGCGAGTAACAAAATCTGTCCCAGCCAGTATAGTCTGTCCGAGCCAGCCAAAATAACCATTCACTATATGCTCAAGCTGGTACGGAGACAGCACAACGTCTTCCCATAGAATGTTTTCCATACCCTTTGAAAACATAATCATTGTTTCAGATGTATACATCCCCCTCTTCTCTGACGGGGATAGATTCTTAACACCCAATGGTTCAATTGGTCTATCAAAGAACAGGTTCTTATTAATACCTATCTCAATAAGTGGCTTGATTGCCTGTGGTATTGGGGATACATTAAATTCCCTGAATAATACACTGCGAATTGCAGACGCAAGGAGTGGCCCATGTACAGGGTCTTTCTCCTTAGCCATTTGAATACCCCTCCATGCAAGGTTACCTATCAATGAGAACTCATGTGGCTTAGGCATCCTGAACCTTGTGTCAGTACCGGGGAGTTTAATCCAGAAGAATGTATCCTTATCCCAGTCAGGTCTGCGATGCCACTCTTCATCATTCTCATATACATAGTATTCCATCAGTGATGCAAGCACCATAGCAGAAGATACAACTACCACAGGTTTTGGATTATTAATAATAGCCCTACCTAATTTATACTTACCTTGAAGCATTGCATTGGCAAACGGAGTGAGTGCAGTTACAAGTCTCACCCAATCTGCACTGCCATGTAGAGTAAAGTCTAAGAGATCACGTGCTTCATAAGCACGTTCAGTCATACTCTTATTATTCTCCGCTAAGCCCTTGTATATAGCAGCTCTGTTAGCATTCTCTAGTTTATCACCAATGGCTTGGTACTGACCCCATACTCCACTCGTTAACTTCCTTGAAACCTCCCATGCTTTCTTGAATCCACTATGATTCTCAGGGTTAGCCGCAATGAAACCAGTGGTCATCTCTTTAGTCAGAAGCTTCTTTGCATAGTTAGGATCATCGGATCTGTTATAGGCAAACTGTATATAAGCACCTGAGATTAACATGTCAGCCTTTATATCCTTCTGTGCTAAACCAAACCCAATTTGTTTTGCTAACCTTGTTTCGCCTGAACCTAATGACATGTACCCACCAACTGAATTCTTCAGAAGATTAAATCCTACATCCGTAGTACCTGCCGCACTCATCGTATCTCTAAGGACGTTCCAGTATTTAAACACCGGAGATGCGGTAACAATCTGGGTAAATAAACCCTTAGCTTTAACAGCCCAGCCAAAACCCGCAAACTTTGTATCACTATGTAACGATGCTAATGCTTCAAATAGTAACTCATTATTTATATTATAAAATTTATTAAATCCATTCTTAATTACACGCACTGATCTACTCTCATTCTCAGTTACTTCTGCCAGCATCCTACCACTCTCAGGATCTCTTATCTTTGCTGCCTCCTGTAATGTAGTCACAGCAGCATCATTCTTAATTGATGCATCTATTATATGTAGGGCATTTTTAATAAGATTATTTAATGGATTATTTAAACCCTTCTCAGAACCACGAAGTTCATGGACACCCTTCTGACCTGTCAGGTCTTTATAATTAGCCACCCCCCTTGACTTCTCCTCACCTATCTGCTTCTCAGCAAGTCTGAAGAAGGGGACATACCATTCAGTATTCCATGCCTGAGCTGCCTGTGCATTAAACAACCCTAAGCCTATACCTACATCAACTATACCCTTATTCCATTTAGCAAGATCCTCTGCTACCTGCTTATACAACACCTCCCTACTGGTCATACTCCCAGTTCTTGCATCCTTCATCATACCTTTATTTGCCTTGAGACCTTCTACAATCTCCTCCTTACTGAAGAATCTCTCCCTATTCTCACCCTTCAGCATGTTCGCCCTGTGTGCTGCGACCCATCCTATAAACCTGTTGATCTCATCAATAGGCCCTAATGATTTAAATATTCTAAACAGTGGTTTTA
>Ga0310121_10004303_pt1 | contig 12626 bp, 9 predicted proteins | sample CB27_Tmax_986_MG_FD_203504 | JGI IMG/M metagenome (GOLD analysis project Ga0310121, IMG submission 203504) | Marine microbial communities from Western Arctic Ocean, Canada - CB27_Tmax_986 | ecosystem: Environmental > Aquatic > Marine > Oceanic | place: Canada: Western Arctic Ocean | collected... | reverse complement strand
TTGGACGGCCAGCTCGACGAACCCTTCTACGAGACGGTGCCCGCGGTCAGCGATTTCATACAGCAGGAGCCGAACGAGGGGGCCCCGGCCACCGAGAAGACCGAGGCCTGGATTTTCTTCGACGACCACAATCTCTACATTTCGGCCCGCTGCTGGGACTCCCATCCGGAGCGGATGATCGCCAACGAGATGCGGCGGGACCGCTCAACATCGCAGAATGAGAATTTCGCGGTGATGCTGGACACGTACTACGACCGGCGCAACGGATTTCTCTTTCACGCCAACCCGCTCGGGGGCATGTTCGACGCCGACATCCGGCCGGAGTTGAACCGCGACTGGAACGGCGTGTGGGATGTGAAGCCCGGGCGATTCGATGAGGGCTGGACGGTTGAGATCGTCATCCCGTTCAAGTCGCTGCGCTACCGACCGGGCCCATCGCAGATCTGGGGGGTGAACATGCGACGGATCGTCCGCTGGAAGAACGAAGTGTCGTATCTCAACCCGGTCCCCGCATCGTTCGGCATGGGAGCCGTCTTCCGGGCGTCCCACGCCGGCACGCTCGTCGGGCTCGAAGTACCGGGCGCCTCGAGCAACATCGAGATCAAGCCCTACGCGATCTCCGATGTGACGACCGATCGCACTGCGACCCCCACGATCGACAACGACCCGGGCGGCGATATCGGTTTCGACCTTAAGTACGGTGTCACCGAGAGCCTCACCGCCGATCTGACGTACAACACCGACTTCGCGCAGGTCGAGGCGGACGAGCAGCAGGTCAACCTCACCCGCTTCAGCCTGTTCTTTCCAGAAAAGCGGGAGTTTTTCCTCGAGGGCCAGGGCATCTTCGACTTCGGCGGCGTTCGCTCATCCAGAGGCCGCGCCGGAAGCCGCGCCGGAAGCCGCAGCGAGTTGGCCCCGATTCTGTTTTTCAGTCGCCGCATCGGCCTCAGTCAAGGACAAGTGGCTCCGATCGACGTTGGGGGGCGTCTCACGGGGAAGGTCGGCCCGTTCATGGTCGGGGCGTTGCACATCCAAACCGCTGCCGAGCCGGTATCCGGCGCGCCGAAGATTGGTTTCGACGTCCTACGACTGAAGCGTGACATCCTGCGCCGCAGTAGTATCGGCGCACTGATCACGCGCCGGTCGGTGTCGGAGTTCGGTGCCGGCTCGAACGAGACCTACGGCGTGGACGGGACCTTCTCGTTCTACGACAATCTTGACATCAATACCTCGCTTGCGCGGACCGCCACGCCAGGGCTCAACGGTGACGACCTGAGCTACCGCGCCCAGCTCGACTACAACGCGGATCGGTACGGCCTGCAGGTGGAGCGGCTGGTGGTCGGAGAACATTTCAATCCTGAAGTCGGATTCGTGCGGCGTGCCGGTTTCCACCGCAATTTCGGGTCGGTGCGGTTCAGTCCGCGCCCGCGCGCCATTGCGGCGATCCGAAAGCTCTCCTGGGACGGGTCGGTGGACTACATCACGAACGGCGCAGGCCGTCTCGAAACCCGGACGGTCGTAGGTGGATTCGGTATCGAGTTCGAGAACAACGACCGGTTCCGCGCCGGCTACACACGCAACTATGAATTCCTGGCTGAGCCGTTCGCGATCAGGTCGGGGGTGACAATTCCGGTCGGCGGGTACGGCTTCGACGACTGGCAGCTCGCGTACACCCTTGGCCAGCAGCGCAAGGTGGCGGGCAATTTATCCTTCTCGCGCGGCAGCTTTTTCAGCGGTGACAGGACGAGCGTCGGCATCAGCCGTGGCCGGGTCGGGCTGACTCCGCAGCTGTCGATCGAGCCGGGTGTGTCGTTCGATTGGGTCAACCTGCCGGAGGGGTCGTTCACCTCCCGGCTGGTGAGCGCGCGCACGACCTACTCCGTGACCCCGCGAATGTTCATCGGTGCCCTGCTGCAATACAACGCTTCCCGTGCGTCGATCAGCACCAACGTGCGGCTGCGGTGGGAGTACGTACCGGGGAGCGAGTTCTTTCTCGTCTACACGGAAGAACGGAACAGCTTGACCCCGCGGTTCCCGGCGCTCGAGAACCGTGCGCTGGTCGTCAAGGTCAACCGCCTCTTCCGCTTCTAGCTTACGTAGGACTCCGCCCCTGACCGTCAATGTTCATGAGGGAAATCATGCGCTCACACACAGTCAGGTTCGTCGTGGGTTTTGCGGTCATCTCCGGCCTGTCCACCGGGCAGGGATTCGCGCAGGGCACGCCGGCCGGCGCGACGGACCCCACCCGTACGAGATTAGTGAGGACTGGGTCCAGCGGTACTTTCAGGTGATGCAACACTGCGCCCGGGCAGCACAGCTGCAACTGGAGAGGGAGCTGGCCGGTGAGTGAGTAGGCGCTTCCGACAGCGTGCTGACAGACACGCTGGCCTGACACGCATGTTCGTCTCTTCCTCAATCGAATGCCACGAGCCTGTAACCGCCTTCCCGAGCGCCCGTCATACGTAACTCGCCGGCCGGATCAGGGTGCTGCCGCTCCCTAGCCCCCGCCTCCGATCTCATGCAGGACTGCCGCGCACTCGCCCTCCAGGTAGCGCATCGCCGCATCCACACCTCTGGGCGCATGCGGGATCCCGGTCAGCGCCAGCCCCATCTCCACACCGGCGAGGGTCCCCAGCAGGCTGAGGTCATTGAGGTCGCCCAGATGGCCGATCCGGAACACGGACCCGGCCAACTTCGCCAGCCCGACGCCGAGCGATAAGTCGAAGCGGTCCAGCACAACTGCACGCAGGCGGTCCGCGTCATGCCCGGGCGGAGTCATCACGGCCGTGATCGACGAGCTGTACTCGTCGGGGTTCGCGCAGAGGATCGCGAGGCCCCAGGCCCGTGCCGCCCGGCGCGTGGCCTCGGCGTGACGCGCATGCCGCGCGAACACGTTCGATAGCCCTTCGGCCCGGAGCAGCGCGAGCGCCTCACGCAGACCGTAGAACAGATTGGTGGCCGGCGTGTACGGGAAGAACCCTTGCTCGTTCGCCGCCAGCACTGCGCTCCAGTCCCAGTAGGCCCGTGGTAGAGTCGCTTGGGCGTGAGCCGCGAGCGCCGTGTCGCTGATCGCATTGAACCCTAGCCCAGGCGGCAACATCAGGCCCTTCTGGGAAGCGCCAACAGTCACATCGACCGACCACTCGTCATGTCGATAGTCGATCGAGCCGAGTGACGAGATCGTGTCGACCATGAACAGCGCAGGGTGCCGGGCGCGGTCGATCGCGCGGCGCACGAGCGGAATCTGGCTCGCCACGCCAGTCGAGGTTTCGTTGTGCACGACGCAGACCGCCCTGATGTCCTGCGCGCGGTCCTCGATCAGTCGGGCCTCGACAGCGCCAGGGTCGACTCCATGACGCCAGTCCCCAGGCATCAGCTCGACCACGAGCCCAAGCTTCAGCGCAATCTGCTGCCACAGGGTTGCGAAATGTCCAGTCTCGACCATCAGCACCCGGTCACCGGGCGACAAAGTGTTGACCAGTGCCGCCTCCCACGCACCAGAACCGGAAGCGGGATAGATGATGACCGGTCGCTCCGTCCGAAAGATGACGCGAATGCCGTCCATCACCTCGCGTCCGAGCGCCTGAAACTCAGGCCCGCGATGGTCGATCGTGGGTCGTGCCATCGCCCGCAGCACCCGGTCAGGCACGTTGGTCGGCCCCGGGATCTGCAGGAAGTGGCGCCCCGCGCGGTATGACATGAGAAGTTCCGGTATCCTTAGCGTCAGCCGTCGGTCGTCAGGCTTCGAGTACACCCAGCCCACCCGCCGGCCGAACCGCCGCTAATCTATCACTTATACTCCCTCGATGACGGAGCAGCTGCGACGCGATCTGAACAGCTCGCTAGAGGGCGAGGTCCGCTTCGACGCCGTCACCCGCGCCCTGTACTCCACCGACGCCAGCGTCTACCAGATCGAACCCACCGGGGTCGTCATCGTCCGATCCCGGGAGGACGTCGTTCGAACGATCCAGATCGCCCGCCGGCATGGCGTCTCGATCACCGCGCGTGGCGGAGGTACGTCGCAGGCCGGCCAGGCGATTGGAGCCGGGCTGCAGCTTGACACGGCCAAGTACTTCAACCGCGTACTCGAGGTAAACGCCGCTGGACGTTGGGCGCGAGTCGAGCCGGGCATCGTCCTCGACGAGCTCAACGCCCGGTTACTCCAGCACCGGCTCCGATTCGCCCCCGATATCTCCACCTCCAGCCGGGCTACCGTGGGCGGCATGATCAGCAACAACTCCAGCGGGGCACGATCCGTGCTCTACGGCAAGACGATCGACCACGTGCTCGACCTCCACGTAGCGCTAAGCGACGGCTCCGTCGTCCACCTGCGGCCGCTGACGCCGGACGAGCTCGACTCGGTCTGCGCCACCGACACGCTCGAAGGCCGCTGTTACCGAACGCTGCGCCGACTGGGCCGCGAGCACGAGGCCGAGGTGAACCGCCGCTATCCTCAAATCCTGCGACGCGTCGGTGGCTACAACCTTGACGCGTTCACCGATCCCGCACGCCCGTTCAACCTGGCCAACCTGATCGTCGGGTCCGAGGGCACACTGGGCCTGGTGGTCGAGGCCAGGGTGAACCTGGTGCGGCTGCCGAACGCTCAGGCAGTGCTGACGATCGAGTTCGACGACCTGCTCGATGCGCTCGGTGCCACCCCGGCGATCCTCGAACACCATCCGTCGGCCGTCGAGGTGATGGACCGGTTCATCCTGGACCATACGCGGGAAAGCCCGGCTCTCGATCGGCTGCGCCGCGAGGTGCTGCAGGGGGACACCCCGGGCGCACTGCTGTGCGTGGAGCTCCAGGCTGACAGCGCCGCCGGGCTCCCTGGCCGATTGGAAGCGATCGAGCGAGACCTCGCCAGCCGCGGCATAGAGGGGCGGACCTCGCGCGCCATCGACCCGGCAGCCCAGGCCCGGATCTGGCGGCTCCGCCAATCGGCGCTCGGACTCTCGATGGCGATGAAGGGGGACGCTAAGAGCGTGTCGTTTGTCGAAGACACGGCGGTGGCGCCGGAGCGGCTACGTGACTACATCACGCGGTTTCTCGACATCGTACGGCACCACGGCAGCACCACCGGTGTCTACGCCCACGCCTCAGTCGGGTGCCTGCACGTGCGTCCGGTGGTCAATCTCAAGACCGCGGCGGGCGTGCGTCAGTTCGAGGCGATAGCCCACGATATCGCCGAGCTGGTCCTCGAGTTTGGCGGCGCGCTGTCAGGCGAACATGGCGATGGGCTCGTGCGCGGGCCGTTCGTCGAACGGATGTTCGGCGCCGACCTTTACGCCGCGTTCCGCACAATCAAGCGGACCTTCGATCCCACCGGTCTCCTCAACCCGGGCAAGATTGTCGATTCACCGCCGCTCACGACGAACCTCCGCTACGGCGCCGGTTACCGCACGCCTGAGCCATCCACGTTCTTCGACTATGACGCCTATGGCGGGCTGGGACGCGCCGTGGAGATGTGTAGCGGTATCGGCGCCTGCCGCAAGACCCTCGATGGCACCATGTGCCCTTCCTACATGGCGACCCGCGACGAAGCGCACTCGACCCGCGGCCGCGCCAACGCCCTCCGGCTGGCGATGTCGGGCCGCCTGGGGGAGAGCGGACTCGGGGACGACGGAGTGTTCGACACGCTCGACCTCTGTCTGGAGTGCCGCGCCTGCAAGGCGGAGTGTCCGGTCGGCGTGGATATGGCCCGATTCAAGAGCGAATTTCTCGCCGACTACTGGAGCCGGCACGGGACCCCGCTCCGGGCACGAGTCCTGGGCCGGATCCACGAGCTCTCGGCCTGGGCGAGCCCCTTCGCTGGGTTCCTCAATCCGTTGCTCGCGAACGGTTGGCTTCGGGCTCTGAACGAGCGACTGCTTGGTGTGGACCGGCGGCGGAGCCTGCCACGCTGGACGACCCGCACGCTGGCGGCGCGGTGGCGCGAACGCCAGGCCTATACGCACCCGGCATCCATAGTGCTGTTCAACGATACGTTCACGAACTATTACCACCCCGAGATCGGGCTGGCGGTGGCAACGCTCTGCGACGCCACCGCCGTGGGGGTCGAGCTCGGGCCCAATGTCTGCTGTGCCCGTCCGCTAATCTCCCAGGGCCTGCTGAACGAGGCTAGACGCCGTGCCGCCGACACCGTGCGGCAGCTGCACCCACTCGCCGCCACCGGCAAGCGAATCGTCGTGCTGGAGCCGAGCTGTCTCTCGGCGTTGCGGGAAGACCTGCCCAGTCTGCTCCGGGGCGCGGCGAAACGCCAGGCTCTGGAAGTGGCCGGCGCGTGTCTGCTCTTCGAAGAGTGGCTTGAAGGGGCGCTCGACACCGGTGCTGCGGACCTGACGTTTCAGCCCGGCCCCCGTCGACTGTTGCTGCATGGCCACTGCCATCAGAAGGCGCTTGGGCTGGTGCCGCCCGCCCGGACGCTACTCGAGCGGATCCCGGCCGTCGAGGTTGTCGACCTCGACGCCGGCTGCTGCGGAATGGCCGGATCCTTCGGCTATGCGCATGAGCACTTCGAGCTCTCACGGCAGATCGGAGAGCGCCGGTTGCTGCCGGTCGCCCGCACGCTCGCACCGGACGAGGTGCTGGTTGCCTCCGGCGTCTCCTGCCGGCACCAGGTGCTGGACCTGGCCGGCGTCAGCGCTCGCCACCCGGCGGAGCTGCTCGCATCTCTCCTCGCGCCGGTATAATTCAAAACGGCTCGGAGACGGTATTCTTGGCGTCCGACCGTGCCGTCTGGCACGCCGAACCTGTCGAAAGTTCGATGACACCTGAACGCATGCCACGTCCCCTGATCGTCTCGGCGGTCGCTGCCCTCGGGCTGATGTGGACCGGCACCGCTGGCGCCCAGGACGGTGACCCGCCTCCGAACAACCTGCCGAACGACTACGTCACAGTGCTGAACTGGGCCAAGCTCCCCACGGATCGCCAATTGGGCTCGACCGTCGGTATCGACATCGCGCCAGATGGCACCATCTGGTGCCACGACTGGTGCGGCGGCGACAGCTGCGTCGGCTCGGACCTTGACCCGATTCTGCATCTCGACACCTCGGGCCGGTTGCTGGGTAGCTTCGGTGCCAGCCTGTTCAACTCCCCGCACGGGCTGCATGTCGACGCCGACGGCAATATCTGGGTCACAGACCACGGGGTCGACCCACCCAACGGCAAAGGCCACCAGGTGTTCAAGTTCAACCCACAGGGCGAGGTGATGATGACGCTGGGACGCGCCGGGGTAGCTGGCACCGGACACTACACCTTCAATCAACCATCCGACGTCCTCGTGTCACCGACCGGCGACATCTTCGTCGCGGATGGTCACAGCTCGAGCACCAATGCCCGGATCGTCCGGTTCACTTCTGACGGCACCTTCATCAGGTCGTGGGGGCGACATGGCTCCGGACCGGACCAGCTGGACGGACCACATGCACTCGCCATGGACTCGCAGGGCAGACTCTTCGTCGGCGACCGGACCAATAACCGAGTTCAGATCTTCGACCAGGACGGGACACTCCTCGACTCCTGGACGCAGTTCGGACGACCGAGTGGGCTCTTCATAGATCAGCACGACATGCTCTACGTGGCGGACGCCGAGTCGCGCCATAACGAGGGTGGGTACGGACACAACCCTAACGTCCGACGCGGCATCCGAATCGGCAACGCCGCCGACGGCACGGTGGCCAGCTTTATCCCGGACCCGGCGGAACGGGGCGACTCGAGCGCGGCTGAGGGTGTCGCGGTGGACGGCGACGGTAATGTCTACGCCGCTGAGCTCGGACCACGCGACATAAAGAAGTACATCAAACGATGACCGGCAGACGCGTCCCACTTCTCACGCCGTGCTGCCGACCGCGGCCGCAGGTCACGCGCTCAAGCCTGACCGAACGAGCGACGCCCTACCGACCGACCCACTAACCTCGCCCAGGGCCAACGTACCGGCGGTGCCAACGAGGCTGGACGGGGAGCTCGCGCAGGCACGAACTGATGGCGCGTCATGTGCGGGATGGCACAGGTAACTGCACTGGACGCAGCCGTCGATCACCCGGGTCAGCGAACATACCCGCGACGCGCCTGCACCGAGCGCCCCCGGCCCGCCACCCGCACCTCGAGCGCATGCCATCCCGCCGCCTGCACCTCAATGGGTGAATACGTCAACAGGTATCGACTTCGGAACTCGGTAACCACCCGCGAGAACGCCGCCCTCAACCGCCCGATGTCCTCGGCGACGAACACCGCCCCGCCGGTCTCCTCGACCAGGACTGGAAGATACTCCCGGCCGAACAGCTGCGGCTCCGTCGGAAACCAACGGCGAGCCGTCATCCGGCCTTGCCTGTCCATCCGGTTGTCCGGTGTGATCGGGTCGAGGCTCACGCCGTAGACGACCACATCACTGCGCTGCGCCGTATCGAGAACCGCACGCGGGTCGATCCAGCTCGCCGTGTCATCGCCATCACTGAACACGAGGACCAGGGTCCGGCCCACCGTTCGTTCGCGCAGGGCGTACGCCGCGAACGTGGCGTCGTAGAGCGCCGTGGCGCCACCGGCCCGGAGGCGCCCTAGCGCATCGGGCAAACTCGACCGCGGCGATGGAGGCTCGACCACCATTCGCACGTTGTGAGAGAAGGTCACCAGGCCGACCTGATCGTCCGGGCGCAGCGCCTCGGCCGCCGCCTCGACTGCCGCGCGCAGCTGTACCAGCGGCGCGCCACGCACGCTACCACTCGTGTCCAGGACCAGCAGTAGCGTGATTGGCACCTCGTCGAGAAGCACCGACTCGATCTGCTGCGGCACGCCGTTGTCGAGCACGATGAAGTCGTCGGCCGTCAGACCGGTGACCGGTTGGCCGCCGCGCGTCACCAGCACATCGACCGCGACCGCCTCTACGCCGCTTGTGAACGTCTGCGCTGCCGCCGGCGTAACCATGAGCATGGCCACCCACGCCAGACTGCCCCCTAGCCGGTTACCAATAATCATTGACGCAACTCGGCGCGGAGGGCTCCGCGCAGGTCTGGGCCAATTCCAAGCCCAAGCCGGTAGTCGACCCACGGGTCAATGAACCCACCTGGTTCGGCGGTAAGGCCAGGCTCTAGTACGACCGCGGCCCCCCGCCGGTCCCCCTGTGTGTCGAGCAACCGCGCGAGCGCGACCCGTGCCGCCTGTCCTTCCGGCATCAGGTCGACGGCCTCGCGGAACAGTCGTTCCGCGCGCTCGGGGTCGTCCGCCTTGGCAGCCAGACGACCCAGCAAGAGCCTGGCCAAGTAGGCCTGCGGGGTCGGCAAATCGGTGCGACCGATCAGCCCCAGCAACAACTCCCCCGCCTCCCCATCTTCCTCCAGCAGCATCCGCACACGCGCCAGCCGGAGCGCCGCCTCGATCGCGTCTGGCGTGATCGCCAGGGCCGCACCAGCGCGGCGCGCGGCGTCCCCGAGGCCGTCGCGCTTCGCGCGCTGCGCGTCCCGTACTCCGGCCACGCCAGCATCACCCAGACGGACCGGCGCCAGCGCGACCTGCTCACTCAACCAAGCAGCAGTGGTCAGCAGCGGCACATCATCCGGCAGGGCTTCGCAAACCCGATCGACGAAGCGCAGTGCGTCCCACCAGCCACCACGCTCGAATACGAGGAGCGTGACGCCAAGATACCAGCGCCGCCGGAACGACCCATCCGGCTCAGGGTTTCGCGCCCCGAGATCGGCCCAGCGAACCGCGACCTCGATCTGAGACATCGCTGCGTCCGCTCGCCCGGTCGACCACAGGTCGTCCGCCGCGTCCAGGTGCAGCATCGCCGCCGAGCGAAACAGCAGCTCGTTCAGGGCAGGGTCGTGGCCAGACCCGATCGCCCTGGCGTCCCGGTCGCCCACCGAGTCGAGCATCTGGTGCAGTAACTCCCCCTCGAACGCCAGCAAGCCGTCGATCGCCTCCGACTCGCGCCCGTCCCGATAGGCGTCGATCAGCGCTCTGTAGGGTGCCAGATCAGCAGCGAACCAGAAGTCGGTCTGGAGGGAGTGCGCAAACGGGACCGCCACAGCCGTCAACGCGGCGACCACGAGCCCAGCGGGAATATGTAGTGATAGCAAGGCCACAGCTGATTCTACGCCCAGGTCTGACGACCCACAACCGCTTCTCCGACAAGCCGCTCAGCCTATGGCTGATCGATGCCGGCTATCAGGTCGTGTCGGTCGCGATCATGGTCGTGGTGCCTAGGCTGTGGCGTTATTGATGTGCGCGTCCAGATGTCATTTGGTCATACCGCCGGCCACATCGACACGGCCTCGTCGTGTGTCGACGACTGCGCGCGGCGCGCCGCTCACTCGCTCTCGGGCTGACCCGCGCTCGGGGCGGGGTCTTTCTTCACAGCGAACAACAACACGTCCCGCGCCAGGTCACACTGCAGCACCTCAACCTGAAACGACGGTAGCCCCGGCGCGTTCGCGAACGCGCGCCGTGCCCGGCCGCGCCAATCCTTCTGCCGCCTGGCATGCTGGTAGCAGACCAGCATGTCATCCGGTCGCAGCGCCTCGTAGACCGCCGCCACCTCGGCCGATGACACGTGTTCCGGACCAGGGGACTCCGTAGCCAACCCCACGTCCGGGTCAAGAAAAACCAGCACAGGACGATCGTCACGCGCCTGGATCAGCTCACACACCCGCGTGAAATAGGCGGCGCGATCGGTAAACAAATCCTTCAAGACCTCAATCCTGAAACCGGTGGCCGAGGCGAGCCGCTGAATGTCGTCCAGATCTCGAAAGTGCCGGATCACTTCTACCGCCGGTGGCACCTCGCCGCGCACCCCGGCGAGTGGTTCTGGTGGCCGGTCGGGACGATACATCGCGACATGGAGGATGGCGGAAACCCCGTCCCGTCTCGCCAGGTGCACAAGCGCGCTCCATTTTACGATGTCGCGATTGTCGCCATACCATTGGTCTCGCATCAGTCACCACGCACCTCGAGCGGACGAGAGAAGATGAAGCACAGCCCCGTACAATCATCTCCCCGAGGCGACTCTCGATTCTTGTGATCTCACCGTCCTCAAGATAACTCAGCCGCGAAAGCTTCCGCGCAGTGCCTCTAATTCCCCCAACGGGCATGCTTGATCCAGCGTCGCCTGCGCCCACACGAGTCGCGCCAGCGCCGTCTGGATGGCATTCGCCGGCTCCCTGTAGAAATCCGGATCCGCAGCAGTCGTGTTGATCTGTCGCGCTTCAACCATTCCAGTTCCTCAATCCGCTCTGGCAACCCAGCAAGCTCGCGCTGCTCGTTGTACGACAACCGCGTCGCGAGCGCTGGCTCGGGTGCGATCGCCGTCGTCCCCGTGGCGTAGCCGGCCGCCGACCCCGACAGTCCTCGGTTCGACGGTAGATCCGCCGGGACGGGATAACGTTACCGCAGACAATCCTCGTACCCACCTACGTACTCAGTCACCCGTCCACCCCCCCGAACGAAAGTCTGCTAGTCACGATGTTCTCCAATAACGCCAGGTCGTGGCTAACGAGCAGCAACGTCCGATCACGCAGACCCGCTCGTGCGGCCCGAGCCAAAGGGTCACTTCATCGAGGAGGGGCAGGCGTCCGTACGCGATCGAGACCTGCTCGAGGGAGACGAGCGGCATCGAACCAACGTTCGCGAGGCCGAGGGTCGGTCGTCAGGCGGGAGGACCTGTTACTGCCGGCGGACCGACTGGATGACGACCGGTTCATCCGGTATGGTGTTCGTGACCGGCGTCTCCGCGATCCGATCCACCACGTCGGTGCCGCCAGTGACCCGTCCGAAAACCGCATAGCCGAAGTCCCGCACCATGTGGTTCAGGAAGGCGTTGTCCGCAGTGTTGATGAAGAACTGGTCGGTAGAACTGTCGACCTCGCTCGTGCGCGCCATCGCCAGGGTGTACTTGTCGTTCGTCAGCCCGTTGGCCGCTTCGTTCTTGATCTCGTCTCGGCCCGGCTTGCGCTGCATATCTGGCGAGAAGGCGCCGCCTTGGATCATGAAGGTCTCGATCACCCGGTGGAAGATCGTGTTGTCGTAGTGCTCCTCGTCGACATAAGCCAGGAAGTTCTCAACCGAGATCGGAGACTGCTCCGGGAACAGCTCGATTGTGATGGCGCCCATGCTGGTCTCCATCACGACGGTCTGATTGTTCTGGGCCGAGGCGCCCGAGCCGTGCAGAACCGCCGCGAGACCAGTCAACCCGAGGATGATGAAAGCACGAAACGACATAACAAGTGGCTCCTCTCTGGGATCGATGACACAGCCATGCAACCACATGGCGCTATTCGCGGCGATCGTATCACCTCCTACCCTGAAAAGTCGTTCGCGGCCGGCCGCATGCCGCGGGGCTCTCGGCACAACATACCAGGCCTCGCCAGCCTCGTGTTCGCAAGATCAGGCGGCGCCCCGATGCTTCAACTGCATCACCTGCGTCCAGAAGACCGAAAACAAACAATAGCTCAAGAAGTAGTAGAAGCCTGGCCCGAGCGTAGACATCAGATGGGTTTGCATCCTTACTTCAACTTGTTGCAGCAGGACCGGCACGCTAAAGCTGTTGGCCTGGGCCTGGTCTCGCGTAGCCAGAAAGGCCAGGAACACCCCCACGACGAAGACATCCGCCATCGACCACTTGCCGATCAGATCGA
>Ga0310121_10004302_pt1 | contig 12627 bp, 11 predicted proteins | sample CB27_Tmax_986_MG_FD_203504 | JGI IMG/M metagenome (GOLD analysis project Ga0310121, IMG submission 203504) | Marine microbial communities from Western Arctic Ocean, Canada - CB27_Tmax_986 | ecosystem: Environmental > Aquatic > Marine > Oceanic | place: Canada: Western Arctic Ocean | collected... | reverse complement strand
TCGGTATCGATATCCACGGCCAACTCGCCACGATGTACGATGCCCTTATCGAGGGAACGAACATCAATGATCTCATCATAGAGACCTACGTCCCCAACCTTTACGTAGCGCCGTCCAATATCCAGCTCAGCACGGCCGACCTGGTTACTTCAGGGATGCTCCACCGTAACATACTGCTTAAAAAGTCTTTAAGACAGCTTCCGTCCGACTTTGACCTGGTAATTCTGGATTGCCCGCCCACCATCGGCATCCTGACCTACAACGCACTCATCGCCTGCACACAGATTTACGTGCCCGTCGAAATGGATTTTTATGCCCTCGAAGGCATGAGCCAGCTCATCGACACCATCAACCTGGTAAACGAGGTCAGAGACGACCCCATCGACGTCACCAAGGTCATCATCACCAAGTTCGAAAGCAACACCAAAATCAACCAGGCCGCACTCAGCAGCATTCAGGAATTCTTCGGCGACCGGGTCTGTAAGACCTTTATACGTAAAAACACCACCATCCGCGAAGCGCCCTCCGAAGGCAAGGCCATCCTCGATTATGCGCCCAATTCGTCCGGCGCATCCGATTACTGGAAACTTGCGCAGGAGATCCTGGGCCTCGATGACGACGAAGTCGCCGAACTCACCAGACAGACCCAGGAAGCACACGCTGCATCAGAGAAATCCAAAGCAGAAAAAAGCTTCACCGACCAGGAAACGCCCGTCCACGCCACCAATGGCAACGGCGAGACACACGATAACGGAGAAGCCCACTACGAAGGTAAAGATACCGAAGCCTTGCCCAAGAGCCCCGGTCAGCCTCTGGATACCCAATATCTGGATTCAGCCGAGACCGAAGCCCTTCCAAAACAGTCCGATCCAGTAGCCTCCGGGTCGGAGCCCACATCAGAGGCCGACTCAGTAACCGACACCGTGGAATCCAAGAAGAGTGATGAAACTGAATAATCCGCTCGAGCGGGTACGCAATGTAATTCACTCGGGAATGGGTGCAGCGGGCGAGGGTCGCACGTTCCTTTATATCCAGACCAGCGAGCTCGATCCCAACCCGTTTCAGCCCCGGCTGCATATCGACGAAGAGGCCATCAAAGACCTCCGCAGATCCATCGAAGAACACGGAATTCTTGAGCCAATCATCGTCCGTCGCAAAGAAGACCGTTACGAGATCATCAGCGGTGAGCGGCGCTTGAGAGCCTCACAAGCCATTGGAATGGAAGAAGTTCCGTGCGTCATGCGGGAGGCCACTGACGAAGAATCTTTTCAACTGGCGCTCACCGAGAACATCCAGCGAGACGACCTTACACCCCTCGAAGAGGCCCAGGCATTCAAGAGAATGATGGAGATGAAAATCGCCTCCAACCAGACCGAGATCGGCAACATGCTGGGCATCCGCCAGCAGCGGGTGAGCGACAAACTCAAGCTCCTCGATTTGCCGGGAAGCGTCCAGAAATACTTTGGCGAACGCTATCAAGACCGGTTCACGCAGAAACACGGCGAGTATCTGAGCCGGCTCACAGACCAGAAAAAAATCGAGCAGATAGCCCTCCGGATTATTGAAGAGCGTTTGTCGACCCGTGAGACCCAACAACTCGTCGATAAGTTGCTCCAACGGAAGCCCACTGCCAAGAAAAAAATGCGCCTTCCGAAACGGCTTAACATCACCAAGAGCCGCAACGGATTCAACCTCAAAGTGAGCTTTGATCGGCGGCGAGATTCCATCGAAGACATCGTTGGGGAGCTCATGAAAATGGTCGAAAAACTGCGGAAAGAATTCTCAGCGGAAAGCGGAAAATAGTCCCTTGAAATATGGATACCGCTCACGCGGTATAAGTCTCTTTTTCATTTATAAGCGATTGATTATCAATAGCTTAACATACAGACGCCTTGAAAGGAGGTGATACCATAATGGCGAAAAAAGCTGCAAAAAAGAAAGCCTCAGCCAAAAAGGCTGCTGCACCGGCACGTGAACAACTGGTCGTTGGCAGCAAGGTAAAGGCTTACATCAAGTCGAATGACAACAAGACCTCCAGCGATGTCATCGAAGCCCTGAACAATAAAGTTCACTGTCTTCTGGACGCCGCTTGTGATCGCGCCAAAGCAAACAAACGCACCACCCTGCGTGGAGCGGATCTGTAGTTCATTAGACGGAGGCGCAGCCTGGCTGCACCTCTGACTTTCTATTCTTGTCGCCCAAGTGGGCGAACTCAATTAACCGCCCTGAAAGGAGGTGATAATTTTGGCGAAGAAAGCTGCGAAAAAGAAAGCTCCGGCCAAGAAGGCCGCTGCGAAGAAAGCTCCGGCCAAGAAGGCTGCTGCGAAGAAAGCTCCGGCCAAGAAGGCTGCTGCGAAGAAAGCTCCGGCCAAGAAGGCTGCTGCGAAGAAAGCTCCGGCCAAGAAGGCCGCTGCGAAGAAGGCTCCGGCCAAGAAGGCCGCTGCGAAGAAAGCTCCGGCCAAGAAGGCTGCTAAGAAGAAGGCTAAAAAGAAATAAGGCAGAAAGGGGGTCGGAAGACCACCTGCTCATTCTTTTAAGCAGTCAGACTATTCAGGTGTGTCCCAATTCTTATGAATTTGGATACACCTGATTTTTTTATGGCCGGATGCGCGATGCTAGCTGTCGGTAGTCATGCTGGATACTCGATGCTTGATGATGTACCGGTGTTGGTTGTGATGACGCGTAAGCTCGATACTCCACCACTCCACCTTTCCATCCGACTACCCCAACAAAAGCGGCTTCTCCAGCCCAATCACCCACCATCTAGCACAAACCCCACCCTCTCAGACGCCCTCAGGGCCCCGTGAGCGACATTCGCCCCTCGACGAGGGCCCGAACGTCGCCCGAACGCCAAGGAGCGCGCCAGCGAGCGCTGAGGGCCTCCTATGGGCGCGTCCAACCGCCTTCCTTACCGCAAGTCAATAGAAATCGCCATCATTGGGAAGGAATCAGGAGACCGATACAGTCGAGACATCGTGTCTCCAGGGCTTGGCGATACCGTGTTTTTAAATAAATCAAAATGGGCCCTCCGCAGTCGTACGTAGCGGCGGCGTCTCGCAATAGAAACGGCATTTTTAGAACTTCGTCATTGGGTATTTCGTCATTCGTCATTTTCCTCGTCCCTGTAGAATCCCTCCACAGCATCTGTGCCAGCCCTCCACACATCTCTCTCCATCCGTCGCTTCCTCGCTTCAATCAAAATCTCTGCCATCCACACCATCTCAACCACTTCCCGATGCCGTAATGCCCTCTAGACGCCATTTGCTGCCTCTAGCCAACCCAAAGCCTCCGAATTCCAGATTCCTCATTCCTCATTCCATCCCCAATGGTACGCCGTTAGCCTTACCTCCAGTCGAATTCACTTACCACCACGCGACACTTCATTCACTTCACTGGAGGCCTAAAGCCATGACACTCATCCGCAACATCACACTCAGCCTTTCCGCTGCTGCACTCCTCTTCATCTTCACCGCCAACGCGCAGGCCGGGCCTCGCAACGCCATCAAGCGCCGCGCCACCTCAAAAGTCGACACCCGCCGCGAAGCCAAGGCCGGCACCAACAACAACGGCACTGTCGGCCCTAAGGAACGCACCACCGCCCGTGGAAAGCATTACCTGAACAACAATTCAGAAGTCGACAAAAAGTGGGAAGCCAAAGCCGACAAGAATAACGACGGCACCGTCGGCGCCCGTGAGCTCACCAATGCCCGCAAGCATCTCTGGAAGAGCAACCACAAGGTCGACACTAAGGTCGAGAAGAAATACGACACCAACGGCAACGGCTATCTCAGCCCGGCCGAAGCCAAAGAACTCCTCAAAGATCGCGTCCGCCTGGTGCGTACCCATGGCCGCGCCAAGGTCAGCACCCCGATCGAACGCGAGTTCGACGCCAACAACGACGGCATCATCGACCGCCAGGAAGCCGAAGCCATCAAGGACGCTATCAGCAATGGTTGATGGTTGGATGGTTCATGGCGGATGAAGAAAAGCTCAAAGCTCCCGGCAAATTCTGTCGGGAGCTTTTTTTGTGGAAGGACTGGGGAATCCGGAAAGCCTATGTTGGAGTATCGACTTCAGGTATTCCCTGCGACTTATTTAAAAACACGGTATTCAAGCAAACCTGTCATGCCGACCATCACGCGTAACCCTCCAACCCTCCAACCCTCCAACACTCGACTTGAAATCCCATCCCAATTCCAGATTCCTCATTTCTTTGCCCAACCGGTCACCCAAAACTTATTTAAAAACACGGTATCCACCCCCCTCATTTCTCACCTGTTTTTTACCGTAAGATGAACGCAGCAAACGATGTTTTTAGATATTTCTGTATTTAAAATTCAAAATAAAAAAACAACAATAATGCTGCAAATGAGGTATTCATTTTATACTGCCCTATATAATGAGGTACTTTTGTTGTTAATAGGTTATAAGATAGTTATAGGCGCCATAAGCCATTATGAAACAAGATGGTTACAAGCGAAAACTTACTTAATAACACGGTATATATTTACTTAATAACACGGTATTTCTTACTTAATAACACGGTAACTTACTTAAAAACACGGTATCGACTACCGTGTTATTAAGTAAGTTACCCCATTTCTTACTTAAAAACACAGTACGAATTACTTAATAACACGGTATTTCTTACTTAATAACACGGTACTCAAATGTGCGGTATTTTGGAGCATGTTGTTACGGTGAGCCGAAAGAGGCGAGATGCGTGGAGAGAAAATGTGAAGAGTCAGGACAACAGCAAGTGTTCCAACTGAGATAGCCTGGAGGCCGCAGACGAACACAGAGGGCACAGAGGAAATCATTGTCATTTCTTCCCTGTTCTGTGGTTCGTGGGGATCGACTTTAATACTTCGCCTCTTCCCCCAGCGGCGTCCACCACGAATCGATTTTGCCGAAAGGCTGGCGCTCTTTGTAGGCCAGGCCGCGCTGGATTTTCCCGGGATCTTTGCCGGTGATTTTGGGTTCGTCGATGAAATAGATCTGGCCTGATTCGTTGATAAAGAAGGTGCGATGGCCTGTCCATCCGTAGCGGACGGGCATGGCATAGGCGCACCAGTGCAGTGGGGCTGAGGCGGCTTCGGCAGGTAGTTTTTCTTCGGGTGTTTCTGCTGCGGGAGGGGTGGGCGGCTCGGAGAAAAAGACCCGGAATGCGTAGCCCTTGAGTTGATCGCCCTGGACGAATTCCTGCGGGAGAAGGGAGCGGTTGTTTTCGGTTTTCAGTGCGGCGAGTTCTTTGATGCCGGCGAGTTTGTTTTGCTTTTTCTGGTGATCTTTTTGTGCCTGTTCGATGAGCCGCAGGGTGGTCATGGCGGCGAGTTCGTTGCCTGCCTGATAAGTGCCGGCCTGTATCCAGACGCACAGCCCGGTGGCCCCGCCAAGGATGGCGATCAGGAAGAGGACATCCAGGGAGGTGATGCCGCGGCGGGATGTGAGAGATGAGATGCGGGATGCGAGCATGGCGGAGATTAAAGGAACGAACGTTCAACATTCAACGTTCAACGTTCAACTGGTGGCCGGAAAAAGGAATTAAGGAAATAGGAATACGGAGGCCGGTGTTACCGTGATGACGATTGGGGTTTTGAATGACGAGTAACGAATGTTGATGCGAGACGATTGGAGCAACATCGGTCTCCGTGTTCCTAATTTCCTCAATCCCTTAATACCTTCCCTGCCGCTTTTCTGAACATTTCTTCCGCCCGTCCAAAGCGCCCACGGCGGTACAGGATCGCTCTTCTCCTCTAAGTGCATAGCAGACAAGGCAGATAAAAAATACGGCCGCGGTGATTCTGTTTATGGCAAGGGCTTTGCAAAACCAGACCAGCGTTCCTTGACAAACAAATGACATGGTTTGGTCACTACCTCCTTGCTGGGGGGAATACCTGCTTTTGGCCATGACGGCCAAGACACTCCGAACACTGACCTTCTTCGCTGGTTGGGGAACCTGCGAATCTATCGTCCGCATACCTGCTCGCTGGCTATCGTCCGAACACCTCCTTGCTGGGAGGGAATTCTTTACCGACCGTCCAAACCTTCTCGCTGGCTGGAACGAATCTCGTTCCTTGAAAAGGTGCTTAACTCAAGATGCTTGCCTGGCTCTCTTCCTTGCAATCTGGAGAGCCGGAGTGAGTAAGAATGGTTTATGGTTGAGCCATTAACCATTAACCATCAACCATTCTTCAAAAACCGCAGAGATGTGGAGACCGCAGAGAGAGCAAAGGACTGCTTGATATCTCTGTGACCTCTACACGCTCTGCGGTTTCTTTTTTAATCTGAAAGGAAACGTTGTTATGGCTGTGCTGAAAGAGGAAAAGGAATTCGGAATTTGGAATTCGGAATTTGGGAATGCTGCCGAGTCAGTATCGAGCATCGATTACATCGACAACCACATCCAGAGGGATCAACAGCAAGAGCCGGAAGAGCGGGTTGAACCATCAACCATCAACCATCAGCCATTCTTCCAGCGCGCCTACCGATACATCCAATCCATCAGCGAATACGCGCCGAGTTTCGGCAGCAAGTTCCGTATCGAAAACGTCACCGAAGAAAGCAACTGGATCGACCGCAAAAACAAGAACCGCAAGACCGCAAAGAAGAGAGTGAAGGATCTCAAGAAGATGTGGTAGCCCACCCATCACTCCCAACCACCCAACTCCCATCCTCCCACACATTCTTCCATGACCATCCTCGGCATTTCCTGTTTCTACCACGACTCCGCTGCCGCTCTTATCCAGGATGGACGCATCGTCGCCGCGGCTGAAGAAGAGCGTTTTACTCGCGTGAAACACGACTCCAGGTTTCCCGAAGAAGCTATCAAATTCTGTCTTGCCGAAGCCGGCATTACGGCCGGCGAGATCGATTACATCGGGTTCTACGAAAAGCCCATGCTCAAGTTTGAGCGCGCCATGCACACGGCCAAGGCCAACTTTCCTTATGCGCAGGAAGCCTTCGAGGAAGGTCTGCCGAGACTGCTCCACGAAGAGCTGCGCATCGAAGAAATTTTTCACGAACATTTCGAGACCGACGCCGAGTTTCTTTATGTCGATCATCACCTCTCCCATGCGGCCAGCGCGTTCCTCGTGTCGCCGTTTGAAGAGGCCGCAGTGCTTACCGTCGATGGAGTCGGCGAATGGGCCACTACCGGCATGGGCTACGGCAAAGGCACGGATGTCGAGCTGTTCAAAGAGATTCATTACCCGCATTCACTCGGCCTGCTTTACAGCGCCATCACCGCTTACCTCGGGTTCAAGGTCAACAACGACGAATACAAAGTCATGGGCCTCGCCTCCTACGGGCAGCCGACCATGGTCGACAAGATTCGGCAGTTGCTGACCGTCCACGAAGACGGCAGTTATGCGCTCAACCTCGAATACTTTTCGCACCACTACTCCACCCGGCGTCCTTACACGGACAAACTCATCGAACTGCTCGGCGAACCCCGCGTCCCCGAGAGCACGACCGACCAGCGGCACATGGATCTTGCCGCGTCCGTGCAGGCCGTGCTGGAGGAAGTGCTGCTCAAAATCTTCGACGCACTCCACGAACAGACCGGCAGCAAAAACATCTGCCTGGCCGGCGGTGTCGCGCTCAACGGCGTTGCCAATTGGAACGTGTTCCAGAAATCGAAATTCGAGGACATCTACATCCAGCCCGCATCGAGCGACAGCGGTGGAGCCCTCGGCGCTGCGGCTTACATCTACCACACCGCGCTCGGCCATCCGCGCACGGAACCGATGGAGACCGCACTGCTCGGGCCCGGTTTCTCAAACGAGCAGGTTGAAGAAGCGCTCCAGCGTCTCGGTGCCAATTACCACAAGCTTGAAGAATCAAATCTCATGGATGAAACCGCCCGCCTCATCAACGAAGGCGCCATCATCGGCTGGTTTCAGGGACGCATGGAATACGGCCCCCGAGCGCTCGGCTGCCGCAGCATCCTCGCCAACCCGTGCGACCCGGAAATGAAGGACACCCTCAACGCCCGCGTAAAATTCCGTGAAGAGTTCCGCCCCTTCGCGCCGGCCATTCTTGAGGAACGCGTCAACGACTACTTTGAAATAGATCGCCCCGCGCCGTTCATGCTGCTCGTCCCGCAGGTGAAGGAAGGCAAAGGCGAGTCCATCCCCGCGGTCACCCACGTGGACAACTCCGCCCGCGTCCAGACGGTCTCCCGCAAAGTGAACCCGCGCTTTTACGATTTGATCTCAGCGTTTGAAAAACACTCCGGCACGCCGATCATGATCAACACCTCGTTCAACGTCCGCGGCGAGCCCATCGTCTGCACGCCCGACGAGGCATACAACTGTTTCGCGCACACGGATATTGATTTTCTCGTGATTAATGACTTTCTTGTTGAGAAGGAGTTCTGAAGAAATGGTTAATGGTTGATGGTTTATGGTTCATGAAAGAATCGTCTCCTCGATCGTTACCAGCTCTCAACCATCTCTTTAACCATCAACCATCAACCATTCACCATGCTTAAACTCGCCGCCAAATACCTCGAAGCCACCAAAGACTTCGGCACTTTCCTCGCGCTCCTCTTCCTCTGGAAGCGCCGCAAGCTTGTCCCCGTAAAGGCAGAGCAGGAACGCAAAGTCAGCGGATTTATTTATCCGCATTGAGGAGAAGGAATTAGGGATTCGGCGTCACAGTAACATTGGTCTCCGTATCCCTATTTCCCAAATTCCCAATTCCTTCTACCACGCTATAATCAGCGGCATGCAAGAGGCGACATACGTTACTGAAGATCAGGAAGGCATCCTTCGAGTGGGCGATACTCGTGTGATGCTGGATAGCGTTCAGGCTGGTTTTTTCGCGGGGAATCTCCGGAAACGATCCAGCGAGAGTATCCCTCGCTCAGTCTCGAAGAGGTTTACGGTACCATCACCTATTACCTGTCGCATCGTGATGAGGTGGATGATTACCTCAAATGGCAGGACGAATTCTGGGCAGAATTGAAAGACAAGATCGACAGCCAGCCCAGCCCGGTGGTGGAGCGACTGCGGGCGCTTCAGGCATCAAAGGTCTGATGGCGCGTCCGAGCTTTCTTTGCGACCACGATCTCAACGAAGCTATTTACGATGGCGTACGGCGTCAGGAGCCGGTCATAGAAATCACAAAAGTCAGAGAACTCGGCCTGCAGGAAGCCTCCGACCCCGAAGTTCTCGAATATGCTGCGCAGCACGGACTGATTGTCGTCTCACATGACGCCAACACGATGACCGCGCATGCCTACGACAGGATTACGCAGGGCGAGAAGATGCCCGGCCTGTTTGTCGTTCAGCAGAAATCACCCATCGGTCCAGTGGTTAACAATCTTGTCCTCATCTGGTCGGCGACCGATTTAGAAGTGACGGTTGGTGCGGGAGGCGCAGGAAAAACGTTCAACATTCAACTTTCAACGCTCAACGTTCAACTACTGGTAGTGCCGGTGTTGGTCGGGATGACGGATGCGCGCCTAACGTTCAAGTAAGAACGAAGAACAAACAACCGTTCCACAACGGCCGTTACAGTAACGACCGGCCCCTTACTCATTACTCATTACTCATTACGCTCATCCATCTCTTTCATATCGTCCAGAATTTTCATACTGTTCGTAAGCCCAAATAAAACGCCTCCCAAAATCCCGGGGCCGAGTTGGAGGAGCCAGTAGCAGATGGCGAGGGCTACGGCCTGGGCTTCGTCTGCGCCGACGCCGGTGAAGAGGAGGGCGCAGGCCCATTCGCGGACCCCGGTGCCGTTGGGTGAGATGGGCACTTGCGAGACGCTCATGACGATTGGGATGAACAGCAGGAAATACCAGATCGAAAGATCCATCCCGAGCTGCCGTGAGAAATAATAGAAGAGCCAGATGACTACGAGCTGGTAGGCGAAGGAAAGCAGCGTCACGCCGATCAATGCGGGCGGGTGCGAGCGATATATGCGGAGCCCTTCCGAGAAACGGTTGAAGAGGTGGCTCAGTTTTGTGAGGCCGAGCTTATCGATGAATCGGATGATGAGCCGGGCCGCGCGGCCGCTGAAGAGGATCATTGTGCCGGTGACCATGATGACGAGCAGCGCGGCGAGGATGAGGTAGATCCAGTTGTTCCGGTAAAGGTGATACCCGGCGCCCGCGGCGATGAGCCCCAGCAAAACGAGCATCAACATGCCGACAATGCGTTCGACGAGCACTGAGCCGACGGCTTTTTCCCATGAGATCTTTTCACGCCACAAAAAGTAAACGCGCACGCCATCGCCGCCGACGGAGGTGGGCAGAAACTGGTTGAAGAAGGAGCCGATGAACTGAAACCGGATGAGCATCGAGAGTGGCAGTTTTTCTTCGACCGCGCTGAGCAATAGTTTCCAGCGCAGGGTGCGAACGGCCATCCCGCCCATGTAGATGGCAACGCCGAACAGATAGCTCTGCAGCGGCACCTGTTTCATCCTCTCTTTGAACTGTTCAAAATCGATCTTGCCGATCAGCAGGACGAGCAACCCGATGCCGATGCAGACCTTGAGGAGGATGAGGAGCTTTTTCTTTTTGGGGGCAGGCACGGAGGATGTAATGAGTAATGAGTAAGCAGAGGGGCCGGTGTTGTTTGGGGCTGCGGTTGTTGGCTTGTAGTGATCTGCGGGACGCACGATGCACGATGCCTGGTAATGTGGGTGAAGTATAAGCGGTCGCCTCATGCATGAGGAATCAGGTCTCCGATTACGATACCAGGATGCTGGTAGTGCCGATGTTGTTGTGGATGGCGGTTGTGAACTTCAGGGCATACGAAAACGGAAACCGCCGAACCAGCAGAGCGTGGGAGCGTCAAGACCACTTCCTTGCCGCGGAGCGTCAAGACCACTCTCTTGCCGCGGAGCGTCAAGACTACCGCCTTGCCATCTTCGAAATCCGCTTTACCGGATCACTACGAGCCAACAACCGTCGCCCCAAACAACACCGGCCCCTCTGCTTACTTATTACTCATTACTCATTAACGCCTTTTGCTTCCGCTTCCGCTCTTGCCACGACCATCTCCAGTACGGTGCGCAGCTTGCCGGCCTGGCTTTCCAGCGAGAGTTTTCGGGCTCGGGCCTGGCCCTGTTCCATGAAATAATCGTAGAGTGAACGGCTGTGGATCAGGTTGGAGATCTGTTCGACCCAGGCGATGGGGTCGTGTGGCTGGCGGACGATGAGCCCGGCTTCGCCGACGGCTTCGGGGTAAGCGCCGAGGGCGGGGACGACGACCGGGATGCCGGAGGCCATGGCTTGCAGCGCGGTGTAGCCGTCCGGGTCGGGCCATTCGGAAGGGGTGAGGTAGAGCCGTGCGGTGGAGAGGTGATTGAGGGATGGCCCGCGGTTGATGGGCAGAGACGGGGTAATTGTGAGATTCGGGATGTCTTCCATCTCTTCGAGGTCGGGGTGTTCGGTATTGAGGCCGGTGATAAGGAACGGTGCTTCGGGCATGCGGTGTACGATATCGAGGAACATGCGCACTCCGCTGGGCGAGGTGTGGGCGTCCATGACCAGGTGTTTGCGGTATGAGGAGGAGATGGGCTCGTAGCCTTCCGGCAGTTCGACGGGGAGGGGCCAGACGCGGGTGGCGCGGTTGTATGCCTGGCTGACGAGGCCGGCCAGGTGGCCTGAGGTGCAGAGGACTTCTGTAGCGCGCCGGATGGCGTTGCCGTGGGCGGTCATCAGGTTGCGGTAAGAGCCATAGAACCGGTTCCTGCCTGGATGGTCGAACGCGGAGATGGAGGCCGGGTTGGGGCCGAAGTGTTGATAATCGGAGACCAGGATTACGCAGGGCCGCCCGAGCTCGTGGCAGATGCTGCAGGTGGTCGTGGCCAGGTCCTGATGGGTGAGGACGACGTCTGGTTTCAGCGCGAGGATCTGGCTGCGGATGTCCTGCGGCGTTTCGAGTGAATGGTAGTTCAGCTTAGTGCCGCCTTTTCTGGCGGGGAAATGCGGGCCTTCCGGCGAAAGGATGCGGCAGACATCGCCATGCTGATCGCTGAGGTCATGAAAAATGTGGTGCAGAACCTGGTCCGTTTGCGAGGCGCCCGGTGCAAACTCGTGGGCAACAAACAGCATCTGGATGGGCCGGTTGAGCTCTGTGGTGATGGGATGCTGCCGGGTGGTGCTGGACATGACTTCGCTGAAGTCCGCGCCACTTTCTCCGGTTACCAGAGCGCCGGGTACCGGTATCTCGGTGGTTTTTTCTTCGGTGGCCCCGAAAATAGGGACATGGATATCTACGGTGGAGCCTTCTTCCATGTAATCGAGTTCATCTGAAGCGGGTTCTTCCTCAAGGATGATTACCGGGTCGGGGAGGGCTTCCGGTTTTGTGGCGGTCTCAGCGGCTGTTACGGGCTTAGTGCCGGGTAGTTTTTCTGGTTTGCTTTCTGCCGTTTCCGGGTCTGTTTCTGACGGGCTGCCAGCCCGTCCTACGATAATTTCTTCGGCAGTTTCTTCGGCGGCGTCTTCGTCTGTGGCGAGGCCTTGGGCGATCTCTTTTTTGGAAAGCTCGATGGGGGTGTCCTGGGCTGCTTCGTCCGGCGTTTGGTCTTCTGCTTCTGTACTGTCCTGTTCTTCTGAGGTTTCTTCTTCGTCTTGCAGATTGGGGTTGGGCCGGTATTTGGTTTCCA
>Ga0310121_10004301_pt1 | contig 12627 bp, 13 predicted proteins | sample CB27_Tmax_986_MG_FD_203504 | JGI IMG/M metagenome (GOLD analysis project Ga0310121, IMG submission 203504) | Marine microbial communities from Western Arctic Ocean, Canada - CB27_Tmax_986 | ecosystem: Environmental > Aquatic > Marine > Oceanic | place: Canada: Western Arctic Ocean | collected... | reverse complement strand
CCGTAACTGACGGCGTGAATCTTCTCCAAGACTTCGTAGCTGATCCCGTCGGACGAAAGGACCGTTTTCCGAGCTTGACCGTTCCAGCTGGGGCTCAACCGAGTGGCCACCTCTGCTTCCCGTTTTCAGAGGATTGCGCTATGCGCTTTCTTCACCTGAAATGCCTCCTTCGGGCCTCTCTGAAGATTCTTTGTCGAACTCCAGAATACCCGACAGGTCGGGCATTTCAGGTGTTTACACGTGGTTTAATCCACTTCCATCTACTTGTTTTTGGTCTAGTGGAACCCGCCATGGTGTTCTGCTCACGGGTCAGAATCAACGTCTCATCTCCAGCCCCTGGGATTCCATCGTGGGGGCGGCTGTCGATACGCGCATGTCGACTCTCTGGATCATCGGAAATCGAGGGCATAAAGGGTCCTGCGATCTGACCTCGAGAAGCAAAAGCGATCCCGGCTCGCAAGTCGGGGTCCTCACCGCTCGCCTCTTCCAACTCGGCAGGCGTCGCCCAGATCAAGACCTCGCCAGTCGCGCAATCGAACTTCAAGATGTTGTCGGACGCACTTTCGGTGATGAACAGGATCCCCTCATTGTTGAAGGCGATTCCACCCTCCAAGTTGACGTCTTCTGCGCTAAGACCTGGGACGGCTGCCGCAATCATTTCTCCGGAGAGAAACACGCTAGCCTGTCCACCTCGGGTGACGGCGAACAGCCGGTGGACGCCTTTTCCGTCAGCCTTATCGCTCACGATCAAGTCCTGGTTGGGAACCCGGGTTGCAAAACCGCCCGGACTCGCCAGGGACGACCCTCCGGCCAATAGTTGGATCGGGCCATCGGGAGTCTTTACCGAAAACATCGACGGCGGCTGACGAGAGAACGCAAACAGGGTCCCGTGCTCACCCGCTACCAGACCTTCCAGATTCACCCCAGAACCGAGGGCGTTGAAAAGATCTGAGCGGTTGGCCACCAGGCTGACCGAGCCTTTCTTGGGATCCACCCGCAGGAGCGAGTCATTCTCACTATCGGTTGCGTAGACAAATCCATCGCTTTCCACAACGATATTGGCGATACGGACCGCCCCAGCACCTGGCTGGGCACTGATCAAGAAGTCGCTGCGGGCCAGACGCTCGAGGGTGCCGTCAATGGACTGTTTCAGAATCTGATTCTCACCCTCTACAAAGTAGAGGGCTCCATCGAAGTCGAAAGCCAGTCCTCCCGCTTCGAAACAGACCTCACCCACCTGTGCCATATTCCGGATTTGTCCCTGAGTGAGCTGCACTGAAACGACGCGATCCGGACTCACCCGCAGGACACATCCACACCCATGGTCGAGGGCGAGCAGGTCGCCCGGGTTGTTGAAGGGCAAAAGCGGCGGATCAGACGCCTTCAGAGGTTCGACGACATGGATGAAGGCCAGAAGCGTCGTGAGTGCGAAGCACACGAGGAACCTGGGGCAGGAAGTCCACGGAAGTAGTACGGAAGTAGTGAAGTAGAGGCCGGCAACTTGTGAATGGCCAAATAGTATCTGGTCTGGAGATCTGGAGTCAACTGTGCGACTCTGGCCGCTAGACTGTCCCTACAAGGACTGCGCACCATGACAGGATGCTGTTATTCTGTCGTCATGGTGCGGACGCAGATCCAGTTTGAAGAGAAGCAATATCAACAGATTCGAAATCTAGCTCATCGAAAAAGGATCTCGATTTCCGAAACAGTTCGCCAACTGGTGCGGCAAGGCCTCGGAGCAGGTCTGAAGGAGGACCCCGGCGTTGAGGCTTTTCTGGGTATTGCCGGCATCGCTGCCCGTGGATCGAGCGACCTGGGCCGTCGTCATGACGACTAACTTGCGGAAGATTTCCAGAAATGACGGCGATCTTTGTGGACACCTCAGCCCTCTTGCCGTTGCTGGACCGAGACGACCAAGACCATACGGCCGTTGTGGCGGTCCTTGGCGAGTTCAACCCGTCCCAGACGACTCTGGTCAGCTCCTCCTAGGTATTGGTGGAAGCAGGTGCCCTGGTCCGTTCCCGCCTGGGGACTTCGGCCTTTCGTCGATTGGGCGAGACCATCGAGCATGGGGCAGAAGTCATCTGGGTCGACGAGGAACTGCACCGTCGCGCCTGGAAAGCTGCCAGCCGCGGAGGCAAGAGAGCACCCAGTTTTGTCGACTGGGTCAGTTTTCTTCTGATGGCAGAGCTAGATATAACCACCGCCCTCGCCCGAGACCGTCACTTCGTCCAACAGGGCTTCACGACCCTTCCCCAGCCATGAGACCATTAGCGCCGGTGAAAGATGGGGCCAGAGCCTGATCGATCTCCAGGCCAATCAGAAGGGTCTCCTCGACAGTTAGATGTGCCCCTTATTACACACCAGCCGCTGCTGCTTGAACCTTACCTGATTTGGAAGCCGTACAGATCGGCGTGCTGCAGATGGAATCGAATACGTACGGGCTTGCCTCGAAAGGGAGCCACATCCGTTCCCCCTCTCCAGCTCACCTCTTGTTGGGTACTGTCGAAGGTCCCAAGTAGGCAATCCTCCCGGGCGTAGCCGGGCACTGGCCTTCCCTCTTCATCGAGGACTTCGACCGCCACGCGGCCCTTACCGGCAACGGCGTTGACCGTCAACCGGCTCCCTTGGAAAACCAGGGGATGAGTGGTAAGAACCCCCTCCTGTTCTTCGGCCCGCCGCGAGGCGAAGCCGTTGGTGCGAAACTCGACCTGGGCGGGAACGATCTGGAACTCGCGACTCTTCTGGACATGGTTAGCGCGGGTCTGCCCCGTGTTGGCCTCCAGCTCGGCCCAGAAAGCTTCCCGAGCCTCTTCCAGCGTCTGGCTGCAACTGGTACGGCGCCAGCTCCAGATGCAATCGTAGAGCGCCCAAGCGGGCTTAGGGGATGCCGGGGGAGATAGGTAGGCTCGGCCGTTGTACTGGTTGTTGTCGAAAATCTCGGATTCTGGAATTGCAGGCCTATGGCGGTTACCCGCTAGCTTATCCCGGAGCCAGGCGTTGACGTGCAGGGTATTAGTGCCGTGGTAGAAGGCCAAGGTCCGGTTGCCCTCCGTCTGCCCTTCGTCGAAGAGATAGACGATCCCGTAGTCGTGGCTACCGTCGGGACCGTTAGGGATCCAAGGCTGGTCGCCTCCCAGATCCTCCCAGTGGATCCCGTCGCGGCTGACCCACAGATGGATCGCCATCTGTTGGGCACCACAGTCGTAAAGGGGGAAGAAGCCGATGTAGAGATCTCCGATCCGCTTCATCCTCTGCATCCCGTAGCTCTGGTGCTTGGGGTGCTCCCGCGGCGGCGCCCAGATGTAGCGGCGACTCCAGTTCACACCGTCTCGGGTCGTCAGACGCCCCAGATTGCGGGAAGCGGCCCACTTGTTGTCATAGCGCACCAGGAACTTTCCGAGGGCAGGGGGATGGGCGGCGAAATAAAGGACCAGCTCACCCGTCCGCTCGTCGTAGAAGTAGGGACCCAGGTTGTCGGTAGGGCTGTCCAGGGTTTCCAACTGCAGGTGAAGCCGCATGAAGGGGCGCTCCGAGGTGAGGTAGCGGGTACCCTGGGAATCCCGAACCATCAGATAGGTGCCCTGCTGAAACTGCATATCCCAGACCTTGGGACTGTCCACCAGGGTGGCCGTCCGCAGATCGGGCACTCCCCGGGTTCGATAATCCCACAGGCCTCCGAACTCTCCCCCGTCATCTACGCTGCCCCTGGGGGGCATGCGTTGCAGGATGTTGTTGGCCCGGGAACCTTTATATTCCACCCGTCCCAGATCGGGCTTGGACCAGTGGATCAGGTCGGTGGAGACGGCCAGCAGGCGGTAGGAAGAGCTCCTGTACTCGAGTTCGTAGCGTCCCTTCTCTCGGTTGAAGGCGTAAGAAGATCCCTGTGGCAGCATGACGGAGTGCCCTTCCCAGGGCCGATCGGGTCGAAACATGGGCTGCTTACCGAGCTTGCGGGCGGGATGAAAGACTCTCTGGAGATGTCTCTGATCCTGGATCAGAAAATCGTCCACGAAGAGCTGGGGAGCCACCGAAATCTCAATGGGCGGATCCGGTTCCGGAGGCGGGCCGTTACGATGCAGGTAGAGAGCCCGGCGAACTCCATCCTCCCAGAGGCGGCCGTCGATCCGAGGTCGGACCCGGACGTGGTAGGTGGCCGGCTCCAAACCCTGAAGATCGAAAGGGACCCGCGTCTTGACCTGGGTGAGCGTGCGCCGGCTGAGGGACGATCGGGTACGCCCCGTCTTGGCCTCCACCAGATCCACCTCTACGTGTAGCTCCTGGACGGGCGCACCCTTCTGGAGCCAGAGCTCGACCTCCGCTGAATCGTCATCAATATAGGCCAGTCGGTCCAGGTCCGCCCCTACCCAGGTCTGGACTGGGAGTCGTAGGTCGGTAGTAAAGATGATCTGGTCGTCCTGGACGCGTCTTCCCTTGACGGTCAAAAGGTAGTTCCCCGGATCGTGGGTATCCATCCACCAGCCGGTGGGAAGATAGCCTCGTTTTGGGGGAGCCTTTCTGGCGCTGGCGGGCAGGGGCCGGTAGGGACCGTGGGCCAGAAGTGGTCCCAGATCGAAGCTGACCCGGTTGTCTTTCGCTGCAGGCTCCAGTCGCCGCCTGAGCGTCCGCGCGCCCCATTCGGGAAACCCCAACGAGACCTCCATCTGGACGGCTTCCGTCGTGCCGAACTGGAACTGGAGTCTATGACTGGCGTCTCCGTCGAAAGCGAGCTGGAAGTTAGCCGGGGCTACCCCGTGGTTCTCCTGCCTCAGCAAATACGGCTTCAGATCGATCGGAGATTTCGGACTCTGTGGCTGCACTTCTTGGCCCAGAGAGAGAAAGACCAGAAATAAACTTACCGTCAGGCGGGTACTCGACACTATTGTTGGCTTCTCTTCCAAAACTTTTTCCCGTTTCGGTCGGCAATAACCCCTTCGGGGTAGTACATTTTCTTGAACGACATGACCCAGGGTAGCTCGCTTCGCTTCGCGTCGCCAACCCTGGGCTACCCGCAATAACACCTTCAGGGTGGGGACGTCCCCTCAAAGTTGTCTCCCCGGATGATCCAGCGCCAGCTGTGGGTCTCTCTTGGCCTGATTACAAGTTTCTTTCTCGAATGGGGCAGCGCAGCGGGGGCGGGACTAAGCTGAAACTTCATTTGGTAGGAGATCATCCAAGAGTTGCCTATGACAGAGCCCTTAATCCCGGTGTTGTTCCGCTTGGTCCTGGGGTTCGAAACCGAGTTCCCGGCGGGCATTCTCCAAACTCCGATAGCTCCACTTATTGTCCGATACTACGTAATAGATTCCAAAGCTGAGACTCTCAGAGGCCTCTATGCAACAGCGGACCATCTGAGCAATGTCCCTGTGGCTGCACCACAGTGAGTATTCTCGCAGCTTGGTCGGCCGGTTCGCCCGGTTCACAGCCCCGATACGCAAGCAGATCGAGGAGATGCCCGAGGTATCTGAAAAGTGACGAGCCAGGGCCTCGCCCCAAACCTTGCTGCAGCCATAGAGACCGTTGGGATGGACCACGCTCCCGTCCAACTTCTCCCACCCGTCCAGTTCCTGGTAACGTCCCTCTACTAGAGCTCGATAGGGCGAGTCCCTCTCGCAGCCGCTGACGGCAGCTCCGCTGCTAGCGAAAATGACCCGCTGGACTCCTGCCCGCCGTGAGGCTTCAAACACGTTATAGGTCCCCACAACGTTGTCTGGGAGGACATCCTTCCAGGTGGGATTCCCCTGGGCCATGGCGGCCAGGTGCACGACGGTATCCACTCCTTCGAAGGCTGGCTGAATCGCCTCCAAGTCGAAGATGTCCGCCCGATGACAGGAAACGCCCTCGACCTCACTCCGGTTCAAGGCCCTAAGGTCGTAATCACCCGCCAACGCCTCTCGGCATACCTGCCCGATCAACCCACTCATTCCGGTAATCAAGACCGATTTTTGATCCATACCGCCATTGTAGAATCGCTACCAAGAAATTCCCACCCAGAACCCTCCCCTCTGCCTTTGCCTTGACCCTTGCCCCTGCCTTGGCCCTTCTACGATCAGCCATCCAGGTTTCCTGCTGGCAAGATCAAGATCGAGCCGTCAAAGCTGCAGTCACGCGCGAGGCAAGGGGGAAGCTGAATGCGAGTTACGATAGCAGCAAGGCCAGGTCTTCGGAACGCAGGTTGCGAATGAGGCTGTTATCGCGGGTGATGATGGCGTCCGCCAGATCGCGTTTGGATCTCTGCAATTCCAGGATCTTCTCCTCGACGGTGTCGCTGGCAATTAACCGATAGGCAAAGACCTGACGGGTCTGCCCGATGCGATGCGCTCGGTCGATGGCCTGCGCCTCTACCGCAGGGTTCCACCAGGGATCGAGTAGAAATACATAATCCGCGGCGGTCAGGTTCAGGCCCAAGCCTCCGGCCTTGAGACTGATCAGGAATAACTGGCAACTGGGATCGGTCTGGAAACGCTCTATCCGTGGTGCTCGTTTGCGGATCCGTCCGTCCAGATATTCATAGGGGATACCTTCATCATCCAGATGCTTGCGCACCAGGGAGAGAAGGCTAGTGAATTGGGAAAACACCAAGGCCTTGTGTCCTTCCTCAATCACCTGGGTGAGTTGTTCGCTCAGCAGGTCAAGCTTTGCGCTCGGATCGGAAGCCTTCAGGGGATCGACCAGGCCTGGGTGACAGGCGACCTGGCGGAGCCGAAGCAAAGCTTCCAGCACCATTATCTTGGACCGATTCAGCCCCTGCTCTTCGATCTTCTTGAGCAAGGACTGCCGGTAGAAATCGCGCAGCTGATCGTAGAGGACCCGCTGTTTGCCGCGTAGTTCACAAAAAATTGTCTGCTCGGTCCGGGGAGGCAGATCCCGGGCTACCTCGCCCTTGGTTCGGCGCAGGATGAAGGGGCGAAGAGCCTGGGCCATAACCTCGAGGGTTTCCGGATCGGGGGCTCGGCTGCCGGTCAATCTTCCTAGAGAAGTGGAACCTGCCCCCAACATGCCCGGGTTCAGAAACTCGAAGAGGCTGAGCAGCTCGCCCGGGTGGTTCTCGATAGGTGTCCCACTGAGTGCGAGCCGATGATTCCCCTGGAGCAACCGGGCAGCTTTGGCAGAGGCTGTTTTTGGATTCTTGATGGCTTGAGCCTCGTCCAGGATCACGTAATCGAACTGTACGTTGGCTAGAAAGGCCGCGTCGCGTCGCAGGGTTCCGTAAGTGGTAACCACCAGATCGTAATCATCGAAGGCGGCGGCGTCTTTGCCTCGTCCCAACCCCGTATGGTCGAGAACACGCAGTTTCGGCGCAAAGCGAGCTGCTTCTTGCTGCCAGTTGTAGACGATGGATCGGGGGACAACCACCAGGGAAACAGCTAGTCGTTTTTCTCCGGGTGCCTTCTTACCGTTGGCTGAGTGGCCATCGCGAAGACGCCGGCCCTCGAGCAGAGCCAAAACCTGCACCGTCTTACCCAAGCCCATATCGTCGGCAAGACAGCCTCCAAAGCCGAACTCTTGCAAGAACTCCATCCATCCCAGACCCTCACGCTGGTAGCTTCTGAGCCGACCAGAAAAGCTGGAGGGCTCGGCTACTGCGCGGATCCCCTCGAAGTTGCGCAGTTGATCTCTGGCCTGTTCGAAGACCTTATCGAAGGAGGCTTCTGGCTTGGACGCAAGTAGCGCGTCGATCAGCACCACCTGGCTGCGAGAGAAACGCAGGCCCTCCTTCTGGGAGACCCCCAGGTCACCCAGGATTCCGTAACGGTCCAGCCATTCCTTGGGCAGGATGCCGAGACTTCCATCGTCCAGAGGAATAAAGTCTTCGCCCCGCCTCAATGCTCGAAGCAGCTCCGGCAAGGCGACCTTCTGGTCCCCGAACTTCACGCTTCCTTTGACTTCGAACCAATCGATATTCGACTCAACCTGGACGCTAAAAGAGCTAGAACTTCGGTAGAGGCGGCCCTCGGCCTCCACCCGCCAACCTTCCTGAGTTAGAGTGGACACCGCACGATCCAGTCTCGACGGCGCCAGCTGCAAACTTGTCGTGCCCCGCCGGGAGTCGTAGACCCGCTGAAAACCGACTGCGCCCAGGAGCACCCGAGCTGCGTACTCCTGTTCCTGGTCACGCACTAGGACTCGGTCCCCGTCGGCGCCGAGAAATCGCGGTTTCGGATCCTCCGGCTCGACCAACCGTCCCTGATAATCGAAGGAGAGCTCAGCGTGCAATCGCTCCCCTGGAAAGCGGGGGCGGCTCAGCTTCAGGTGCGGCACCGGCGGAACCCGGACCTCCTCATATTCGAGCGCCGTCGGTAGATTGGGCAGAACGGGATCTGGAACGAGCATGAGCGCTTCGAACAACTCTCCCCTTTGGCCGGCAGGAACGACGACGCGCGCATCCCGACGGAGCAGAGCAATCCACGCGAAGGCCCCGTGGTACTCGAGCCGCGCGACGCTTGCGGTAGTAAACATCAGGCCGCCGGACGTCAATAGGACCGGCTCCGAGAGCGGCATCCTTTGCTTCCCGCGGCGTAGTTGCCCAGTCACGGTGAAGTGAGCTGGAACAGAATCCGCTGAGACCTCCAACTCAAACTCCCACTTCCCCTCATCATCCCACCGCAGCGGTACCGCATCAGCCTCCTGATCACTCCGTAAAAAGCAATGCTCACTTTGACACATCAGCAAAGCCAAGGGTTCCTGGATTGCTTCTGGCAACCGATAGCGGCTCCGCAGCGACGTGTAGGATGGATAATCGTACTGGTAAGAACCGGGCCCTGTATCATCTCGGGCGCCGTCGAGCAGCGAGAGGATCTGCCGGTCAACCGGATTGGGGAGCTGGGCGATCCGGTTGAAAGGGATTCTTCTAGCTCTCGGTTTGCCCAATTTCCCGTCCTTGCGTAGACGTCGCTCGGCGACTTCGATGCAGAGCATTCCGGTCTTCAACGTCTTTTCCGCGTCGACGATGTAGACCACCTCATCTCGAGATTCCAGACCCGAAGCCGCTGGGGACACAATGGAGTCCTGTATCCTGCCCAGCTGCCGCTGCCAGAGTGTCTTAGACGAGCCTTTGCTTGAAACCAATCGGCTCCTGTCCTCTCGCTGTCTGCCGCTTTCGAGACCGATTTTAGCGGGGCTCGACTCCGGCTCCTGAAGCGAATCATCGAAGTCCACCTGGAGCAGAGTCGCCCAGAGGTGCTTGCAAAGCCCACGATCATTGAAATAGGGACAAGAGCACTCGACCTCCACAGAGAGATCCACTGAGCTCCACGACACGTTCACGACATACAGAGAGGAACCTTGGACAAGGGCCCTGATCGATCTGGCGCCGACCTCGAGGATCTCTACCGCGCCCTGTTTGAAATAGCCCTGCCCACGAGTGCGAACGGCGAAGGGAAAGGATCGAGCCAACTGCGCGGTCAATGGAGTCATGGCACTTGCAAAGAGGAGGATCGGGAAACTCGATTTTATCCTGAAACGTGCGGCTCGCCTACAGCAAACCTTGCATTAAATAGAGAATTCTCGCTCCAAGAATTCTTCACACCTGATTGTCCCATTGACCTGTGACTGCATTCAAACACGGAGACCTCCTGAGCAATCGACCACGAGGATTGGGCCCCATATGATTGAGTTGTACAACGGTAGAATCGGTTTGTCCGTGGCTGACAATTAGGGAAACCCCTCAGCGATCTCAGTTCCAGGAGAGGCATGACCAACCATCTAAAAATTGTCGCCCTTGGAATGCTGTTGCTGCTCGAAGTCCACTGCTCCGAGGGGAAAGAGGACCGATAGACAGAACCGTCCCCTCGGCAGGACGGGAGAAGGTCTGCATTGAAACTTTTCCAGATTCGGATGGCAGAGGGCGAAACCTATTGATCTAAAGATGGTGGGTGGGTACTGCCACAATTGCCCCGAAACCTGACTTCGGATGCCAACTTTTGCTGGAATGATCCGGCTGGTAGCAGTCGCGTGGTCTGGACATCTGACCGTTCTCGGAACCTGCTTCAGGCTAGCCTGAAGCAGCGGGCTCCTCAGTAGAACCTTCTGTCCAGGCGATGAATTCAGAAGGAGGAAAAAGTTTCTTTCTCGAAGGGGGCCAGCGCTTCCTGGGTGCAGGAGCACGGTAAAACTGCAATAGGCCTGTGCCAGTGAAACATGGTTTCGGTCTCCCGGCCAAAGTCTTCTTCTTTCAAGCCTTTGTCTCGATGGACTGTGGCCTGAAGACCACCGCTACACCCCTTTCGAGCTGAATCATTCAGCCCTCGCGGGCTGCTTGTGGTAAGAAGAACATCGGAGGAAGCCATGCGCATCAGAGCTCGACATCTGACGATCGTTGCCTGTCTTTGTGCCTCAGGTCTTGCCAGCTGCGGGAAGGCTGAACCGCCTGGGACGACAGCGGGACAAACCATCAGCGTCCATGCCGGGACGCCTATCAGTAGTGAGGACCGGATAGTTCTCTTTGCCTTTGATGACTACTCCATCCCCTCTACCTGCGGACTCAAGATTCAGATGCTTCAGCCTGAGAAGCACGCCGGAAATCCCATCATTCCCAGAGGCCTTGCCGGAGATCCAGACGAGGATCGGGCCCAGGGAGTGAGTGTGCTCCGAGAAGAAGACCGGTGGCGACTCTGGTATCAAGCACAAGCAGGTAAGACGACCCACGCCGCCTACGCCGAGAGCGCAGACGGGGCAGCTGGCGGAAACCCCAACTTGGAGTGACCGAATTCAATGGCAGTCACAACAACAATCTGCTCCGCACCGAACCCGGTGTCGAGGTGAGGTCGGTCCTACTGAACCCCGAAGGGCCAGCATCGCACCGATACGTCATGGCGGCCGCGGACCGAACTTGGTGGCAGGACTGGAAGATGGACGTCCCCTCCATGACCCGGGTAGAGGTGAGCTCGGATGCTCTGGACTGGAAGTCCCTCCGAGATCAGCCAGGGATCGTAGCCCAGCAAAACAAGATTATGACGATCTACCGCTTCAACGATTACTTCCACCTGGGGGGCTATCAGATCTATCCGCTCGTTTCACTCCCCCTACAGTCGCCAGATCTGGGGAAGGATTTCTGGGCACCGCGGACCTTCTCCGTGTGGCGCTCGCACGATCTGGAGCGCTGGCTCCTGGAGAACACGAAGGCTTTCTACAAACCGCTGCGCTCTTCCTCTCCCTATCGCCCAGGCTGGGACCGTGAGGAGGTTCACGTAGGAGAGCAATGGTCACGACCTACCAAACGTCTGTCTGGGGGTCTATGGACAGTGGAATCACCCCATTGGCGAGGGAGATCCCCAGTACCGGGGGGAGGATGTGTCCGTGGACCGGGGTCTGATCATCAGCAATGACGGACTCCATTTTCGGGATCCGGCTCCCGGCTTTACATTCCTGCGCCGGGATCAGGAACTAACCTGGGACCGCGACTTCAAGAACAACAAGGAGCAAGAAAATCTTCTTCTGTGGTAGGGCTCAATGGTCAACGGGACCGAGAGAACCCACATCTGCTACTGCGCCACTACGCCCGGAGGTAACGTGGGCGGGGTTCGAATGAACATTGGTCTGGCCACCCTGCCCCGTGACCGTTTTGGGTCTCTTTCGCTCATCAATCCCTCAGGTCCGGGACAATTCCTGACCTGCCCCTTGGAGGTAGGGGGCCAGACCCGGCTCTCTCTCAATGCCAGTATCCCTTCCGGCGCGTCCCTGAAGATCGCGCTGACCGACGAAGACGGACTCACAGAGCTACCGGGCTATGGACGCAAGGATGGTCTGCAGAATCTTCCGTCCGGACTCGATACGCCCGTCGAGTGGCCCGCAGGCCGCTTCTTGCCCCGGGGAGCGAAGTTCAGGATCCGAGGAGAGTTGGAGGGAGAAGCAGCCCAAGTGTTCGCGCTCTATCTGGAGACGGAGCGCTGAAATCCCGTCCGAACTTCAGGATTCGCTCGGATTTCTCGCCGCGAGGATCTTCGGCGTCACAAGCCAGAGAAGGGTTCCGCATCCCGGTTCAACCTCGCTCCAGCTGCGCACCGACAGATCGATCGCAGCCAATGCCGCGGTGGGGAACTTTACCTTTGCACCGCCGCGCAGGAAATCGAGAAGATCATCTGAACTGCTGCTATAGAGCCGGTCGGTGATGTGGATGGGACAGGACCACTTCCCAGCCTCCGCCGCCAGGCGAACGGTCTCCTCGGCCCTTCGAGCTGAGGAGCAGATCATCTTCTGGGGAAAGGGCTCGAGCCCAGAAAGATAACGTCCGATGACTTGAGCTGAACTGCGTCCGCGCTTGGCCAGCGGGCGTTCGTGGTCACCACCGCCGCTCAGATCCCAGTCTGATTTCCCGTGCCGCAGCAGGTAGAGTCGCACCTCGGCATTATGCCATGGCTTGGTCAGAGGCGCTTATTCCAGGATTCCCTCGCCGATCGAGTTTCAGACAAGTGCCCCCCAGCGGTGCTGCCCATTCGAGAACAAAAGTGATTTCAGGAGGCATCACCTACGCTGAAAGCGTTATTGCCAACGCATTTTCTGGAACGACCTTGACTCAGGGTAGCTCGCTTCGCTCCGCATCGCCAACCCTTATAGTTGGAAAGGCACTGAGATCGGGAAGATGAGAGTGGCAAGTAGCCGTCGTTCTTTCTTTTTTGCTACTTTTTT
>Ga0310121_10004300_pt1 | contig 12627 bp, 12 predicted proteins | sample CB27_Tmax_986_MG_FD_203504 | JGI IMG/M metagenome (GOLD analysis project Ga0310121, IMG submission 203504) | Marine microbial communities from Western Arctic Ocean, Canada - CB27_Tmax_986 | ecosystem: Environmental > Aquatic > Marine > Oceanic | place: Canada: Western Arctic Ocean | collected... | reverse complement strand
CCAGCGTTTTGATCCCATTGTTGTTGGGTAAGGGGTCTTTTTCAGGATCGACTAGAATAGCCGTGGACTTTTGGGTTTTTGCCGGGCGGTCAGGGCGGCGGCGGTCAGGGGGTCGACTTTTCCGGTCTGGTCCAACCCGATCGCTCGCTGGAATTTCTGGATGGCCACGCTGGTGTCTTGGCCGTACTTGCCGTCGACTTCGGCCTCGAACGTGCCTTCCGTGGCCAGCCACGTTTGCAGTTGCCTGACCTTCTCGCCCTGGTCGCCGGACCCCAATCCGGTCAGTCCCGCTTCATCCTGGTAGAGGACGATCGCCTCGACCACGTGGGGCTCCAAGGTGGACCGGCGAACCATCTTACGTCCGTGGATCGGATCGATGAGTTCCAGAACATCTCCTCGCAACGAGGTGATGACGCCCCAAGGCGCCCGCTCTGATGCCCCCGCCAGGTGTACCAGCACCGGCAAATTGGGGCGAAGGGCATCTCCCAACTCTTCGGTCCTGGCGGCCCGGAAGTTTAGCTGATTCATCATACTGAGCATGTCATAGAGCGCCACTTCCTCGGCGGGCGGCTTGATGAAGTCCTCCTCCAAACCAATCTCGAAATTCCACTGGCGGGCCAGTGTAATGTACGCCGCCGCCTCGGCCAGCGATCGCGACCGAACACGCAGAATGCCGTCGGCGTCGCGCGACCAGTCTTCATACAGGAAGGGCGTCGGGCTCGGCGTCGGGGTGGGTGTTGGCGTCGGCGTGGGGGTGATCTCCGGTGATTCGACCACGGGGGCGGACTCCGGAGGCAGGGGTTGCGCGGTTGCGGCCGGCGTCGGGACCGGCGTCAGGGTCGCCGCTGGGGTCGGTGTCGGGTTCGCCTGCTCGATTTCCCACCGTCCCGCTGATCGACCGAGCAGCCATTGACTGGCAAAGACGGCCAACACGACGACCAAGCCGCCCGCCATGCCCATCAGCGCATGGCCGAGCCACCGCGGCAAATCCCCTCCTCGCTCGGACCCGGCGGCCGCGGTTTCCCCTCCCTGGCCCGATCCCTGCACTTCGCCCCGGACTTCTTCCCAGGCCTGCTGGACGACCTTGTCGTTGATCTCGAACGCCCCCTGGATATAGGCGATCAACAGGCAGCGGTCGCACAGCACATTGATCCTGCGCGGCACTCCCTTGGAATGATGATAGAGCAAGCGGTGGGCGCGTGGGGTGAATACGATCTGCACCTGCGGCTCGGCGACCGAGAGTCGATGCTGAACGTAGTCGGGCAGTTCGCTTTCGTCGAGCGGCGTGATGTGGTAGCGGACGGTGATGCGTTGATTGAGCTGCTCGAGCTCGGGCAGGCCCAGCGTCCGGCGCAGTTCGGGTTGGCCCACCATCACGATCTGGATCAGCTTGGCCGTCTCGGTCTCCAGGTTGCTGATCATCCGGATCTGTTCGAGCGTATCGGGCCGCAGGTTTTGCGACTCATCGATGATCAGCACCACGTTGTGGCCCTGGGCGTACTCTCGGATCAGAAACTCGTTGAGCCCGTCCAGCAAAGTCTTTTTGGAGTCCGACTCCGCATCCAGCTCATACCCCTCGTTGATCGTCTTGAGCAGCTCCAGGTCGCTCAGGTACGAGTTGAGCACCAGGCAGACCTTGACCTTCTCAGGCTCCAGTTGGCTCAGCATCGCCCGGCACAGCGTGGTCTTCCCACACCCGATCTCGCCGGTCAGGCAGATGAAACCCTTGCGCTCCTGGACGCCGAACAACAACGCGGCCAGGGCTTCCTGGTGCCTGTGACTGAGAAACAGGAACCGGGAATCGGGCGTCAGGTTAAAGGGGGCTTCTTTGAAGCCAAAGAATTCGAGATACATCGTCCACCGATGCCCCGAAGGATGGAGTAGGGGTCAGAATAAAGATGCCGCCGAAACGGGTTTCCCGAATCGGCGGTTATTTAAGCACAGTTGGATGGAGAAACAAAGAGGGGGATTTAGGGTTCTTTTGCGACTTCCTCATCGTTAAGGATCACGATGTCGACGCGCCGGTTCTTGCGGCGACCCTCCGGGGTCTCGTTTTCGGCGACCGGCCGGTACTCGCCGTAACCCGCCACGCTGATCATATTGCCTGGGAAGTTGAACTCCCGGAGCATGTAATCGACCACGCGCTGGGCGCGCATGATCGACAGCTCGCCGTTGTTGCGATAGGGCCGGCCGGGACTGACGGGGATATTGTTGATGTGCCCCTCAACCCGAATGTGATAGGCGCGGTTGCGCAGGACTTTGATGATGCGGTCCAACTGCACCCGGCTCTGGGTCATCACGTCGAGGCCGCCGGTGGCGAAAAAGGCCGCTTCGCTCAGACTGATCACGGTCCCGCGCGATTCCTGGCGCACTGCGACAAGGTCCTTCAGGCTGGCCTCCTGAAGCATTTTCTTCAACTCGCCCGCCGCCTTCTCGGGGTCGCCCATCCCCTCGCTCGCGTTGGCGAAGGGCTCCTCATCACCTCCAGGGGTGGGGCTGGGGGTCGGGGTCGGTGTCGGTTCAGTCGTTTCTGATTCATCCTCGTTCTCGGGGTCGTCCGGATACATCAAGATTCCATTGAACGGGTCTTCCTCTCCCGCCTCCTCGCCGTCGCCAAAGCCATCTTCATCCCCATCTCCCATTCCGTCTTCGTCCTCATCTCCCCCCCTTGGTTGGACGAATAGTCGGGGGAGAAAATACTGATGACCAGATTGCCTTGGGGATCGGCCCCGCCCTTGGCCTGAACACTCGAATCTACGGGAGTCCCTTTCATCACGCAGCTGGGCCCTTCGGCAAAGGCCATTTTGATCGACGCTTGGAGTTTGCGGAATTTGTCCATGTCGGCGTTACTGATGGCATAAAGTGCCGTAAAGGTCGCGAACAGCAGGGTGATGAAGTCGGCGTAGTTGACCAGCCATCGTTCGTGATTGACGTGTTCTTCGTGCTTTTGCTTGCGAGCCATGCTCAGTCTGCTTCAGGCCACCGATCGCGACCGTCGGGGGGTTAATCATCACCTTTGTCCGTGGTGACGGTCTTCTTGCGCGATTTCTCGTCCAGGAAACTCTTGAGTTGCTCCTCGATGATGCTGTGGTTGACACTCTCCTGGATCAGCAGCACGCCCTTCAGGACGATCTCACGGGACTTGACCAGGGTTTTCCCATTGAATTTGATCTTGTTGGAGAAGGGGAGGAAGACTAGATTGGATGTGCCAACGCCGTAAATCGTGGCCACGAACGCCGTGGCAATACCGGCGCCCAGCTTGGAGGGATCGTTCAGGTTGCTCATGACGTGGATCAGCCCCAAGACGGCCCCGAGGATGCCGACGGTGGGGCAGTAACCGCCGGCCGCTTCCCAGAACTTGACGGGCCCTTCGATTTTTTCCTCGAAGGTGCTCAGCTCGGTCTCCATCGTCTCGACCAATTGCTTGGGCTCCAGCCCATCCACCGCCATGCGCAGCACCTTGGAGAAGAAGGGATCGCTCAGGGTCTCGATTTCCTTTTCCAGCGCCAGGATCCCCTCACGCCGCGCGCGTTTGGCGAAATCCACGATCTGGGTGATGATGGCTCCAGAATCAACCTTTGGGGGTATAAACACCGAGAGCAGGCCCTTGAGTGAGGCAATGGTGACGCGCATCGGAAACTGTAGGACGCAAGCGCCGGCGGTTCCACCCAGCACGATCATGGCCGCCGTGGGCTGGTAGAGGGACTTCAGGTGGCCGCCCTCCATCTGGTTGCCCAGGAGGATCAGTCCGAAACTTAAGATCAGGCGGGCGATGCTACCGATATCCATCTTCTATTCACTTATCCGATTTCTTTCGCATCTGAACCCGCGGCGCCGCCCGTTCAGTGCATAAGGCCCTACCTGGGCCGAGACAAGTATGGAGCCCATCCCATCCTTAAGGATCGGCCCCGCCGAGTTAAACCTTTAGGCGCGGAAGCCCGCCAAGAGAAGCGGCTCCTTTGGTTGGAGATCCTTCGATTTCGCGACTCCCCCGAGCGATTGTGCCAACCGGCTGCCGTTAAGGGCGGATCCTTTCAGGACCGTCATGATATGCGGAGCGTGATCCGTCGGCTTGCACCCACGGAATCTCACCATTGAGCCCCGCCGGGATCATGAAGAGCCCCAATGATTGGCTTATCGGCAGCTTTGGATGTGAGAATGCGGTCTTATTTCGGGTGACTCGATGAAAAGATACCAGTGTGCGCGTCTATCCTTCAGGACAGGGGTACTACCCGCCCGTCCGGTCCAAATGATTTGCCGCAATTTCGGATTCGCTATCGCTGAGGTTCGCCCCGTGCAACCACCCGGACCATGACGATGACCGGGAATTGCCGCCCGTTGGCCTCCATCACGGCGGGGCGCAGGATGAAGGTCGTGGCGCCGTCGGCGGGGGAGGCCTTGGCCACCGGCGGTTCGGGCGGGATATCATGGACCGACTTCAGGATGCTCTGGCCTTCCGTGATGTCGAAAAACTGCACCGGTGGCTCGGTGCTGTCCGGCGCTTCATCCTCGGAGGGCCGCGGTGAGACCTTCCGCAGATACGGGACGCCCATCTCCTCAAGTTTTTCCATGAATGTTTGGACCTGGTCGCGATCCATCTTGAGCGAAAGCTGATGGACGTTTTTCTGTCGCTCCGCGCGTCCCGCAATCTCGCCACCGGCCATGGCCGCGGCCATCTCAATATCCTTTAGCGTGACCTTGGAGCGTTTTGCGGGTTCGGTCGGGGCGGCCCCGTTCTCGGCGAAGGACCGTCTCTTACCTTGACCCCGCGGGTCATTGGGACGTCCCGCGACCGTCCTCTTACGCCCCGCCGCCGGAGACTGGGATGGGAGGGCGGCATGATCGGCCGCGAGCTGGATCTGCATCGCCAGACGGCGACTCTTGACCTCGACGGGCGTCGCCGCGGGTTCCTCTGATGAATCAACCGGGGGCGGAGGTGACTCTTCCTGGCCGACGTCAAGGTCCGCCAGGGCCACCTCTGTATCGAGCTGGTCTTCATTCACCGGTTCGGTCCGTAGGGGAGTCGCAACCACCGTAGGCAGGTCGGGCGTCGTCATCTCCGCCACGCGGCTCGCACCCTGGTCATTTCGCTCGGCCGCGATCGATGCCGCCGGTGCCCGTTCCGCTTCAACCACCTGGGCCATGAGTCTGGGGCCGTCGGCTGATTCAGCGGGCGTTATTGGACTCGCGGGCGCATCTCCACTGATACTGGCCGTGGGTGCCGCCTCGCTGACTGGCAACGCTTCGGCGGTGAAAACCGTTTGCCGACCCCGTTCCAGACTTGGTTCGGATGCCACCCGGTACTGTCTTAATTGCCGATGCTGATAGAAAAGTGCGGCACCCAATACCACGAGCATCGCCGTCAGGGCGAGCCCCTGCGCCCACCTCATCGCCGGCGCCTGCCACCACCGTCCGCGGAAGCTATAGCTCGCCTCGCGCCCGCCCGTCCGGGCCGATTTGGGCCGTAGGTCCGCCTCGCGCTCGATCCGGCCGAGCACCGACGCGGCTAACCCCTCGGGGGCCGGATTGGGTCCGCACCGCGACAGCAGACCGGTTAGGCCGTTCTCGTGAATCAGCCGCTCGGCGAGGGCCGGGTCGCCCACGCACAGTTGGGCAAGCCGCTCCTGGCCGGACTCGTTCAGTTGCCCCGCCCATTGGGCCTCCAACAGGTCCTCGAACTCTTCATACAACGTTGTGGCCATTTTCATCAACCTGGGGGGCGGCTCGCATGATTCGCTACAGCTAACGATCCATCTTGGCCCGCAAATCACGGCGCGCCCGATTGATCCGCGACTTGACCGTGCCGATCGAGACGAGCAGGGTCTGCGCGATCTCCTCATAGCTCTGGCCGTCGGCGAATCGCAGCATCAAAACCTCTCGATGATCCTCGGTCAGTTGGCCCATCGCGCGTTCCAGCGACTCGACCTCCTCGCGGGCCGCGGCGAGCTGACGGGGCGAGGGGCCGCCGTCGGGCGGGTCCCAGGCCGTCTCCTCCTGCTCATCCTGACCCTGATACAGTTCATGAAGCGAGAAGGTCTGCGCGCGTCGGCGACGGCGCCACCAGTTCTGCCTATTCTTTACTTGATTATCGACAATCCGCACCAGCCACGTCCAGAACTGGGAGCGGCCGCGGAATTGGCGGATCTTGCGCAGGCAGATGATAAAAACCTCTTGGGCGACATCCCAAGCCTCATCGTGGTCCTTCAACCGATAGCGCGCCCGGTGCCACACCCGATCTTGAAAGTGTTCGATGAGCGACTCCATGGCCTTCTGGTCCCCCTTCTGGGCCGCCTTGACCCACAGGGTCACCTGGGCCGGCTCGCCTGGGGCGGAGTGCGCCGCGCCACCCCCTTCCCCGGCCGCCGGCTGAGAAGTTGGACAGGGCGCGGTCAAGCTTTGTTCCCTACCACTGGCCAAAACAAGATGCCTCTCACCGCTCCATGTCACCACCGACGGGGGGGCTGGCGCAACCTCGATCTATGCGGCACGGCCTTCAAGCGATCACCTATTGCTTCCGTTTCCCCACGACCTCCTTCCCCTTCCCCGAAGACGCGGAGTCCGGATCTCGGCGCCGGAAACTGGTTATGATGAACATCCCCACGCCCACGCAAACGGCCGAATCGGCAATATTAAAGGTCGGCCAGAAGTACTTGTAGTGCCAATGGGCCGAGATGAAATCGATGACGTAGCCGAGCACGGCGCGGTCGATGAGGTTGCCCACCGCCCCGCCCAGGATCAACCCCAAAGCGATCCGACACCCCCATTCGGCAGGCCCCAGGCGCACCGCCCAGATTACGATGATGGCCGAGACGGCCGCCGACAGCAGCGTGAGCATTCCGGTGTGCTCGGCCAACATCGAGAAGGCCGCGCCGGTGTTGGTGGCATAGTCGAGCCGCAGACAGTCTGGGATCAGGACCAACGGCGCGCGCGCCTCGAGAAAGCCCACCGCGAGCCACTTGGAGGCCTGGTCCAGGCCAACCGTAACACCGGCGATCAGGAAAAAGGTTGCGGCACTGACGGCCAGTTCGGGATCAAACAGCCGTCCCAACCGGCTCATAAGAGGCCGGGGCTTACGGGGGCTCGGGCGAGGTTCGCCTTTTGACATGGGCAATGGGGATAGAGGTATCGGTGTGACCGGATCTATTTGGCATCAACGCCCGCGAGCGGGGTTGTCCACTCAAAACCCTCGACGCGCCCGGACCCGTTCGTAACGCTGGCGGCAGTCCATGCACAAGTGGGCATGGGGTCGAGCCTTGAGGCGCTGGATACCGATCTTGCTGCCACACGCCAGGCACAAGCCGTAGTGGTTGACGTTCTTCTGAATCCGTTCCAGTGCCGCCTCCACCGCCTCCAGGCGCGCCTCCTCGATGGTGCGCAACCCCAAGTTGGTTTCGGCGGTCTGCAAGTCGGTGGCGTGCTCGGCCATGTGGACCGAATGGCCCGGATGGCCCTTCGCCAGGTCCAGCGCTTCCATGCTCAGCCGATGGATCGAGTCCAGTTCGGCTTTCAAGCTGGCCCGTTCGTCCAAGAGCACCTTTTCCAGCTCGGCGAGTTCTTTCTTGGAGTAGGGCGTCTTGGAGGGGAAAGGCTTGACGTGTTCGCAGAGCTGCACACCGTTATACATCCCGGTTGGACGGTCGATTTCCGGGATCACGCTACGCGCCGGCTTCTTCTTGGGAGCTGGAGCTTTGGGGCTCGCGATCTTGGATTTGGCCGTCTTCTTCACCGCTTCGGACTTCGCCGCCGCCGGTTTGGTGGATCGAACCTTGGCGGGAGCGGCGGCCTTCTTTTTGACGGCGCCTTTCTTGGCCGCGGATTTAGCGGACTTCTTCTTCGTGTCAGCCGCCCTTTTCTTCGCGCCACCGGTCGCGGCGGATTTTCCGCCGGCCTTCTGCTTCAAAGATGCCCCGCGCGACGGCGACTTGGCCGCCGCCTTCTTCTTACCCCCGGTTCTCGCGGCCCCGGACTTGGTCCTTCTTGTGGCACCCTTCTTCTTGGCGCGGGTGGGCGATTTCTTTGATGTTCTACTCGCCGGCATCTCTCAGGCGACCCTTCGGACGACATCGGCGCACCTGGGACAGAGGTCCGGGTGCTCCGCGTCTGCTCCAACTTGGGGATCGTACATCCAGCACCTCTGGCATTTCTCGCCCGGGGCGCGGTCAACTCGGATAGCCCGCTCCGACCCCGAGCCGGCGGCATCTGCCTGCTCGATGTCGATACGAGAGACAATAAACAAGTTTTTCAGAATCTCAACATTTTTGCCTAACAATTCGTGGTCCTCGGCATCCTTGGCCTGGATGTGGACCGCGGCCTCCAGGCTCTGACCGATCGTCTTGGCGCGTCTGAGGTCTTCGAGGGCCCGGCTGACTTCCCCGCGCAGTTCCAACAGGGCATCCCATTTGGCGTTCAGGTCCTCGGCTTCCCAATCTGACCGCGACTCGGGAAAATCGGTTAGGTGGATATTGGGTTCCGGACCCAAGTCGGCCGCCTGCCACACCTCGTCGGCCGTGAAAATCAGGATCGGCGCCATCAGGCGGGTCAGATGGTTGGCCAGATGGTGACAGACCGTCTGGGCACCCCGGCGCGTCTCGTCATCGGGGGCCGAGCAATACAGGCGGTCCTTGATCACGTCCAGGTAAAGGGCGCTAAGCTGCACGGTGCAGAAGTTGTACACATAATGGTAGATGCGGTGGAACTCGTAGAGGTCATAGGACCGGCGGACGTCTCGGATCAACGCATTGAGCCGCCCCAAGATCCAGCGGTCGAACTCCTCCAGATCCCCCACCGCAACGCCATCTTTTTCCGCATCGAAGTCATAGAGGTTCCCAATCAGGAACTTGAAGGTGTTGCGGATGCGGCGGTAGGCCTCCTGGATGCGCTTGAGGATATCGTGGGAGATCGTCACGTCGGCGCGGTAATCCTCGCTGATGACCCACAGCCGCAGGCCGTCGGCCCCCATCTTGTCCACGATTTCCTGGGGGGAGATGACATTGCCCTTGGATTTACTCATGGCCAGGCCCTGGCCGTCGAGCGTCCAGCCGTGGGTCATCGCCTGGCGGTAGGGCACCTCCCCGCGCACCGCCACCCGCAACAGCAGCGAGGACTGGAACCAGCCGCGGTGCTGGTCGCCCCCCTCCAGATAGAGGTCGGCCGGGGTGGTTAAGTTCTTGTCCGGTTCGCAAACCGCGATCGAGGTCGCCCCCGAGTCAAACCAGACATCAAGGATGTCGGTCTCCTTCTCGAACTGGTCGGGCCGGTCCTCGCCGGTCTCCTCGCAACTGAACCCCGCGGGCCAGAAGGACTCCAACGGCTCGCTCCACCAGGCGTCATTTCCTTTCTGGCGGGTCAGCACCATGCACTTATTGATGATGCGAGGGTCCAAAATCGATTTGCCGCTGGTCTTGGAGCGGATCGAAGGGATCGGCACGCCCCAGGCGCGCTGGCGCGAGATGCACCAATCCGGCCTTTGCTCGACCATGCCCAGAATCCGCTCGCGTCCCCACTCCGGGATCCACTGGACCTTGTCGATGGCTTCGATGGCCCGTTTGCGCACGCCGCCCTCGTCCAGCTCAACGAACCATTGCTCGGTGGCGCGGAAGATGATCGGTTTGTGGCTGCGCCAGGAATGGGGGTACTGGTGCTCGATGCGACCGTGGGCCAAGAGCAGGCCATCGGCCTTCAGCTTCTCGACGATCCGCGCGTTCGCCTTGAAGACATTGACCCCTTCCATCTCCGGGTACTCGTCGGTGAAGCAACCCGCTTCGTCCACCGGCACAAAGACCGGCAGCCCGTAGAGTTGGCCGACACTGAAGTCATCCAGGCCATGGCCGGGCGCGGTATGTACGCAGCCGGTCCCTTGCTCCAGCGTGACGTGCTCGCCCAGGATCACCAGGCTGGGCTTGTCCTTGAAGATCGGGTGCGCGCAGGTCTTGCGCTCGAGGTCCTTCGCCGCGACCGTGGCGACTTGGGTTGTGTCGGGCAGGTCGCAGGCCTGCTTGAACGCCTCGGCCAGCTCGTGCGCAACGATGAAATGCCGGCCGCCGGCCTCCAGGACGACGTACTCAAAACCGGGGTGCAGACAAACCCCCAGATTGGCCGGAAGCGTCCAGGGCGTGGTCGTCCAGATCACGATCGAGACGTCGGCCAGCCCCTTGAGCGGCTCGACCGCCTCGGCCTCATTGAGCGGGAACTTCACGTAGACGGAGTCGGAGGTGTGGGTCTCGTATTCGATCTCCGCCTCGGCCAGGACGGTGCGAAAGACAGGGTCCCAATAATTGGGCCGGAACCCCTTGCGCACCAACCCCCGGACCACCAACTCGCGCAAAGTTCCCAAAATCCCGACGACCGTTTCGTTCGACATGGTCAGGTAGGCGTTGTCCCAGTCGCCCATCACCCCCAGGCGCTTGAATTCGCGCGTTTGGACCTTGACCCACTTGTCGGCGTATTGGCGGCACTGGCGGCGGATCTTGAGCGTGGGCAGCGAAGACGCCTCGTCGGCCAGCTCTTGAAGGACCTTCTGCTCGATCGGCAACCCGTGGCAATCAAACCCTGGCCGGAAATAGGCCCGAAAGCCCGACAGGTTCTTATAGCGGACGATCACGTCCTTGAGGACTTTGTTCAGGGCGTGACCGATATGGATATGGCCGTTGGCGTAGGGCGGCCCGTCGTGGAGGCAAAAAACGGGGGCCCCTTCGCGTTTCTTCATGATTTGCTCGCGGAGGCCCTCCTCCTCCCACTGAGCAAAGCGCTCGGGCTCGCGCTCGGGCAACTTGGCCTTCATCGGGAAGGCGCCCTTGGGCAGGTTCAGCGTATCCTTGTAGTCGATCTTTTGCTCGCTGGTCATACCGCAAATGTTTCCCGATCCCCGCATCTCAGAATGGGGACGATGATCCTACACTATAACCCGTCTCTGTATCGCTTATGAATTGAATAATTCGGCGGGCTAGGGCAAGCGCAGGTAGATATTGATCCCCCTCGGGGCGGGCGCGGGGTGGGGTTGCGGTGCATGGGCCGGCGCGGTCGAGGTAATCCTCGAGAGCTGGCCCCGTCTGCTCCAGGGCCACCGCTCCTGCTTGGGCGTGATGCGCCTGGGCAAGCAGTACGGCATACTCAAAGCTATTGGTCCGGCGAACGCGGCCCCCCGACCGATCCGATTTCCGTCCTTCAGGACTCAGTCCAGCATCTCCCTCTCTTCGATGGCTTGGATTGGCCCCGCAGGTTTTAGCGGCGTCGGCGTCGTTCATCCAGTTGCGCTTTCATCGCCTCAATGGCCGTTCCCTACCGAGGACGTTGTGGGCTACAATGGGGTTGAGGCCCAGTTCAATGCTCGCTTCCCGCAAACTCCGCGGTGGAGCCTGGATGGGATTCAGGGCCAGACCAGCCCGGGACGGATCAAAATGAAAAATCCACTCTCACAAGAATTCAGGGCCTACCCCATCGGGAGAAGCGCGGTCTTAACGGTAATCCTTGGGATGACGTGTGCGGTCATTTTCGGTCTCCAGGTGAACACCCACGCGCAGGACGCAATCGACAAGGAGCCCGTTGTTGTGTGGGAGCGGACGTATGGCATCCATGAAGAGATTTACGACGCGAAAATGACGACGGACGGTCATACCATCGCCCTGGCGCGCAACCTCGATGAGAATATTCACCTGATCAGATTCAACAATGTGGGAGACATCGTTTGGGACAAGTTGTTTGGGGGGGGCTGAAGAGGACGTTGCAAATTCAGTGATGGAGGCCAGCGACGGTGGCTTTATCATCACGGGATATGCAAAATCATTTCCCAAGCCGGACGACACCAGCGGCGCGCCCGATGCCTATCTCATCAAAACGGACGCCGACGGTATCTTGGAGTGGGAAATGACTTACGGCGGTCCGGGTGAAGATCGGGGGATGTTTGTCCACCAACTCGCGGACGGGTCGTTTCGTATTATCGCAACCTCGATGGGCAACCTGCCGAACGCATTATATCTGTTTACAACAAATGACGCGGGAATGCTGACGGATGACAGGTTTTATCAGGGCGAGAGCGCGACTGAGGGCACGGGAAGTCCGAATCAAGATGGCGCATTCTTTACAGTAATGACACAAAAGAAAGCATAAGGATTGATCCGATGTTTAATGAGACATGGAGAAGAGAATATGCGGAGGATATCGCAGTCATAAGCGGTGGACTAAAACAAACGAGAGATTCGGGAATTATAGGAGCGATCCGGGCGTTCGATGCAAGTGCGTCTTTGTTGCGCCTTGCTTCCGATGGAAGCACCGCCTGGGAAATGGATCTCAGCCGTCGCGCTGGAATGACCGTTCCACGCACCGTTGAAGAAACGATCGCCGACGGATATATCATAGGAGGAACCACTGGCACCGGCCAGGGAGGAGCAATCAATCTAGTGTAGTGTCTCACGCTGGTTGCAGATTATCCAGTGTGGCGCGGGCGCGGCGGACTTTTTCGAGAATCGTCTCGGCCTTGGCGGTCCAAGTAATGGATCGGGGGTCCTTGTTATGAGCGTCGATATAATCGGTAATGGTTTGAATCAGTTCGGGCACATCGGCGAAAGCTCCGCGCCGGATGCACTTGTCGGTCAGGTCGCGGAACCAGCGTTCGATCAGGTTGAGCCAGGA
>Ga0310121_10004299_pt1 | contig 12628 bp, 14 predicted proteins | sample CB27_Tmax_986_MG_FD_203504 | JGI IMG/M metagenome (GOLD analysis project Ga0310121, IMG submission 203504) | Marine microbial communities from Western Arctic Ocean, Canada - CB27_Tmax_986 | ecosystem: Environmental > Aquatic > Marine > Oceanic | place: Canada: Western Arctic Ocean | collected... | reverse complement strand
CAACGGCTCAATCCGAGAGGGCGTTTTCACCGGCGAGGCACACATGTTCCGCGGCCGCTTGCACAACGTGAAGTTTCGGCTGACCAAAGTGCATCGCAAATCGCCTACACTCGCCGCCAAACCGCCCGCAAATGCGATCATCCTGTTCGACGGCACAAATGTTGATCAGTGGCAGAATGGCCGGCTGGTCGACGGCAGGCTACTTGATGTTGGCACGACTTCCAAGCGGGACTTTGGCAGCATCCTGATTCATCTGGAGTTCCGTTGTCCCTTCATGCCGACCGCACGCGGCATGCTGCGAGGCAACAGCGGCGTTTACGTCAAAAACGAATGGGAAGTACAGGTCATAGATTCCTTCGGCTGGCACCACGAAAATCACAAGTTCGAAAGGCTCTCGAAATTCGGACGCTGCGGTGGAATTGAAGAAATGGTCGGCCCCAGGATCAACATGTCGTTCCCGCCGCTCTCGTGGCAAACCTATGACATCGAGTTTACGATGGCCAAGTTTGACGCTTCGGGGAAAAAAACTGCACCGGCAGTGATGACCGTTCAACACAACGGTGTCTTGATCCACGACAAGTATGTGCTGCCGCCGGTGCCACCAGGCCGTGATGAATCGCAGAGCAAAGAACGCCAACGCGGCCCCATATTTTTGCAGGACCACGGCAACCCAGTGCATTTTCGCAACATCTGGGTTGTGCAACGAAAGCGACCGTGACAATCGATGAGAAGAATCACAGTACTCGCAATCATCGCGATTCACGTCCCAGCATTTGGCGTAGTGAGCAGCTTGTCGTGACAACACAGCGCGAGTGTGGGATACAGCGACAGGCGAGCCAACAAGCCCGCGTATAAAGCACAGTAGCGCTTGAGGATGGTACGATTCTGACCGTCAGGGGTGTCAAAAAACTGAAAGGGATTGAGGCCACGATCTGGCGACCTCTGCCACCTGCAAAGTGAGGTGATCGCTTCCTGGAGTGGGTCGGATTGGTTGACTTGACGCATGCTTGGTTTGCCAAGCTGGTGCTGCGATGAACCGCTGTTCCCCTGCATCCCTTCAGATTCAAGACTGGATTGGCCAGATCCGTGGGCATGATGGCGACATTCGATTTCAAACTCGTGTTGGAACAAGCCTCAGGCTTGATATCGGAGGCCCCAAAAAAAGTTCTTCACGGAATTTCGGGATAGCAGCTGAGGACTACCGGCTCTCCGGGCCTACTGGACCTCCTGCGTCTAGCCGTGGATAGCTTACCCTGTTTCCAAAAACGGGCCTTCAGACTTCCTCGAGGATGGTGGCGGCAATATGAACGTGCTTCCCGTCATGCGCGGGGTTGTTGAAGTAGTACGCCAAAAACGCCCTTCCGTCCGTCATCAGGGCAAGCTGCGGATAGCCGAGATCGCCGGTGCCCCCGTCATCCCTCACCACCAGTTCCTCGGCTTCATCGATCTGCGTGCATTCCGGATCCAGCAAGCGGGCTCGCACACCCATCGGATCTCGCCGGTATCCATAAGCTAGAATCACTCGTCCGCTGGGCATCCTCAAACTTCCATACGGATAACCCCAAAGCTGATACTGGCGCGGCGGAAGCCACGTTCTTCCCCCGTCGGGAGATGAAGTCGCAACCAGGAAACCTTCGTTGCGAACAAACGCGACCAACCGTCCGGACGGAGTCTCCTGCACGGTCGTTTCATTCGGGCCGATGTTGGCACCCTGAGACTGCAATTCATCACTCGGACCGACAATCTCACCCACGAATGACCAACTTCGCCCTCCATCTTTGGACGACATCAGTACGGCTCGCCAAGGATTCGGGAAGGCGTATACCGGAAAGATCAGGTTGCCGTTAGAGCGTTCGATGACCGGACTCCGCAGCTCCACCGGGGCCGGGTAACCGGGCACGAGGGCGGGCGCTCCCGGCACAGGCGAGACCCAGTAGCGTGGACTCCACGTCCTGCCACGATCCTCGGAGCGGCGCACACAGACTCCCATTTCCAGGGCGTAAAAATCCCGCCCCCACTTGTCAATCATCTGCTGCCCGATGAAGCCGACAAAGTCCGCAGAACTGAAAACCAGCCTTCGCCGGCCGCCAGCCATGAAGTTTTGGGGATTGTCCTTGGCCAGCTCGTAGGCTCGCTTGGTAATCGGCTGGACGATGGACGTGGCATAGAGGAGACTGCCATCGCTCAGCAGCGTCAGATTGATGTTATGCACCCCTCCAAAGTCGATGACGCGCGGTTCACTCCAGGTTCGGCCTTCATCGGTGGAAGAAGTCAGGCAGCACTCCGTGTCCAGATTCAAGTGGCCCGACGAATGGGCGCGGCGAAACCCCACCAAGATCTCTCCATCCGCGAAAATGACAGGCGAACAGCCCGGGCCGCAATAATAGTCCTCGGAGCGATAAACTTCGATGTCTCGGATCTTTTTCAGCCTTCCCGGCGTTGTAGGAAGATGGCAGGCCGTCTGCTCGGATGCTTGCGCGCGCTCTGCCCTGATGAGTTGCCAGCCTGCCAGTGAGCTCCCGAACAACGTCTTTTTCAGAAAACTCCTGCGATGATCCTGCCGGGCACGATTCATCGGTACGTCCTTAGAGTGGTCCATGAATTATTTCTCCTCTGGTCGACGTGTAGTGCAAAAAGGGTTGTTGTCTGACTCCATTTCACGTCGGAAGCAGAAAAATGATTTCACGACGGAAGCAAAACAATGATGGTCGAAGGAAGCAACGTTCTCAACCGGTTTCATCAGTTGATACTCGCGCGTCGGGTTACTGTTCAGTGTTCGGTCCAATTGCACGCTGGAATGGGTAAGATAGACGTAAGTCATTTGACTGAAATGCGTTCCGGAATACTTGACGACATTTATGAATAATCCGGGCTAAGCCACAATCCGGACATGACCCTGTCTCGTCGGCTTTCATTGCAAAGGCACAAAACGAACAGGTGTGTGTCTCGCCAGCGTGACCAGTCGAATGAGGGTTGGGGTATTGTGGAAATTACGTTTAGATTTGTCATGATCGCTCCTAGAGTTACCCTTGAAACCACCTCGTTTATGCATGTTGAAAATCAGCGTACCATAAAGTCGACTGTGGTTGAGCAAAACAAAACAAGGATCATTGGCTACGCTCGTGTTAGTACCGCTCAGCAAGATTTGAATTTGCAGCCTGCTCGGAGTCAGCGTCCACGGCGTTGGGGGGGGGCTATGCCTTGGGTTTACCCACATTTGTTGAGTTCTTTCATAGCGTCGAATCCGCAGACCATTGCCTGGAGGTCCTGCCACCCGTTCCAAATGGTTTGCCATCCTGGAGGATGGTCGTTTTTTCGATTTTGATGGCCGCCAAGTCGAGCTAACGCATAGTAGAAGTCGTGTATTGACCAGTCACTTGTAATCTTGCCATGTCGCCAAGCGCTCAAGACCGCCACGTAGTCTTCGCAGATGATCTCGGTCGCGTTGCGCCGCTTGGCATCAGAACGACGACTCGCATCGCGCATCGCCAGCAAGGTCAACGTGACGATCGAAAGCAGGGCGATCGCAGGTTGCAAACGTTCCTCGCAGGTAAATTGAGGGCTCTCGATCTTACAACCAGTCTTCATCCCTTTGTGATATTCCTCCACAATCCAACGACATTCATACCAGCCGACAACTCGGTAGGCGTCCTCGAAAGTCAGCACTGGCTCGTTGGTCATCAAGAACCATTCGAGACGTTCTTGCCCCGCTGGTGGATTCACTTCCCAAACACGAACAACCCAAACAGGCAGGGGCGTGTTGCCATGTTTCCCGTTCTTTGTGCCGGGCGGCTTGATCTGCACCGCAGCAAAGCTAACAGCCATCTCCGCTTCGCGAGCAACTCGCCGGACCTGCTTCTTTTTGCCTTTCTTCTTCGAACTCTTCTTCTCGGTTTTGCTCGTCACCGACAACGTCCAACGCCCGGCCTCGGGAAGTTCACGAGCGTCAGTTCGAAGGTATCCCGTTTCGCTCTCCGTGACATCACCTTGGCCGACAAAGATTCCACGATCATACGCCGCGCGAATCACAAACCGCCGACCGCTGTTAACCTCATGTTCGATGAATTCGAACGTGTCGGCTCCTTGGTCACATACGTCAATCAACTTTTTGTCGGCGGGCAGTGGTTCGGTGCCTTGCAACCACAGCAAACTCTCACGCGATTCACGCTCGCGTTTCTGGGCAATCGTTTCTCTATCAGGCACGTTCGCGCGATGATGCAGCACTTGGTTGTACAAACCCAGGACTTGTCGATTTTTGGGGTTCACCGCCAGGCTGTTCTGAGTGATGTAGCCTCGTCGCGTTCCGTTGCCGATCTGGCCGAGATCATCATCCAACGAAAGATGCGTCGTGTAATCGAGTTCCGTCGCATCGTGAAGTATCAGCACCGGCCCGCGGGTTTGATCGATCTTGTTCCAAGTCGCTTTGCGGTGAGCTGCCAGAATCGCCTCATGGGTCACCTCATCACGCCGCACCAATCGATAAAAAGCCTTGAGGTCTTTGGGGTTGTTCAGTTTTTGCGGCAACGAGCCACCCGGCCGCCGACACATCAGGTCAGCGGTCTTCGCCAGCCGCCGCGAGCGCCTGGCATCTCCAAGTTCTGCGTTCGCAAAATTCACTTCACCAAAACTTTCGATCTTCGTTTGCATCGCGGACCCTCCGTGAAAACTTGCGCTGGTAACCAATCCGTCACCAACAACTATTCACGGTTGATCAAGGCTAGCGTACGCGCATCGCTAGCGATTCGATTCCAAGACGGCCCGCAAAGTTTCCCAGCCTCCATCCAATGTCACACATGCAACCGGCAAACGTTCACAACCTCCCGCATCTTGACCAAAGAAATTTCCAACACGACACCCAAACAATTAGGAAAAAATGTGGGTGAACCCAAGGGCTATGCCCCTAGCCGGCGTTGAATCCGACCAGCCACGTGCCGTCGCGCAGACGGATCAGCCCCGCCTGGCGCAAACAACCGCCGTAACCTGGAAAGGAATCGGGCTGATTGGCGCCGGGCCCAACGAGCATCCGGCGGCACTTGCGGTAGTCTTGTGTCGGTTGGCCGCCCTCAACGACCTTGACGACCTTGACGACCGGCCTCGTCTTCACTTCCCCCCGCGACGACGTAGCCTGTTACGGTGAGAGTCGCCAGAATGAATGTCATGACGGCTCGCATGATGTAGCTCTTCCTACTGAAGTTCGAAGTCTTTGGTCACGGACCTCTGGCCTGATTCCACAGTGAACTCCAATTTGGAGTTGACATTGTACCGAGCGGGAACAATCGGTTCTCGACGGTATTCGTCGGGGTCGAGCTTATCGAGGTCAACCCCAGGAGGAACTCGATAGGCAGTGATTTCGACGCGGTGGGTCCCCACCGGAACGCCGCCGCGGCCGTCTGCCCGGTATTGGCCTTCTCGGATCACTGCGCCGGACACAGGGCCGCTTGTCCCCTTGATCGGGGTGAACTGGATATTCCCGGTCTCCAAGGCCTGGCCCTGGTAATGGATGCGGCCGCTGACGACCACGCGCTCCAGCCCCTTGCGGCCGGAACAGCCGGCCACAACCAGCACGACCAAGAGGACGAAAGTTGCGCCACCGCCGAATTGTCGCTGAATGACCATGCTCGATTTCCCTAGTAATCGCCCGCTATAGCGTCGCCCTCATTCCGAGTCGCCAGCGCAGCGAGAACAGTCTGGTCGATGTTCTCCGAAAGAAAGTCCACGCTCCCATCCGCGAAGACAAAGTGAGCGCCTCCGGAGGGGTGATAGCTGGAAAAGTTACCATTCTCTATCTGCCACCAGATGTAGGGATCGCTGGGGTTGGACCATCCCCCCGGCACGGTCAGTGGGCCGTTGATCCCGCGGTACGTGGACATGACATTAAACGTGACCCAATAATGCGCGCGGTGACTTGCAGGGCCGCCTCCGGCTGTTTCGCCGACGGCCAACGTGTGGCTCGTGCCGTCTGTGATGTGGACGATCCTCACTTTGGAATCCCAATATAAGAGCCCGTTGTTCACAACAATGCCACTTGCATTGCGCTCATCCCCGCGGTACCACCCGAACCCGTCGAGATAGATCGCCCCGGTGACGCCGGCCAAATTCGTCATGGCCACGTCCTCGTGCCGGTGGGAGCCCTGCGTCCAATCGCCACAACAGCCGACCAGTTCCGGGGCCTGGGGGTCGTCAGGACAGATGTAGACTGGCACGTGGTGTGCGGCCGCTTGTCGATTGACGGTAAAGTCGCGATACGAATCCAAATCGAAATCGAAAGCCTCGTTGATATCACTTTGTTCCAGATACGGGAGGATAAAGACACCCCAAGCCCAACCCTGCTGTCCTTGGCGAATGTCGCCCCAGAAGCCAAGCGGAAAAACGGTGAGGGCACTGTGATAATTATGCAGCGCCACTCCGACCTGCTTGAGGTTATTGGCGCATTGGATTCGGCGTGCCGCGGCCCGCGCCGCCTGCACCGCCGGCAGCAGCATCGCGACCAGGATGCCGATGATCGCGATCACCACCAGCAGCTCTACGAGGGTAAAAGCGCTACGTCTCAAACAGGAACCACCTTCCTCTTCCTCGTCAGGAAAGAACCAGACAGTTGTAGGAAACGCTCGCGAGAGGATGGACACACTTGTTCGCCCCGTCACGTGGAACCCGATATGGTCGGACAGAGCTGTCCAGCGTAACGTTATTTTTTTGGAATTACCTTACCTAAGAAGGCTTCACAGGTCTGCTTCCAAACAAGAATTCTAACAACATCAACGCTGCCATGTCAACGGTTACACGCTTTTTGGGGTTCTTCACGCATTAGCGGGGGGCAGTGAGACCGCCGGATTCGTCGGTGGGGCTCTCGCCGCCGCCGATCGCCACAGCCCACCGACGGGCACCGACGCGAAGCGGTGGTCGGCTCCGCTCCGGTGCCCGCTGAGGATCTTCTCGATTACGTCACGTTGCGGCGGTTCGATGAAGGCCACCACCGCCATCTTTGCACGGCGCACTGAATAATCCGGGCTAACCGGAATCCGCGCAGGGTTCACCTATTGGTACACCATCGGCTCTTGTTATACTGATCCTCGCCTGCTGAAAGGCTGGCATCCGTTGTGGGTTGGTCGAGGCTTCGTGGAGGCGCATCCTAAAAAGTGCGGTGGTTTCGTTATGCGACCGACACATTACCCACGGTGTTTTGGACATTCCCTCAACGTTGGGGACCTGGCCGGAGAAAAGGCCTTCCGTCGCGGACCGTGGAAATTCGTTCAGCCGCGCAACAGGAAGCAACCGGGAGACCCGATGTTGTTCAATCTCGATGAAGACCTCGCAAAAGCACATGACCTGGCAGACCGATACCCGGAACGGCTCGCGGAATTAATGCCCGCCCATGCCGCAATTGCCGCATCGATCTCCAAGCAATCGGCCGGTCGGCGGTAAGTGGCCAGGGGCAAATATAGTGATCACCTGGGTCTGCGATCCTGAATGAAGCGACTGCGACTATTGGACGACGGAGTCATCTACAAGAACCCCGAGCCAGGGCTGAAGGCCGAATGTGCCTTTTTGCCCAACGTGGTGCCGCTCGACGGCGAAGTGGCGATCTGCATCTACCGCATCGGGCAGGCGTTCTACTCCACCGACGGGACACTCAATGTCGCCAGATCGGTCGACGGCGGCCAGACCTGGGTGCAGGAGGGCTGCGTCTGGGATGTCGCCAACGACGATCGCCCTTACAACTACTCCGCGCCCCACGGGTTCCGGCTCAAGGACGGCACGCTTGTGCTCAACGCCTTTCGCATGGACTTCTCCGACCCGCGCCCGCAGTTCAATCCCCAAACGGGTGGACATCGGTCCTCGGACAAGATAATCCTCTTGTCGCAGGACGATGGCCAGACGTGGACGCCACCACGGGTGATGGAGATTCCCTTGAACAGCTTGCCCGCCGACACCCCATCGTCCATCATTGAGCTGGACGATGGGCGCTGGTGGATGGGACTTGAGCTGTGGAAGGAGTGGGACGACACCGGCCCGCTCCATATCAAAGGTTTTTCCACGTACTCCGATGACCGGGGCGAAACGTGGTCGGATGCCATCCCGCTCGAAAGCGCCTCGGATTCGGAAAAAATGTTCTCACACACCCGGTACGTTAAGATGCTCGACGGGCGGGTAGCTGGGCTGCACTGGACGCAAAATCCCGGCACCGCTGAGGATTATCCTGAACACATCACGATTTCCGATAGAGACGCAAGCGAGTGGAGTTATCCCGAGCCGACCAATCTATTGGCGCAGACCTGCTGGCTGGCCGACCTGGGCGACGGCGTCATGGCGGCGGCGTACACCGACCGCGAAGGCATGAATCCCGGCATCAACGTCGTGCTCTCGGAGGACGAAGGGAGGACATGGGACGTGGAAAACCAGGTGCTGGTCTGGGACGCCGTAGGTCAGGAATACTTGGGAGTGGAGCGTGCACCGGAATACCCCAAGAGCCACGACAATATCGCTTTCGGCAAACCCAACTTGGCGCGCATGGCCGACGGCACGCTCATCGCAAGCTGGTGGTGCACACAGGCAGCCGTAACCTATTCGAGGTTCGCCCGGCTGAGAGTGCAGTAAGGGTTCTAATTCTGGATGTCGAAGTCGAAACGTCTTTGGGCTCGTCCTCATCCCACCGCCCCTGCGCGATGAGATGAGGACTGAATCGCGGCTAAGACGAATTCCGCTGACTTCGCCGGCGTACCAACAGCAGCAGGCCAGCCGATACTGCCAACGCCAACGTCGACGGCTCTGGAATCGGTGCGCCCGCACCTTCGTTGAAGTTCTGTGTTACCTCCGTGATAGTCAACGCATCGCTGTACATAAAGACAGAATTTATGTCAATAATGTCTGTCGAGTCGGCCATGGCCCTCAAAAGCTGAATGTCCTGAGTACTCGTGGCATCTATGTTGTTCGGGTTACCACTATCTACCATCGTATCGTCAACGTAAAGCTTGAGTTTGTCGGCGCCGGTGGCAGCTTCGCGGACAAGAGTCACCAGGTGCCACTCGTCGTCGTTGTACAGGCTGGACCCGGTTAACCCGACAGAGCTGCTCGTGTCCTGCATTATGGTCTGGAGCGCATTGGCAGATTGGCTCCTGGCCATCCTCATGAGCACGCCTTCGCCGTCGCCCGCATAATTCCATTGGTCATAGAAATAGCGGTGCGTAGTTGATTCTAATTCAGACCACCTGAACCAGACGGCAATCGAGAACGGATTCGTGCCCAGGGCATAGGCAGGATGTAGGGACCTATTGCCGTCTGTGGCGGTGCCGTCGGGGCTTAAATAAGCCGGATTGCTACCGGAAGCGGCGGTGTAGGCTATGCGTGAGGATCCTGTACCGCTCTGGTCCGGTGCTGCCGGGGCCTGGTCAGCCAGAAGCTCCGTATTGGTATCCCAGTCATTGCCCGCCTCGCTGTACCAGATGAGGTTGTCTAGCACGATATCCGCCCTTACCGGCGCTCCAAACAACCCAATCAAAACTAATGCGGATAAAACTAATGTAAACGTCTTCATTACTTTCTCCTTTTTCTCTTTGTGCCTTGCCGAAGTGCCTGCCAACACTGGCAGTAAAACACCCGACATAGGCCAAACCAAAAAACCAACAAAACTCGAACACAATTCAACAATAACTCATCCAACTCAACGCTTTTTTTCAAACTTCGTGCTTCATAGGCGTACCTTCCTCTCTGACTTACTCTCGCTGGGGACGGGCATACATTCCCTGCCAGCTTGCCCTCTCTCCTGCGAGAAGTAAGCTTTCAAACAAATAAAACATTGTTGATAACATTAGTTTCAACTAAGAGGATTTGTGATCGACCGATGAAGGAAACTAGATAGCTTTATTTCAGAATCGCAATGGGTTGCATACTCAGTTTGAATCGTTAACACGCTTTCCGAGATAAAAAGAAGCCACTGACGGCCCGTGTGCTACGTGCACGGGACGACAGTGGCTTCTTTGACTGTCTCTGATTGTTGCTGGCCGCATTAGCGTCTCTCCACTTGTTCTACTTCCAGTCTAATCGCAAAACATCAGAACGCCAACGATTGGGCCGATATTTCACACCGTCCTGACAATCAGCCAGGGTCGCCTGATTCTAAATGGGTGTAAGCGTGCGCCTGATCCATACTTGACGGGTAATCTGACAGGTGTTCGGGCGCATGCCGGAACACGCCACCCGGGCGTCACTCGTTGGCCGCCCTCCTTGGCCAGTAGTTTCTCCTACCTGAACCGTTCAAGGCCCGGCCCATACCGGGCAACCTACCCAAACGGCATGCCCGTGAGTATAAGCTGAAATGGGCGACGTTGCCACTGTTTTCTTGCCCCCCGCAAGAAATCCCAAATTTCTTGGGAATCGGACCCCGGAAACATCCCGGCGGTGAGAGGTTTGGCCTGAGTTGGGCCCCTGAGCACACCATTCGCAGCCAGAATTGACCAATCACGCGGTGACCAGTTCAGCCTCTCTGGGCAACAAAGATGGAGAAGTCGAGCCGTCGAGCCGCGCGCGGCAACACGCGGTCAGCAACTCCAAGACGTTGCGATTCTGCCGGAGAATCTCCCGGCCGCATGGCAAGAAGGCACCACCAACGCCCTGGCGGTTGCGACGGCCCTGTCCCACCAGGAAGGGCACACGCTCCCCTGGAAAACCGTGCGTGATGCGATCGGGGGGGGGTATCGCACTAGACGAAGGCTCTGCGCCCTGGCCGTGTGATTTGCCGGGCGCCGACCAGGTAAAGCTCAAGGTGGCCGAATCCGGTGCCGGCCCTGACGGTGGCTGGCCGGGACCGGAGAAGGGAGCGAAAATCCTGGTCGCTGATTCCAACCTTGAACCGTCGGAAGTTCAGGATCTGGGCGACACCATTCCGCAATTGTTGGAGATCAAGAGCAAAGCCAACACACCGCTGGCATTCCGCGTGCGGATCGAGGTTGGCGACGGTGAAAGCGAACCAGACACTGAATCGACCACTGCCATCAGCACGATGCTAGAAGGCATCCGGGAGGACTTCAAACTAAAGTGATCGCTCAAGATTGCCATTTCTTTAACCTTGCAAGTACGCGAAAATGGATTAGTAAACGTGTTTGAGCAGAGGGTGGCGGAATATGGCGGCAAACGGCACCAATAAATGGAGAAAGTCGGATACGGCTCTGGCCCTTGGGCTCGCGCGGGGACTTTCGGTGAAGGTGGCGGCGGAATCGGCTAACCTTAGTCAACGCACCGCCCAACGTCGGCTCGCGAACGTCGAATTTCGTGCGCTGATCGATTCGATCCGCACGCAAATGCTTTCGGAGGCGACGGGCAAACTGACCGACATAGGGTTGTTGGCGGTGCAGACTCTGGAGCACATCGCGCTGCCCGCGTTCAATGAAGCTGATGATCTTCATTACTCCGCCACACTTGCATTCCAGCGGGTCGACTTCGTACAGATGACCGGACCCAGTTTACGACCGGCCGGACGTCGAGGTGGCGGACCGGCCGGGCCAGCGCCCCGGTATCCAGTTCCGGACCCCGGCAGGCGGCGCCCGGGTTCCCCGGCCCAGCTTTCCGGGACAAGTATTCCGGTTAACCGGGGCAGGGTCCCGCCCGCATTGACGGGTCCCGAGCTGGGAGCTGTTGACGGCGGGTCCAGCTACGTTGCCATCCGGCCCGGCGCAGTTGCCATAATCACTGGCTGGCTTCGATGTGCCGAGCCCCGGCCGGACTATATTGTTACGGGTCCCGGCCGGCGGGCTGGCGGCGCCCCGGAACAGCCGGACGAGCTGAACAGCCGCTGTTGATCCGGCAACAGTAACCATACCAGCCGTAGACCCAGGCCCGGTTATTTGTGGCCGTCCACCGGTGCCGGGGGTTCTGGGTCCCAGCCGGTTTTGACTCTTGGCGGATAAGTCACCGTGCTACCTGCGGCTTGCGCGTCGGTGACGCGATGCTCAAACGCTGTCAGTAGGCGGCGGTAGATTCTGACAGGTGTTCGGGCGCATGCCGGAACACGCCACCCGGGCGTCACTCGTTGGCCGCCCTCCTTGGCCAGTAGTTTCTCCTACCTGAACCGTTCAAGGCAGGCATCCTGGCGATGGTCCGCGCGGCAGACGATCACTCTAGGCAAGCCGGCACATCAAAACGCCTATCAGCACAGTTGCGTAAGGTAGGTAAAACACGACTGTCTGGGGTCCGCTTGATCGCTCGCTGGCCTGCGAATCGACCGTCCTAGCCCCAATTATCGAGAATCCCGGGTCATCGGCAAGTGAATCCTTCGCGCCGGTATACTGATCCTATCTGGCTGGCGTGTTTCAAACGCGAGAATTGGCGGTGTGGCCTCGCCGTTTGGTATTGCAAAAGGTGGGTAATGGATCAACAACGGCACAAATCGCCAAACTTCGGTTTTCAATGATAGGAATTTTAATCCCCCTCGGCCTGTCCCGCAACGTTTCGACGGAGGTTTTGGAGTTTCTTGCGCGGCGAATGCGATTACTGGTCAGTACCGGGCCTTAGCCCGGATATTTCATCCGCTTGTCTGAGGGTCCCGGATTCAACTGCTGAGGCGGCTGTCGCCGCGACGAGGTGACCGCGGGACGCAGGGCCCCCTTTCCCCCGTGGGGCCCGTCGCTGGATTTGA
>Ga0310121_10004298_pt1 | contig 12630 bp, 6 predicted proteins | sample CB27_Tmax_986_MG_FD_203504 | JGI IMG/M metagenome (GOLD analysis project Ga0310121, IMG submission 203504) | Marine microbial communities from Western Arctic Ocean, Canada - CB27_Tmax_986 | ecosystem: Environmental > Aquatic > Marine > Oceanic | place: Canada: Western Arctic Ocean | collected... | reverse complement strand
GAGATGAACGTCACCGTGGCGGATCACAATCATCCCCTCACCTATAACCTGCCCGACTCGTTCTTTGTCAAGGATGAGCCCTACATGACCCAAGTGATCCACCCGGACACGCAGATCTTACTCACCACCACCGATATCGATGTCCCGCCTCACATCCCCGAACTGTATGGCAGCGACCTCTCGCTCCTGCCCGACGGCAAGTCACACGCGTTGGGCTTCGCGCGCACCGTTGGCGAGGGCGCCGTCGCCTACATCTCGCCTGGCCATTGTCACAGCCCGCTCACGAACGGCCAGCCCTCCGTTCACGAGTCGATCTCGCCCGACGGTGTTGTGCCCCTGCACTTCCGCGGCCCCTGGGAGACCGAAGCCTACGAACAGCTGCTCAAGAACGCGATCAACTGGGGCACTGGGGTCGACGGATAGACACGGGCACGCGGTCAACGGGAAGCGCCGTGGTTCGACTCCTGCTGACGTCCGCCGTCACCAACTTGAGCGGGGCGGATCTCGCCGCGATCACTGATCGCACGGGTGTGCCGATCGCGCCAGCCGTCTTCGTCGATGACGAATCGGTTCCAGCGGAACTCGACGAGATCGAGATCGCCTACGCATCCCCCGACCTGTTCACGGAGATCGATGCCGCCTGGCGCTTCTTCGACCTGCTTGACGCCTTGCCTAACCTGGGCTGGGCGCACCTGGGCTTCGCGGGGATTGATCATCCCCGCTTCGGCGCCATGCTCGATCGCGGCGTCCGCCTCTCGAACTCCCCCGGCGCGGCCGCTGAGCCGATCGCGCACACCGCGATGGCCGGGCTGCTCTCGCTGGCGCGCCGCTTGCCCTTCTACGCGCAGCGCCAGCATGAGCACGTCTGGCAGCGTCTGCCGACGGAGGCGATCGCGCCGGATCTCAGCCGTCAAACCCTCGTGATCTACGGGCTGGGTACGATCGGTAGCGAACTTGCAAGGCTGGCCCGCGCCTTTGGTCTGCACGTGATCGGCGTTCGCCGCAGTCCGCCGCGGCCCGAAGACACCGCCGACGAGATCGTGCATCCCGACCAATTCGACGAAGTTCTGCGCCGCGCCGACTGGCTCGCAGTGACTGCCAACCTGACGACTGAGACGCGGGGAGCGATTAATGCCCAGCGGCTCGCGTTGTTGCCACCCGGCGCGCACGTGATCAACGTCGCGCGCGGCCCGATCATCGAGCAAGCGGCGCTGATCGAGCGGTTGCAGTCAGGCGCGATCGCTGGCGCCTACCTCGATGTCGTCGAAGTCGAACCACTGTCGGCCGACTCACCGCTCTGGGATCTGCCCAACGTCATCCTCACTCCTCATGCCTCCTGGGCGGCCCGTGGCAATGCTGATCGGGCCCGCGCAATCTTTCTCAGCAATTTGGAGAGCTGGCTGACCGACGAGACGCTTTCTACCGAGGTCCGCGAACGCTGAACGACGCGTCTACGCGGGCGGCATGTCCCCCGTGACGCCCGCGTCGACGAGTTCCTGATACTCCGCCTCGCTCATGCCCAGTTCCTCGCGAAAGACTTCGAAGCTGTGCTCGCCCATGCAGGGCGACGGCCGCACCAGCGGCACTGGCTGGCCGTCGAAGTGCCAGGGTGCCGCCGCCACGATCGTCGTCCCGGCCTCGGGATGCTCCAGTGGCACGAGGAAGTGGCGCGCCACTCCCTGCGCATGCGGCGACCGCAAGACCTGCTCCAGCTTCTCGACGCGCGCCGCGGCACAGCCAATCGCGAGCAGTGCTGTCGCCGCAGTCTCCGCCTCCTGCTCGATGCACCAGCGCGAGACCAATGGATCAAGCTCGCCTTCATGCTCCTTGCGGGCGGTTGCCGTCGCGAAGCGGGGGTCTTCCGCCAGCGCCGGCATCCCCATCTCGGTGGCTAGCGCGCGCCAGGCCCCGTCATTTTCCACCGCCAAGGCCAGCCACTCCCCGTCTCGTGCTTCGAACATTCCGTACGGCGCGAAGCGCGCGTGCCAATTCCCCAGCGGCCCGCGCGTGCGTCCGTTGGCCGACTGCTCCGCGATCGCCTCGCCGAGATGCGTCACCATCGCCTCCGTCATCGATAGATCGATCCGCTGACCGTCGCCCGTCAGAGCGCGATGGTGCAGTGCCGCGATGATCGATGTGGCCAGGTAGTAACCCCCGACTGGGTCGGGAATCAGCCCGCCGGTGGCCTGCGCTCGATCGCCGGCGTAGCCGTGCAAGGAAGACAGCCCCGACATAGGCTCGATCGTCCCGCCGTTGGCGGCGTAGGTTGCGTAGGGTCCCGACGCCCCGTAGCCCGAGAGCGAGGCAAAGATGATGTCGGGCCGCGCCTCGCGCAGCGTCTCGTAGGTGATACCCCAGTTCGGCAGCGCGTGGGAGCTGAAACTCTCCGCCACGACATCGAACCCCGGCAGCATCCGCCAGAAGATGTCCGCTCCGCGCGGATCGCCCATGTCGAGCGTGATCGCGCGCTTGTTGAGATTGGTGCCGTTGTAGAGGCCCATCGTGTTCCAGGCTCGTTGCCGCCTCGACGGATCGCGGACGCCGGGCGGGACCTCCGCTTCGTAACCGCCGGCGTACATGCGCCACACGTCCGGCCGTCGCCGCGCCTCGATCTGCACGACGTCCGCCCCCAAAAGGGCCAGCAGTTCCGTGCCCAGCGGCCCCGCCCACGCCTGTGTGAAGGTCAGTACTCGCACGCCGGCCAGCGGCGTCTCGGCCCGGGTGCCATCGGCCGAGGCGCTGCCGGACGGCGATGTTGTCACCGGCGCGGACGCGGGCTTCGCCTCTTCAGCATGCTGATTGAGCCGTGGCGCCGATCGGCGCACACGCCAGGGGCTTCCCTGCAACAGCGCTGGTGCGCCGGGCAGCTCGATCGATCGCCCCTCGATCTCCGACTCGACGAAATATCCCCGCGACCGCATCTGCTCGTTCGCCAGCAGATCCGCACTGTCCTGCACGACGCCCGCCACATTGCGGATCGTCGAAAGCTGATTGAACAGCTCCCAGCGAGGGAACTTCGCGATCGCCTCCGAGACCTCCGACTTGATCTCGATGAGCAGATCGCGCCGACGCAGCGTGTCATCATATTGCTCGTCGGCGTATTGCCCGAGCCCGAGGACCTGCATCGCGTCCGCCCAGAACGGGCCCTGCCCCAGCACGACGACGATTTGGCCGTCGGCTGCGCGCTGGAAGGGCGAAAGGGCGCGGTGCTGCACGTGCACCCCCTCCGTGTAACCTCCCGGGCCGTCGTAGTTCAGCGCCAGCGCCCAAGTCGCGCTGCTGACCATGACCGCTTCGAATTCACTGGCGTCGACGAGGCCGCCCCCGCCAGCCTCCCCCGCCCGACGCACCAGCGCCGCCGCCGCCCCCAGAAAGCCCGCCACGCCCCCGATGTATTCGCCCATCTGCGGCGGCAGCGACAACGGCGCTTCATCTTCGATCGCGCAGAGATCTGCCCAACCGCTCATCGCCGAGTAGATCAAGTTGTTGCCGGCCACGCCGGCCAATGGCCCGGTCAGCCCGAAAGGCGTCAGCGACAGCTGCACCGCGTCGTCCCGTTTCGCCTCTAGGGCGCTTGCCAGCGACGCGGGAATCGGCGCGGCCGTCGTCACGATCAGGTCGGCCGCCGCAATCTGCGCCGCAAGATCGGTCGCATCGTCGATCACGAGCGATCGCTTGTTGCGGTTGATGTACGCGTGTACGAGCGATCGCTCAGGTCCCGCTTCGCCGTCCAGGAAGGGTGGTTCGTGGCGCAACGGATGCCCCTCCGACGGCTCCGCCAGGATCACGTCGGCGCCGAAATCGGCGAACATCCGCGCCGCATAGGCGCCCGCCAGCCGCTCCGACAGATCCAACACGCGAAGGCCTTGGAACGCGCCGGCCATCAACCGTTCCCTCCGGCTACCAGGTCGGCAGGCTGGGTCGTCGCCCGTGCCGCAGCGGCTCCGATTCCGGCGCCGCGAGTATCCCTTGCTTGATCCAGTGCCGCGTTTCGATCGGATCGATCACGGAATCGACCCGGAACGTCGAGGCCGCATTGAGTGCGCCCCCACGCTCATAGGCCTCCGCCACCAGGCGCTCGTACTCGGCCGCCCGCTCGTCGAGGTCTTCAATCGCGGCCAATCGATCGCGGTTGCCCAGGCGCACCGCCGCCTCCAGATTCATGCCGCCAAATTCCGCCGTCGGCCAGGCCACGGTGAACGACGGTGCCCGCTCGTTGCCGAACAAGATCGTGTTCGACCCCAGCCCGTAGCACTTGCGCAGCACGACGCTGAAGCGCGGCGTCTGCACGTTACCCAGCGTCACGATTAAATTGCTGGTGCGTCGGACCAGGGCCGTCTTCTCCGCCTCCGGCCCGATCATCATCCCCGGCGTATCGACCAACGTGCAGATCGGGATGTTCCAGGAGTCGCACATCTTCGCGAAGCGGGCCGCTTTATCGGAGCCGAAACTCTCGATCGAGCCGCCCAGATGCTCGTTGTTGTTCGCGATAATCCCCACCGGGTTCCCCTCGATCCGAACGAAGGCGGTCACCATGCCGAGGCCGTAGTTGGGGCGCAGTTCGAGGACCGAATCTGTGTCCGCCAGCAACTCAATCACCGCGCGCACGCTATACGCGCTGAGACGATTCTCCGGGATCGTATGACGCAGCAGCCGCTGGTCGGCGCATTCCCAGGCGTCGATCGAGCCTTGGAAGTACGAGAGATACTTCTTCGCGACCGCGATCGCCTCCGCCTCAGTCTTGACCAGGATGTCCACGGTGCCAGCTGGCACCTGGTCCGACATCGGCCCGATCTCCTCCGGCAGATAGACCCCCATGCCGCCGCCCTCGATCACCGCCGGTCCGCCCATGCCGATGTTGGCGTCCTCCGTCGCGATGATCACATCGCAGATCCCCAAGATCGCGGCGTTGCCGGCGTAGCAGCGCCCCGCCGTCATGCCGATGATCGGCACCGTGCCGCTTAGCTTGGCCATCATCTCCCAGGTCCGAAAGATCATGCCCGGCATTGTGTCGGTGTCGCCCGAGCGCCCACCCGCTCCCTCGGCGATGAAGATCACCGGCAGGTCGAACTCCCCCGCCACTTCCATGATTCGGTCCGTCTTCGCGTGCCCGCGAATTCCCTGCGTCCCGGCGAAGACCGTGTCGTCATACGAGATCACGGCGGTTCGTGCGCGCTTCTCGTCGAACAGCTTCCCGTTGACGGAGCCAATCCCCGCCACCAAGCCGTCCGCCGGCGTCTTGCGCACCAGCTCTTCCAACGAGAGCCGCTTCGCTTGCGCCGCGATCGCCAAGTCTCCGTACTCGATCCAGGTGCCCTCATCGACCAGATCCGCGAGATTCTCACGCACGGTGCGCCGGTTCTTCTCGTGCCGCCGTGCCACGCCTTCCGGGCGGTTTTCGTCGAGCAAGAACACGCGACGATCGAGCACCGCTTGCAAGTCGGGTCGCACGTAATCAATGTCCGGGGCTGCCTCATCCTCCTCGGCGGGCGTACCCACATCGGCCGGTTCGATGAACGCCAGCGGATGATCCTCGTAGACCGTCTCCCCCACGCTGACCGCGATCTGGCGCACGATTCCGCCGATCTCTGAGCGCACGAGGTGCTCCATCTTCAGGGCGTCCATCACGCAGACCGTCTGCCCCTCGCGTACTTCGTCCCCCGACGACACCAGGATCTCCCGGATCGTGCCCTGGATCGGTGCGCGGAGGGCCTCGCTGTTCGGCGGGCCAACCGGCTCCACCTTGTCCTCGCGTGCCCCCATCGTCACGACGCTGCTCGCGTCGCCGCTGCGAAAGAAGTCCAGCCCTGCCAATGGGTCTAGTGGACCGCTGACCACCGCCGCTTCTGCCGCCTCTTGGTTGGCTAGGAGTTCGGCCGTGTGCTCATCGATCCAGCGGGTGTGCACGCGGCCCGCTGCGAAGTCGTCGTGGGCCAGCACCGCGCGCAAGAAGTCGAGATTGGTCTCCACCCCCGCGATCCGGAACGCCGCCAGCGCCAGCGTCTCGCGCCGCACGGCATCGCCGAAGTCGGCGCTGTTGGAGTGCGCGATCACCTTGGCCAGCAGGGAGTCGAAGTTGGGATTGGTCGTGTAGCCCGCGTAGCCGTAGCCATCGACGCGGATCCCCGGCCCCGATGGCGGCTGGAACAACGACAGCCCGCCGCCCGACGGGCGCACATCGCCCTCCGCCGTCATGCGCTCCAGATTGACGCGCGCCTGGATTGCGTAGCCGCGTGCGGCTGGTGCCCCGTCTGCCCCGCCCACCAATCCGACTTCCGCCAACGTGGCGCCGCCCGCGATCCGCAGCTGTGCCTGCACCAGATCGACCCCGGTTACCTCTTCGGTCACCGTGTGTTCCACCTGCAGCCGCGGATTCGCCTCGATGAAAATCGCCGCGCCCAATTCGACGTCGACCAAGAATTCGAACGTCCCCAATCCGCGGTATTCCGTCGCCTCCGCCAGCCGCAGCGCGTGCGCCACGATCGTCGCGCGCGTCTCGGCCTCCAACCAGGGGCTCGGCGCGATCTCGATCAGCTTCTGGTGCCGCCGTTGCACGCTGCATTCGCGCTCGCCGAGGTGACCAACGCCACCCTGCCCATCGCCGACGATCTGCACCTCGATGTGGCGTGCTCGTTCCAGCAATTGCTCGATGTAGACGTCACCGTTGCCGAACGCGGCACGCGCCTCCGAGGCGCAACGCGTGTGCGCCTCGGCCACCTCGTCGCGATCCCGCACGACCCGTATTCCGCGCCCGCCGCCGCCCCCCACCGCTTTGATCACGGCGGCAGCGCCTTTGCCCAGACCGGTCAGGAACGATTGCGCCTCCTCGGCGCTGACCGCGTTCTCGCTGCCTGCCGGCACCGGGACGTCGTGATTCCCCGCGAAGCGCCGAGCCGCCAGCTTGTCTCCGAACAGCTCCAGTGTGGGGACGCTGGGACCGACGAAGATCAGTCCGGCCTCCGCGCAGCGCGTGGCGAACTCTGCTGCCTCGGCCAGGAATCCGTAGCCGGGGTGGATCGCGTCGCAACCGGCCTCCTGTGCGAGCGTCACGATCTGTTCGGCATCGAGGTAGGCGCGCGGGCCCTGGCCCACTAGCGGGCGCGACTCGTCAGCGGTCTGGACGTGTAGCGAGGTCGCGTCGTCTTCGGAGTAAACCGCCACGGTGGTGATCTCGAGCTCCGCCGCGGCGCGCGCGATGCGGATCGCGATCTCCCCCCGATTCGCAATCAGCAGCTTGCCAAGCGTCATGGAGCCTCCTCTGGCGTACGCCGATCGGCGCCGAGTATACGCGCCGATCTCGTGCGCACGATTTCGGCGCGTTCATGCATCGCGGTCTTCACCCCCGCGAGCCATGTGGGCGCTACGAGCCACGCATGCGCGGATCGAAGACGTCGCGCATCGTGTCACCCAACAAATTGAATCCCAGCACAGCCACCGTCATCGCGACGCCGGGGAAGACCGAGAGATGCCACTCCTGCCAGAGCGTGCGGCCATCGGCAAGCATCCGGCCCCAAGACGGCGTCGGCGGGGCTATCCCCAATGCCAGGAACGAGAGCGCACCTTCGGCCAAGATGGCACCGCCGATGAGGGCGGTCATGTAGATCAAGGCCGGCGGGCCCATGTTCGGCAGCACATGCCGGAACAAGATGCGCGGCGCCCCCGCACCCAACACGCGTGCCGCTTCGACGTAGGGGTTGGCCAGAGTTGAGAGTGTGCTCGCGCGAATCAAGCGCGTCAGCGAAACCGCGTAGACCACCCCGAGACCGACCGCCATCGCCTCCCAACCACGCCCCACGACTTGGACCACCAGCAGCAAGAGGATCAGCCCCGGGAAGGCCAGCAACATGTCGATAATGCGTTGCCCGAGAAGATCGAAGAGCCCACCCGCGTATGCCGAGACCATGCCGATCATCAGCGCCGCCACCCCGCCGATCACCATCGCGCTTAGCGACAGCGCGATCGATGTGCGCGCACCGGAGATCACACGCGCGAAGTAGTCCCGTCCCAGCCCATCCGTTCCGAACCAATGCTCACTGCTGGGTTTCTCGAGGATCGCCATGGAGATTTCGTTGGGGTCGTCGACGACCATCGGGCCGAAGGCCGCCAGGAAAAACACCAGCAGCACCAGCAGGAGCGCGAACACACCCACCGGGTGCCGGCGCGCGGCACGGGCGGCGCGGCGCGAGCGACTCGGCGCTGGTCTCAACGACCAGCCCGGCGTGACCTCGGGGCTGTTCACGACCTGGCTCATGTGAAACGAACCCTCGGATCGAGCCAGCTATAGCTCAGGTCCACCACCAAGTTAAGCAGGACGAATGCGGTACCAAAGAGCAGCATCCAGCTCTGAACTACCGGCAGGTCATTGGCTGTCAGCGAGCGCACCAGATAGATGCCCATGCCGGGCAGGTTGAAGATCTGCTCCGCGATTACGGATCCCGCCAGCGCCCCCGCGATGCTCAGGCCGATCACCGTGATCACCGGCAGCATTGCGTTTTGCAGCGCGTGCCGCAGGATCACCGTCCGCCCCTGCAGCCCTTTGGCCCGCGCTGTGACGACGTAATCCTGGCGCATCACCTCGAGCAGCTCGGAGCGCGTCACGCGTGCAAGAAGGGCGGCGCTCGCGGCCGCGGAGATCGCGGCCGGGATGATCATCTGCTGCAGGTTACGTGGCACATCGTCCCACAGCTCCGTATACGGCACCGGGGGCGCATACCCCCACCACAACAAGGGCAGGATGATCGCCAGCGTGAAGAGCCAGAAGTTGGGCACCGCCAGCATCAGGATCGTGAAGACCCGCAGGCTGAGATCCTCCGGCTTGTTCTGTCGCACTGCCGCCACCACGCCGATCCCGATCCCGAGCGGGATGTAGAGCAGCATCGTCAGGGCCAATAGCTCCAGCGTGACCGGCATGCGCCGCTTGATCTCGGAGGTGACCGACAGGTTGGTCAGCCACGAGCTGCCCAGATCCCCTTTGACGATCTGGCCGACCCAGCTCACATATCGCTCCACCAGCGGCTTGTTCAGGCCGAAGTGCTCCTCCAGCTCCTCGCGCGCCTGCGGCGTGACGGTCTCTTGCAGCGAACCCAGTCGCTCGTCGATCACGTTTGACGGCACGAGTTGCATCATGCCGAACACGAAGATCGATAGGAGCACGACGGTTGGCACGACCAGAATGAGCCGACGCATCACGTACTGCCGCACGGTCGCCCCCTTCATCTAGGCAGTGGTTGACTTCATGTGTGCCCCAACCAGTTGTCAGGCAAGATTGAGGCGGCTAAACTCCCCTGTCAATAGGGCCGCAGCGGAAATCCCGCTAGGTCGCACAAACGCGGTCGGCTTACGGTCGACGGGGGAGCACATGCGAGAGCGAGATTCGGGAACCTACTGGGAGCGGATGCGGCAGTCCCGCCTTTCGCGGCGGCGCCTTCTCACAGCCGCTGGCCGCGCCGGCATCGGCGCCACTGGTCTGGCACTGGTGGGGTGTGGCGACGACGACGACGCCCCCGCCCCCGCCGCGGCAGCTGTTGCGCAGACGGAGTCTGACGACGAGCAGGCGCAAGCCCAGGCCGAGGAACAGGCCCAAGCCCAGGCGGAGCAGGCCGATACCAATACGAACAAGACTCGGCCGGCACGCGAAGCAGATGACGAAGCGGAGCAGGCCGCCCCAGCGGGACGTGAGGGGATTCCGGGCGGCGTGTTCACCTACCCGAGCACCGACGGCTCTATCTTCGACCCCGCCGTCGCCGGTCACGGGGGCACCTCCGCCACCATCTGGGGTGCCTTCGGTCGTCTGAACACACTGGACGGCAACTTCCGCCTCCAGGGCGCCATGGCGGAGTTGCCGGAGGTTGTGGACGAGCAGACCTTCGTCTACAGCATCAAGCCGAACGTCTTCTGGCACGACGTGGCACCGCTCAATGGCCGCCAGTTCACCGCCGACGACGCGTCCTTCGGGCTGCAGCGCTTCGGCCAGGACAATCCCGAGTTCATCCACCAAAAAGACCTCGATCTGATCGACAACTTCGAAGTCATCGACGACCTCACGCTGCGTCTGGGCGCCAGCGAGCCCTTCGCGCCGCTCTTGAACACTATGGCTGAACAGTGGGCGCTGATGGTCTCGCGTGATGTTGTGGAGGAGTTCGGCGACACCGCGGTCGCGAATGACTGGGACAAGATCATCGGCACCGGCCCCTGGATGCCCGATACGCGCGTCGCGGATGCGGAGACGACCTTCAAGGCCAACCCGAATTGGTACGGCGGGGAGCCCTATTTCGACGGCGCGCGCGCTATTTGGTTCACGGACAAGGCAATCCAGTTGGCCGCCTTCATCTCCGGCCAGATCGATCTCGCCAGCGCGGCCGTCGGCGGCAAAGCCGCCGACCTCGCGGTGGTGCAGGATGAGCTCGGCCCGGATGAGGTCTGGGGCATCCAGCGCTCGCGCACAACGCAGGGCACCGGCACCCACTTCAACGTGAACGTGGAGCCCTACAACGACCCGCGCGTGCGGCTGGCGCTCCACCTGGCAGCGAACCGCGAGCAGCTTATCGCCGTCAGCCAATCAACGTCCGTTCCGCAAGTCTTGGGTGGGCCGATCGCGGAGATTCTGGAGCCCTACGGCCACACCACCGAGGAATTGGCCGAGATCCCGGGTTACCGCTCGGGCGCCGCCCGCGAGGAAGACGTCAACGACGCGCAGACGCTCTTGGAATCGACCGGCATCGACTTGGGGAACCTGCCCTCGATGACAGTCTGGGCGCATCCCGTCGCCTCCAACATGACCCAGGTCATGCAAGCTAACTGGAGTGAGATCGGTTTCGACATCGAGCTGGAGGAAGCCGCGACCTCCGACTTCCTCGCGATCCGCAGCAGCAAAGAAGGCTTCGCCGTCATCGCCGGCGGACATGGGGGCGGTTCGGACCCCGACTTCATGCACACCGAACACTCCACCGGTGGTGGCCAAAACTACGGCAACTACTCCGATCCCACGCTGGACGCTCTGCTCCACAAGGGCCGCACCACATTCGGCGTCGCCGAACGGAAAGCGATCTACGACGAGGCTCAAAACTACGTGCTGACCGAGAACCCGCCGCGCATCTTTGCCGGCCACTCGTACGGCATGGTGATCGGTCGGAGCTACGTCAAGAACTTCAGCGGCGTCGTCACTTATGGCTACATGGGTGAGCACATGGCGAACATGTGGCTCGACGGCAAACCGGCATAGATCTCCTGCAGCGGATGAACAAAACAAGGCCGGGGCGATGGCGCCCTGGCCTTGTTCTTGAGAGCTGAGCGGCGCGTCTCAGTCCCGCTCCATCCGATCGACGATGCGCCGGTCGCGTTTGGCCGATCCGTCGTGACAGCGCTTGTATTTTGCGCCAGACCCGCAGGGGCACGCATCGTTGCGCCCCGCTCCGCGAATCGTCACGCCCACGACTCCGCCGACGTAGAGCTCCGGCAACGCCGCTAGGACATCCCGCTCGATCACCGGCGCCGCTTGCGGCGGATGCTCGGCTTGCAACGCTGCGATAAGCTCGGCCAGCGACGACCGCCCATCGATCTTCGCCACGAATGTCGCCGAGTCCGCGCTGATCGGCAGCCCATCCGGCAGCCCCGGACCCGACAAGACGTGCGACCACTGGAACGCGTCGCCGGCCAGAATTGGCTCGCGCCCCAAGCTCATCGTCGCCGCCAACTCCGGCACCAGCCGCATGAGCCCGTTCGTTCCGTCGGAGGCTTGGCTCAGCGCCTGCATCTCTCGGCGGCGTTCGTCGAGCAACGTGTCGACCTGCTGTATCTCGTCGGCGATCCCCTCGGGCGCATCGCCGTGCTCCAGCACCACCCGCTCATACCCCTGCGGCGGATGGCCCGAAACCGCCTGTACGAATGCTTCGCGCGGCGTCAGTCCTGGCTCGTCCCCAATGACCTGCCGCCGCGCCTCCCAGAAGTACGAATCGGCGGTCCGGTTCGTCGAGTAAAAGAGCCGGGCCATCAGGTGGAAGTAGTCGTACTGGCGGTCGTAGAGCCGCTTGTAGGCGGCGCCCGCCGCCTCGCGCATGGTGGGGTCGTTGAGGCTGGAGTGGACGTAGGCGGCCGCCAGTCGCCCTGAGTTGAGCGCCAGATGGACGCCCGAGGAGAAGAGCGGGTCGATGAAGCACGCGGCGTCGCCGACCAAGACATACCCATCGCCAGCGACCGTGCTCGACGTGTAGGACCAGTCTCGGACCACCTGTGGCTCGTCGACCAGCGACGCCTCACGCAGCATCGCGGCGAAATGTGGCGCTTGCTCGATCTGCGCGCCGAGAAAATCGCGCGGACTGGCATCGCGGAGGCCCGATTGCCCCGTCGTCTTGTCGACGACGGCTCCGACGCTGACGACGCCGGTGTGCAGCGGAATCAGCCAGAGCCATCCATGCTCGAACGCCTCAATGAAGATGTTGCCCTCATCGGGAGCGGGCAGCCGCTCGGAATCGCGGTAGTAGCCGTAGACCGCGAGATTCTGGAAGAACGTGTCCCACTGGCGCAGATCGAGCTTGCGGCTGAGCAGCGCCGTCTGTCCGCTGGCATCGACGATGAAGCGAGCCGCCAGCGTGCCCGCGCCGTCTTCCGCGCTGTATTGCACCGCGGTCGCCC
>Ga0310121_10004297_pt1 | contig 12630 bp, 10 predicted proteins | sample CB27_Tmax_986_MG_FD_203504 | JGI IMG/M metagenome (GOLD analysis project Ga0310121, IMG submission 203504) | Marine microbial communities from Western Arctic Ocean, Canada - CB27_Tmax_986 | ecosystem: Environmental > Aquatic > Marine > Oceanic | place: Canada: Western Arctic Ocean | collected... | reverse complement strand
ACGGCAAAGTGCCGCGCGACTTCTGGCTGGAGGATTGGGAGAAGCAGGCGATCGTGAAATCTCACGAGCAATATCCGTTGGAGGGCTACCGGCGACTGACGTTCATGATGCTCGATCGCGACATCGTGGCGGTCAGCCCCAGCAGCGTCTATCGGGTACTGCGAGCAGCTGGGGTGTTGCGCCGCTGGAATGGGAAGCCCTCAAAGAAGGGGACCGGATTCGTCCAGCCGACCGCGCCCCACGAGCACTGGCACATCGATATCGCCTATCTGAACATCCGCGGCACGTTTTATTACCTGTGCAGTCTTCTGGACGGCTACAGCCGAACCATCGTTCACTGGAAAATCCGCGAGGCGATGACCGAGGCCGACGTGGAGACGATCATCCAGCGGGCGCGCGAGCGTTTTCCCGAGGCGGCGCCGCGGATCATCTCGGATAACGGCCCCCAGTTCATCGCTCGTGATTTCAAGGATTTCATTAGAATGAGCGGCATGACGCACGTGCGGACATCGCCCTTCTACCCGCAAAGCAATGGAAAGTTGGAGCGCTATCACAAAACAATCAAGAATGGCTGCATCCGCCCCAAGACGCCGTTGTCGCTCGAAGATGCGCGAAGGATTGTAACCGACTTCATCCACCACTACAATACGACCCGCTTGCACGGCGCGATCGGCTACGTGACGCCCAAGGACAAGTTGGAGGGGCGCGAGCAGGCAATCTTTGATGCGCGTGACAACAAGCTGGAGGCGGCCCGCGCGACGCGCCGGGCTCGGCGGTTGGGCTTGACTGATCAGGGCGGGGAAAGCACAATGGTCTTGGCCGGTGAAACGGAAGCGAGCTCTGATGGGGAGCAACTCGTCAGGGATAACCGGCCGGAGGTTCGATGCAATATCGAGCGGGGGACAGCTGAGCCAGGCTGTCCCCTCATCCATGAGGATATTGCAGAGTTCCTTCCCATGCCTTAAAAAAACCCATTCATCCCCAGCCGGGGATGGTAGCTAACTCGCAAACGGCAATTGTCCAATTCACGGTGAACTAGTACATTTGCTGTATTATTTCCCCATTAGCGTTTGGATCATACAGCCACGAATCAACAAGATGTTCAACAACGAGAATACGGTTTACGCGTAACCATCCGCGCCAACCGGTCGCTTCCCAGAGGTCGAGCCACATCGATATCCCTTACGATCAGGAGAAGCGCTAGTTGAACACCGTGACGCAAATCGGTAACCCGCCTTGGACTAGAGATGAGATCCTTGGCAGCATCGATGAGTTCTCTGGCATTTATGCCGGCCGTCCCATACAAGACAATCAGGGCGGGATGAAGGCACCGCACATGTTTGCAGTTTGGTTTATGGGAAGAAAACTATCACCGGATTTCATCGTTGAAAGTGGAATATGGAAGGGGCAGAGTACGTGGCTATTAGAAAAAGCATGCCCGAGAGCCCGGTTGGTGTCTATTGATCAAAATTTAAGTTACAGAGAATATATTTCTGAGAACTCAGTCTATTCTAATAGAGACTTCTCTGAACAAGATTGGTCGGATGTAACCGATCGATCACTCGTCTTTATCGATGATCATCAGAACGCGTATAAGCGACTACAGCAATGCAAATGGTTTGGGTTCAAGCACGTTATATTTGAAGACAATTATCCGGTTGTGCAAGGTGATTGCTATAGCTTAAAGAAGGCATTTGCAAACGCAGGATTTGAACCTGTTCAATCTAAAAAACCGTTGCTCCATGATGGTGTTGCATCTAAGGTACTACGAAGATGTGCGCAGTTAATCGACCTTGGCCCGATTTCCCTCACGCCACAATATGAAACAGCGCGAATTCCAGCCAATAATATTGATTCACGCATGTTGCGAAAGCACCTGGAAGTCTATTATGAGTTTCCGCCCGTATTCAAGACCGACAAGACTCGCTGGGGAGATGAATGGAATGAAGAAACATACCCGACTCCACGACCATTACTTGAGCGACCAACGAAGCCGTCACATGAGCTATTTCGTGATGAAGCGCGATACTATACGTGGATTTGCTACGCGAAACTTAGATAGCAAGGCTGACAGGGTATCGTACCGGACGACTATTGCGCTGCACACCGTTGTCGGCCGCGAGCTTTGTTAGCCAAGCATAGAAAAGATATTGCATTCAGAATACGTCGAATGTTGTTTGTGGTCATCATTATTAGGAAAATAGCTCTTGTCCACGAGATTGCCTTATCCTTTCCCGAAGTACAAAGCCGGCCTATTGATGAATCCCCACGCCCATGACTTGTTGCGCTTTCCTGATCAACCAACCTCCACGCGGCGGCGCGTCATGGGCGAGACGCGCGTCTTAGAAGATGAATCGCTCTTTGGAAACAAAACGCTCGATCGGCCCGGTAACGCTCATGGTTTTCCAGCGGGTAGTGGGCACCGGGGTTCATATCGACCACGGTATTGCCCTTAAGCGTCACTTTGTGCTCGGTTTCGTGCAGGGTCGCTTTGATGACCCGTTGCTCGATTGGGAAGGTGATCAGGATTTCGTCATTGACCTTCACGGGGCCGCAGTGGAGGTATCCGCCCTCGTAGGCGCTTTCATGGACGATCCCGTTGATGGCGCAGACGGCCCGTTCACGCCGGGTCAACTCGGGGATGCGCACCAACAAGGCCCGCTTGTCCTCCTTCATCGTGACTTTGACCTCGCCGACGCTTTCAACTGTTATTCCAAAGGCAATGGAAACGGGCTGCAACTCACGGATCCGTGAGATATGCCCATGAAGACGGGAACCTTCCAACTCCACTTACGTCAAAGCCCGTCTGGCCTTCTTGCCCGGCCGTTGCGGATGTAGTCTACCTGAGATACCGTTCAGCCCATGATGCCCGACAAGCCTTTACCTGGCGATGCAGACTCCGCGGCTCCCCCCCAGACGCGGCCCAAGCGCCCGCCGCGGGTTCCCAAAGCCCTGCTGGGGGGCCTGCTGCTGCTTAACACGCTGCTGCTATTCGTTTATCTCTGCGTCTGGATCACGATTCGCCTGGACCTGACTTATCCCGAGGGCGCGGTCGTGACGGGCGCGTGGCGCGTGGCGAGCGGCCGGCCGCTTTACACGGATTGGCGCGAGTGGCCGCATCAGTTCACCCCCTATGGCCCGGTGTTGTATTGGACCGTCGGCGGCATTGCCAGGCTGGCGGGTCAAGGCCGACCGGACTTTTCGTTCTATCTCCTTGGCCGTCTTCAATCGGTCCTGGCCCTGCTTGGCATCTGCGCGCTGACGTGCATGTTGGCGATACGAGTCGGGTGCGGACGCTCGGGCGCGATCGTATGCGGCGCGGGCTTGTTCGGCCTGTGGACGGGTTTGATGGAGTATACCGTCACCTATCGTCCCGACGCGCCGATGGTTTTCTGGAACATGCTGGCCGTGTGGGTGGCGTTGGGTGGACTGGGGCCCACGTGGCGACGCTGGGCGGTGTTGGGTTGCCTGTGGCTGGCCGCCGGTTATAAGCCGCAAGGCTGGGCCGCGTCGATGGTCGTGGGTTACCTTGCCTGGCGTTCGCTTTCACCCAGGGACGCCATCGTCTGGAGCCTCGTTTATGTCGCGGGCGGGGCTTGTTCGGTCTTTGCCCTCAATTGGGCGACCGCGGGCATCTTTTTGCTTAACACGTACACGGCGATGTTCGTCGGCCTCCAGGTTCCCCAACTGTTCGGCCAGACAATTTCGGAAGTGCTCGTCGGTCTTTGGGACATGCTTGTCCGAATCGCGCTGCTGATCGGACTGGGGGGATGGCTTTGGAAATCCACCGGGGAATCAACCGAGTCGAAGGCGCTCGGCGCCTATTTCTGCGTCTCGACCGCGCTGAGCGCGCTTCAACTGTTCAAGGTCGGCTCGGACGTCAATTACTTACTCGAGCCCTTTGCGCTGAGCGGAACGGCCGCGGCGATCTTTTATCAACGTTGGCTGCGCCCAGGTTCGCCCCTGCCGCCTTCGACGAAGCGTTTGGCATGGTTCACCGGGCTCTTATGCGTCGGCTGGTGGCTGTTGACAAGCCTCCATCGACACACCGGCAGCCTGACTCAATTCAATCAGCGGGAGGTATCGCGGATGGCGAGAATCGAGTTGGCGCTGCACTCCACCCGAAAAACATTCTCGCAGGAACGCTTGGCGCGGACCCTGCCCCCCGTGCTGCTCATGGACAGTTCGTTTATCCACCCCGACCCCCTGGCCCACGCCATCGACGATCCCGTTTACTACTGCGTGATGCTCGACCGAGGCAAGCTGTCGCCTCAATCGTTTCTCCTGGAACTCGAACGCAAGCGGTTCCAATTGATCGCGCTTTCTCCGGTGGCCGAGGAATGGTTCTTCACCAACGTGAAGGACAAACGCATCCGTGAGATGCTGACGCGCCATTACATATCTAAACCAGGGAAGGGATACCCCAAACTGTGGACTCCTAAACCGGCGGACCACTGAGGGGCCGTTCCTTCATCGGTGATACCCGAATTCGACTTCCGCGTGGAACTCGCTGGGGTTCATGATAAACGATTGCCGCGAATGGAGATAATAATTATGGCACACGGACGCTGAGGGCGACGAGGTTTCCTTCGCTGTCCTTGCACGCGATGATTCCGTCGGACAGGGCGACGTGCGGGTAGCAGGCACCGGGGGTGATGCCGCTGATCTCGCTCAGGACGTGATATTCATCGTCGGAGAGCGCATCGACCAGCGCCAGGTCGTGATCGCCGAAGACGATGATTTTGTCGTCCGCCGCCGTGACCAAACACGAGCCGTGGTGAAAGCCGCCGCCTTGCCATTTCAGTTCGCCGGTATTGAGGTCGACGCACTTCAGCGAGTGGTCGACCAGGTAGACGTGGTCGCGATAAAAAACCGGGCTCGCGACGGTGGCGTATTCCCGCGCGGTCCATTTCTCCCGTAGCCCATTCAATGACGCCTCAAACAGCGCCATGTGTTTGCGGTTGTAGCCTGAGGTGATCAACAGGCGGTTGCCGATGACGGCCGGGGTGGGGATGTTGCAGCCGAAGTCGGTTTTCCATTGGATTGTGTCGATTGTCTCGCCTTCATGATCGATGTCGGCACGCATGACGACCAGATGCTTAAGTGTCAATGCGGCCACGCAATCCGCGCCGTCGATCTGAATGCGCGCGGGTCCTCCGCTATGTCCCGCCGGTTCTTTATAGTGTGACGCCCAACTTCGGTCGCCCGTTTCTTTATCAAACGCCATGACCGTGCCTCCAGTACCGCCGACTTCGACGATAAGCCGGTCCCCCAGCACCAAGGGCGATGATGTATAACCGTAATCGCGTTGGCCGCGACCGACGTTCGGACGCCGTTTTACGTCATGCTCATCGTAAAGGTTCCTGGCCCAGACCGGCCGGCCCCGATCCTTCGTATCCCAGCACCGCAGGTCGCCGTCAACACTGAGCGTATAGAGACAGCCCGTTGCTTCGTCAAAGGTGGGCGTCGCCGAAGGGCCGCCGTAACGCCCTACGTCCCCGACGCGAAGACGTCTCTGATAGCGGCACGGGTAAGATTGCGTCCATTGTTCCTCACCCGTGAGCGCATCGAAGCAATAGACCGTGTCCGTCCCGAGCGGAATCTCCTCTCTGTTCTCTGCCTCGTCGTCCGACCATCCCATCGCGTATAATCGCCCGTCGACCAAGATCGGCGACGTGGCCCCCACGCCGACGTTGCGACGCCATTGCTCTTTGGGGGGCCAGCCCTGGGGTCAGCCGGAGCTTTCGCGACTGACCGCATTGCGGGCCGGGCCACGCCACTGGGACCAATTCGTGGATGCGGGAACCAGCGCGTCGGGCCGTTTGGCCGAACTCGGAGGCCGGTCCGACGGTGGGCTATGCGCTGAACGGCCTTGCGTGGTCAGGCGCCGGACGGCGACGGTGCGCCAGCCGACCCCCCCCCCACCAATGACCAGCAGCAGCACGAGTGCCGTGGCTTGCAGACGAACGGCACCCGCCCGTGCGCCGGCCGGGGCTCGGACGGAAGTTCGCGGATTGGCCGGGCCCAATCTCTTTCCACACGCGGGGCGGCGATCCTGGCCGAGTTCATCCGGAGGCTGGCGGCAGGAAAGGGAGTATGGGAGATTCGGGGATCGCAATTCCCTGTCGTTCCTTCTCGGCGACTTTGACCAGACTTCACGATCCGACATCTGGGAGGTAACACAAGGCTCAAACGGCCGCTTCGGCTGGACCTGAGTCAGTTTGGCTCGCCTGAGGGCAGGTCGGCGCGGACCGACTCGAGACCCTCGCGGGCCGCTTCGTTCTCGGCTTGCTTGATACGGAGGCCGCTGCCGCGGGCCAGGACCTGGCCGGCCACCTCGACCTCGACCGTGAATCGCTTCTGATGGTCGGGGCCCTCCTCCTTGAGCCGCCGGTAGGTCGGTGCCAGCTTATACTCCTGCTGCGCCCATTCCTGCAGGATCGACTTGTAGTCCTCCTGCAGGCCCTCGGCCGATTGGGCGTGGATGGGCTGGATCAGGTGCTCGCGGACGAAATCGCGCGTGGCGTCGAAACCGAGCCGCAGGAAAACGATGCCGACAACCGCCTCGAGGGCCGAGCCCAGCGTCGAGCGGCGTCGCGCCCCGCCCGATTTGCGCTCGCCGCGGCCCAGCAGAATCAGCTCATCGAGCCCCATTTGCAACGCGCGCCCGCCCAGTGCCATCCGGCTGACCAGCCGCGAGCGGTGTTTGCTCAGGGTCCCCTCGTCGGCTTCGGCCTCGGTCTCATAGAGCCACTGAGAGGTGACGGCCGAGATGGCCGCGTCGCCGAGGAATTCGAGCCGCTCATTGTCCCCCTCCACCCCCGCCTCGTAGGCATAGGAGCCGTGGGTCAGTGCCTGATTCAGGTCGGCCGCGTCGACCGATTCCAGGCCATGGGCACGTTGGAAGGCGTCGAGAGCGTGGTCGCGAGCGTGGTCGAGAGCGTCGGAGGATTTGTCCATCATGGCATCAAGACTAACCCCAATGATAGTCACCGCGAGCTCGTATACCACAAATAATTTGAGTTAGCCCGTGGAAAAGGTTATGGGTAGGGGGGTACATATCATCCATTAACCATGTGGAGCGGGCGTTTGGCGTGCCGGCTTCCCCGTCATAAAAGGAGCTTTTCAATGATGTCAGTTCGTTCAGTCTACCGGACCGGTCTGTTGCTCGCGCTGGGGCTGATCAGTGCTGCGGTCTCGCCGGTGCCGGCCGACGCGCAGGCTCTGCGAGAGATCGGGCGCGAGCTCGCCGAGGAGTTCGGCGCCGCGGTCATCACCGTCCAGATATTGGTCTCGATCGGCAACGATTCCTCGGGCGATGAGCAGAAGATCGAGGCCATCGGAACGGTGGTCAGTCCCGATGGGTTGACGCTGGTGCCGCTGTCGGCCATCGATCCGACCAGCATGTTTCGCGGCATGGGCCCGCAGGCGATGTTCTTCACCATGAATATGCAAAGCCGGGTCAAGGACATCAAGTTCCTGCTGGGCCGGCGCAAGGAGGTCCCCGCGACGGTCGTCCTGCGCGATCCCGACCTGCACTTCGCCTTCCTGCGCCCGCTCGAAAAGCCCGCCGAGCCGATGACCTTTATCGACCTCGCCCAGGCCGTGGGCGCCGAGATGCTCGACCCGATCGTGACCCTTTCGCGCATGGGCAAGGCCGGCCAACGCAACGTGAGTCTGGCAACCGGCGAAATCCGCTCGATCGTCGAGAAGCCCCGCATGTTTTACGTTCCGCAGCTCAGCCTGAACGGCCTAGGGGTTCCGGTTTTCAACGGTCAGGGCGAACTGATCGGCATCTCGCTGCTCAAGACCTCGCCGGGAGGCGTGGAAGACATGATGGGCGGCGTCATGACGCTGAACGCCACCCAACTGCTGGGCGGGATGCTCCCCATTATCCTGCCCGCCGAGGACGTGCACGAGGCGGCCCTACAGGCGCCCGAGGAGGCGCTGGAAGAGGAAGCGGCGGACGACCTGGGCGAATCTTCAGAGCCAACGCCACCAACGCCGGAAGAACCCGCTGGCGAGACCAGACCATAGGCCACCGGTCGCGCGCCACAACCGCATCCAATGGATCCCTCCGTCCCTCCTCGCGCCCCCGTCTTCTCAGCGGGTCGACTGATGGGCGAGTCCGCCGGACTCGTCCTGATCCTCCTCGCATGCTTACCCCTTCTTCTATATCGCATCTCGTTGGAATCGAGCTTATGGTGCGATGAAATCTGGTCGGTGATGCTGGCCAACAATCCTCTTCCCGGCATCATCGACCTCACCACCGCCGACGCCCACCCCCCGGGTTACTACATTTTGCTAAAGATCTGGAACAAGCTGCCACGCCTGGTGGGACATGACCCGGGGGTGTTTTGGGGCCGACTTTTGGGGGTTGTCGCGTGGGTGGGGATGGTGGCGATGGCCTGGTTTGGATGCCGCCGGGTGGCGGGCCGTTCGATCGGCGCGCTGATGGCCTTGTGCGTGGCGGTGGGGACCCAGGCGGCCATCTCGGCCAGAAACATGCGCGGGTACGCCCTGGCCCTGCCGGCCCTGTTTCTGTGCTTCATCCTGTTATGGGTTGCCTACGAGCGGGCGGCTAAGTCTTCGCGGACCGAGGACCGGGCCGATGAGAATATTTGGGCGGCCTATGGCCTGTGCGCCGCGCTGGCCCTGTGGTCGAATCTGCTGAGCGCGCTGGTCCTGTTGTTGCTCGGCCTACAGTGGATCGGCCTGACGATCCGCATCGGCGACAAGCGGGCGAAGCGCCGGTTCTTGATCGGGGGAGCACTGGCGCAGGGGGCGGCGGCGGTCAGCTTTGCGCCCTGGCTTGCTCAAATCCCCCGCAACGTCAGTTACCTGGGAGCGGCCTCGCACGACTGGATGACCGAACCTAGCATGGCCAACCTGCTCAAGGTTTTCACGCTATGGTACCCGATCGGGCGCGCCGCCGGCCCGGTGGTCGAGACCCAAAGCCTGGAAATCCTACGCTGGGTCGGGATCCTCTCCGCCGTCATCCCCGCCCTTCTTCTCCTGCTCGCCTGTCTCCTGGCAAGCCCGAAACCGATCCGTCGCCAAAGCGGCCATGGCGTGTCGGAGACCGATCCCCGGTCCCCGAAACCCGACAAGGCCTTGGGTCGGCTGGGATTCTCGGGTCTGGCCACGGCCGCGTTCTTTGTCCTGGCTCTGTGGATCATGCACCGGCTGGGTTGGGCGCAGGTCTTCCACGGGCCGCGGTACCCCTGTCTAACCGCCGGAATGTGGGCGGTTGGGCTTTCGGGCCTGGCGGCGTGGTCGATGCGGCGTCTTGGGTACTCCCGCCATCTGGCGTGGCTGGTCATGCTCCCCTGGCTCTTGGGGAGTATGATTGGTCAGGTGATCGAAGTGAGGGAGGAAGCGCGGGGGGGCCTGGCGGCCGTCATCGATCGCCCCGATAGCCACTTGCCGCGGCCGGACGGGACCGTTTACGTCTACCCCTCCGAGCTGATTTCCTATTATCGCGCATCGCTCTCCCCCTTTCAGGTCGAGCGAATCGAGGCCATCGCCGAGGTTCCGGCGGGGACGGACCGCGTCTACCTGCTGCAACTGAATCCCTGGAGTCAACTACGGCGCGAGCGTGACACCGTGATCGTGATGCAAGTGACCAGCGGCAAACTCTCGGACAAGTTAGGGGACTATCGGTTCCCCCCTTGGGCGCCGATTCACGATTTCTATCGGTCGCTCGTTCTAGACGGCTTCGGCCATGAGCAGGCCCGGGGGCTATTCAACGAGGGGTTTGCGACCGCCGAACTGGAGTTGCCGCTGGAGACGGTTGTCGCGGTCCATCCTCGTAAGCTGCGGATGGGCGAGGGGTGGCATACGCTTGAGGCCGGCGCCAAGCGCGGGGCGTTTCGTTGGAGCAGCTCGCCCAATCCACGCATCCGAATGGGTGACATCCTTGAACCCGGCGCCTACGATCTCCACATCCAGGGACTGCGCAATCCTCACCCAACCAAAGAGACCACGCTTAGGTTTCGCTTTCGCGGTCAGCCTGAACAATATGAACTCACGCTCCCCCCCGAGTGGTTCAGCCTGAGCGTGCCCGTGGAAGTCGGCCAGGTCCTTCGCGGGCCGGTGTTGGAACTGGAGCACCCCGTCTATCGCATCTCGGAGTATCAACTCGCCACCGGGGACGATCGCCGCGTCGGCTTCCTCTTCCATTCCTTATGGCTGACGCCTCGCGGAACTGGACCAGGAACCACGCCCCGCATGGGACAAGGATCAGGTGATTGACGACCGGCCGCGCGCGCGTGGGAATATTGTCGCGAACGGGAAACAAATGCGCGGTACTCTGCTTTGCGTCTTAACCGACGGGCGACAGTGCCATCTCGAGGACCTGATCGACCAGCTGCTTGATGCCCGCGTAGACTTCGGCCGGTCCGCTGCCGAGCATATAAGCCGGCGTGGAGACGACCTTCAGCTCGGCGTCGACCACGTATCCGGTCGCCGAGCATGGCTCATGGCGGGCACCCATGGCGTTGATCGCCTCGGCGGTTCCGGGGTCGGTTCCGATCGTGATCCGAGGCCCCTGCCCGCGGCTGCCCATGATGCGCGAGATAAGCGCCGGGGCGATACAGATCGCTCCGATCGGCTTGCCGGCGTCGAGCATCTCGCCCACCAACCGCTCGACTTCGGGGTTGACCGAGCATTCGGGTCCGTCGGCGGCGAAGCTGCACAGGTTCTTGGCCGCGCCGTAACCGCCGGGAAAAATCAGCGCGTCGAGGTCGCCGGCATGCACGTCGCCGAGGTCCTTGATTTCGCCGCGCGCGATGCGGGCGCTTTCCGCCAACACGTTGCGCGCCTGGCCAGCGCGCGCTTGTTTCGACAGGTGATCGACGACGTCGGCCTGCTCGACGTTCGGCGCGCAGCAAACCACCCGCGCGCCGGTCTGATCCAGGGCCAGCAGCGTCAGGACCGCTTCATGAATCTCGGCCCCATCCAGGAATCCGCATCCGGAAAGGCATACGCCAACTCTTGTCATGTTGAGGCTTCTTCTTGTTCGGGTTTCGGGACTCGGGGTTCAGGTTTCGGGCTTGCCCGCCATAGCCGCCAGGCGAAGGCGGGTTTCGGCTTGAGTTACCCGGGTTTATTCTCCGGTCCGGCCCATATGTTTCGCATGGTCTTTGTAAATCACCCAACCGAGGCTCAGACGACATAATCGCGCTGAGTCGTGATCGCTCATAACCCCGTTATGGAAGCCCCGTTTCTCCTACCATCGTAGGTTCTTTCAGCCCCAGCCGCCCTGTCAAGGCCGGTTTGCACGATCAGCACCCCTGGATCACGCGGACCACCACAAAGTGGAAAATCCTTCCAGGCCCCCACCCTCCTTCGCCTGGCGGCTACGGCGGGCAAGCCCGCAAGCTCGCAAGCCAGTAAGCCCGCACGTCCGTCCCCTGAATTTTTTCTCAAACATTCGGGTGCGATACGTTATGAGCACTCCGCTCGAAGGCAACCCGCCGCCGGTTCAACCCGCCACGGACGCCCATGAAGGAAACATCCATGCCAACATACACGAAGGCGTTATCCGATGATAAAACGCCCCACGCAAGTCACGAAAAGAGCCTTCGCCTCGCCCCCAGTCTTCACTCCGAACCCTCTTCCCGCCCCTCACCGCTCCAACCCGCACGCACGCTCCTCCCCGTCCTGGCCCTTTTCCTGTCGCTGGCCGGGATGACCTCGGCTCAGGGGTTTGAGAACGGGCGCGTTGAGTTGGTGCGGGCGACGTTTGGATCGGGAAACCTGGGGGCGAACGCCGCGCTCGAGTTTCAGAGCGAAATGAGCCCAATATTAACGTACACGCCGGTGGCCGAGGCGCCCGGTTCTTCGTTGATCAGTCTTTACCCTGGCTACCTGGCCCCCGCCACCGACCGCCGGGGCTTAATCACGGACGGACGTATCACCGACATCCTGCTGGGCCGCGAGACGACCCCGGAACCGGTGGCGCCCCGGTCGCTCGCGTCTGGGTTGACGAACGCCACGACTTCGCCAGCCACCCGATCATCCTAGACCTGATCGAGGGCGTCGACGGCCAACGCACGATGGCCCAGATCAGCCGCGACGTCTGCCAGGCCAAGGGGATCCCACCGCAAGACGTTCGCGAGGCAATGGAAAAGATGTGGCGCGGCCTGCTGGACGAAGCCCACTACATCGACGTCGACCCCGAACGCTCCGGCTAAGACACCTCGGTCCGAGACCGCCGAGCTGATTTTCGGTAGTGTCTCGCTTTGATTTTATGGCCGCGTAATCGTTCATCATCCGCACCACGTCTTTCAGGCTCCAAAGCGTATCCGTGATCTGAGCCGCCATCGCCGTGGTCATCCTCAATGTCACGAAATTGTCGAAACTGATGGGCGCAAGCGCCGGTGGTTTCAGGCGGATTGCCCTAGCCCATTTTCCTCAGTTCAGAGCTTAGAAGTGCCCGTTTTCGAGTAAATTTGAATTTTTCGGGTAAAAGTCTGCACTACATTTTAAATTCTTTTGGATCGGTTCGGCAGTGGAAGCCCCAGACGCTGGAGCAGAATCGCGAGGTGTTTTTCGGGACGGCTGACGGTCCGCAGGCGGATTTCCCGGCCCGTGCGGGTCGGCAGCACCACGTCCAGGCTGCGCACC
>Ga0310121_10004296_pt1 | contig 12633 bp, 10 predicted proteins | sample CB27_Tmax_986_MG_FD_203504 | JGI IMG/M metagenome (GOLD analysis project Ga0310121, IMG submission 203504) | Marine microbial communities from Western Arctic Ocean, Canada - CB27_Tmax_986 | ecosystem: Environmental > Aquatic > Marine > Oceanic | place: Canada: Western Arctic Ocean | collected... | reverse complement strand
ACCGGACTCTCGCTGCCGGTGGCGTTCCTGCTGGGGCAGGTCCTGACGTTGCTGGTGATGTACGGGGCGCTTATCGGCCTTGGTGTGGCGCTCTATCAGAGCTGGTGGACCGTCGGCGGTTTCCTGGTAATCATGACGCTCCGGCACCGCATTCCGGACACCGGCGCCAACTCCATCGAGGGCTATTTTCATCCCCGGGTGCTGGCGTTCGCGGTGGGGTTGTCGGCGACCGCGCTCTACCTGGCTGGGCGGACGAAGCTGGCGCTGGCCATCGTGATTGTGGCGATGCTCATTCACCCGACCACCGGGTTCTGGTTTGCGATCATGGTCGGCGGGGCGGCGGTCTTCGGTGGTGGCATTTCCCCGAAGACCCTCCTGATCTGGGCCATGCCCGCGATGCTGGTGGGCGGTCTGACCCTGGGTGGTCCGCTGCGCGAACAGCTCGTGGTGATGGATGCGGCGTGGCTGAAAGTGCTCGTTGACTACAAAGATTACTTGGTCGTGAGCGGTTGGCCCCTGTCGGCGTGGCTCAGTAACCTGGCGATGGCCGCAGTCGTGTTCGCCTTGCATTGGTATCGGCGGTCCCTCGGTCTGACGGACCGCCGCGAGGGGGCGCTCATCGGTGGATGCGCGCTGTTGCTGGGCGTGTTCCTGGTATCGGCCGTGTTCTCGTACGGGTCCGTCGCCCTGGCGGTGCAGCTACAGGTCAATCGGGTCTTCTGGTTGTTCGACTATGTGGGCCTCCTCCTGCTCGCCTGGCTGCTCTTCGAGGGGCCCTGGCGAACCCGCCCCGGTGGGGCCGGCGGCGGTGTCACGCCGCGGCATGCGCTGGTGGTCCTGGCCGCGGTGCTGGCGCTCTCCCGCGGTGGGTATCGTGGATTCGTTGAACATCCGGAGCGGCCCGTCATGCGGGTGGGCCTGGGCGATAGCGACTGGAGTCGCTTGATGGCCTGGGCGGCGACCCAGCCGGTCGGTACACACTTTCTGGCCGACCCGGTGCATGCGGCGCGCTACGGTACGAGCGTGCGGGCAGCCAGTGGTCGCGACGTCTTCCTCGAACTGATCAAGGACAGCGCCCTGGCCATCTATTCCCCCGCGATCGCGCGCCGCGTGGCTGAGCGGGTCGAGGCGATTGGTCACTTCAACGAACTGACCGTCGACCAGGCCGGGCAGCTGGCCGGACAGTATGAGATCGACTATCTGATCACAGAGCAGCAACTCGATTTACCGGTGGCCAACCAGGCAGGACCGATCATCGTGTACGACCTCGGATCCTGACGGCGTTGCAAGGGGGCAAGAGAAGAATGCGGAAAATGAAGATCGCGACCTGGTCAGAGGTGCCGGACCGGACCCCCGTCGGCGCCCTGGTGAACAACGTCGACCTCGTCATCTTGCGGTTCGACGACAACCACTCGGTGCTGTATGGGCGATGTTTGCACAGGGGCGCGTTGATGTCGGACGGGAGCGTCTCCGGCGACAACCTCATCTGCGGCTTGCACGGGTGGGACTATCTGTTTCATACCGGCGTGTCGAGCTACAACAACGCGGAACAGTTGGCGAAATTCTCATCCTGGCTGGAGGGCGATGATCTGTGTGTCGACCAGGACGAAATCGAGACCTGGGAGAAGGCGCATCCCCAGCCCTACGACCGCGCCGCCTATCAAGGGGCGTATCAGGATCCGCACGGCGACTCGGTCGAACCGCATGTCGGTTTGATTCGACGTTTGGCCAATGAAGGGCTCGAGTATCTCGGCCACCATGGCCCGGTGACCTCGATGGGCGTCTCACGGGAGCAGTTGCCGAAGTGGGACGACATCCAGTTCGTGACCGCCCAACTGGCTCGGAAGCCGCAGCTGGACGAGGTGGCGGTCGTGACCGAGGTGGTCATCGGACCCAACGCCGACAAACCGCTCAGGCTCGACATTCCGCTCTTTGTGAGCGACATGAGCTACGGCGCTCTGTCGGAAGAGCTGGCCCGGGGGGCCGAACTGGCCGGCACCGGAGGGCATCTTCCCGGCGCCAAGGTTCAGGGAAAGATCGCGGACGTGCGTGGGCTCACGCCGGGCACGGACGCGATTTCCCCTTCGACGTTTCAAGACCTGGAGAACGAAGACGACTTCCGCCGTCTGGCGGACCAGGTTCGGGCTGCTTCCGGCGGCGTGCCGATCGGCGTCAAGCTGTCTGCGCAGCACATCGAAGACGATATCGACGCCGCGTTGCGGGTCGGTGTCGACTACATCATTCTCGACGGCCGTGGCGGGGGGACGGGCGCGGCCCCGGTCGTGTTTCGCGACCATATTTCGGTGCCGACCATTCCGGCGCTGGCCCGAGCCCGGCGACATCTTGACGCCCCGGGCCGTCGCGACTCGACGCTCGTGATCACGGGCGGGTTGCGCACCCACACCGACTTTGCGAAGGCCCTGGCGCTGGGCGCGGATGCGGTGGCGGTGTTCAACTCGGCTATGCAGGCGATCGGCTGCATCGGGATGCGGGCCTGTTCGTCGAACAATTGCCCGGTCGGCATCGCGACCCAGAAACCGGAGCTCCGCGCACGGCTACCCGTCGATGACGCAGCGCACCGGCTCCACAAGTTCTTTGCCGTCACTGCAGAACTGATGACCGTGCTGGCCCGTGCGTGCGGCCACACGCATCTCCGCGAGTTCTGTACGGACGACCTGACCACGTTCGGTCGCGAGATGGCCCACCTCACCGATATCGCGTATGGCGGCGTCTCGCGATAGCATCGGATCGAACGCGACGCGGGTGCGGCCGTCAGCCAGCCCTGTCGTGGTTCGTGGCGACACCCCATGAAGACCTCATTGTCCGGATGGGCGTTGCTGCTCGCGTTGCCAGTGCTGGCCGCCGCGTGCGGCGCCGCCCCGCCCCCCCCCTACGCGCCGCTGCCGATTGTCGACGTGGCTCCCGAGGTGCTCGACGACCGGGAAGAGACCCGCCGCTACCTCAACGCGTTTCCCCTCGACGACTACCAGCGGTACGACGTCCCGGATGTCGGAAGCTTCTTTGTTGACGACCCGGCGGACATGATCAAGCAGGTCATCGTCGCTGGCGACAAGTGGGAGCGACACTCATTTGACCTTCTGGCCGAGCACATCGTGCCTGGCTCTGTCGTCATCGAAGTGGGGGCGCATATCGGCACCCACACCGTGCGGATTGCGCAGCTGGTTGGCCCGTGGGGACGCGTCTATGCGTTCGAGCCGCAGCGCAAGATCTACCGGGAGCTGCACCACAACCTCGCGCTCAACGGTGTCACGAACGTCGCGGCCCTACGCATGGCGGTGGGATCCGGTGATACCCGGGTCATCGAAATGAACCCGGCTACGCCGGGCAACGAGGGCGGGACGGGGGTGGGTGCCGGCGGTGACGCGGCGGAGCTCCGGTCGCTCGACAGCTTCGGCTTCGATCACGTGTCGCTGCTCAAGATCGATGTGGAGACCTACGAGAACGAAGTGCTCGATGGCGCCCTGGACACGATTCGTCGCAACCGCCCGGTGATGCTCATCGAGATCATGGGCGGCCAAGACCCCGAGACGGCGTCACCAGATGTGCTGGCAAGAATAGAGGTCATCCGAGGGAAGATCGAGGCCCTCGGCTACTCCGTGACGCAGGTGTTCAAACACGACTACATCGCCCTGCCTACTGACTGAACCGGGCGCGGCGCTGACCATGTCGGTCGAGCGGGTGGACCCGCCGTCCCTTCAGCGGTCCGTCGCGGCTCGTTCCTCTGCTCTGGCCCCGCGGAGGATGAGCGGCATGCTGTGGTTCCCCTCGTGGCAGGCGTTCTCAAAAAGTGGCCCGATGGCGCGGGTGATCGGAAACGCGACCGTCCAGGGCGCGGCGAACGACTCCGGGTCGTCAATGGTGAACTGATAGTCGAGCGTGCCGTCGTCCGCGAGGGAAATCCGCTCCACCACCTGCATGTTCGCACCGGTACCGTTGAGCGTCCATGCGCCGTTGAAGTTCGCGGACCGCACGATGAGCGTGTCGCCGTCCCAGTGCGCGTACGAGTCTCCTTGCCACAGACGGAGGCCTTGGGCGGGATGCGGACCGTCCGAGATCCGGATGACGCGTGTGTCCCAATTTTGTTCGTGCAGGATCACGAGGTGGTCGGGGGTCTGGAATATCTGCGCCAGCCTGTTTGGCGCGACCGCCATCAGCGGAACCGTCCGACCCATGATGCAGCGTTCGTAACGCTCCCGGTCCTCCGGTCCGTCGGCGGGTCGCGAGCGTGACCGGAGCCCCAACGTCCGGTCCCGGTGCTTGGCGTCGTCCGACATAGCCGGAAGCCGGCCGTCGGATGGAACGGTGATCATCGAGGTCCTGTTGTCGGTGAGCCCGCCCGGCTCCCACCAGTCGGCGTTCAGTTGCAGGTCGCGCTCTTTGCCGATGTCCGTCAACCGTCCCGGGAGGTAGGCGGCGGCCTCGGCCGATGTCAGCGTCGCCCGATTGGGGAGCGTACTGGGACGTTGCAACGGCGTGCTGCTCCGATACTCCCAATATCCGCTGAAGTCAGGCGCGTCCCACGCCGTGCGAGGTGCCTCGGGGGTCTGTGCGGCAGAGCCGGACGCGCCGCATATCGCCAGACCGAGGCTGGCGAGACCAGTCACGAGCGTCCTGCGCATGGCCCCCCCTGTTCGAACCGAGCCGGATAGTGCCGGGAACCGCGCATGGTCGCTCCCTCCTGTTACGGAATATTGCCTGATTATGTCATCCACTGACCGCGAGCGCGGGAGAGACCCTCTCGTGTCCGTATAGCCGACCGTCGACCCTGGTCAGGGTGTCAGGCGACCGTGCGGACCTGAATCGCAGTGACGTCGCCACGGCTGGTGGCCACATCGGAGACGACGACGATCGCGTCGCCGGGGACCAGACGGTCGTGGGCCCGGAGTCGGGCAAAGGCATCGACGACGGTGTGTTCCGGCTCGTCCGACAACGCCATCTCGAAGGGCACGACCGACCGAGACAACCACAATGCTCGTCGGGCGGTGCTGACGTTGGTGAACGCGTAGATGATCGCGCTTCTGGGACGAAAGCTGCTCACCAGCTGGCCCAGCCGGCCGGTTCGCGTGATGACGACGATGGCCGGTGCACCCAGGGAGTCGGCCAGACGACAGGCGCTATTGGCCAGCTGTTCTCGGACGGTTTCCGGCGTTCGCAACGTGTGGAACCCGAGGCCCTCCTCCTTCTCGGTCCGGCGTGCGATCTGGTCCAGCACCTCCACGCAGCGAACGGGATGTAGGCCGGTGGCGGTCTCGCCGCTCAGCATGATGGCGTCGGTCTGCTCGTACACGGCGTTAGCGACATCGCTGACCTCCGCTCGGGTGGGCATCGGGTGCTCGATCATCGACTCGAGCAGATGCGTGGCCACGATGACCGGCTTGCCAGCGATCGCGCACTTGCGCACCATCGTGCGTTGTGCGGCCGGCAGTTCGGCGAACGGGACTTCGACCCCGAGATCGCCACGGGCGACCATGACGCCATCGGACTCCGCGATGATCTCGTCGAGGTGGTCGATGCCCTCCTGGTTTTCGATCTTCGCGATCAGCCTGGCATGGTGGCCGCCGGCTTCCAGGATGACCCGCCGGGCCTCTCGCAGGGCTTCGGCGCTTCGCACAAACGACACCGCCAGAAAATCGACGTCGTGCTCGAGACCGAAGCGAATGTCTGACTTGTCCTGTTCTGAGATCGACGGGAGGTTGACCCGGACGCCAGGCAGGTTGATGTGCTTGCGAGAGCCGAGCGTACCGCCATCGAGCACTTGGCAGCGGAGGTCCCGCGACCGCACTTCCAGCACTTCGAGGTTGATGAGCCCGTTGTCGACAGTGATCCGGTCGCCCACAGCCAGCTGATGCACCATGTCTTCGTAGTCGACATGGATGCTCTTTTCCTCGGGGTTCTCCGTCGGGGTCACGCTCACCGAGAACTCTTCGCCCACCGCGAGCTCGAGATTCCCGCGCCGTTCACCGGTGCGAATGGCGGGTCCCTGCAGATCGAGCAGCACCGCAATCGGATGGTTCAGGGTGCGGCTGAGGTCCTGTATGTGCCGAATTGTCCGCAGGTGGCTGTCATGGTCCCCGTGCGACATGTTGAGCCGAGCGACGTTCATCCCGGCTCTCGCGAGCTGCTCGATGCTGTCGGCCGAATCGCTCGAGGGTCCAAGCGTGCAAATGATCTTGGTTTGTCGGAAGTCGCGTCGGTCGGTCATGTCGGGGTTGTCTGGTCAGCCGGGAATCCACGCAACTATATCGCGCGGCTCGCGTCGCGATGCCGGAGTGCGGGGGCCTGATGAACGACGGTTTCAAACCGTAACGCAGATTTAGCAGGGTCGTAGCCAGTGCGTAAACCGGGGCAGCCGGTATCATTGTGCCGCTGGCGTTGCTGCTGGTCATCAACGACATGGCGGCGTGGCTCCGTGATCGGTATCAGCACTGAGGATACTGGCCCATAGCGGTGACACATCCATCGGTGTCCGAGAGGGGCGGCCGAGCCGATCCAATGACAGCGGATTCTACCGACGCGACGATTCCTGCTCTTGCCGCCGTGGCAGGCATTTCGCGAGTTGATCGGGTTCATGTGTACGGACCAGGTGGAGCCCAGCCGGCCCTGGATCTCCCGCTGATCTCCCGTCACGTGGAACGGGTCGGCGACCACGCCACCAACATCGCCGAGGAGGCCATCTTCATCCGGACTCGACGTGCGACATCACGCACGCGAAGGCGGCGCACCCACCGTCTAGGGTCCGCGGGTAAACGAGATGTCTAGTCGCATCCTCGTGGTGGAAGACGATCGGGACATCGCGGATCTGGTCGCCCACCACCTTTCTCGCGCCGGCCTCCGCGCGGACATCTTGACGACGGGTATTGACGTCCTCGACCATGTCCGGCGAGACACCCCGGACCTGGTCATCCTCGACCTGATGTTGCCCGGTCTCGGTGGTCTGGAGATTTGCCGACTGATGAGAGCCGACCCGGGCATCGCGGCGACCCCGGTCATCATGTTGACGGCGCGCGCGCACGAGGAGGACCGTGTGGCGGGGCTCGAACTCGGTGCGGACGATTACGTCACGAAGCCCTTCAGCCCGAAGGAGCTGGTCGCGCGGGTACGAGCCGTGTTGCGACGTACGCAGCCACACGGTCCCGACGAGGTGCTGCGATTTGGTCCGCTGGTGGTCAACCTGGACGAACACGAGGTGACCGAGGATGGGCGCCGGGTGCACTTGACCGCCAAAGAGTTTCTGCTATTGCAATACCTTATCGAGCACCGCGGCCGGGTCCTGTCGCGCGACCTTCTGCTGTCGGACGTCTGGGGGTATCAATATACCGGTGGTACGCGGACGGTCGACGTGCACATTCGGCGACTACGCGAGAAGCTGCCCGCCACGGTGGCCCACATCGTGACCGTCAAGCAGTTCGGATACAAGTTCGTCGAGACGCCGTGACCGCCAGTCCGGCCGTCTTCGCCACGTGAAGCTACAAACCCGTTTCTTTCTGACCGCGGTTGCCCTCGCCCTGCTGAGCCTCGCGGCGTCGTGGGGGCTGTTGGTGTCCGCTGTCCCGTTGTTCGCTGACGGTGTGTCGTGGGGCGCGGTGACCGCCGCGATCGCGGCCGGGCTTCTGGCGGCGCTGGCCGGCGGGTTCGTCCTCACCCGGGTCACGTTTCGAGCCCTCACACGACGTCTCCACACCATTGCCGACAGGGCGCGACGCCAGGCGGCCGGGGACCGGTCCCAGTCCGACGTTGGACGGGACATGAGACGTGACCTGGCCGACGACGAGGTCGGGATGGTCGCGCAGGCGGTTGATCATGTCGCGGACGTACTCAGCCAACGCGTGGAAGAGCTATCAGGACAACAGACCAGGACCGCCGCCATTCTGCAGGGGATGGTGGAGGGTGTAATGGTGATCGATGAATCGGGTCGCGTGCAGACCGCCAATCACTCGGTCACGGCGATGCTTGATATCGACGACGAGCCCACCGGCCGCCACTACCTCAAGTTGATCCGGCACCCGCAGGTCGCGCGCATGATTGGTGCGTCGCTGGCAGGTGAGCGGGTGGCTCCGCGCGACGTGACGCTCATTACCGATCTGCCCAAAGTGTTGTTCGCGAGCGCCCGGCCGTTCACCGCCGACCGCGAGCGAGGTGTCGCCCTGGTTCTTCACGACGTCACGGAATACCGACGCGCGGATCAGGTGCGGCAGGACTTCGTTGCCAACGTGTCGCACGAGCTACGGACACCGTTGACGGCCATTCGAGGCAGCGTCGAGGCGTTGCTCGAAGATGGTCTCCCGGCGGGAGATCCCCGCTTCCTGTCCATCATCGCGCGGAATAGTGCCCGGATGGAGCGACTGGTGAGCGACCTTCTGCGCTTGGCCCGGCTGGATGCGGGGCAGGAAGCACTCGACCTCACGCGGTGCTCGGTGGTGTCTCTGTTCGGTGCCGTCGCCGACGAACTGGAGCCGATGCTCGACGCCAAGATGCAAAGGGTCGAGATCTCGGTGTCTGATGATGCGGCTTCGGTCTTGGCCGATCCGGTCAAGCTCCACGATGCCGTTCGTAACCTCGTGGAGAATGCGGTCAGTTACGCGCCCGAGCGCAGCGTGGTCGAGCTGAGCGCTACCGCGGACGGCGGTGTCGTCCGCCTGTCGGTCGCCGATCGTGGGCCAGGGATCCCCGATGCCGAGCTCGTGCGTGTGTTCGAGCGGTTCTACCGGGTCGAAGTCGCCCGGTCACGCGAGGTGGGTGGCACTGGCCTAGGTCTGTCTATCGTCAAACATCTCATCGGGCTCCACGGGGGCACGGTGCACGCCGCCAGTCGGGACGGCGGCGGCACCGTCTTCACCATTGATCTGCCGCAGCGGGAGTAGTGGTTCGCAGTGGACGACGCTGACGGGGCGTGGGATGGTCAGCCGTCGGGGGCTATACTGGATTCCATGTCGGATCACGCCCACGCTGGTACACACGACAAGCACGCGGCGCATCAACGGCTCGTCGAAGGGCTCCGTGGACAGGGCGCGGAGATCGAGCGTTTGACCCGGGGCCTCGACGACGCGTCCCTCTCGGAGCGCACGGTGCCAGACAAGTGGTCGGTGAAGGAACTGGTGTGTCATCTGTGGCGCGTGCAGCGGCTGTTCGACGAGCGCATCCAGGCGATGCTGACGACAGATCACCCGGTGCTGCTCCCCTATTCGCCGGCCGGTGACAGTGACTTCGACAAGCTGGTGGCCCACGACGCGACAGAGACGCGGGACGCGTTCCTCGCGGACCGAGAGCGCTTTGCGGCTCGGCTCGCGGCGTTGTCGCCGGCTGAATGGCACCGGTCTGGTCGACATCCGGAGTATCCCCGGTTCGACGTCCACTTTCAGGTGGAATACATGGTCCACCACGAAGCGCACCACATCTATCAACTGTTCCAGCGGCGGTTGCCACTGGGGAAATTGCCACACTAGGCGGCCCCGGACCACCAACGCGGCGCGCGACAATGTGCGCCCCGCGGCCGCGGGGGGTTCGGGGCGTAGCCCCGTCTCAAGAGGTCAAGTAGCTCCGAAGGCGTCGGAACGCTTGCCCTCGGTGGCTGACCGACGCCTTTTCGTCGGCGGTCACGTCGGCCAGGGTGCGGCCATACGCCGGATAGTAGAAGATCGGGTCGTAGCCGAACCCGCCGTGTCCGCGGGCCGGCAACTGGAGGCGGCCTTCGACGGTCCCGGTCGTCTCCCACTCCAGACCATCCGGGCTGGTCAGCGCCAGCGCACAGACGAACCGGGCGGTGCTCGAGTCGGCGCCGCGTGCCGCCAGCATGCGTGCGATCGTTGCGAATTTTTCAGGGTAGGACTCGCCGTTGAACCGCGCCGAGCGCACGCCTGGCTCACCGTCCAGCGCGTCGATCTCCAGACCCGAGTCTTCCGCCACCGTCAACTCGCCGGTCGCACCTGCGTACGCCAGCGCCTTGATTCGTGCGTTTTCCGCGAACGTCACACCGGTCTCTTCAGGTTCCCGAAGGGCCGGATGGTCGGCCAGGGTGCCGAGGGTCAGCGGAAGATCGCCGAGAATGGCCCGAATCTCGCGCAGTTTGCCACCGTTGGTGGTGGCGACGAGCAGGCGCTCCGGTCGTGAGAAGCTCATCCATGCCTGACGGGGATACCGTCCGCTATAGGAACTCGCCCACCAGCTCACGCTGCAGCGCGACGAGTTGACCGATGCCCGCCTCAGCCAGTGCGAGGAGCGTATCGTGGGACTCGCGGGTGAACGGTGCGCCTTCGGCCGTGCCCTGCACTTCGATAAACCGGCCGTCTCCGGTCATGACGACGTTCATGTCCACGTCTGCAGTCGAGTCTTCCTCGTAGGCCAGGTCGAGCAGGGGCGTTCCGTTCACAATGCCGACGCTCGTGGCGGCGACGTAGTCCGTAATGGGTATCTGCTTCAGCGGCCCGCGCTCTTTGAGGTGCTGGAGCGCCAGCACGAGGGCCACGAAGCCGCCGCTGATGGAGGCGGTGCGGGTGCCGCCGTCCGCCTGGATGACGTCGCAGTCGATCCAGACGGTCCGTTCACCCAATGCCTCCAGCCGTGTGACGGCCCGCAACGACCGGCCGATGAGGCGCTGAATCTCCTGGGTGCGTCCACTCTGCTTGCCCCGGCTGGCCTCCCGTGAGTTTCGCGTCGACGTGGCCCGGGGCAGCATGCCGTACTCCGCGGTGACCCAACCCTTGCCAGTGCCGCGTAGGAACGGCGGCACCTTGTCCTCGACGCTGGCGGTGCAGATAACACGGGTCCGCCCCGCTTCGACCAGTACCGATCCTTCCGCGTGTTCGAGGTAGTGCGGGGTCAGGACGGTCGGGCGGAGTTGGTCAACCGGGCGCGAATGCAAACGAGATGGTGTGGTCATAGTTGGTCAGTCTGGTCAACCGGGCTGGTCTGCGTCGCGTCGGCGTCCGGGTCGGCGACCCATTGCATATTCAGTTCGAGTGGATGCTGGAGGTCGACGTGGCCGACGAGCGTGTCGACCTCCTTGCCGTCCACGAGGATCTGGACGGCATTGATGGCCGGAATGTTGGCGGTGACGGCGTTCACGATGGCGTAGACCGTGAACAGTTCTTCGAGTGACCCGCCGGAATGACCGAGGGCGACCTCGGCACTCAAGTCGACGAAGGCGTCTTGATCCGAGAGGTAGAAGGCACGCAATTCCGTGCCGGGCGGAATGGGCGACAGCAGCGGGGCGGGTGGTTCCGCGAGCTGCTCCTCCAGGATGATGCGTCCTTGGACCGCCGGGTCAGCGTGTTGTACGAGCCGTCGCTCGAATCCGACCAGACGCATGCCGTCGTCCGAGATATAGAAGAGTGTCGCCGCGACGAGCTCGTCGTCGGTCGCCCTTCCTGACGCCTCGCTCGTCTCCGTGGGCATCCCCTCCGAGGGATACCACCGAGGGAGTCCGACGAACAGCACCCAGATGCCGACGAGGGCCACGACCCCCATCCCCCCGTAAATCCAATAGTCGCGTTTCATGGGAGGCGCCCTGACGCGTCGGGCGCCCCGGCGTCGACCGGGCCGAGCGGCAGTGTCTCGCTCTCCACCTCGTCCCGATAGCGGATGATGCCGCGCAGGAGGCCGCTGACGATGGCGCTCTGGAAGGTGGTCGAGGTCAACTGGGCCTCCTGGTCAGGGTTCGAGATGAACCCCATCTCCACCACCACGGCCGGCATGTTGGCGCCCACGAGCACGCGGAATGGTGCTTCCTGGAGTCCACGCGGGCTCATCGGCACACGCTGGCTGAGCTCGTCGGCGACGGTCTGGGCCCAACGGGCCGAATGGTCCACGTGCCTGAGCTGTGCCATCTCCCACGGCACGATGTCGAGCACGCGCGAGCCGCCGCCAACAGTGGGGACCAGTTGGCCCGTGAACCCCGCCTCGCGGGCCTCTTCTCCGTACTCGGCGAGACGGAGGTAGAACACCTCCGCGCCGATGGCGGTCTCGCGCACCGATGCGTTGGTGTGCAAGCTGATGAACAGATCCGCTCGGTCGTTGTTGGCGATGGCCGCGCGCTCGTCCAGCGACACCTCGGTGTCGCTCGTCCGCGTCAGCACGACCCGCAGCCCGAGCTCGCTTTCGATCCGGTTACGGAGCCGCTGTGCGACGGCGAGCGTGACATCTTTCTCCAGCGCGCCATCCGGCCCTCGGGTGCCGACGTCGTTACCCCCGTGACCGGCGTCGATGGCGATTGCCCGGATCCGACGTGGTGGCGCCAGTTCGGCCAGGAGAGGCAGCATGGCGTCGCCGACCGTCTCCCCGGGAATCAGCGCGGTCGGTCCTGTTCCAGGTCCTGCCGGTGGCCCCGCCCCGGCCCCCCTCCGTGGTCCTGGGGGCGGTGTCGGCGGTGGTGCGGCCCGGGTCGTGGAGACGGGCCGCGGCTGCAGGTCGATGACCAGTTCGACGGCGCCCCCGAGCGCCGGTTCGGTCGTGGCCGAAAAACTGCCGAATCCGTCACGCAGCTCAACGACGAGCGCCGGTTGCCCGTCCACGGCCCGGATGTCCGCGACGAGGGCGTCTGGCCGCATGTCGCGTAGCACCAGATCGAGGGCGTCGGCGTCGAGGGTGACCAGCAACCGGTTGTCGCTTTGCTCGACG
>Ga0310121_10004295_pt1 | contig 12633 bp, 10 predicted proteins | sample CB27_Tmax_986_MG_FD_203504 | JGI IMG/M metagenome (GOLD analysis project Ga0310121, IMG submission 203504) | Marine microbial communities from Western Arctic Ocean, Canada - CB27_Tmax_986 | ecosystem: Environmental > Aquatic > Marine > Oceanic | place: Canada: Western Arctic Ocean | collected... | reverse complement strand
CCAGCAGAGCCGCCACCGCCACCCAGAACGACCGTGTGAGAACGACGTGTTGTTGGACGCGAGGGACGAACGACACCAGCAGCAGCCCGAACGTCGCCGCCAGCGGCGCCCAGAGCACCCGACGCCCCGACAGTCCGACGGCCGAGGCGCGCCCGCGCTGTCCGGACGTCAGGTCTCGGGGACGAACCGATCCAGCGTCGGTCTTCGGTCGGCGCCCCTGCCGCGTACCGCGTCGACGTGCAGATGACATGGCGGTGCTCCGACGATCGGGCCGCCCTGGCGCCAAGGGGCGACACTGTGCATCATCCCGCGGCCATCACACCACGCCCGTGGTGATAGCGTTTCACGATCGACCGGCCGCCGACAAACCACGAATCAGCACGCGCCAAAAAAAACGCCGGCGGAGGCAGGAGCCTCCGCCGGCGCGTCGTGCCAGCTACTAGAAGACGAATCTACCAGCGCAGGGTGCTCGACAGCCGCATGATACGTCCGTTGTTGATGGTGGACGCATACTCGAAGATGCCGCTCTGGCGCCCAACCGCCGTGCCGCGATTGTTGCGACTCGAACGCTCGAAGCCAGCGTTGGACAGGTTGAAGCCCTCCATCCGCACCTCCATACGAATCCGGTTGCCCATCTCGATGGTCTTGGCGATGCTGGCGTCCATCTGGATCCAGTACGGCGGGAACTTCACGCTGTTGCCCGGCAGCAGTGTGAACTGGTGGTTCCCGGTGCCGGTGCCGTTGGTAAGCGGGGCGGTCCCGCCGTTGGCCATGGTCACGATCGGCGAGCCCAGCACGCAGGTCCCGATGCAGTTCTCCGCGGTGAAGAACGGCGCGGTGGCGTTCGTGCCAGTCCGGCTGTAGCGGAACTGCTCGGGCATGTTGGAGCCAGAGTAGCCACCGGCATTGGCGATGATGGTGCCGGCCACCATCAGGTCCTGCCACGGCAACGGGTAGTTCCCCGCGACCTTGAACTCGTGCCGAAACGGCGTCGGGTAGGCGAACGCGTTGCAGAACCGGAGCTGGTTCGGGTTGTCCTCGACCTCGTTGCGCAGCGGGCAAGCATTGACCAGACCGCCACCACTGAACCAACTCGTGCCCGGCGTGTCGGTGCTCCAACCGCCAAATATGGAGCCGCCCCCCGCCAACCGACCCTGGAAGCTCAGCTCGAACCCGGTGTACTGGTTCTTGAAGCCACCGCCCCCCCCGAAGTTGATGTCGAGCTCGTCCACAAGCGCGCGCACCGAGGGGTCGATGTTGTAGCTCGCAACGGTGCCGACATACGGCAGCGGCATGACGAGCTGCAACGGGTCGCTGAAGTTCGCGAAGGTCCGGAGCACGTTGTTCCGGTTCTCCACGTTCTTGTACCAGCGACGCCGCCACTCGGCGGTCACCGACAGGCCCGGCCGGACTTCCTGCTGCACCCCGAAGGTCAGCAGATCCTGGTAGCCACGCGATAGACTCGGGTCGGGCCGATCCGTTTCGCGGACACCGAACCCTTCCCGGCCGAGGGCACCGATTTCCCAGTCCTGGGCGATGTTGTCGCCGTTGGTGCCGTAGTCGTTCGGGCACCCGACGCCGTCAATAGAACAGCCGGGGACCAGCAGACCGTCAGCGGCGAGCTGGATGTCGTTCCAGAGCCGCGCCTCCGAGTCCCGCAGGGACGGCTGATAGCGGTCGGCAAAGCTGTCGCCGTAGGAGTTCTGGTACCGATTGAACCCGAACTTGAGCGCGGTCTTGCCGTTGCCGAACGCGTCGTAGGCCAGGCTGAACCGCGGCGAGAAGTCGGGGCCGAATTTCGGGAAGTCGGTCTCCGGGATCAGCGTGAAGTCGGTCACGTTCGTGAACCGGCCCTGCGGCTTGACCTGGTGGGGGATGCGAATGTCCGCCATGTCCATGCGGATGCCGAAGTTCAGCGTCAGCTGGTCGATGGTCCAGGAGTCCTGCGCGTAGAACCCGGTGTCGTAGTCCACCTCGACCCGCGAGAGCGTGGGGTCGTTGGTCACGACCACCTGATCGGGGTTGCCGATCAGCCCGGGGTTCAGCCCGGCGAGGTTGTTGACCTCCGCCCGGCTCGACTCGGCGGTGATGAACGGCGCCAGGTTCCCGAACGGGTTCGGGTCGTCATCGTACTCCTGGTAGAGATTCGCGTTGGACATACTCGTGATGCGCTCACTCGACCAGGAGGTCTCGAACCCAATCTTGACGTTGTGCGACCCGGTGACGTAGGACACCGACCCGATCAGGTTCTGCTTGAACGGGTAGTTGACCGTGCTGCCGCGGTTCGAGTTGTACTCGTCGAACCCGAGGCGGTCGTCCCGCATCGAGGTCCAGACCCCGTTCGGGCCGCCATACCAGGGGTCGCCACTCGCCGTCTGCACCAGATGGTTCGCGCTGCCCACCGTGGGGAAGCAGGGGGTCCGCGCGCACAGCTGCACGACGTCCGGCCGGGTCTGCTGCACTTCCGGCTGGTAGCCGATCGGGTAGACTTCGCCGTTCACGGAGAAGCCAAACTCGGCCAGCATCCGGTTGCTGAGCGTGCCGGTCCACTTGGTGCCGGCCGTGTAATAGAGAATCGGACGCCGCTTCTGCGACGCGGTCTCGATGTCGTCGCCCTCGCCGTGCTCGTGGAACCGCACCTTCCGGATCCGGTCGAGATAGGCGGAGAACTTGTTGCGCGAGGTCGCCTGGTAGGTCAACCGCATCAACCCGCTCATGAGCAGGTTGTCATCGACGCCAGGGCTGCCGTCGCGGAAGAAGCTGTTGAGCACGATGAGGTCGGTCGACCAGGTGCGCTGCGACCCGAAGAACCACAGCTTGTCCCTGACGATCGGGCCGCCCAGCGAGGCGTTGAGGTCGAAGACGCGGGCGATGCGCGGCGAGCCGTCGCGGGCGTCGCCCTGTTGGGTCGACTGCACACCCAGGTCGCCAAAGCGCGGGTTCCACACGTCGGACTGCCAGCTCCCATGCGAGCCACCGAAGTAGCCCATGCCGCTGAAGGTGTTGCCGCCGTCCTTCGGGACCATGTTGATCCGGATGCCGCCGCGCTGCGTATCAGCCCCGGCGCCCGAGGTGGTGAAGGAGGTCTCCGCGCTCATCTGCGGGTTGAAGTACATCTGGTAGGCGCCATTACCGATCGGGGAATTCACCTGCATCCCGTCGACCAGCACGGTGGTGTCGACGCCACCGGCGCCGTTGCCATACACCAGCACCTGCTCCATGGCCCGCGCGCCGCCGATGTCCGGCAGGCTGGTGCGGACGCCCGGCACCAGGGTGCCGAACGAGTAGAGGCTGCCACCGGTCGGGATCGCATCGAGCGTCTCGGCCGTGAGCACCTCAACACGCTCCGCCTGCTGAATGTCGACGACCGGGGACTGACCCGACACCGTGATGGTCTCTTCAACCGATCCGACGGCCAGGACGACGTCCAGCGTGATCGTGACGTCGGAGGGCAGGTTGACTTCGTTCCGCACCTGCGTGCCGAACCCGGGGAGGTCGTAGGTCAACGTATAGAGGCCAGGACGCAGATCGATCATCTGGTACTGGCCCGTGCCGTCGGTGATGGCGAGACGCGAACCTTCGATGAGTGCCTCACTGGCCGCCGTCACGGTGACGCCGGGCAACGCGCCCCCGGTGTCATCCTGGACGTTGCCAGCGAATTGGCTTTGCGCTGATGCCGCGGCGGGGAGCAAGACGAGCGTCCCTAGCGCGACCATGAGCAACTTCCCAAACTTCATGCATCCACCTCCAAATAAGACCAACCTCGTGGCTCCGGACATATTGCAGACAATCAATGCAAAATTCATGCCCGTCAAAGGAGCCTGACCCGACGCGACAGAGCGTGAAAACACCAATGATTTCAGAGTCGCTTCCATGGTCCCTCTCCCGCGGCGCCCAGCGAATGGATAATCTCCAAAATTCCGTATCTACGTCCGTTCAATTTCATGGTTTTTGCGTCCGTTCGAGTGTCAGGCAGGGGCCTCCGCCGCCCTGCCGGCGGGCGGGTTACGACGGGCCACCACTGCGCCGCGCCGCCGTAAAAAATGAGCCCAAGGCGGGTCGTTGTGTGATGTAATCCGTGACTCCTCGATTGGTTGCAAGCCGGAGGACACATGAACGAGTCGGAAAGCTCCGCGCTGCGTTCGTGGCTGGCGGGCATCGCCTCGGACGTGCTCGACACGCAGGCCGCCGCGAGCGCAGACGCCGACACCCCGTCCGGCCTGGTTGATGTCCGCACGGTCGAGTGGAAAGCGTCTCTGCCTCACCTGGGAAACCTGCCGCCGGCGCAGCGAGAAATCCTTGCCCTCCGCCTTCGCGATGGTATGGACTACCCGGACATTGCCTCCCGGCTCGGCCTACCGCTGGGCACCGTCCACTCCAGAATCGCCCGCGCCCGCAGGTCCCTGGCCAAGAACACGTCGTGAGCCTCGGCGGCATCGCCGACGGGTGACGGCTCGAAGTCCAGCCTCGGCATCCAGGCGCCATAGCCGACCCGCATGGTCGGGGCGCCTACGTCGTCTCGGCGATCGCGAAGGTCATGGTGGTCATCGCGCGCCGGCCGGTCTCCCCCGCCACGCCCTCGATCGCTGCCGACTCGATGTCCTCCACGTCGATCTGCGTGCGGGCGGCCTCGATCTCGGCCGCGGTCGCCTGGGTGAAGCACAACGGGCAATGGGGCACGTCGCCGCCCCGTTCACGGAGCGGTGGTCCGTGGGTTCGGCACACGACGGGCCGCCAGGCGTATACGAGGCAGGCCCCCGAGTCGGGGTCGAGGGCCGGCACGGCGCCGACGAGAACGCCTCGTGGAACCGTGCCTCGTGCCCCTCACTGGCGAACACACCGACCTGGCCCCTCGGAAACGTGCCCGCTTGTTCGCTCGCGGCGAGGCGGGCACGCCGACGGACCCCCGTGGCCCGCGCCGGGTCGACGGACGCCAGTTCGTCCAGTCCGTGGCGCAGACGCCAGGCGTCGAGCGGGGTGATGGCGAACGGACCGAAGCAGCAGGGAGTGCATCCGGAGTGGCACGTCAGGTGGGCGCCCGCGGCGGCGGCGGCCTGTGTGGTCCGGCCATCGACAACCGCGAGCACGTGTCGGTCGAGGTGTTTCACGGACCCGCCGGCAGGGACGGGGCCCGTCTGTGGTCGTGGGCTCGGAACTGTCGATTCGTCCGGTCGTTCTTGCGCCACCGCTACTGGCCGACCGCCAGCAACGCGTCGTCGGTCCGGATGAAAATCCGGCCAGCGGAAACGGCCGGTGACGAGACCACCCGCTCTCCCAGGTCGTTCCGCTGCAGGACGTGCGGTTCACGCCCGGCTCGCAGCACGACGGTCTCGCCGGTTTCGCTAAAAAGATAAACCTTGCCGTCTCCGGCCACCGGCGATGCCGAGTAGATGCCGCCAAGCCGGTCCTGCCAGACCCGGTCACCGGTGGCCGCGTCGACCGCGGTGACGATGCCGTTGCCGTTGGCCATGTAGATCAGTCCCTCGTAGTACAGGATGGACGACACATAGGGGGCGCCGGTCGGCACCCGCCACGCCACATGCGTCTCGTCCACCACCCCGCGCCCGCCCAACCGGATGGCCAGATAGGGCCCGGCGCGGTGCCCCCGCGCCGTGTACACCATCCCGTCCTCATCGAAAGTGGCGGCCGCGACCGGGTATTCGTTGTGCCCGTCCGCATGCCACAGCCACTCGCCGGTCGCCGGGTCGTAGCCGTCGAGCCCCGCGTTGGCGTTGACCACGAGCTCGTCGCCGTCGGGTCCAGCCACCACGAGTGGCGTACTGAACGACCGCAGCGCCGGACCCCGGTCCGCCTTCCAGCGCGCCTGCCCCGTGCGTCGGTCGAGCGCCAACAGATACGCCCCGTTCTCGTGGTCGGACTGCAGGATGATCAGGTCTTGGTAGAGAACCGGCGAGCTCGAGTGGCCCCAGACGATTTCATACGACCCGTGGTCGCGACCAAGGTGACGCTGCCAGACCAGCTCGCCGTCGAGATCGAGCGACACAAGTTGCCCGGTGGCAAACCAGGCGTAGACCCTGTCGCCATCTGAGACTGCGCTCGGAGTGGCCATGTTGTGCTTCTGGTGGGCCTGCGGCTGGTCACCCTCCGCCGCGAGTTCGTATTCCCAGACCAGATGCCCGTCTCGGCGGTCGAACGCGCTGACCAGGAAACGCACCCCGTCGCCGTCGCCATCGACACGCGCGCCACCGAGGGGCCGCTCATCGTCTGGCGACTCTGCTCCACCGCGCACCAGTGTCGGGTGCCCTCCTGGCCGCAACGGACCCCGGCCAAGCTGTGAGGTCAGAAAGACCAGATCGCCGGACACGATGGGCGACGACACTCCGAGACCACGCAACGGCGTCCGCCACGCCACGCCGGTGTCAGGGCCCCAGATCGTCGGCAGGTCGCGCTCACTCGAGATCCGTCGACCGTCCGGCCCGCGCCACTGGGGCCAGTCCTGGGCCGCGACAACCCCGCTGACCCCGCTAGCGACGACCAGACCGATCGCCAACCCTGCTGCAAGCCCTCTCATCGTGTGCCTCCTCACCATCTGTCGTGCCACCGGCATGGTGACACATGAGCGGCGACGGTTCGCGGCCATGCGCGGTCCTCCCTCAAGTATCGTCATCAGCAGCCCCACGTGCTACAGTCTGCCAACCGGTTCAACCTTACTTCTTGCGCGGAATACTCGATCATGTGGGAACAAAACTACACACCCCTCGCAGACAGCCTCGGCTTCTCCACGCTGGTGGCCGCCGTCCCTCTCGTCATCCTGTTCTACATGCTGGGGGTCAAACGTAAGCCGAGTTGGATCGCCGGCCTCAGCGCGCTCGGTGTAGCGCTGGTGCTGGCCGTCGGTGTGTACCGCATGCCGGTGCCGCAAGCGGGCGCCTCCATGGTCTACGGCGCCGCGTTCGGGCTCTTCCCCATCGGCTGGATCGTCATCGCCTCACTGATCTTGTATCGGGTGACGGTGGACACGGGCAAGTTCGAGATCATCAAAGACTCGATCGGATCGCTCAGCGACGACCGTCGCCTGCAGGCGGTGCTGATCGGCTTTGCGTTCGGGGCCTTTATCGAAGGTGCGGCCGGATTCGGCACCCCGGTCGCCGTGGCCGCCGCCATGATGACCGGGCTCGGGTTCTCGCCGTTCTATGCCGCCTTCATCTGCCTGGTGGCCAACACCGCGCCAGTCGCCTTCGGGTCGCTGGGTATTCCCATCACCACGCTCGCGGGGATCACGGAACTCCCGGTCGACGCCCTGAGCACCATGACGGGCCGATTGTGTGCCCTGATCGCCCTCATCATCCCGGCCTACATGGTCGTCATCATGTCCGGGTTCAAGCGAGCGCTCGAAGTGCTGCCTCCTATCGCGGCCTGCTCGGTGACGTTCGCCGGTGTGCTGTTGTGGGCGTCAAGCACCCTGGGACCGGAACTCGCCGTGATTCTGGCCTCGATCGCCGCGCTCGTGGCCATGATCGCGGTCATGAAGATGTGGCAGCCGAAGAACATCTTCCGCCTCGAAGACGATGTCGAGGTGACATCAGCCGGGCATACCCACACGGGTGGCGAAATCTTCGTCGCCTGGAGCCCGTATGTTCTGCTCGTCGTCTTCGTGTTGGTGTGGCGCTTTCCGCCGGTTCAGGCGATGCTGAACGCACTCAGTCTGTCGATCCCGGTACCGCTGCTCGACGGACTCATCACCCGCGTCCCACCGCTGACCCCGGAGCCGTCACCCTACCCGGCCGTCTACGGCTTCCCCTGGTTGTCGGCGGCGGGCACGTCGTGTTTCCTCTCCGCCTTCGCCGCGTCATTGGTGTTGGGGCTATCACCGGCCAAATTCTTCGGCATCGTGCGGGGGGTGTTCAAGCAGCTCTCGATGCCGCTCCTGACTATCGGGTCCGTTCTTGCGCTCGCGTTCCTGATGAACTACGCCGGCATGACCTCGACGCTGGGCCTGGCCTTTGCCGCCACCGGCACGTTGTTCCCGTTCTTCAGCGCCATGCTCGGATGGACCGGCGTGTTTCTGACCGGCAGCGACACCTCATCGAACGCGCTGTTCGGCACGTTGCAAGTGGTGACCGCCAACGCGCTCGGTTTGAACCCGATCCTGACCGCTTCCACCAACGCTGCTACGGGGGTCATGGGGAAGATGATCTCGCTACAGAGCATCGCCGTAGCCGTGGCGGCGACCGGGATGGCGTCGTCCCAGGAGGGGCGCCTCTTCCGCATGACGCTGAAGCACAGCATCATCCTGGCCCTGTTCATGGCCGTGGTAACGATGATCTTCGCCTACGTGCTCCCACAGTTCGTGCCGACTATTTAGATTTCCTGGCGACTACTTAGGCGCGCGTCGCTGCTTCAGGCTCGACGGGTCCTTGTGGCCCGGTGCCGGCGAACGGACTGGACGGCCGAGTGTTTGCGCGGCACCGGTCGTCGTCAGACCCAGGTTATAGGCCCCGGTTTGCCCGGTCTGGAACGCCGTCGCCTCGATAGTGTAGGTCCCGGAAACGGGCAACGTGAAGCCGGCGATCAGGGCATTCAAAGAATTCAGCCCGTCGCCGCTATCGTCGTCCTCAGCCACCACGGTGCCCCCCGGGCCGACAAGCAGCAGATACGGGTCGAAGAGCGACACACCGTCGTGGGAAATCGTCACCACTTGCCCGCTGCTGCCGTCGAACGTGTACAGGTCGCCCAGCGATTGCGAGCGGTGGGGCGCCAAACAGTCGCTGGTGCCGAGGGTTCCACTGAAGATGTCGCCGGTCGTGATCGGTGTCGTCACGCATCCGGTCGTGCCCTCGGTCAGGCTCAGGGTGTAGGAGCCCGTCTCGCCGCCGAACGCCGTCGCCTCAATGGTGTAGGTTCCAGCCACCGGGAGCAGCGCGGACAGCGCCGAATCAGTCCCGACGCTGTCATCGTTCTCCGCCACGACCTGCCCGTCGGGCCCGGCCAGAATCAAATACGGGTCAGAGAGCGAACTCCCCGCCATGGCGATGTCGACGCGCTGGGTCGGCGATCCATCGAAGGTATAGACATCGGCGCGAGATTGCGGTCGGTGGGGAGCCAGACAATCGGCACTCGTCAGCGTTCCGGGGATGGTCGAACCCACCAGAATCGGGCTGGTCGGACAGGGCGGGAGACCTGATGTCACCGCGAGCGTATAGGTGCCGATTCCGCCATCGAACGATGTCGCCTCGACAGTGTAGGTCCCCCCCGCCGGCAACGCTCCCGCAATCGACGCATTGACGCCGGAGCCGCCATCGTCGTCACTGCCGACCACCGCGCCGCCGGGGTCGACCAAGATCAGATACGGATCGTCGAGCGACCCGCGATCCAGCGTGATCGTCACGACCTCGCCGGCGGTCACGTCGACGCGATAGAGGTCGGCCCGCGCCCCCAGCCGATGCGGCGCGCTGCAATCGGTCGCCTCCAGCCTGCCGGCGGCAGTGCCCCCAACGACGACCGTGTCTATCGAACAGCCGGGATAGTCCGGGGGGACGGTCGGGGGCACCGGGGGACTCCCACACACCGCGGCAATGCCGCCACCCCCAATCTGCGTCACGACCCGGCCGGTCGCCTCGGCGTCGGTGCACCCGTTGGCGCGATACCGCAGGTATTCCTGCAGCCAGACCGCTTTGCCCTCCAAATCGATATGGCTCAACTCCACCGGGCGACTCAGCTGATCCCGATAGAAGGTGTCAAGAATCTGTAGAAAGTCGAGGGACTGGTCCCTGGGCGGGAAGTCGATGACACCCGGGCCGACCACGCCGCAGACCGGCTGAATACCCTGTCCGCTGATCTGTAACAGCACCCGACTCGTCGCCTCCTCCTCCGAGCAGTCGTTGAGTACGTAACGCAGCCACTCCGGGAACCAGACCGCGGACCCCTCCGCATCGACGAAGCCTGGGTTGTCACGCGCCCGCCCCAGCGTGTCGCGATAGACCGTCTCGAGGGCCAGAAAGAACCCCAGCACCTGGTCACGGGGTGGAAACGGGATGCCGATGACCGGCACCCCATGCAACGTCAACGCCCCCTGAATGTCGTCGGCCTGCAGTGCATCGACGTCGCTGATGGTCGAGTTCATGATCGCGTGCACGCGCTGCGGCGGCCCCCCCTGATTCGGGTGGCCCAGCCCCAGGACGTGCCCGAACTCGTGCGCCGCCACGCGCCGCAGGTCCAGGGCGTCTTGGGTCTCGGGCACCGGCCCGAGCCCTCTCGGGCCGCGATAGCAATTGAACGGCAACGTGCTGTTGAAGACGACGTCCGCCTCGATGGTCGTGTCGACGCCGTTCTCGAACCGAGCCACGCTGGCCGTCACGGCGATGGTCTGCTCGCCGAAGGGCGTGCCGAAAATATCGGCCGACCAAAACACACTGTTGACCAGATCGTTCTGGCTCGGCACTGTGGTGGCAGCACGGATCGGGTCGAAGAAGCGGCCGGTGCGACCGAGATGCGCGTTCCATTCGGACAGCGCCGCGATGGCACATTCGTCCCAGTCGGCCGACCCGTCGAGCAGGCCACCGCCGTTGCCCAACTGCATCTCCATCGGGATCGGTCCCGCCGGCCATCGGCGACCGGCGAGCAGGAAGGCCGAGACCGCGTAGGCCAGCGACACCAGGGCGACACAGGTCACCGTCAGCGCAACCCAACGACTCTTCCGTTGCATGAGGTTGTTCCGGCAGGCGCTGGCCCAGGTGACCGCGTGGGGGCGGCGCGCGGCGAGTCCTCACCTGATGCTACCACCGGGCAGCGCAGCCCGGTGGCACGACTCCGCGGCTACTCTTGGATCGAGCCGATGAGATAGAACACGACCTCGTCGGTCGGCAAGGGCACCCGGCGCACCGCGGTCGACATCCGCGCGGCCTCCGGGAGGGTGACCGGCTCGATCGGGGGAGCGAGTTGTCCCAATGCCATTCGGACCAGGTCTAACTCCGCCGGGAGAGGGTCGGGCGCGACCCCGGGACCCAAGGCGATCCCCCCGATGACCAGGACGCCGCCGAGCACGCCCACGACGGCCGCCGACCGCAGGCGTCTGAGCCGCGCCCTCCGCCGCTGCTCGCGGTCCATCCGCGACCGCAGACGCGCCGGCCCGCCCGGCGGCGGTTCGAGGGTAACGAACAGATCGTCGGACTCAGTCATGTCGTGTCGGCGCCTCGGAGAGCGTCTCCCGCAACCGCTGAAGCGCGCGATGGCGGCGCGAGCCCACGGTTCCGGCGGGAATAGACAGGATCCCCGCAATCTCGTCGTAGCTCAACTCTGAATATTCGCACAGCATGATCACGCGCCGCAGGTCCTCAGGAAGCCCTTCGACGGCGCGGCGCAGACGTCCGAGTTCCTGGCGTGCGGAGATGGCGTCGTCCGCCGGTTCGTCGGCGGACGACGGGGCCCGGATGGTGTCGGACGACACCCAGCGCCAGATCCGTTTCGAACGCCGCCGCGACGCCGCCAGATTGAGCGCGATCTTGTAGATCGACGGCTCGACCGTCTGCTTGTCGACACGAGCTCGCATCCGCCACAGCCGCACGAACGCATCCTGGACGACGTCTTGCGACTCGTCCACGCTCCACAGCCAGCGTAGACCAGGTTGCACAGCGGCTTCTCCAACCGAGCGTAGAGCTGCTCGAGGCCTTCCTCGCCCATCGGCCGGGCTCATCCAACGAGTTCGGCCATCATGGCGTAATACAGCGTCAGATCGTCTCCCGCCTCGGCGTCAGGAAACAGAGCGGTGGCAACCAGTGAGACCTCGAACTGACCGGCAAACCCAAGTAACTGGCGTGCGTCGAACCCCGTCTGTCCGACTACCAGGTACTGACCAGCCAGCAGCGACACCTGACTGCGAAAAAGGTGGTCAGGCGGCATCGTGATGTTCACGCGGGCCACGATTCGTTCCCCGGCCAGGGTGACCGTCTGTTGCACCTTCGCCACCTTCCCGGACGAGCCAGCTTGGTCCTGCAACATCGAACTCAATTGAATCTCTTCGAGCAGCGCGAACTCGGAGTCACCCTGACTAGACACAAGTTGAGACATCACTGGCTCAAGGCGGTCGAGTCTCCGGGCGCCCGCGACCGAGAACGACGCGGGTCCGTCACCGGGGTCGACGGGGCGACCGACGAGCAGCCAGTACGTCAGCTTGACTGACCTCTATGGAGGAAGCGCGTCGAAACCGGCGTTCAGCATCTGACGAACCCGGTCTGTATCCGCGGCGGGGCGACAACGAGCATCGTGGTGCCAGGATCACTTGCAACCCGGCCCACCGGGCTCTCGGGGTCGTATAGCGCCGATTTCAACATGACGCGAAACTGCTGCCAATGCTCCGACGGCACGTCATAGGATTGCAGGACGGCTTGCTCCTCGCCCTCTGTGGCTCGACCGCCCCCAATGCCGCACGCTGCCAGCGTGGAAACTGCGACGAGCGCCGCCCCCCCCAGAAGGACAACATTTCTGCTTGCGATTCGCATGGACCCTCCTCGGCAGGCAGTTCGAGCCGCCCTCGGAGGTTACTACTTGCGAGTCGTCGGATCCTTCACCGAATCTTTCGGTGACTGCATCACGCCCTCTCCGGTTGGGCGATCTGCGGGCGGGTCCGTATTTCCGTGCTACGATGGTGGACGAATCGCGAGCAGGTTTTCTCCC
>Ga0310121_10004293_pt1 | contig 12637 bp, 11 predicted proteins | sample CB27_Tmax_986_MG_FD_203504 | JGI IMG/M metagenome (GOLD analysis project Ga0310121, IMG submission 203504) | Marine microbial communities from Western Arctic Ocean, Canada - CB27_Tmax_986 | ecosystem: Environmental > Aquatic > Marine > Oceanic | place: Canada: Western Arctic Ocean | collected... | reverse complement strand
GGTGGCGATCCTGTACCTGTACTTCAGGGCGGGACTCGGCAGCTTCGCCTTCGCCGAGCTGCTCCAGGTGGAGCTGACGCTGGTGGAGCAGCTCTGGCTGTTCGCCGCGTTCGCGCTCGCGTTCGCAATCAAGGTGCCCGTCTTCCCGCTGCACACCTGGCTGCCGGACGCCCACGTGGAGGCGCCCACCCCCGGATCGGTCATGCTGGCCGCGGTTCTGCTGAAGATGGGGACGTACGGGTTCGTGCGCTTCCTGCTCCCGCTCTTCCCGGATGCGGCCCAGCATCCGACCGTCGTCGGGCTGATGCTGCTGCTCGGCGTGATCGGGATCCTGTATGCAGCCTTGGTGGCCGCCGTCCAGACGGACGCCAAGAAGCTGGTCGCGTACACGTCGGTGGCTCACATGGGATTCGTGGTGATCGGGATCTTCGCGCTGACGGTGAACGGCATCCAGGGCGCGCTGCTCGTAATGATCTCGCACGGGATCACCACGGGCGCGCTGTTCCTCCTGTTGGGGATGCTGTACGAGAGGCGCCACACGCGCCTGATCGAGGACTTCGGCGGCATTGCCGCGGTCGCACCATGGCTCGCCACCGCGTTCGTGATCACCGCGCTGGCCTCGATCGGGCTCCCCGGTACGAGCGGCTTCGTCGGCGAGTTCCTGGTCCTCCTCGGGACCTTCGAGACCCATCCATGGACGGCGGGAATCGCGGCTCTGGGCGTGATCTTCGCCGCCTACTACATGCTGCCCATGGTACAGCGGATGTTCTTCAATCGGATTGAGCGCGAGGAGAACCGGGGGATGCCGGACCTCTCCCGCCGGGAGTTGGTCATTCTGGTGCCGATGGTCGTGCTCATGATCTGGATCGGCGTACAGCCCGCCCCCTTCCTGCGGCGCATGGAGCCATCGGTGCAGGTGCTGCTCGAGTCGGTGACAGAGCGTCCCGCGGTGTCCGCGGCGGCCGCGGTCCAGGTCGGGGACTAGCCCCATGGTCCTCGACTTCGCCAGTAACATCGACTACGTGTGGGCGCTCCTGCCCGAGATCGTCCTGTGCGTGTGGGGGATGATCGTGCTCGTGGCCGGGGTCTCCGGGCACGGCGACGAGCGTAGCCGCGAGTCTCCCGGGATCGATGACGGTAGCCGGGCCTGGGACCTCGGCTGGCTCGCGCTGGGGGGCGTGGCGCTCGCGGCCGTCGCCAACGGATGGCTCTACGGCGTGCGTGAGGTCGGCACGGACGCGATGATCGCCGTGGACGGATTCCGCCTGTTCGCGAACTGGATCTTCCTGGTCGCCGCGGCGCTAGGGATCTTGATCTCCCTCGCGTACGTCTGGCGGCAGCGGCTCCAGGCGGGCGAGTACTACGGGCTCGTCCTCCTGTCCACGGCCGGAATGATGTTTATGGCCGGCGCGCGCGACCTGATCGTGGTCTTCCTGGGTCTCGAGGTGATGTCGGTCGCGGTGTACGCGCTCTCGGCCTTCAACCGCCGGGATCGCCGCTCGGCAGAGGCCGGGCTCAAGTACTTCCTCCTGGGCGCGTTCTCGACGGGCTTCTTCCTGTACGGGATCGCGCTCGTGTACGGGGCCACCGGAAGCACGCACCTGCCCGCGATCGGCGCGGCGGTGGCGGACGGCAGCGCGCGCGGCGCTTTCCTGATCTTCGGAATTGCCCTGCTGGGGGTCGGGTTCGCCTTCAAGGTCTCCGCGGTTCCGTTCCACATGTGGACGCCCGACGTGTACGAGGGCGCGCCCACGCCGGTCACCGCCTTCATGTCGGCCGGCGTAAAGGCGGCGGCGTTCGCCGCGTTCTTTCGTGTCTTCCTGGTCTCCTTCCAGGACGCGTACGCGAGCTGGTACCTGGTCATGTGGTGCCTGGCCGCGATCACCATGGTCGTGGCCAATCTGATCGCGCTGGTGCAGACCAACGTGAAGCGGATGCTCGCCTACTCGAGCATCGCGCACGCGGGATACCTGCTCGTGGGAATCGTGGCCGCGAACGAGATCGCGGCCGGGGCGGCGCTCTTCTACCTGCTCGTCTACGCAGTCATGAACCTGGGGGTATTCGCGGTCGTGATCGTCGTCGCCAACCAGGGCGAGGAGCGGCTCGAGCTCGAGGACTACGCGGGGCTCGGACGTACCCAGCCCGCGCTGGCGCTCCTGATGACCCTGTTCCTGCTCTCGCTCGCGGGCTTTCCGGGCACGGGTGGGTTCATGGCAAAGTTCCAGCTCCTGCTCGGAGCCATGGACGCGGGGCTGTGGCGGCTGTCCGTGATCCTCGTGCTCACGACCGTGATCTCGTACGCTTACTACTTGAAGCTGGCGTGGTACGCCTGGATGCGTGAGTCGGCGGAGGGGGAGGGCGGCAGTGCGGAGCTGTCTGTCCCGCTGCCGATGTGGCTTGCGCTGGTCGTAGGGGCAGCGGTCGTGCTGTGGCTCGGCATCTTCCCGGGGCCCGTGCTCGATTTCGCCCGGCGGAGCGTCGCCGGGCTCGCCGCGCTGGGGGGAGTGGCGGGGGTGGAGCCGTAGCCTTCGTCCCGTCTATATCCACGGCTCGCCCGAGCACGCGGCGCGTCACCGCGAGATATCTAGAACGCCTCCGCAGATGCTACGGTCCGTCAGCGCATCTGCGTCGGAGGGGACGGCTGGTTCATCTTCGACATCCTTGAAGCGGATCTTGTGGCACCCGAGGAGGTGGCCTAGCCCCCGCTGACTGCGGGCAGGATGAACAGCTCGCCGCCTTCGGGGGCGGACGGGTCGAGGCCGCGCATCCAGCGGATGTCGTCGGCGCCCAGGAACACGTTCACGTGCGGGCGGACCTCCCCAGCTTCGGTCACGATGCGATGGTAGACCCCCGGGGCGCTCTCGCGCAGACGCCCGAGCGCATCGGCGACCGTCTCCACTTCGGGGCCCAACTCCAGGCGGGCGCGACCGCCGGAGAGGTCGCGGAGCGCGGCGGGGACGATGAGAGTGACGCTCACGTCGCGCCTCGGGCGCGATCGTGCGAGCCCCCCCGTCGGCGTCTCACGGAAGCACGGCCGCCTTCATACACACGACCGGCGGCAGGCCGTCCTTGATCAGCGTCCACGTCTCGCCCTCATCGCTCGAGCCGTAGATCTTGCCGCTGCGGGTCCCGAAATAGATCCTGGCGGGATCGAGCGTGTCCGTGTCCATGCCGTCGCGCAGCGTGGTCTCGTACGCGTCCTCCTGCGGCAGGCCGTTCCCCAGCCCCTCCCAGGACGCGCCCCCATCCCGCGTACGGGCACCTGGAGCTTCACGCCCACCGGCCGGCGGCCCTCCCCGTCCAGCGGCAGGATGTAGACCGTCTCCGGGTCGGCGGGATGGATCGCCATCGCGAAGCCGAAGTCCGATGGGACCCCGTCCGCGATGTCCTCCCAGCGGTCGTCCCAGTCGTCGCTCCGGTAGAGCCCTCCGTGGTTCTCGAGGTAGAAGCGCTCGGGACGGGCCTCGTGGTGCACGACCTTGTGCACGCACTGCCCGTACTCGGGATACTTCTCGGGCAGGAAGTCCGCCCGCACCCCCTGGTTGCGGGGCTGCCAGCTCGCTCCCCCGTCCTCGGTGCGGTACACGCCCCCCGTCGACTGGGCAGCGAGCATGCGCTCGGAGTGCGCCGGATCGAGCAGGATCGTGTGCAGGCAGAGCCCGCCGTTTCCGGGAGTCCAGAACTGCCGGTGCTCGTGCTTGAGGTAGCCTTCCACCGGCCGCCACGAGCCGCCTCTGTCGGTGCTCTCGAACAGGCAGGACGGCTCGACCCCGAGGAAGAGGCGCTCCGGCTCCGCCTGCCGCCCGGGCGTGATCTGCCAGACACGCTTGAGGGCGAGCCCAGACTCCTCGGGGAAGCGAAGCGGAATCGCCTTGTGGTCCGTCCAGGTCGCGTCCAGATCGTCCGAGCACCGGAGCGTCACGCCCCACAGGGGCTGCTGGGCACCGCCCAGAGCGTACGCCTTCCGCTCCGTTGATCGAGCGCGAGCGCGTACACTTCCTCGCCGGTGAAGTGGGGCCCTTGCATCTCCCAGCTCGCGCGGCGCGCGTCCGAGTGCAGCAGGAAAGCCCACTTGGTGGTGCCGATAATCAACACGACGTTGCCGGAGCGCCCGGCGATCCCGGTTGCGGCTGGCTCACGTACCGTTTGGAGCCTGCAGGAGCCAGCGCCGCGGCGAACCCTGCTGGAAGCCGGCGGGTAGCCGGAGGTCATACCCCCGCTCCACCCGCTACGGAAAGCTCCGAGCCCGCATGGCGCTGGCAGCCCACATCTTCCGAGAGTACGACATCCGCGGCATCGTGGGTCGTGATTTCGGCCCGGAGGTCTCCGAGCCGGTCGGCCGGGCGTATGGCTCGGTGATCCGCGAGCAGACCGGGAAGGAGCGGCCACGCGTTGTAGTCGGACGCGACAACCGGCCCAGCTCTCCGGAGTTGGGGCAGGCGCTCGTGCGGGGAATCCGCGCCGCCGGGGTGGACGTGCTGGACATCGGGACCGTCCCGACCCCGATGGTCTACTGGGCCGAGACGACGCGCGGGCTGGATGGAGCAGTGCAGATCACCGGCTCGCACAACCCGCCCGAGTGGAACGGGATCAAGATGACCGTGGGGGGCCGCGCGACCTACGGTGCGACCATCCGGGCGCTCCGCGATCGGATCGAGGACGGCCCGCTCGCGTCGGGCGCGGGCGGCTACGTAGCAGAGGACGTGAGCGACGCCTACATCGCCGACGTCGCCGGCCGCTTCCGGTTGGCCCGTCCGGTCAAAGTCGCCGTGGACTGCGGCAACGGCAGCGGCGCACTGGTGGCCGAGCGCCTGCTCACCACACTTGGCGCGGACGTGCTCCCCCTCTTTTGCCAGTCGGACGGCACCTTCCCGAACCACCACCCCGATCCGACGGTCGACGAGAACCTGGTCGACCTGATCGCCACGGTGCAGGCGGAGGGGTGCGCGCTGGGCGTGGCGTTCGACGGCGATGCGGACCGGCTGGGAGTCGTGGACGAGCAGGGCTCCGTGGTGCGCGGGGATCTGGTCCTGCTCCTGTTTGGGCTGGATCTGCTCGCCCGCAAAAGACGGGGACAGAAGCTCGTCTTCGACGTCAAGTGCTCGCAGGTGCTCCCCGAGGTGTTCGCTGCGGCGGGCGGCGAGCCAATCATGTGGAAGACCGGGCACTCCCTTCTGAAGGAGAAGATGCGCGCGACGGGCGCTCCGCTCGCGGGTGAGTTATCCGGCCACATCTGCGTGGGGGGTGACCTGTACTACGGCTTCGACGACGCACTCTTCAATGCCTGCTACCTCATCGACCTGGTCGCGCGCTCCGACCAGTCCTTGTCGGCGCGCATTGCGGAGTTCCCCCCCTACGTGTCCACCCCAGAGATTCGCGTGGAGGTGACAGAGGAAGCGAAGTGGAAGGTGGTGCGGGCTGCGCGCGCGTACTTCGCAGCCGAGCACGAGGTGGTGGACGTCGACGGCGTGCGCGTCCTGTTCGGTGATGGGTGGGGACTGCTCCGGGCCTCCAACACGCAGCCCGTTCTCGTGCTCCGCTACGAGGCGCGCACCCGGGAGCGGCTCGACGAGATTCGCCAGGCCATGGAGGAGTTCCTGCGCCTCCAGGGTGTGGATCTGGTCGCCGCCGCTCACTAGCGCATTGGCTCGCTCGCTCCGCTCCTCGTTCGGGAGGCTGCGCTCCCTCCGCGGGGGCAAGCTCGCGATCACGATCGCGGCGGTCCTCGGCTTCCTGCTCGTGGCGCTCCGCGTGCTGGTGTCGCTCCACGTCAACGTCCTCTGGTTCCGGAGTATCGGCTACGAGGACCTGCTGTGGCGCAGGATCGGCTGGGCGTGGGGGATGCGGTTCCTGGTGGCCGCTGTGGTCGCGGTCGTGCTCTTCCTCAACCTGCGCCTGGTGGTCCACACGCTGGGCTCGATCCAAATCAAGCGCCGCTTCGGCGACCTGGAGATCGCGGAGCAGCTGCCCAGATCGTACGCGCTCTGGGGGGCGGCCGCCCTGTCCGGAGTGATGGGACTGTGGTTCGGGGGGTCGGTGGTGGGGAGCGTGGGGATCAACACGCTCCTGGCACTCACGGCTCCGGCGTGGGGCGTCCGCGATCCGGTGTTCGCGCTCGACCTCACCTTCTACGTCTTCCAGCTCCCGCTCCTGCGCGCCGGATTGCTGCTCGCCCTGCTCCTGGTCTTCATGGTGTTCACCGTGTCCCTCGGCGGCTACGCAGCCATCGGGGCGCTGCGCTGGGGACGGGGCAGCCTGGTCATGACCGACCTCCCCCGCGTCCACCTGGGCTCGCTGGTCGCGGCCTTCCTCGCCCTGGTCGCCGCCCGGTTCTGGCTGGGCCGCTACCTGCTGCTGCTGAACGGCACGTCGGAGGTGCAGGGGATCTTCGGCTACGCGGACGCCGAGGCGCGCCTGCCCGCCCTCTAGATGATTATCCTGGTCACCCTGGGTGCCGCGGCAGCGGTGCTGTGGGGAGCGGTGCGCAACCGGGCGGTCCCCGTGTTGGCCGGGTTGGGTGCAGTTGCGGCCGGCGGGATCCTGGGCGTCCAGTTCTACCCGTCGTTCGTGCAGCGCTTTCGGGTCGAGCCGAACGAGCTGTCGCGGGAGGCGCCGTACATCGAGACGAACATCGAGTACAGCCGCCGGGGCTTCGCGCTGGACGAGCTGCAGAGCGCGCGCTTCCACTACGCGCCCCCCCGTGGGGTGGACTGGGAGACGGCGGCCGCGCAGTTCTCGGGGCTGCTCGTCTGGTCGCGTGAGCCATTGCTTAGCGCCTATCGTCAGCTGGAGGCCCGGTTCCGCTACTACGACTTCGCGGAGCCGGTCGTCGATCGCTATCCGGCGACGGGAGGGGCGAGGGTGGTGGCGCTGGCCGTCCGGGAGGTCGATCCGACCGGAATCGAGGATCCGAACTGGCAGAACCTCCACCTGCGGCAGCAGTTCCTGGCGGGGATGGGCGCCGTGGCCAGCGACGCGACCGAACGTACCCCGGAAGGGCAGCCGATCCCGATCCTCTCCGGCATTCCGCCCCGCTTCGAGGCCCGCTCGAACGGTCCCGAGGGGCTCCGGCTCGAGCACTCGGCGGTCTACTTCGGCGTGCGCCCCCAGCAGTACGCGATCTTGAATCCGAGCGCCACGAGCTTCCTGGCGCCGGACTCGACCCCCGGAACGCCCGGCGCCCACTTTCCCGAGGGGGTGCTCCTCTTCTCGCCCCTCCGCACGCTCTCGTTCGCATGGGAGTTGGGCGAGCCGAATCTGCTGTTCGCGTCGGAGGTCGGGCGCACGAGCCGGATGGTGATCCACCGGGAGGTCACGCGGCGCGTGCGGGAGATCTTTCCGCAGCTCCGCTACCCCGAGCCTGCGTATCCAGTGGTCCACGACGGGCGGATCGTCTGGGTCCTCGAGGGCTTCACCGTCACCCGCAACTTCCCGTTGTCCCGACCGCACCAGCTCGATGCCAACCGACCGGTCGCGTATGTCCGCAACAGCGCTCGGGTCGTCGTGGACGGGGTGACCGGCGAGGTGATGTTCTACCGGATGCCCGGCGACGACCCGCTCCTCGCCGCGTACGACCGGGCGTTTCCGGGGGTCTTCCGCCCGTTCGACGACATGCCCGCCGGCCTGCGCGAGCACCTCCGGTACCCGCGCAGGCTGATGGCTCTCCAGGCGGAGGTACTGCGGCAGTACCACCAGGAGAGCGCGCAGGTGTTCCACACGCAGTCGGACGCCTGGAACATCCCCACCGAGCTGGGCCGGGGCGACGCGCCGGTGCCGTATCAGCCGGAGTATGGCCTCCTCCGACTACCCGGTGAGGCCGGCCCCACCTTCGTCCTGAGCACCGTCTTCGTGCCCTCGGCGCGGCAGAACCTGACCGCCATGCTGTACGGGCGGGTCGGGCCGGACGGACGAAGCGAGCTGTTCCTCCACAACATCGCGGTCGAGGATCAGGCGCCCGGTGGAGGCGCTGGTCGAGCAGGACCCGGTGATCTCCCAGCAGCTCTCCCTCTGGCGCACCGGGGGGAGTCAGGTCTGGACCGGCCACCTCCACGTCGTCCCGGTCGGGGAGCACCTCCTTTACATGGAGGCGCTGTACCTCGCGGCCGCCTCGGACGCGATCCCGGAGCTCCGCCGCTTCATCGTGAGCGATGGGGTCGGTGTGGTGATGGAGCCGACCCTGGAAGAGGCCGTGGGCGCCTTCCGCGGGAGGAAGGTGACGGTGACCGACCCGGCGACGGTGGCGCTCCCCACCGCCGGCCCGGGAGAACGCTGGCCCAGCGAGGCGCTCGACCTCCTGCGGCGCGCCGCGGCGCGCCGCAGGAAGGAGGACTGGCTGGGCTTCGGGACCGCGCTGCAGGAGCTCGAGGACCTGCTGGAGCGGCTCGACCGCGCCACCCCAGGCGCTCCGGATCCCTCGGAAGCCATCCCCATCGAAGTCCCGGACATCCCCGGGACCTCGCAGCGCTGATCCGCGTTCCATTTCCGGCGCGCCCGCGCTGTTGATCGCACCAGCCCCGCGGCATAGCTTACCCGGGCTCTGCGCGCGCCTTCTGGTCTCTCCGACGGCGCTCCGGCCCCCCAGCGAACCCTGGGATCCGACTACACCCGAGCGGCGTGATGGACATCCACGAGTACCAGGCGAAGGAGCTTTTCCGCGGGGCCGGAATTCTGGTTCCGCCGGGCGAGGTGGCGGAGACGGCGGCCGCAGCGGAAGCGATCGCCCGGAAGCTCGGCGGCACCGTGGTCGTGAAGGCCCAGGTCCACGCAGGCGGGCGCGGCAAGGCGGGCGGCGTCAAGCTCGCCAAGACGCCCGAGGAAGCCCGCGCGCATGCCGATAAGATCCTGGGGATGGAGATCAAGGGGCTGACCGTAGGGAAGGTGCTGGTCACCCCTGCGGAGGAGATCGCCAGCGAGGCGTACCTGGGCGTGCTGGTGGACCGGGAGAGGCAGGCGCCGCTCTTCATGGCGTCCGCCGCCGGCGGGATCGACATCGAGGAGGTGGCGCGCACCACCCCGGAGAAGCTGCGCAAGCTGCACGTCGATCCGCGCTACGGTCTTCTCCCGCACCAGGCATACTGGCTGGCGGACTTCCTCTACGACGATCCCGGCCAGATCAAGCAGGCGGCGCGCATCGTCGAGCAGCTCTGGCACGCGTTCGTGAATGCCGGGGCCTCGATGGCGGAGATCAACCCGCTGATCGTGACCCCCGGGGGGGAAGTGAAGGCGATCGACGCCAAGGTGTCCGTCGACGACAACGAGCTGTTCCGGAGGCCCGACGTGGCCGAATACCGGGACAGCTCGGCCGAGCCGCCGGCCGAGACGCGTGCGCGCGAGGCGGAGCTCACCTACGTGAAGCTCGACGGCGACGTGGGCTGCTGCGTGAACGGGGCCGGTCTCGCCATGGCCACGATGGACCTCGTGCACTTCTACGGAGGCGAGCCCGCCAACTTCCTCGACATCGGCGGCTCCTCGAACCCGGACAAGGTCGTGGCCGCGCTCCAGATCATCACCGCCGATCCCAATGTGAAGGTGACCCTCTTCAACATCTTCGGCGGGATCACGCGCTGCGACGACGTGGCGAAAGGCATCGTCGAGGCGACCCGCCGCATCCAGATCGAGATCCCGATCGTAATCCGGCTCACGGGCACGAACGAGCAGATCGGGCTCGAGATCCTGAAGGAGGCGGGCTACAGCGCGTACACCTCGATGGATGAGGTGGTGAAGAAGGCCGTGGAGCTCGCCCACGACGCCTAGTCTACGAACCCCGACGACGAAAATGAGCGATGTCGATCTTCATCAACGAGAACACGCGCCTGGTGGTCCAGGGGATCACCGGACGGGACGGATCCTTCCACACCACCCAGATGATGGAGTACGGCACCCGGGTGGTGGCTGGGGTGACCCCCGGCAAGGGGGGCCAGAGCTTCGCCGGACCGAACGGGCAGCAGGTCCCGATCTTCAACAGTATGGATCAGGCGGTACGGGAGACGGGGGCGAACACCTCCGTGATCTACGTCCCGCCGGCCGGCGCGTCCGCCGCCATCATGGAGGCGGCGGACGCCGGGATCCCTCTGATCGTGGCGATCACCGAGGGGGTGCCGGTGATCGACATGGCGCGCGTGCACGCCTTTGTGCGTGACAAGGGTGCGCGCCTCCTGGGACCCAACTGCCCCGGGCTGATCTCGCCCGGCAAGTGCAAGGTGGGGATCCTCCCCGGCCAGATCGTCGCGCCCGGCCCGGTCGGCGTGATCTCGCGCTCCGGGACACTGACGTACGAGGCCGTCTTCCATCTCACCAACGCCGGGATCGGCCAGACCACCTGCGTCGGGATCGGTGGCGACCCGCTGATCGGGACCAGCTTCGTCGACTGCCTGGAAGCGTTTGTGGGAGATCCCGAGACGAAGGCCCTCGTCATGATCGGCGAGATCGGGGGGACGGACGAGCAGGAGGCGGCTCGCATCGTCAAGGAGCGCGTCCGAGTACCCGTGGTCGGGTTTATCGCGGGACAGACCGCCCCACCCGGGCGCCGCATGGGCCACGCGGGCGCGATCATCAGCGGCGGCTCGGGCACGGCAGCCGAGAAGATGCAGGCCTTCGAGGAGGCTGGTATCGCGGTCGCAAAGCGACCAGCGGAGATCGCGGAGCTCGTCGGAAAGGCATTGAGGCACTGAGGAGCGATGCCGATGTCCTCCCGCTGGGGCCCGTCAAATGGGATGATCCGGCAGGAGGACGAGCGGATGCAACTGAGACGGACTCGTAGTACGTCGCAGGGAGCAGCCGCGAAGCCCGACGAACCGGAGCGCCCATTTCACGGGCCCCCACCCGGAGCGCCGATCTCACGGCCCTGACATGAAACTCGCCGATCTGCTCCTTGACGACTGGATCGCCATTCCGCTCGAGGCGGCGGATCTCGCGGAGGCGCTCCGCGTCCTGCTCTCCCGTCTGCGGGGCGCCGGCCTGGGCGACCCGGACGATGTGGGTCGCCTCGCCGAGGGGCTGGCGGACGGCAGCGCTGGAGAGTTGATCCGGGTGAACGCGGACGTCGTTCTGGTGATCGGCCGGGCCGAGCCGCTGGAGGGCGTCTCGGTCACGCTCGGGGTCGCCACCTCACCCTTCCGCATGGGCCCGGACGAGGTCGCGGGGACGGCCCGCGCGCTGCTCGTGCTGCTCACGCCGAAGAGCCTTCAGCTGCTCAAGTCCGAGGTCGTCCCGACGCTCGTGCGGGTGCTGCGCGACGAAGAGCGGAGTCGGCGCCTGCTGGCAGCCGACTCAGTGGTCGAGGTGCGGGGGCTGCGCGAGCTGATGGAAGCCGAGCTGCGCGAGCGCCATCTCGTGGCCGACGCCATGACCCCGGTGCGCTACCGGGTCTACCCGGACACGCCCCTGCTGGAGGTCGTCGACCTGATGGTCCGGCGCAGCCTGCGGGCGGTCCCGGTCGTGGGCGAGCGATACGAGGTGCTGGGGCTGATCACGGTGGGGGACGTCCTCGGGGAGCTGCTGCCGCGGCGTGCGGAGGGCGAGCTCTCCGGAGCCAGCCTGCGGGCCCGCGACGTGATGACGCGGAGCGTTCTCTGCGTCTCGGAGGATCAGGCCCTGATGGATGCGGCGACCGGGATGGTCAACCGCGGGGTGGATCAGCTTCCGGTGGTGCGCGAGGGGGAGCTGGTCGCCTTTCTGACCCGCGACGCCATCCTGCGCCTGCTCTTCCCGGGAGGGGCGGAGACCCCCCCCGGGGACGCGGGGCGGACGGACTCGAGCGATCGAGCGGAGCCAGGGGACGACGTGAGGGACGACGTGAAAAGGATGCGATGAGCCAGACGCTCGCGATCATCAAGCCCGATGCGGTCCAGGCCGGCCGGGCCGGCGAGATCCTATCACACCTGGAGCAGGCCGGGTTCCGGGTGCGCGCCCTGCGCATGACCCGGCTCGACGCGGGAGCGGCCGGGGAATTCTACGCCGTGCACCGCGCGCGCCCCTTTTACGGCTCGCTGGTCGCGTTCATGACCTCGGGGCCGGCGATCCCGATGGCACTGGAGGCGCCCGACGCGGTGAAGAAGCTGCGTGAGGTGATCGGCGCGACCGACCTGGCCGAGACCGACCCGGGGACCGTCCGGAAGCTCTACGCCGAGTCGAAGGAGCGGAACGCGATCCATGCCTCGGACTCGGACGAGAACGCCGCCCGGGAGATCGCCTTCTTCTTCTCCGAGCGGGAGTTGATCGGGAACCACTGAGCGGAAGGGGGGCCGCGGGGACTGGAGAGCGCGGCGGCCGCCCATCGGAGGGCACGCTCCGTGCGGGGTCGGAGCGTACGAACGCCGGTCTGGGCGAGGCCCGCAACCCCCCTTGTGGGACGCTGACCTTCGCGTTGACAGGCCTATCCGTCATCTCTAGCTTCCGCGACTATGCTCCTGCTCGATCTTGCCCGCCTCGACCGGGAGGGCACACTTCGGGTCGAGGGGCAGATCACGCCGGACGATCCGCTCTGGGAAGGGACCAGCATCCGCCTCCAGGACCCGCTCTGCGTGGAGCTGAGGGCGACCGGGGCTCGGAGCGGAGAGATCATCGTTCGCGGGCTGATCGAGGGTACGCTGGCGCAGGAGTGCCGGCGCTGCCTCGATCCCGTGGATGTCCCCTTCCG
>Ga0310121_10004292_pt1 | contig 12643 bp, 11 predicted proteins | sample CB27_Tmax_986_MG_FD_203504 | JGI IMG/M metagenome (GOLD analysis project Ga0310121, IMG submission 203504) | Marine microbial communities from Western Arctic Ocean, Canada - CB27_Tmax_986 | ecosystem: Environmental > Aquatic > Marine > Oceanic | place: Canada: Western Arctic Ocean | collected... | reverse complement strand
ACCCACGTTGCGTGCACATCCCAGCCCGCGATGGTGTAGAGGAAGCCAATCTCAAAGCCTGGCAGGAGGTAACCGAGCACGGTCGGTAACGCGACGGCTTCAAACGCGCAGACAGAGAGGTACGCGAGCACGAGAGTCCAACCGCATACATACGCAAGTTTGGGTCCCAAACCAACAAACACAAAACTTAGTTCGCCACCTGCGCGCGCCAGCGAGGACGTCAGCTCGGCGTAAGTCAAGCCGACGAAATAGACCATGGTAGCGCCGGTGACAAACGCCAGCATTGCGCCGATGCTTCCGGCGCGAACAATCATTTCGCCGGCCAAGACAACCCAACTCCACCCAACCATGGCGCCAAATGCGAGGGCGATCACATCTCGCCGACCGAGTATGCGTGTCAGGCTGGCTGGGGTGTCATGGAGGGGTGTCATGGGGACCAATGTAACTACGATCGCCAGAATCAGCGTTCGTAGACAACCTTACCGTCGAGGATCGTCATTTCGATACGGGTATCCATGGTCTGTGCCGGACCGATTGTGAGGAGGTCTTGTGACAGTACGACCATGTCGGCGAATTTTCCGACTTCGAGGCTGCCTTTTACGTCCTCTTCAAATGTCAAATGTGCAGCAAGTCTCGTATACCCGACGATGGCTTCTGGCATTGTGAGTGCCTCCTCAGCGCCGTAGACCTTGCCAGTCATACCTTTTCGCGTGACGGCTGCGTAGAGTCCAACCATCGGTCCGATCGGCAGGATGTCGCTTCCAAGAGCCACGACCACGCCGTGTCGCATGGGAGACCGCAAGGGGTTGTTTGTATTGAGTCGATCACCTGCAAGGTGTTCGGCATATCGACCTTCAAGGGTGTATGTAAAATTTGGTTGTTGGGCAATGTGAATGTTGTGCGTAGCCATCTGTTGCATCGTTTTCACCGGAGGACGCACAGTAAAGTGGTTTAAGTAGTGCCGATGGTTTACGCGCGGAAACTGCTTGATAATTCGTGACCAGACGTCGACGGTCTGCGCGATGGCGGCATCGCCAATGGCATGAAATCCCATTTGCCAACCATCACGATGGGCAGCGCTCGAAATTCGATAGAGTCCGTCTTCGTCTATCAACGCACCAGTTCCGAAATAATCCGGTTGACCCCTGTAGGGTGCAAGCGTCCACGCAGCCGCGCCCGTATAGCCACCATCAACAAAAAACTTTAGCGCTCCGACCCGTAACCAGTCGTCACCGTCACCTGTGACGTGGCCAAATTCGTTCATCAGTTCAATAGCACGTTCAGCATTGGGCGGGACACGAAATTGAATGGCGGCTCGCGGCAATTCTCCCGGGTAGGCTTGGTACACATCCTGCCAGTCGCGATAGCCACTGCTGCTGGTCCCGGCCTGGATAATGCTCGTTATCCCGAGTGGTAGTAACGCCTGAAGATTCTCGACAAAACTTGAGCGAAGTTCCTCGGAGGTTGGGTCTGGTACCAGTCTTCGTACGAGACCTTGGGCACCCTCACGCAGGATGCCATTCATCTCTCCACGGTCGTCTAATTCGATGATGCCGCCGGGGGGCACCTCACTCTCCGGATTCAAACCTGCGGCCTCAAGCGCGGGCGTGTTTGCCACCGAACTGTGTCCTCCTGCTCGCGTCAGCACGACAGGGTTGACTGGTGCCGCATCATCAAGGTCCCAACGCAGAGGTCTCCGTTGGTCACTGAGTTCATCTTCTGACCAACCGTAACCCGTGATCCATTCACCCGAACCGAGTTGTTCGGCCTTACGAGTAACGCGGGCCTTGAGTTCCGCCATCGAGGCAAGGCCCGAAAGGTCGACGTGTCGAGTCGGGTCACCACTAATATGTATATGGGTATCGATAAAACCTGGAGTTACGAATTGTCCGCTAAGGTCAATTGTTTCTTCCGCCGAATATCGTTCGATCAACTCTTCATGACCGAGTCCCACAATACGACCGTCGGCGACGGCAATTGAAGAGTACGTTGACAAAAGCTCGTCGGCTGAAAATATTTTTCCGTTGTGCAGGAGCAGGTCGATTCGGTCCTGCGCTAATGCGATAGATGGTACCGCAATACCTAACGTAACAAAGAGCACTTGAAAACGACGATTCAACATAGCGGATTCCTCTGACCGAGTGAGCTTCGACTAGTTGCATCCACGAGCTGCCGGAGGTGGCGTGTCCCGGCCATGCTGTGGTTCCCTCCTGCTATTCGAATGTTCTGCCACCGAGCATACTGTTATTTGAGCCTTTTGTTTGTCGGCATGTCTTATTCACTGACTGGTGGGAAAATATTGGACTGCCAGTTACTCATGAGATGCATCACGGTCGCCCGACTGTCCAGTTGGAGCATCAAGAATCGGCTGTCATCGGCGGCAACATCATACGCAGGTAGATTGTCGAGCACATCACTAAGGTACAAACCGTCGAATAGATGCACGGGGTCGCTGGGCGGTGGTTCATTGCCGTGTACCGAGACTTCGTACAGGCCGCGTCCTTTTCGGAAGAATAAACGGTCGCCATTTTTGCTCCAGACGGGTTCGGTGCCGCCCACTGGTGAGAGTTGGAGTGGGTCAGCATTCTGTTGGAGTTCGGTGTTGGCCTCCTGAAGGTAGATTTGGTCGCCCGTGCCATGGGCATCTGACACATAGGCGATCCATCGTCCGTCGGGTGAGATACGAGGCGCTCGCTCATTATGGGCGGTGGCCAACCAGCGAGTAGGTCCTTCGGAGGACTCAGACCATTGCCAGATGTCACGTCCCCGCTCCGGGTCGATCTCATGAAACCATAGGCGGCTGTCTGGTGACCATGATCCTGGTGTGCGTTGGTCGCCGTCGAACAATGGGCCAGTTATAGCCAGGGTTGGCAACGACATCGTGAAGATGCGTTGCAGGCCGCTACGTGATGATGCAAACGTCAAATCGTTGCTCGCTGGTCCCCACAGAGGCGAGTGGTTGTCACCGGCATTTTCTGTTAGTTGTTGTCGGTGGCCAGTCGTGAAGTCATAGAGCCACAGGTCTCGTCGCAAGATCGCGGTGGCAGTACTGAAGGCAATTTGTTGTCCCCTCGGAGACAGCCTGGGCGTCCCGTGTCGAGTGGTGACGTTGTCAACGGGGGTCGCACGTCCTTCGCGATTAACCCAGACGAGCTGAGTGTTCGCCCCAGTTTCATTGGGTGGTGCAAATACTAGCGTGCCGTCACGAGTTGCGGCGAAACGCGCTCGGCCGAGACCTTGGTAGCCAAGTGTGCTCGTGGCAGCGAAATTTAGGAGAGGGCGGGGGCCTGGAGTCCCGTCTGGCTCAACGAGTTCTAACGGTGCAGCAAAAAGTTCACCGCGACGGGCGTATACAAATAGGGATGGTGCGACAGCGAAGCCGCCGCCATCTGCTGGTAAAAGAGGGCGTGACTCGCCGGTGTTCAGGTCCAGAAGCGTCAGTCTTGGGTTCCTGCCGTGCCGGCCAACGGTGAAAAGCAGAAATTGTTCATCGACCACCGACGGCCATCCGTGTGCCGTTTCGCCGTTCTCTGTGTCGAGGGTTGTGAGTATTCTTGGTGTTCCTCCTGTGGCCGGAACTTGTTGGAGTCCCGTCGCTCCTGGCCCCGCGAAGACGAGTACACCATCTTCCCGCCACACTCCACCCGCAGTACTGCCCGGTACTGGACAGACCCGTGTCGGTCTTCCTTCTCCGTCGAGTGTCGCAGTTTGCAGCCATCCGTCGGCAAAAAAGGCAACGGCGGTTCCGTCAGGCGAGAAAAATGGTTGTGTCGCGCCGGTGGTGGCGGGCACCATCTGCGCGTCAAAAGTGTGGAGGCGGCGGAGGTAGAGGTTTGTCTGGCCGTCAACGATCGCGGTGTATGCGATTTGCGTTCCATCAGAGGATACAGTGAAGTCGAGTAGTTCCTGGTCCTGTGGTATCTGCAATGAGACCGCGCGGGTAGGGAGAGGTGGCGCTGGAGCTTTTGGCCAGAACGCGATGCAGAGTCCACCAAGCGCGCCGCCGAGTACGAGGGCTGGAAGCAGACGTAGGAGTTGGGCGCGGCGGGTCATTTAGGAAGTCTCGGGGTACTGCTTGTGGGCCTCTGCGAGGTCGTTAGTTATGTGACGGACGAGTTCAGCCGGTCCGGTTACGCGCACTCTGGGGCCGAAGCTCCGAATCCAAGTTCGAAGCGCACCGTCAGTACACACGTCCATGGTCATAGAGAGGGACCCGTCTGCGGCGACTGACAAAGTTTGTGACGGGTGCCAGGTCCGTTCCTGAATGTACGGGGCGATGTCAGCTGTGAATGTGAGATCGACTCGCTCGGGCGTGCCATGGTTGATGCCGAGCGAGTGGGGAAAGGCTGCCTCCGGTAAGGTTTCGACTATTTCAAACGTTTCATCAAGCACGGATAACTGTCGGATGCGGGCAACGGCGAATGTGCGCACTTCGCGATAATGCGGTACATACGCAAACAGGTAGAGGCTACCCTGCGCATACACGAGACGATACGGATCGATCCGATAGCGTTTTTCCCGGCGGCTGCGACGTGAGTGATAGCGCATGTCAAGGCATCGTTGATGCAGGATGGCATCGATCAACTTGGCCGTTGCTGCCCGTTGCAGCTTCTCGTCGCGCTGTTGCATCGGCGTAGTCTTGGCTTGGATCACGGCCGGCAGACGCTCGAGAAATTTTTGCAGTTGTGGTCCTAGCGCGGATTCTAGTTTGGTGAATGCTGTCCGGATGTCAGGACCAAACGGCGGGATGGCGAGGCACTCGACCAGCGTTCGACTGAAATAGAGTGCGGAGAGTTCAGCGAGCGTAAACGAGGTCTGGTCCAAGTTTCGAAAAGGCCGGCGGTTGAGCTTCCAACGCTTAACGCCGTCGTCAGTTACGTCGAACAATGGGAAACCGGCTTCCTGTAACGCCACGAGGTCACGTCGAATGGTTCGCGTTGTGACGCCGGTGATTTCGGCGAGTCGCTTAATGGTGGTGCCGCCGGTCGAGGCCTCGATCTCTCGCAAGACCGTCCATTGGCGTGTGACTTCCTGATTTCGTGGCATTGATTACGCCGTTTTGTGCGAACCTGTGCAGCCATTATTACTCTGCCAATAATAAAAGGTCTATGGCTGTGACCTCCCCTGTCACACCCTGAGCTTACGCTGGTGCCTGAAAGGATGACGTAATGGCACAACAAACTCTAGCAACGACAGAACAGGCACAGTTCACATACGACGTGACTATTGGCACACGGACCGCAGAACGGAGCGATCCCGAAACGGTCACAGTTTCTCAACGCCAGCAGAATCGACTTTGTGTGGTGTGCGACCGAGTCCCAGCCGACCTCACCCTCGACGGCACCGTGAAAGATGGGGTGCGACCGATGCGGCTTTGTCTGCGCTGCCATTATGCCGTCATGCAGCAACGTCGCATGATGCGGACAGAATGTATCGTCCACGGGTCGTCGGGATGTGAAACCGAACTCCTCGTGCCACGTTCGAGCTTGCTGTTTGGCGACAGCAAGTATCGACAGCTAGCGGCAGAGCGACGAGACGCACAAAAAGCTGCTTGCCGAGCACTGGAGACAGTGGAACCTGTTTACACGGCGGCGTGATGATTAGTCGGGCAATCCGCGCACGATTGTCCGTATGGACCATAACGGTGGACCGGCACTAAGACCCACTTCAGTCACGCGTGTTGGGGTTAGTGATAAGGTCCGAAGAGTGAAAAAACGGAAGGCACATCCTTCTCGTCGTATGGTAGCAGCGTCGTCGAACCAACGCCCGAAACGCGCCGCGATCGTCGTAGCCCTTGGACTCGCTGTTATGGGCGGGGGCTGGCTATTGACGACGTCGACCGAATCGACGGGGCGGCAGCCAACGGTTGTCCGATCGCTTCGCGTGAGTGTGCATCGTACTTTTCCGCATGACACTACGGCCTACACACAGGGACTGATTTGGTCTGAGGGCAAACTGTACGAAAGCACGGGTCAATATGGACAATCAGACCTGCGTCGATTGGACCCTGAGACGGGCAATGTTGAACAGCTCGTACCACTCTCGGCTGGATTTTTTGGTGAGGGACTCGCGCGTGTTGAAGACCGGCTCATTATGCTGACGTGGAAAGCGCAGCGCGCGTTTGTCTTCGACGTTGACCGGTTCGATCAGATTGACAGTTTTCAGTACCGCGGTGAAGGGTGGGGGTTGTGCGATGATGGCGGCCGCCTGGTAATGAGTAATGGGTCAAATCGCCTCACGTTTCGCGACCGACAAACCTTCGATGAAATAGGGGGCGTTGACGTGACGCTTCGAGGCACGCCGCTGTATCAGTTAAATGAGCTCGAGTGTGTTGGCGATGCCGTCTACGCTAACGTCTACACGGACGATTTTCTCGTGCGCATCAACCCGAGTACCGGTCGCGTCACGGAGTACATCGATGCCACGGGGTTACTGACGGCTGAGGAAGCACGAGGAGCCGCAGAGCTCAATGGTATTGCGTACCATCCCGAGACCGAACGTTTCTATGTTACGGGTAAACTCTGGCCGAAAATGTTCGAAGTAACGTTTGAAGGCTAAACCGTTATTGCCGAGGGGTTGCCCGTCGACCGCCGCCGCCGCCACCACCACGCGAATACCCGCCGTTGGTCACCCGCGGTGTGCTGCCTGATGACCCTCCCGAACGGGGTCGTGGTGCACTCACAGTACCGCCACCACCGCTGCCCGATCTGACGCCACCGCTGCTGATGCCACCCGCACGCGGAACGACCCGTGTGTAACCGCGGTTAGGACTGACAATGGCGGCGGTTCTTCCAGTCTGCATGAAACTGTTGTCTCGGAGCACAACGAAGGGACTGAGAGCACCGCCGTAGAAGTACGGGCTGTATGCTCGTCCCCAGGCGCCGTATCCGAGGGGTGTGTAGTAGTAGGGATAGAGGTCGTTGTACCAGATGGGGTCATAGTAGTACGGAGACCGATAGCCCCCACTGTACCAGAGGGGGCCGCCGCCGTTGTTCCCGCCGGCAGACCGCCGCTCGACCACGAATTGCTCCGGATAGGCGAGCGCCACGAGTAGGTCGATGACACCACCGTCAATACCAACATTGTCGAGCGTGATTAAGGTTTTACTGTCGAGTGCTAACTTCGGTTTCGTCTCGGTCAGCATTGCTTCAACGACGCGCGGGTCCACTTTCTGAGCTGATTCCTGCACGCTCACCAGATTGAGTTCTTCCGCGTTCGTGCGACGGGCTTGGCGAATGTCGTCGGGTGTGGCTGATATCGCGCCGGCCTGGCCCACGAGCTCTTGGCGTGTCGTGTCACTGACGGGGCTATAGCGCCGGATCTCGAGATGCTGCCGTTCACCGACCGAGACTAGCTGCATGTCGACCCAGGTTGATGATGTTGAAAAGAAACTGATGCCATTAACACGCCGAACGCTGTCGTTGCCGCAGTCCAGTTCCGCCCGAGTAAACAGTCGTCTCGTATCTATCGACCAGCTGCGTTCTTCCCATCCGTGGCAATCCCCATCCGTTACAGGGCGTTGCGTGCCGTTGGCAACAAGTGTGCGTTCAACGAGCACCTGCCCATCGGCTTCGGTCTTTAAGATGACACCGGTCTCACCGGCGGTTGGAGTCATACACACGAAGGTGCGGTCTGGTGCTTGGGTGCCTCGTTCGGCCACCCGTTCGAATTGCTCTTCTTTAAGTTGCCAGCACCCTAACCACGGGAGCCACCGCGGGTCACGCTCCGTTGCAGAGAGGTTGGGTGTAGCCGTTGCCAAGACCTGGGCCGGCACTGGCACTGCCTGGAGTACGAGTATCACGAACGTGGCGACGAGAATGCCTTTCATACGTCTCATGACTGTCTCCTTTGTACTACAACTACCTGTCAGAACACGAACTTTATGCCGGCTGCGATGCGAAGGCCCGTCAGGTCAATCGGGTCAAAGTCCACGAAACCTCCTTTAAGCGCCGCATTTCCCCAGATTTGGCGGAGTTCACCGGTGAGGAAAACGTTCGGGGTTAATCGCACATCAAGTCCGGTAAAGACGTGTGTGCTCGTGGTCCATCCATTCGACACATACCGCTCCGAAAAAATATCGAGATAGTAAGCCGACTGCGTCTTGGTTTCAACGAAGTCGCCCTCTTGTTCAATTTGGTAGCGCATGAACCCACCGCCGGCACCAATGTAGGGAACTACACGATTGGGGATGTAGGAGTACTGTCCGATAGCTCGGCCTCGCGGTGTCAGGGCAAACACGATACTGGCGACGAGGTCGAGTTGTTGCATTCTCGTATCCTGCTCGATCGCGAGACCACCTTCCGTGAAATCTCGGTATTCCGTTCGAGCGAATGCACTGGTGAAATCGATCCCGGTCCGAAAATCGACCCGCGGAGTGAGCGAAAATCCGAAATCGACCGCAAGTCCAGGGGCATTGAAGTCGTCCTTTTCGAGTGTGAGTTCTTTCGTAACGAAATCGTACAGGTCACTGGCAGCACGCGGCTGATGCCATTGTCCGCGGATCGCGATGGAATTACCGGGACGCCCAAACAAAAAGTCCGGTCGTTGTTGTGCCACGGCGGGTGCGCCAATAGAAAGTATTCCGACGATGAACACCGCCATGCGTGTGATGTGTTGTCGCACTGTTATTCCTTTCTCCAACTATGACATGCGGAACCGTCTCTGTACACACCGCCGTGCTGAAAAACAGCCTCCGTAAAATTTTTTAAAGAAATTCACCCCCTACAAGGGGGTGCCTCATTGTCATGCCGTTTCGGTCACGTTTGTGGCTTGACGAGACGGTGCGATTGCGTTTACCCATAGAAATACGGAGCGCGACCAACGACCGTTTCTTCGTCGCTAGCCGAGCGGTTCCGTTCGCGTTCAATCGACCGTTCGTTACTCACCTATCCATCGATAAGGAGCACGCTGCATGCAAAACAGACACGATCGCCCATCGGATGTACATCGCGTCATTAGCCTCTGCTGGCGCACGTTTGAGGAATACCAGCTGAATGCCATTGATGTATTAGCGATCAGTTATTACTTCATGATTGAGGCGCTAACGCAGTCTGAAGCCCCGGATCACGTCGTGAAACTGATTGCACAAGGCATTCGTGACAAAGACCGAACCGTGACGTGGCCCAGTCCCTCGGAGAGTGACGATACGGCCAGCGCGGAGCACCCGCAGGTTTCACCAGTGCCAGAGGTCATGCATTAAGGCCGGTGGAAATGAGCAATGTCCGCTATAGCGTGTACGTCATCGACTTAGAGAAAGACGTGCTCAAGGAAAGCAAGTTTCGTAAGGCCAACCCGCGGCACGTCGAAGGCAACCCGTGTGTTTATGTCGGTTCGACAGCATGTACGCCGGCCGAACGATTTCAACAACATTGTCGCGGATATAAGCACAATCGCTACGTCAAACGCTACGGCGTTGAACTCCGGAAGAACGTTGACAAAAACGCGCTGCCGCGCATGTCGCACACCGTTCGGCGTGCCGCCGAGGCACAAGAGCAGGAACTTGCCGATGAGCTGCGAAAGAAAGGTTGGGCTGTATGGTCAACACTAGATATGATGCTGTTTCGGGGAGGTACTCATGTGACGACGCGCAAAACCTGCCCACATGGTATGCCGCAAGAAGCGTGGTGCAGCATTTGCTCCGGAGGGAGCGTTGCACATACATCTCGCGTGCAGGATCCATCAACATTCTCTGCCCATGAAGGCGTCTACAAGAGAAATCCGACATTTGAAATCCAGAATAATGGTGGTGTGTTTAACAAGGTGACCAGAGCTCCATTTCGATTTGGTCTCCGAAAGGCAAAGATGTTGTTGGACTGTATCGAGGTGATTGAACAATTTACCTTCACCACGGATGCCGGAAGACAAAACTTCAAAATCCCAGACAACCATCGATGGCACATCAGACACGTGCCCCACTTCACAAACAAATTCGATCAACTCCTTAATGAACCTTACTTGCAGTTTGAAGAAGGTTCTCCCTTAAAGCTGGGCCTTGGAGCAAAGAGATGTCAGGCGCTTTGGGAATTACGCGGAGAGATTCGTGACTTTGTGAAAAAAATACCGGTAGTGAGTAGCCATGAAAACGTGCATGAACTGCGGTAATGAGATTGAGTCCGGAGCCTCGGAGTGTCCCCACTGCGAGGAACCACAGTTGTCCCGCCCGTGGGACCCGCCCCGAAGTTCGCATCGTGCAGTCGTTACTGTCAATCTGGAAGAGGGGCACCCGTTGGTTGAAGAGGCCCTCGTCCACATGGATCGGGAGCTGCGTGATGCTCGTATGCAGGGGACCAAGGTCGTCCGCCTGATCCACGGCTATGGGTCATCTGGCGTAGGTGGGGCGATCAAAGTGGCTGTTAGGAAACGGCTGAAAGCTGTGCGAGGGGGCGGAACAATCAAGAATTACGTGGGGGGCGAGGACTACGAACATGCTGAGGTGGGTCGAAAGTTGCGCGCTCGGGTTGCTCAGCTAAAAGCGTCCCTAAGAACAGACCAGCGAAATCGAGGTATTACGCTGGTTGAACTCTAGTGGTTGAACCGCTCGCTCTACCACGGGAGGTGTGGTGTTGATTCCGTGGAGTTCAGGAACCGAGAAACACAAGGCTATGATTAAGGTCTCTCGAATGACGATAGATGATGCAGCTTGTCCCCGTGGATACAACGTGGGCCGAATGGTGGCCGTGTTTCTCATGCTGCCCTCGTTGCTGTTGGCGCAGGAGGTGCAGCAGTCCCCGCGCAGTGCCGATGCCGACTGGCCAACATACAACCGCGACCTAGCCGGAACGCGGTACTCACCGCTTAGTCAGATCAACACGCAGACTGTTGAATCCTTACAGGAGGTGTGGTCGTACAGGTTTCATCCAGATGGCGAACTTATTGAGGGGCCGAGTCCTGCGGAACTTTTCCAACAGGTTACTCCCATCGTTGTGGACGGTGTGATGTACCTGGCGGCAGGAAATCGGGTAGTCGCCTTGCGACCAGAGACTGGTGAGGAGATCTGGCGGCACGAGTTAAGCGAAGGGTTGGCGTCCTTCCGCGGTGTGGCCTATGGACCAGGAAACGACGCCTATGGGCCGCGCATATTTTTTACCAGTTTAGATAGGGTAATTGCGTTACGCGCGGAGACAGGCGAACGCGATGTGACCTTTGGGAACCAGGGCGAAGTTGAACTGCGCGTGCCCTATAACGGTGTGCCTGTGGTCTATGACGACACGCTGATACTAGGGTCCAACGTGTTTGGGCCAGGACAAACACACATCGCGCCGCATCTTGATCACCCTCGGGGTGGTGGAGCGCCCACATATCCTTATCCGCGTGCGCTTGATGCTGGAACCGGAGCGTTACGCTGGGAATTTCACACGATTCCGCAGGAAAGCGACTTTGGAAATCAGACGTGGGCGGGTGAGAGCTGGCGGAACCGCATTGGCAACAACGTGTGGGCGTTCACTCTTACCGTGGATGAGGAGCGAGGCCTTGTCTACATACCAGTGAGCAGTCCTGGTGCGAACTTCTACGGTGGCGACCGACCCGGCGACAATCTCTTTGGCAACACGACGGTGGCGGTCGATATTCGGACAGGTGTGCGTGAGTGGTATTTCCAGAATATCCATCATGATCTGTGGGACTACAATTTGCCTCCTGCACCGGTCTTGTTTGAGGTTGAGCGAAACGGACAACGGATTCCATCATTGGCGCAGGTTGGCAAATCCGCGTATATGTTCATCCTGAACCGCGAGACTGGTGAACCCATACATGGGGTAGAAGAGCGTCCTGTACCAGCAGGTAACGTGCCCGGCGAACACTATTCCCCGACGCAGCCAATTCCGCTGAAGCCACCTCCATTGGCACGGGTTAGCTTCGACCGTGACGATATTGTGACGGCGGACGATACGACGACTGCACATGCCGCGGCGTGTCGAGAACTATGGGACGCCGTTGACTATTACAACGAGGGACCGTACACGCCGATGCGTCTGCAGGAAGAAGGTACACCACCATCGTTGGTTTTTCCCGGTATGCAAGGCGGCGTGAACTGGGGTGGTACGGCGTACGATCCTGAACTGAGTTACATCTTCGTCAACTCTAAAGAACGTCCATTGAACGGCTGGTTGAAGGAGAATCCGGAATATGGCCCAGACACAGACTCGGAAGTGCCATACGTTCGGGAACCGGGGCCGCCGTTTGAAGCACCACTCTTCGACGATGACGGAGTTCGGCTCGGGGCATTACCCTGTTTCAAGCCCCCGTGGGCGCGGTTGTTCGCGGTCAATGTGAGTACGGGAGAGATAGCATGGGAGGTTCCGCTTGGAACCGAAGCATTACTCTCCCCAGATAAGCAAAATGTTGGTAGCCGCGGTGAGGGTGGTCCGATCGTCACGGCCGGGGGGTTGGTGTTTATCGGGGCGACGGCGGACCGCACGATTCGGGCGTTTGACTCTCGTACGGGTGCGGAACTGTGGTCTGCAACCTTTGATTACAACGTGCAGGCGGTTCCCATCACCTACGAAGGTGTGGACGGTACACAGTATGTAGCAGTGAATGTGTCTGCACCGGCCGCTGGTGAACCACGCGGCAATGAACGGCTAGTTGTGTTCAGGCTCGCAGGTCGATAAACGCCTGGTGTTGCCAGCTGGAGTACACTCCCCGA
>Ga0310121_10004291_pt1 | contig 12643 bp, 22 predicted proteins | sample CB27_Tmax_986_MG_FD_203504 | JGI IMG/M metagenome (GOLD analysis project Ga0310121, IMG submission 203504) | Marine microbial communities from Western Arctic Ocean, Canada - CB27_Tmax_986 | ecosystem: Environmental > Aquatic > Marine > Oceanic | place: Canada: Western Arctic Ocean | collected... | reverse complement strand
GGCGATTCGTAGGAATGCCATGAACAACTTCGTCGTTCACCGAGGTGCAAATATGGGCGGGATATCCGCGGTAATTGATAAAGGCGCTTTCCGCCCCGAACTCCTCCATCCGGGTCTGGGCAAAGTCATTCAGGTCAGACGTGGTTACTCCGGGAGCGCACATGTTGGCCGCCTCGTCCAGGATCAGGGCCGCGATCTGGCAACTCTCCCGCATATCGTCGATTTCCTCGGGTGACTTAATTTTGATCATCGATGTTTTGCCTGCACGTCGGGGACTCGTCACGGGGTTGTCAGGTACAATTTTCGCCGTTCTCACCAAGCACTTCGAGCAACGAGTTCAGAACTTCACCCTGAGGTCGATGGCCGTTTATTCGCCGCAGGAGTCCCTTTTCCCCGTAGAAATCAATGACCGGCATGGTGAGCTCTTCGTACACATTCTGCCGCTTTCGAATCGTCTCAATCGTATCATCGGAACGTTGCTCCAGGGAGGATCCGCACTCATCGCACCGGCCGCTCACTGCGGGGGGCTTTGATTCCCTATGAAAGATCGCGCCGCACGAACTGCAGATGAGTCGTCCCATAAGCCGTTTCTCCAACATGATCCGCTCCACATCGAGCAGGAAAACATGAGAAACTCCCGATCCTCCCTCGGAGAGGACATGATCAAAGTCTCGTGCCTGCGGAAGAGTCCGAGGAAAGCCGTCCATGAGGATCCTGGTCGAATCCGGAAGATTCACGACCAAGTCACGGATGACGTCTAGAACCAGGCTGTCTGGAACGAGGAGGCCTTTTTCCATGTAGGGCCGGATGGCTTTTCCCGCGTCGGTATTTTCGCTGAGCGCCTCCCGGAAAAGATCACCCGTGGAGACGTGCCGAAAGCCCAACCGCCCACTTAATTCTTTAGCAGCAGTCCCCTTCCCCGAACCGGGAGGGCCCAGAAGAACGAGCGCCTTCATGCGTATCAGCGCCGGCCGCGCAGTTTTCCTTTTTTCAAGAACCCGTCGTAGTTACGCATGAGGAGATGCGATTCGATCTGCCGCATGGTATCCAGCACTACGCCGACGATAATCAACAGGCTGGTGCCCCCGAAAAACTGGGCCACAAGGAACGGGATACTAAACTGCTGGTACATTAGATTTGGGATCGTGGCGATTACGGTAAGGAACAGGGCCCCGGCGAAAGTAATCCTCGTCATAGTTCGATCCAGAAACTCGGCCGTGGGACGACCGGGGCGAATTCCCGGCAGATATCCACCGTATTTTTTGAGATCATCTGCGATCTGAATCGGGTTGAACTGGGTCGCAACCCAGAAATAGGAAAAGAAAAAGATCAACGATGCGTACAGGATATTATACCACATCGTTCCGAAATCGATGGCAGCGCCGATTCGCTTTGCGATCTCGAACGGCATCATTCCAAAAATTCTTGCCGGAAACATCAGGATGGCCTGCGCGAAAATAATCGGCATCACGCCGGAATAATTTACGCGCAAGGGCATGTACGTGCTTTGTCCCCCGTAGACCTTTCTTCCCACCACGCGCTTGGCGTAATGGACCGGAATTTTCCGTTGGGCCTGGGTAACCGCGATCGTCCCCGCCACCACCAGAAACAGCATGAGCAGCAGGCCGACGAGATGGAATACGCTGAATTGCGCAGGTCCCTCGCTGGGGTTGAACATGAGCACGGCGGAGTGCACGGCTCCGGGCATGCCGGAAATGATACCGATGGTAATGATCAACGAGATCCCGTTTCCGATTCCCCGCTCCGTGATTTGCTCGCCGAGCCACATCAGCAGCATTGTGGCAGTACCCATGACCACGATGGTAAGGAGCCGAAACGGCATCCCTGGATTCGCCACCAAGGTCGCATCGATACCGAACAGCGCCTGGGGATTTTCCAGCGTGACGGCCCAGGCATACCCCTGCACAACGCAAAGCACCAACGTCAGGTAGCGGGTGTACTGAGTAATCTTTTCCCGTCCGGTATCGCCTTCACGCGAAAGTCGTTCCAAAGTCGGAACTACGGCGGTCATGAGCTGGAGGATAATCGACGCCGAGATGTAGGGCATAATACCCAGTGCGCCGACGGCGCACCGCTCCAGCGCGCCTCCACTGAAAAGGTTGGCGAGGCTTAGAAAGCCGCCCTGGGCCGATTGCGCAGCGGCATCAATAGCTTCCTTAAGGGCCACCGCGTCCACCCCGGGTGTCGGTACCGCGGCAACAATCCGGCAGACAAAGACCATGGCGAGCGTAAAACCGATTCGCTGCCTAAGCTCGGGTATTTTCAGGCTATTCGAAAAGGCAGAAAGCATTGTAGCAGGGAACTCCGGTCCGGTCAGGTAATGACTTCACAAGAGCCGCCGGCCGCTTCGATCGCCAGCTTGGCAGACGCGCTGAAGGCATGGGCCTTCACATGCAATTTGCGGTCCAACTTACCGCCCCTTGCCAGCACCTTTACGCGCACGCCGTGGCCACGGCAAAGACCCTTGCCTATCAATTCTTCCATCCCCACCTTCGATCCATCGTCGAAAGCGGCAAGGTTTGTCAGATTAACCGGTGTGTACGATACACGCGTTGGATTCTTAAAGCCTCGTTTCGGAAGCCTTCGCAGGAGAGGAATCTGACCGCCCTCGAATCCAAGCTTGTGCTTGTGACCGGCACGGCTCATTTGGCCCTTGGTTCCTTTGCCGCAGGTCTTTCCCATTCCTGATCCACGCCCACGTCCCACGCGGGACTTGCGCTGGCGAGATCCAGGCGATGTTTCTATCGTGTGCAAACTCATAGCGCTGCGCTCTTCCCCCAGCGTGCGGCGTTAATTTCATCTCGCGATCGAAGCTGGCCGATGGCATGCGCGACTGCTTTGACGACATTGATTTGGTTGCTGCTTCCTAGCGATTTCGCTAAAACGTCGCGCACCCCTGAAAGTTCAAGCACCGTCCGTACGCCACCACCGGCGATCACACCGGTGCCTTCCGAAGCCGGACGAAGCAGCACGCGAGCCCCGGAATACTTACCGATTACTTCATGGGGAATCGTATGCTCATTCAAGGGCACAATCATCATGTCGCGCTGTGCGATCTCGGAACCTTTACGGATGGCGTCAGCAACTTCATTCGCTTTGCCCAGCCCATACCCGACGCGCCCTTTGCGATTTCCCACAACGACCAAAGCGCCGAAACTGAAGCGTCGGCCGCCCTTGACCACCTTGGAACAGCGGTTGACATGAATCACACGCTCATCGAATTCCGAGGGCGTCGATCTTTTGTCGCGATCTCGTCTGTTTCCTACTGCCACGTTCGACTCCTTCTACAACTAAAACTGCAATCCTGTTTCACGGGCCGCATCCGCCACCGCTTTCATTCGCAGTCCATATGCAAATCCACTGCGATCGAACACCGCTTCCTGGATTCCCTGGGCACATGCCCGCTCCCCCAACCGCTTGCCGATTTCCACGGCGGTTTCGCGATTGTTCGGCTTCCCCCGCAAATCCTTCTCCAGCGTCGAGGCCTGCACAAGCGTGCGCGACGAATCGTCGTCAACGACTTGGGCGTATAAATGTTTGTTCGACATATACACACAGATCCTGGGCCGTCCCGAGGTGCCTCGAACTTTACGCCGAATGCGGAAATGACGCCGTTTTCGGGCTTCGGCTGTTGTTCGAACCTTCACGACTAAGCAACCGCCTTTCCGACCTTGCGGCGAACCTGTTCGTCGCGATAACGGACCCCTTTGCCTTTGTAGGGTTCCACGGGCGAAAAAGCGCGAATCCGCGCCGCAACCAAGCCCACCTGCTGTTTATCGATCCCGGTGACGCCTACCGCGGTCTGTCCGTCCACCTTGACTTCAATCCCATCGGGAATTTGGTAATGAATCGGATGGGAAAATCCCAGGCTAAGCACCAGTTCCTTTCCCTGCAGTGCGGCACGGTAGCCGACCCCCTCAATGAGGAGGTGCCGCTCAAATCCCTTGCTCACTCCCTCCACCAGGTTCGCCAACAAGCTTCGAATCGTTCCGTGCAAAGCGCGCACGGTTTTTTCTTCGTCGAGGCGGGAGACGCAGATTCCAGACTCTCCCTGTTCAACGGAGATTGACTCTGGAATGGAAAGAGCGTTTTCCCCTTTCGGTCCTTTCGCCGTGACGGACCCCTGGCCAATCGTCACCGTAACGCCGTCCGGAATCGAAACTGGCTGTACTCCAATGCGAGACATAATTCTTTTCCGTGCCAGGCTGCTACCAGACGTAGCAGAGCACTTCTCCTCCAATATTCCGCCGGCGCGCTTCCCGGTCCGTCAAAATTCCCGCGGAGGTACTGACGATCGCTACGCCAAGCCCGCCCAAAACGCGCGGCAGGTCCTTTGCTTTTTCATATCGCCGCAAACTCGGTTTGCTGACTCGTTTCAACCCCTGGATGATCGGCTCGTCATCCGCGCTGTATTTCAGAAACAAGCGGAGAGCCCGCTTGCCTTCCTGTACCTCGGCATTGAAATTCTTAATGTATCCTTGCTGCTTCAGAATGCCCGCGAGCGCTTGCTTTTGATTCGAGTGCGGCATCTGCACAGACTCTTTCCCTGCGCTGCACCCGTTTCTCACGCGCGTGAGCATATCTGCGATGGGATCTTGAAAACTCATGCCTATCTCCTGCCTGAACTTACTGTCCGTCACCCGGTACAGCGAACGGCATTCCGAAACCGCGAAGGAGTTCGGTTGCCTCGCTGTCGGTTCTCGCTGTGGTTACAATAGCGACATCCATCCCCTGGTTTCGCTTGATTTCATTCGGGTCGAGTTCCGGAAAAATATTGTGTTCGTGAATTCCGAGGGAATAGTTGCCCCGGCCATCGAACGACTTCGGAGAGGTCCCGCGAAAATCGCGAATTCGCGGCAGCGCCACATTGATCAACCGGTCGAGAAATTCGTACATCCGAACGCCGCGCAACGTGACCTTGGCCCCGATGGGCATGCCTTCACGCAACCGAAAATTAGAGATACTATTCTTTGCCTTCGTGATCAGCGGCCGCTGGCCCGTAATTTTTGCAATTTCGTCCACGGCCTGGTTCAAGCCATCCCGGTCCACCTTCGTGCCTACCCCGATGTTGACGACGATTTTCTCGATCTTCGGCATCTGAAAAGGATTCGGGTACGCGCCCGTTGCCTTCAGCGCCGGGAGGATGACACTCTCATATTTTTTGCGCATGTTACTCATCGTCGTCTACCCGGAAGCCGGCTCCACCACTTTTAAATTCGAAACGTGGATCGGCGCTTCCTTTTCTACGATTCCGCCCTGCGGATAATCCTGGCTCTTGCGAATGTGCTTTTTCACCAGATTCACGCCTTCTACCACCGCGCGCTGCGTCTGGGGATATACCCGCATAACTTTCCCGCGGGAACTGGAGTGAGCGCCGGAAAGAACCTCCACGACGTCTCCCTGCCGCACATTTGCACGGTGCCGTTTTTCCCGGTTCGCCATTACAGGATCTCCGGCGCAAGTGAAACGAGCTTCATGAAATTTTTCTCCCGCAGTTCCCGCGCGACGGGTCCGAAAATGCGAGTTCCCCGCGGATTCTGCTGGTCGTCGATAATAACAACGGCGTTGTGATCGAACCGCAGCAGCGAACCATCCGGACGCCGAACACCGCTCTTGGTTCTAACGATGACTGCGCGATGCACTTCGCCCTTTTTCACGATCCCGGCGGGCTGGGCCTCTTTCACCGTCACTCGAATGATGTCCCCGACCCGGCCGAAGCGTTTGCCCTGCCCAAGCACGCGGATGCATTTCACACGCCTTGCGCCGGTGTTATCCGCAACCAGTAAGCTACTTTCCTGACAAATCATAAAGGTCCTGCTACTGCATTTTCCCGGATCTGACAACTTCGACAAGGCGCCAGCGTTTCAGCTTGCTCATGGGTCTCGTCTCCATGATCTGAACCCAGTCACCCATCGAGGCTTTTTCGGTCTCGTCGTGCGCGTAGTATTTTTTAGAACGCTTCAGTTCTTTTTTGTAAAGCCTATGCCGGATCCGCCGATCCACGCGAACGATGATGGTCTTATCCATTTTCGTTCCAATAACTTCGCCTTCTTTTTGGCGACGGAGTTTCCGGGTCTGTTCTTGTACGGTGCTCACGATGACGCCGTCTCTTTCTCGCGGATGACGGTTTTCATCCGGGCCAGGTCTCGACGCACGATCCGAAGCTGCGCCGGGTTTTCCATCTGCCCGAACGACTTCTGCATCCTCAGATTAAACATTTCCTGCTGAGTTTCGGCGAGTTGATGCGCTAACTCGTCGTCCGATAATTCTCTGATCTCGCTCGCTTTCATAAATCCCGCACTCAGCGACGCCTGGTGACGAACCTCGTTTTGATTGGCAGTTTCGTCGCCGCGAGTCGAAGGGCCTCTTTTGCGATCGTTTCGGTCACGCCATCCACTTCGAAAAGGACCCGACCCGGCTTGACGACGGCAACCCATCCTTCCGTTGCAGCCTTTCCTTTACCCATCCGCATTTCGAGTGGCTTCTTCGTAATCGGTTTGTCCGGAAAGACCCGGATCCACACTTTGCCTTTCCTTTTCATGCATCGGTTTACCGCGATGCGACAGGCCTCGATCTGAACCGCCGACATCCACACCCGGTCGAGGGCCTGCAACCCGAAGGATCCGAATGAGATCCGATTGCCGGTATACGCCAAGCCACTCATGTTACCGCGCTGCTGTTTGCGGTACTTCACCCGTTTAGGCATAAGAGGCATGGCTTTTCTCCTTTCGGGGTTCCTCTTCCGGCGGCTTGCAAATCCAGACCTTCACACCAATGATACCGGCAGTGGTCCGTGCTTCCGCGAATCCGTACTCAATATTGGCCGACAACGTGTGCAGAGGAATCTTCCCTTCCTTATATCCTTCGCGGCGCGCCAACTCCGATCCACCCAGGCGACCCGACGCCTGAACCTTGATGCCTTCGGCACCCATGTCCATGGCAAGCTGCACCGCGCGCTTCAGCGCCCGCCGGAAAGAAACGCGACGGGTCAACTGCAGCCCGATGCTCTCGGCAACCAGTTGGGCATTCACATCGGGATCCTTGATTTCCTTGATCTCGATATAGATCTCTTTTCCGGTCAATTTCGTGAGATCTTCACGTAACCGGTCGATATCCTGCCCCTTCCGGCCAATGACAATGCCCGGCCGCGCAGTGGAAATGGTCACTCGGGCACGGTTTGCGTATCGCTCAATGTTGATAGTCGGCACCGCGGCGTCGCGAAGTCGGTTCTTCACAATGTTGCGAATCTGCAGATCCTCGTGAAGAAGACCGCTAATTTCGCTATTTTTTTCGGCATACCACTTTGACTGCCACTGCTTTGTGACAGTCACGCGCATGCCGATTGGATTAACTTTCTGGCCCAAATCGATTCCTTTCTGAAAAAATGGGAAGCCCCCTATTTGCCATTCGGCTTCTCATCAGTCAACACAATCTTTATATGACTTAGTCTTTTTCTGATTGGGCTGGCCATTCCGCGGGCCCGGGGCAACCACTTCTTGAACTTCGGCCCCTCTTCCACCACCGCCTGGGAGACGTACAACTCATCGACCGAAACACCCTCATTGTTTTCCGCATTCGCTATGGCGGACTTCAGGGTCTTCCCAATCAGGCCGGCTGCTTTCCTCGCGGTCAACTCGGTGATTTCCAGGGCCCTGGACACGGGCAGGCCCCGAATCGCGGTAGCCAAATCGCGCGCCTTCGCAGGCGATATGCGAACATATTTCGTTTTTGCGCTTACTTCCATGATCCTGCAATTCCTCTCTACCGTCTTCAATTTGCCGTGGAACCCAGCACAACGCGATCGCCGGTCTGCGGGAAACTCCCATCACCAGACAATTCCTCCACGTCTGTACCGGTCAGTTCCGACCTGACATCCTTAACCCGCAGGGTGGCCGTCACCTGATCACCATGTAACACTTTAAACACCATTTGCGGCCGGACTCCGTCCTCTTTGCCCACATCCAGTACGACATAGTTTAGTTTTTCGTCCGCATCCACCACCCGAACGCCACTCATCACCTTGCCGTCAATTTCGTTAGGGTCCCGCGCAATCGGCGCCGCCAGGATTTCCGGTTCGCCCTGCACGGTCATAATCTCAAATTCCGCCTCATCAATCGCTACCCCGGTAACAAATTCCTGGTCATCAGCCAGGGCATCGGCGAGTTCTACAGTTTCTTCCGCGGCGTCGTATAATTCTTCAATCTGCATCTCAAGCGATTCATTTCGAATGCGCAATTCCTTGATCTGCGCCTGCATTGATGCGTTCGCCTGCACCAGGCTTTCCACTTCGCTCTTTAATCCAGTTCCTGACCCTGCCAGGTTCGATTCAAAATCATCCAGTACTTTCCGAGAACGCGATTGGGAATCCATCGCATCCTTCTGCGCCTTCTCCATCTGCGCGCGCAGCGACTCGATCTCCATCTTCATTTTCGCCCGCGCCCCGTCGCCATCCGAGATCCGCTTGACGACCGGACCCAGCACTTCCGAGGCGTCGAACGCGGGGGCCGTTTCCGGCGCCACCACTGATACAACCTCCGCCGTTCCCATCTGAATCTGCCAGTAGAACAATCCGCTGACTCCAAACACCAGCACCAGGATGGCAAAAAACACCACCCTCGCTTCCGACGATGACCGCGTGGAAGATTCGTCCATTTCCGTTCCCGCCCGGGACCCGGGGATTACTTCAACGAAACCGTCTTGTCAGTTGCCACACCGTGCCGCCGAAACCCGCGGGTCGGCGAGAACTCACCAAGACGGTGCCCCACCATATTTTCAGTTACGAAGACCGACACGAAAGCCTTCCCATTGTGAACTGCAAATGTGTATCCGACAAAATCCGGCGTAATCATGGAGCGCCGGGACCACGTTTTGATAACGTTTTTCTTCCCCGTCTCTTCCATGAAGACCACCTTTTTCATCAGCTTTGGATCGACATACGGGCCTTTTTTGATGGATCGAGCCATAATCTATTTCTTCCTGCGCTGTAGAATGAGTTTGCTGGACGATTTTCGCTTTTTTCGCGTCCGTTTTCCCTTGGCGAGTTGCCCCCATGGGGACACCGGATGCCCACCGCCGGACGACCGGCCTTCGCCGCCGCCCATCGGGTGATCCACCGGGTTCATCGCAACACCTCGGACCGTCGGGCGTCGACCCAACCAGCGACCCCGCCCTGCCTTCCCTGATGAAATTTTCCCGTGCTCCACATTCCCGACCTGCCCGATGGTGGCGTAACACTTCACCTGGATCAACCGCACCTCGCCGGAAGGAAGCTTCACTTGCGCATATTTGCCTTCCCGCGACATGATCTGCGCAGACAATCCCGCACTTCGAACCAGTTGACCCCCATGACCAGGCGTCATCTCGATATTGTGCACCGGCAGCCCGGAAGGAATGTTCTCCATGGGCATCGCGTTGCCCGGTTCCGGCTCGGCATTCGGTCCCGACATCACGGTGCTGCCCTTGGTGAGACCCAACGGCGCCAGAATGTAGCGCTTCTCTCCATCCGCATAGTGGAGCAGTGCGATGCGCGCCGACCGATTCGGATCGTATTCGATCTCCGCAACCCGGGCGGGAATTCCCGCCTTGTCCCTCTTGAAATCGATGACGCGGTAGAGGTGCTTATGCCCGCCTCCCCGGTGCCGTACTGTGATCCGGCCCTTGTTGTTACGGCCCGCATTCGATTTCTGCGGCCGGGTGAGCGATTTCTCCGGGTGGGTACGCGTTACCTCGTCGAACGCACTCAGCGTCATGAAACGACGGCTCGGCGTGGTCGGTTTATATTTTCGAAGTGCCATGGTTTATGTTTCCTACAAAAGTTCGATCGTTTCGCCTTCTTTGACCGTCACAACGGCTTTTTTCCAGCCCGCCGTCCGCCCGAACCGCATGGTCCGCTCCCGGCGCTTCTTGCCGGGCCGATTCATGGTATTTACTTCGGTCACAGTGACTTTAAATAACGATTCGACCGCATACTTGATTTCGATCTTGTTCGCGTGACGGTCTACCTTAAAGAGATACTGGTTATGCAACTCGGTCTGCCTCGTGCCTTTTTCGGTGATGACGGCTCCATGAATTATTTGCTGCGGCTCCCTCATTCCGATGCCTCCGATGTGCCGCATAGACGGCTGGCTACCTGACCCAAAGCGGCTTTCGTCACGATGACCTGGGGATACCGCGCGAGTTGATAGGCATTCACGTTCGCGCCCGTCACCACTTCCACGCCGCTGATATTGCGCGACGCCAGCGCCAGGTTACGATCCATATTCTCGACCACGACCAGGACGTGCCCGCTGATCTCCAGCGCCTTCAGAATCTTGATAAAACCTTTCGTCTTCGGCTCGTCAACCGTGCAGGACTCCAACACGCGAATCGTCCCCGAGATCGTCGCATCGGTAAACGCCTGGCGGACGGCCAGCCGATTCGCTTTCCGCGTCAGTTTCTTATGAAAACTGCGCGGTCTCGGGCCAAAGGCGACCGCCCCACCCCGCCATATCGGAGACGCACGGTACCCCGCACGGGCGCGTCCGGTTCCTTTTTGCTTATGTGGCTTGGCCCCGCTTCCCGCAACCTCGGACTTGCTCTTGGTTGACGCGGTTCCGGCGCGCTGATTGGCAAGATACGCCACGACCGCATATTGCAGTGTCTGACGGTTTCGGCCCTGCACCAGAAGCCCTTCGGGCACCGGGACTTCGCCGCTTCTCTCGCCGGCCGCAGTATAAAAGGGGAGTTCGCTCACGATTTTGAACCTCGTCTCTTGAGTGACTTCCGAATTAGAACCAAGCCTCCGTTGGGTCCCGGCACGGCGCCTCGTACCAACAAGGCATTATCATCGCCTCGCACGGCAATGACTTTTAAATTTTGAACCGTGGTGCGCTTGTTGCCCATCTGGCCCGGCATTTTCATTCCCTTAAAAACACGCCCGGGATATTCGCACATCCCAATCGATCCCCCACCACGAAGATTGTGCCCGCCGTGGCTTGCCCTGCCGCCACCCATTCCGTGGCGCCGAACAACACCTTGAAAGCCCCGGCCCTTGCTCACGCCGATGACGTCCACGAACTCCACTTCACTGAAAAGACCGACATCCACGATCTCGCCTTCCTTTGCCTCCGAACCTGCATCGACCCGAACTTCCTTGAGGTGACGCTTCGGGCCGGCCCCACTTCGTTTGAAGTGGCCCAGGAGCGGCTTGGTCATGCGGCTCGTTTTCTGATCCGAATACCCGAGCTGCACCGCGTCGTATCCGTCGGTGGCGGCCGTTTTTCTCTGCACAACGGGGCACGGTCCCACTTCGAGCACGGTAACCGGGATCATGCGCCCCTGGTCGTCGAAGAACTGGGTCATTCCTATCTTGGTTCCAATCAATGCGTTCATCGATTCCTCAGATCTTGATGGTGATATCCACCCCGGCGGGTAGGTTGAGTTTCTTTAATTCGTCCACGGTCTTCGCTGTCGGTTCAATAATGTCGAGCAGTCGTTTGTGCGTGCGGATCTCGAATTGCTCCATCGACTTTTTGTCTACGTGCGGTCCCCGGTTGACGGTGATCCGCTCAATCCGCGTTGGTAGCGGAATCGGTCCGGCGACCCGCGCGCCCGTGCGCTTCGCGGTTTCGACGATGTCACCTGCGGACTGATCCAATACCCGGTGATCGAAGGCCTTTAGTCGTATTCTGATTCGTTGTTCCTTCATGAATTCCTCGTTTTCTCTCTATCTGTGTAAAATCTTGTCTTGCTGTGCCGGGGGTACGATCTCGAACAGGTGCGGCTCCATCGAATACACCGCCCGGCCTTTGCTCAAAGAGCGAACGTCGGTTGCATACCCGAATAGCCGCTCCAGGGGGACTTCCGCATGGATGATCTGCTCGCCCCCGTTCGCCTGTATATCCAGAATTTTCCCCCGCCGGCTGTTGGTGTCGCCGAGGATGTCGCCCATGTATTCTTCCGGCGTGAGAATCTCAAGCCGCATGACCGGCTCCAGCAGCACCGGGTTCGCATTCTGCAGGGCCGCACGCATTGCCATCACCGTGGCGGACCGGAACGCAATCTCGGTGGATTCCTCCGGCCGAAAATCGCCGCCCGTCACCGTGACTCCTATGTCAACCATGGGATAGCTTCCGAGGACCCCCGTGATCAACGCATCCTGAACGCCTTGTTCCACTGCGCCGTGAAATTCATCCGGCACCTGGTCCCGGGAGGTCTTCCATTGAACGAGGTGCCCTTCTTCGCGCATGCGCGGGACCACGGAAACGGCAATTCGGGCGAACTGGGTAGCGCCGCCGATTTCGCGGTCAAAGGTTGACTCGCCCGCGCCATTTCCGGCGATGGATTCGCGGTAGGCAACCGTCGGCTTGCCGGCATTCGCCTGCACATTAAATTCACGAAACATCCGGTCCTTGAGGATTTCGAGATGTAGCTCCCCCATGCCACTGATAATGGTCTGGCCGGATTCTTCGTTGGTGGAAACTTGAAAGGTGGGATCTTCTTCGGCAAGGGCGGCGAGCGCCTGGGTGAGTTTGTCGCGGTCGGCCTGGGTCCTGGGCTCGATGGCCATGGAGATGACAGGTTCGGGAAACATGATGCTCTCCAGAACGACGGGATGGTTCTCCACGCACAGGGTGTCACCCGA
>Ga0310121_10004289_pt1 | contig 12646 bp, 8 predicted proteins | sample CB27_Tmax_986_MG_FD_203504 | JGI IMG/M metagenome (GOLD analysis project Ga0310121, IMG submission 203504) | Marine microbial communities from Western Arctic Ocean, Canada - CB27_Tmax_986 | ecosystem: Environmental > Aquatic > Marine > Oceanic | place: Canada: Western Arctic Ocean | collected... | reverse complement strand
TAAACACTAGCCTGACGCGCAAGCGAGGAGAGGCGCCGTTGCCCCACCAAATTACGAAACGCTGCCAAACGAGTCCGCGCCGGGAATGCGATCCGCGTTCTCCTCGCTTGCGCGTCGGGCTAGTGTTGTCACGTTGACAAACAGCTAGCCCTGATTGCGTTGGCCGGAGTTATGATCAAGGCCCCCAAGCTGCTGCTAATAAGACCGCGGCCAACGTCGGCTTTGTATGTTACCACAACCGATTACCCGTAAATGACTTTCGCTATATGTCAAGCGAAGTCACACTCGATCTGGACTGGAACGACCCGTGGTACTCGCGCTTTCAAAACCCCAATCTCCGTCGTCAGTTTGATGCTCCCTTGTCGGCGTACCTTTACATCGAACCGTATGAGGTAAGGAAAGAGATTATCGTGCGACCCAAGGATTTGCAGAGTTGGATTGACCTTGGCATCGAAGACAGCGGTACGATTCCTATTGAGAGCCAGGCGAAGTTGAAGGCTCAAGTCGCCGAGTTCTTGTCCGGGATGAACCCGGTGACCATCGATGGCAGGACCGTTGATGGAAAACTGGACCGTATCCATTTCATCCACCGCACACTGCGCGCTACGGGAATTGTGGAGCCACCCACCGAGTTGAACACGGACTCCGCCACGTTGGGTGTAATTTTCGTCTATCCGATTGACGAGCTGCCAGAAAAGGTATCCATGACCTGGGAGCTTTTTAACCGGAAGATTCAAAGCATCCCGGCTGTGGCCTCGGATGAAGCCGGCGGATTGCCACGCCAAATCACCCCAGAGGACGCGATCCTGGTGTGGCAGAACTACCTGACTCATCCCACGAGTCTCGAGTTGGTGACGGTAGCCCGACCGCCGTCGCCCCGTGAAGTCGTCGTTCCTGTCATCTCCTTCGCCTGCGGCATCGCGCTAATTGCCTTGTGGGCACGCTGGGCGAAACTTGGAACGATTCGCGACGGCCTTTCTCGATCAGTCGTAGGCGTTTCCCTAGCCATTGTTTTCTGTGGACTATTGTCATTCCCGTTTGCACGGCTCGTTGTCGCCATTCCGTTCGACTCATCGCCAAGGCTATCCAATGAAGACGCGAAGCCATTGATAGGCGGGCTTTTGTACAATGTTTACCGCGCTTTTGATCATCACAACGAAAACTTAATCTACGACTGCATCTCGCGGAGTATTGCTGGCGAGCTATTGTCCAAGGTCTATTTGGAAACTCGTGAAAGCATGGAGATCAAGAACCAAGACGGCCTCCGCATCTCGGTGAAAGATGTAAGCGTCATTGAGCTTGAGGCAACGGGTCACGGTCGAAACTCAGAGTTTTCCTTTCGGTGTCACTGGCAGGTGTCGGGCTCGATTAGCCACTGAGGTCATATTCACCGCCGCATCAATGAGCATCTGGCCCTGTTAAGTCTTGCTCCGCGGGACGGTGATTGGAAGATCACGGCTATTGAGATGCTAGATCAGCAGCCGCTTGAATCTTCGCAGTCAGCAAGATCATTGAATGAGACCGCCGACCAATGATCCAGATTCGGGACCTCAACTTCGGTTATGACGAAGGTGGCTTTCGCCTGCAGGTTGATGAGTTGTCGATCGCCGCCGGTGAGCGTGTCGCCTGGACCGGACGCAGTGGTGCGGGCAAGACGACTCTAATGCACCTCGTCGCGGGCATTTTATGTCCATCGGCAGGCCGTCTTACCTGTTGTGGAACGGAAATGATCGGTCTAGGCGATGCGGCGCGTCGTAATTTTCGCGTCGCCAATATCGGCCTCGTTTTTCAGGATTTTGCACTGCTCGACTACCTGACCGTACTCGACAATATTTTATTGCCTTATCGCATCAATCGATCGTTACTTCTGAAAGAGGCCGTGCTGACTCGCGCCGTGCAACTGGCCACGGACATGGGCCTTGACTGTCTACTGATGCGCCGGCCGACGCATCTATCGCATGGCGAACGGCAGCGGATTGCCGTCTGCCGAGCCCTGATCGCCAACCCGAGAGTGGTGCTCGCGGATGAACCGACGGCGAATCTGGATGAAGACAATGCGAACCGTGTCCTGGATGCTCTCGATCAGCACGTACATCGCCATGGTGCAACGCTGGTCGTGGTAACGCATGACCGTGATAGGACCGGTCGATTCGACGGAACGGTTGACGTCTCGTCATTCTGCAAACAACCAAAGGCGGCGGGCAAGGGAGGCAATGGAGATGAGAGATAGCCTCTATTTAGCATGGCAATACGTTTTCCATCATCGCGGCACCACTGCGATTCTGATCGCTTCGATTACGCTCATCGCGTATTTACCAGCTGCGTTGCAGGTCATTGCCCGCAATGCCGAGGACCACTTCCGCGATAGGGCGGATTCAACTTCCTTGGTGGTCGTACCGCGGGGCAGTGACCTCGACTTAGTCCTCGCCAGCGTGTATTTCGACAAACCTTGTGATGATGTGCTGAGGATCGACCAGCTCCAGCGGATCGAGCAGCAAGAGTTAGGACAGGCGATTCCACTCCACACTCGGTTTCAAGCGCGCGAAACTTCGATCGTTGGCACGACGTAAGACTACGCGGACTTGCGGAACCTGCAGGTCGTGGACGGCCAAATGTGGAGTCAGTTGGGTGAATGCGTCATTGGATCTGGTGCCGCTAAACATCTGGACCTTCAGTTCGGCGACAAGATCCCCGTTGATTCAGGCACGGCGTTTGTACTCAAAGACGCCCCACTTCGTTTACGCGTCGCCGGTATACTCGCTGCCACCGAAACACCCGATGATGAGGCGATATTCGTCAATCTTGAGACCGCCTGGGTAATTGAAGGCTTGGGACACGGGCACATGAAATCCGCCGAACATGGATCGCCAGAGGCAGCCATCTATACGGACATCACCGCGGAGACCGTTGACAGCTTCCATTTCCATGGCAATCGCGCGCATTTCCCGATCACCGAGGTCATCGTTGTCCCCACGAGCCAAAAATCCGAGACTCTGCTTATGGGACAATATCTCTCACCAGACGACACAGCGCAGATCGCGCGACCGCGCGAGGTGATGGATGCCTTGCTTGGCAAGGTGTTTATGGTCCGCAGCTACATGGTTGCGATTGTCGCCGCCGTTTCTTTGGTGACGCTACTCACACTCTCTCTGGTGATAGTCCTCTCTATCCGGTTAAGACGAAGCGAACTTGTGACGATGTCCAAAATCGGCTGCTCACGGCATACCATCGTCTCAATCCTTGGAAGCCAATTGCTGATCATCCTCGCTGTTAGCTTTCTATTTACCGGAGCACTTGCCCTGATCACTGACCTCTACGGCAGTGAACTCGTTAGATTCTTAGTTCTTTGAGAAACGAAGCAGTCGGCGAGGCACCATGGGCGTCCGCGTATCCTTGTAGGCCTGACTTGCTTGTCGGCCTGACTTTATTGTCAAATACGACCGCGAGCACTTTTGTCTCCATCACTAAATCGGCTAAACGAGAATTGAAACTGGTACCCTCCGTGAGCAAGGGCAAGTCGGGGCCATCTGACGTGTTCGAACTCCGATTCGTCCCATCGCGCCTTGGCGATCACGGACGGGATTTGAGGTTATACTCCGGACGGGCCGTTTGGCTACTGGTTACTCAAAAAACGCAATTCAATTGTGAAGATTCGTGGAGGAGCACCGAGAACATGGCATTGATGCGAGAAGCTTTCCTTCGTGGTTTCCGCGACTATCATCATGGGCTGACCCAGATGCCCGGAATGTGGAAGCCCTGGCTCGGGCTGTTGCTCGCCAGCAACATGATCGTGCCTCTATTCCATGCCGCGCGTTTTGAGGCTCAGGTCGTCTTTGGATTGGCGATCGTGAACGGCCTCATTTTCAGCCTGCTCACGGGGCTGACCGGTTTTTCACGGTTGTTGGGTTTGGGGCATTTGACATGGATTCCGCTCATTTTCTACCTGGTCTCTCGACTTGAACAGCATCCACCCACGGAATTCTATGGAATCTGGCTGAGAATCTTAATCGTCGTCGACGCCGTTTCCGTGGTGATCGACGCCACCAATGTCTTCCGTTACCTGGCCGGTGACACGGCTCCGATGGTTGAGACGACTGCACGAGAATTGGAACCGCCGAGTTGACCGCGCAGCTGTTGGTTCGGTGGTGGCGGAAAGCCGATGCCGATAGGAGGAACCCGTGGGGGAGGGGCGGGCCTGGGCTGATGAAAAGGCCGGAATAGGGACTATTTAGAGCAAATCGTGTGCTTCGTGTTTGTTGCGCTGCAGGGGAATTGGAAAATGCAAAATGAGAATTGCAAAATGCAAATTTTCCAGGAATGATTTTGCATTTTTCAGTTCTCCTTTCTCAATGCTATCGCGCTACAGTAAGACTCTACAAGGTATGAGGTTTCCATCAGCCCAGGGCGGGCCTGGGCAAGAACGGTTATTGACCTTAGGCATACCCGTAATCTTGAAACCATTCCCACGCGTTCTGCACGGTTTGCCGAACGGGTCGCCGGCGGTAGCCGAGTTCCGCTTCGGCGCGGGCACAGCTGTAGTTCCTGGGTAGATTCGTGAGCGCAACGGCTCCCGAGTTTATTGCCGGTTCGTTCCCGGTGAGCATGCCCCAGACGTCACCAAACCACCCTCCAATCCGCGCCGCCGTCGGCTCCGCATGCGCCCAGGGCGGCCGGATGCCCACAACGTCGGCAAAGAGACGCCATGCGTCCAGATAGGACATGGTTTCACCAGACAAGATATAGCGCCGGCCAACTTGGCCGTGGTCAGCGGCAGCCAGCACGCCTGTACTCACGTCTCGAACATCCGCTACGCTGAAATAGCCGTGCGGTGCGAACCAGCCGCGTCCACGTGCGACCTCCAGGAGCATCTGTCCGGAGGAAGGCTTCCAGTCCCACGGTCCCAGCATGAAACTAGGATTGGCGATTACCGCGTTCAAACCGCGCTCGACTTCTTCTTGAATCACCTGCTCCGCTTCCAACTTCGTCAGAATGTAAGGCGCCTTCGTTTCCACCTCAAAAGGCGTCTCTTCGTCGGCAGCTTTCTCAAGGGAGTTGATGCCAACCGCGTCGCAGCTCGAAACGTGCACCATGCGCACGCCGGCGGCGCGGGCCAGCGAGGCGATGTTGCGAGTGCCTTCGACATTAACAGCCCGAAAAGTATCGAGTCCCGTGCGCCCGACCTTAACGATCGCAGCGGAATGAATGATCAGATCCACGCCATCGGCCGCTTGTTGAGCAGCCTCGGGGTTGCGAACGTCGCCGCGGACCACTTGAATCTGAAGACCTTGGAGCGGCCGTGAATCCGCATTTTGACGAACGAACACGCGCACCTCTTCGCCTCGATCGAGGAGCATGCGGACGACGTTGTTGCCTACCAATCCCGTGGCGCCAGTGACGAGTACGGACATCAGCTCAGTAAGGGCTGCCTGTGGGTGAGTGGTACCATACTCATTTGCTTCCGATGACGAACGGACCTTCCATCAGTCTTTTTTTACCGAAAACCGTGGAAACGGAGTTTTTCGAACATTATAGCCACAAACCCCAACCTCCTCGCTTGCACAATCGGAATCTAAAGAAAACTCTTCCAGTCGCCGATAGCAGGTTTATCATAAGTGCAGGTGCGGAGCGGCCGTTGAGCACGTGACCAAACCACATACCGTTGCCGCTGGCCGAATTCTCCTGGGATGCTCCGAGTCAGGCGGAACGCGGCTTGGGGCGACCACTTTAGTTAGTTTGGTTGAAATAAGCAATGAAGCTCAGCAGCCCGAACTCGTTTTCAATTGCAGAAACACGGGCGATTGTCGCCGATCTGTTTACACCGAATCCACTCATCTACTGGGTGGATTTTCTAATCAGCGCGGTGATTGGCTATACGTGCGCGGTAGGGTACGTGTTCTCGCCAATATTCTCGGCGCAGCAGATCATCTGTCTTGTCGTGGCCGGATTCGCGCTTCATCGTGTGGACAATTTCATTCATGAGATCTCGCATTTTCGCACCGATACTCGCATGCGCTCGTTCGTGATTGGTTGGAATGTCTTGGCTGGCGTGCCCACACTTATGCCGTCATTTTTCTTCGACAATCACCTGCTCCATCACCGGGCAAGCACTTTTGGAACGAACCGCGATTGTGAATACGTTCCATTGGCCCGCGGCCGCTGGCGGAACGTGGTGTTTTTCGTGAGCGAGATGTTCATGCAGCCCATCTTCGTGATTATCAGGTTTACCATAGTGACTCCCATCTCCTTTTTGCACCCAGCTTGGAGGCAATGGGTTTTAGAGAACTTTTCCTCGTTCGTATTTGTTTGGCCGTGCCGTCATGAGGTTCCCAAGGATGCGCCGCGCCTGGGCGGCGATGGACATTGGTTGCTGGCTGTGGGCGACGATCGTGATCGTGATCATGCCGATGATCATTGGCCCGTGGTACTTTGGGTTGCAGATCTACGTGCTGGCCGTTTTTGGCCTGTTGCTTCACTATCTACGTTCGCTGACCGCCCACAACTACATGAGCGATGGTAACGAAAAGACTTTTCATGCCCAGTTATTCGATTCGATCGATATAACCGGAGATCCGATTTTTACCGAATTGCTGTATCCCGTTGGGCTACGATATCACGCTCTGCACCACCTGTTTCCATCCATGCCTTATCACAATCTGCGCCGAGCCCACCGTCGACTGATAGCGGAGTTGCCGGTGGATTCGCCGTATCACAGAGTGGTTTATCCAAGCTGCTGGGCTGTATTGAAGGATTTGGCTAGCCACGTCTCACAACCATTATCCACGGCGACAATCAAGGAACCCGCGGGTTAAAAGAAACCGCCACCAGATCGGTCCCGATTTCGGCTGAGTCAACCGTTTTTTCTTGCCAAACCTCCCATTCTATCCATTGTAAATGGGCGTAAATGGTTATCGCGTCAACTGAACCGGAATTATCGTAAACCCTCTTCGCCGACCTGGTCGATGAGAATGCAACGAGTTGTCGGCGTCACGACGAGTCGCAGCCGCCGGATGAGCGAGGATGTGCAACGTTGGCTGACTGATCATGCGAACGGAACGCGTGTCCGCCTCGTCACATTAACGTTGGCCGCCTCATCGCCCTAAAAGTGGAGTTAGAGAACATTGTCCATTCAAGGGAGCGATCGCCAGCTTGCACAAAACGAGTTTGTCACGGTAAACGTCGACAACCAGTTTACTCCCAACCTTCCATCGAATCATCTCGTCGATCGACTTCGTCACTGGGCCAAGGCTCAGCCGGATGAAGTCGCTTTCTTCTACACCGACGACGTTGTCGAAGATGCTCAACTCACGTATCTCCAATTGGAGCAGCACGCTTTGGTGATTGGCGGATGGTTACAACAGATGGGAGCGAAGGATCAACCTGTACTGTTGCTGTATCCGCCAGGACTGGATTTCATTAAGGCCTTCTTCGGCTGCCTGCTGGCCGGTTGCGTGGCGGTTCCCGTCTATCCGCCTCGCCGCAACCGGAAGATGGATCGACTCAATGCCATCTGTGCTGACGTTGGCGCGACAGCTGTGCTGACTGTCGACGATTTCAGGAAGCAGTTGCATGGTAGCAGTGTGCTAAAAGGCCTGCCCTGCGTCTGCACCGATCAGCTTGACGCGACACCACTGGACACCTACGAACTACCCAGTATCGAGCCGAACCGACTCGCCGTTCTGCAATACACCTCGGGGTCCACTGGCACGCCGAAGGGCGTTATGTTGACTCACCGAAACCTGATGCACAATTGTGAAGTCATCACCCGCTGTTTCGAGCACAACGCGACAACCGTTGGCCTCACCTGGCTACCCGCCTTCCACGATATGGGGCTCGTCGGTGGCGTGTTGAATCCCATCTTCTGCGGGCGTCCGGCGGTTGTGATGTCGCCAATGGCCTTTTTACAAAAGCCGATCCGCTGGCTCCGCGGCATCACCAAATACGGAGTCTCCGTCAGCGGCGGCCCCAACTTCGCCTACGATCTTTGTTGTGAAAAGATATCGGATGAAGACTGCCAGGGCCTGGATTTGCACACGTGGACCGTTGCCTACAACGGCGCTGAGCCTATTCGGGCTGAAACGCTCGAGCGATTCACCAAAAAGTTCGCGCCGTATGGGTTTCGGAACGAAACGCACTTCCCCTGCTATGGGATGGCGGAGACCACGCTCATCCTCACAGGCGGTGTCAAATCCAAGCCGGCCGTCGTTCGTCACGTTGACGCCAGCGCTTTGGAAAACCACCGCGTTGTGCCGATAAACGGCACGTCGACTAAAGCGCGCAGCCTGGTGGCAAGTGGACAGGTCGTGCCTGACATGAAGCTCTTGGTGGTCGATCCAACCACGCTTGATCGACTGCCCGATGGCCACGTCGGCGAGATCTGGGCAGCTGGCCCAAGCGTTGCCGCCGGCTATTGGAAAAAACCGAAAGCGACTCAATCCGTTTTTGCCGCTCGCCCAACCGGCAGCAAGAATGGGCAGTACATGCGTACCGGTGACTTGGGCTTTGTGAGTCAGGGTCAGTTGTTCGTGACGGGGCGCAGCAAGGACCTGATCATCATCCGTGGACGCAACCTTTATCCACAGGACGTCGAATACACGGCGGACCACTGCCACCCCGCGGTTCGCACGGGTGGCTGCGCGGCACTTTCGGTTGAACTTGATGGCTGTGAAGAATTGGTGATGGTGCAGGAAGTGAAGCGGCACCACGCCCGTGAAAACCTTCAAGGGGTTGTGGATAACATCCGAGAGGCCATTCTCAGCGAGCACGAAATCGCGCCGCACACGATTGTGCTGCTGAGAGAGGCGAAGCTACCTAAGACCTCCAGCGGCAAGGTGCAGCGAGCCGCTTGTCGTGAACAATTCGTCGACGGTAAGCTGGACGCTTTGCTGACATGGACGCGACCACAAGAAAAAGAGGGCCAATCCGAGTCCGCAGTGGACTCGCTCGTTTCGCCAACTAGCGCACAATCCAGCGATGCGATTCGTCAATGGTTGGTGGCCCGTATTGCCCAACAAATGCACATCGCGCCCGATGACATTGACGTCTTTGACCCACTGGCTCGATCCGGTTTGGATTCGGTGTCGCTCGTGGAGATGTCAGGCGAGCTGGGAGATTGGCTGGGATATGAAGTGCCGCCCACACTGCTGTTCAGCTATCCAACGATTGCCGCGTTGGCAGACCATTTGGCGAGCTATTGTGACCTGACGCGCACAACGACCAATTCCACCGCGGTGGACACCAAGCAGCGGGACGTGCAAGAACCGATCGCCATCGTGGGGATGGGCTGTCGCCTACCCGGTGCGGAGAACCCCGCCGAGTTTTGGGAACTGCTCAGGAATGGCGTGGATGCGATTCGGGAGATTGGTGACGATCGCTGGGACGTGGATCGCTACTTTTCGGCCGACCCCGAAACAGCTGGCACGACTTACACGAGGCATGCCGGGCTGCTTGATCAGGTCGATCAGTTTGACCCTCATTTCTTTGGTATTTCCCCACGCGAAGCGATTGGGATGGATCCCCAACAGAGGCTATTGCTCGAAGTCACTTGGGAATCCCTGGAACACGCCGCGCAATCTCCCGACCGATTGGCCGGCACCCAAACAGGTGTTTTTGTGGGTGTCAGCAATACCGACTACGCTCGACTCCAAAGTCGCTCGGAAGATTTCAGTCACATCGACAGCCACACCGGTACCGGAACGCTGAACAGCGTCGCCTCCGGTCGATTGGCGTACCATTTGGGTTTACACGGTCCATGTCTGACAGTGGACACCGCGTGTTCGTCGTCGCTTGTCGCGATTCACTTGGCCGTGCAGAACCTGCGTGAAGGAAAATGCGATACCGCTTTGGCTGGGGGAGTCAATCTCGTCCTCGAACCTTCATCCATGGTCGCCCTATCCAGGTTGCGTGCGCTTTCCCCGGACGGACACTGCAAGACTTTTGATGCCAGCGCCGATGGATATGGCCGTGGCGAAGGCTGTGGGATGGTGGTGCTCAAACGATTGTCCGACGCTCGCCGAGATGGAGATCGCGTTCTGGCACTGATTCGCGGCTCAGCCATCAACCATGACGGCCGCAGCAACGGGCTGACCGCACCACACCGTCCATCGCAAGAGGCAGTGATCCAAGAAGCCCTTTCCGACGCTCGTGTCTCACCCTCGCAGGTCAGTTACTTGGAGGCTCACGGCACGGGGACGCTGTTAGGCGATCCGATTGAAGTGCGTGGCGCGGCCAATGTCTACGGAATAGGTCGGGACGCGCGGAACCCGCTCGCCATTGGCTCAGTGAAAACCAACATTGGTCACCTTGAATCGGCGGCAGGCATTGCCGGACTGCTGAAGGTCGTGTTGGGGCTGCAGCACCGATGCATTCCTTCGCAGCTGAATCTTGAAACTCCCAATCCCTACATCCCTTGGGATGAGCTGCCGATCAGGGTACCAATCGAAACCGAAGAATGGAAACCGATCGACGGCCGGCGGCTCGCTGGCATCAGCTCGTTTGGATTCAGTGGAACCAACGCGCATCTCGTAGTGGAAGGCGTGGAGGCACCGCGGATAGCGGCCAACGAGTGCGCACGACCGCAACATGTGTTGACACTTTCGGCACGAAGCGAGCCGGCGCTTACGCAGCTGGCCGAAAGCTACGCGGCCCATCTGGCTGACGCGGAAACCAATCTCGCGGACGTCTGCTATACCGCGAATACTGGCCGAAGTTCACTACCCCATCGGTTGGCAATTGTTGCGAAGAGCCGGCAGGACGCAATCAAAAAGCTCAATACCGCAATCGAAGAGCGCGAGGGCCGGCGGATCGTACGCGGGAACGTATCCAGCCAGTATTCCGCGAAGGTCGCGATGTTGTTTACCGGCCAGGGCTCGCAATACGTCGGTATGGGACAGCAGCTTTACAAAACACAGTCAACATTTCGCGCGGCAATCGACGATTGTGCGAAAATACTCCGTGCTCAATCAGACATTGATCTGCTGTCTCTTATCTACCCCGCGAACGACTGTTCTTTGCTGAATCAAACGGCCTACACGCAGCCAGCGTTGTTTTCGCTCGAATACGCTCTATACGAAGTATGGAAGCAATGGGGCGTTGAACCGTCGGTCGTGCTGGGTCACAGCATCGGAGAATACATGGCCGCCTTTGCATCGGGCGTCTTCTCTTTGGAGGATGGACTGCGACTTGTCACCGCCCGCGGCCGCTTGATGCAGGATTTGCCAGGCGACGGCGCGATGGCAGCGATTGAACTATCCGCGGAGAACACTTGTGAAGTGATCCAAGATCATGAACACGAGGTGGCCATAGCCGCCGTGAACAGCCCCAACGAAACGGTCATCTCAGGAGCCCAGGCCACTATCGATTCCATCGTCCAAACTCTAGAGGGACGTGGCATTCAGGCCATCCGATTGAGTGTCTCGCACGGATTTCACTCGCCGCGAATGGAACCGATGTTGGATGAGTTCGAGGCGGTGTTGCGAACGGTTGACTTCTCGTCGCCGACGATCTCCGTGGCATCGAGCGTCCACGGACAGATGGTATCCGACGAGATCTGTTCGCCCGAGTACTGGCGACGACAGATTCGGCAGCCCGTCCGTTTCGCCGACGCAATGGCCGCCCTCGATTGCAATGGAGCCAACATCTACGTCGAAGTGGGTGCGAAGCCGATCTTGGTCGCTGCCGGCAAAAAATGTGTCTCGGACACCGGGCAGTTGTGGGTGGAGAGCCTTCATCGCCAACAAGAAGACTGGGCTCAAATGTTGTACGGCGCTGCCTCGCTCTTCGTGCGTGGCGTGGACGTAGACTGGCAGGGAGTCGATCGGGACTATGCAAATCATAAGGTGGCCTTGCCGACCTATCCGTTCCAGCGACAGCGATTTTGGCTTGACAATTTGCCCCCCGAAACCAGTGTGTCTCACGGCGTTTTGGATCGTCACGGATCCGTGGATCGCCACGGATCCAAAAGGGCGTCCGCCGAAGACATGCAGAAGGCGTTCTTCGAGCTGCAATGGCAGCCTCGTTCGCGGTGGAATCAACAACTTCCGCGTTCAGCTCCCGGATTGCTCTCGCCTGAACAGATTGCGAGTGCCGCCCAGTCCCACGTCGAACGTTTGCGAACTCAGCTTGCGACACCGAGGTACGCTCAGTTTGACGTTCAGTTGGATCGTTTATCGGCGGCCTATGTCCGTGAAGCCATGAAGAAACTTGGCTGGTGCCCCCGGCCGGGCGAGTGCTTTGACGAAGGCGACTTAGCTGTAAGCTTGGGGTTAACGGATGCACATCGTCGCTTGTGGAGCCGCCTGTTGCAGATGCTCGCCGAAGATGGTGTCATTCTTTCGGAAGGGGACAAGTGGCAGGTTACGGACCAAATTGCGGTGGACGCCGATCCGTCCGAGCTGTGCGACGACCTGGCAAGCCAGTTTCCGGAGTGTGACGCTGAATTAACGCTACTCAGTCAATGCGGCACGGCGCTAGCCGACGTCCTCGCCGGCCGAGCGGACTCGCTCGAAGTGTTGTTCCCTTCTGGGTCCTCGGCAATGGTCGAACGGCTCTATCGCGACTCGCCTTTCGCGCGGACGCTCAACGCTTTGATCGAAGAGTCCATCGCGAAGTCAATCGGCCATATTCCTGCCGACCATCCGCTTAAGATCCT